>Ga0164242_10001370_pt1 | contig 28826 bp, 14 predicted proteins | sample OricomgcompostMG_FD_108783 | JGI IMG/M metagenome (GOLD analysis project Ga0164242, IMG submission 108783) | Miracle-Growth compost microbial communities from Emeryville, California, USA - Original compost - Miracle growth compost (MG) ...
AAAAGTGGTTCCGTCGGTTAGCTTTCCGTGATAATGTACTTTTACTTTATCACCTTTTTTTGCTGTTTGCATACTGATAATTTTTTAAGATAAGAGTGCAATGTAAAATTTAATTGGCAAACCATGACGTTCTGACTCTTAAAATTTATAATTCTATAACCTGACAACGAGGATTTTCACCCCTTATTAGGCCATTCCGGGATTAACACTTAAATATAATATTACCTATTTATATATAATCTCATTAATAACCACAACTAATCTTCTGTCAGGGGGCGATGCTGAATATATCTGGTCCATTTATCTATTAAGCCCTCCATGTCCGCTGGCAGCGGGGAATCAAAAAACATACGCTCATTCGTTACCGGATGCGTAAACCCCAGGGTTTTGGCATGCAAGGCACAGCGAGGACATAACTCAAAACAATTGTCCACAAACTGTTTATATTTGGTATAAATGGTCCCTTTCAGAATTCTATCTCCTCCGTATTCATGATCATTAAATAAGGTGTGACCAATGGACTTCATATGGACACGGATCTGATGCGTTCGGCCTGTTTCCAAAATACATTCCACCACGCTTACATAATTAAGACGCTGTAAGACTTTGTAGTGGGTGATGGCATGCTTGCCTTTATCGCCATCCGGATAGGTGGTAAACATCTTACGAAACCGCTCATGGCGGGCAATATGCGCATTAATGGTTCCTTCCTCCTCCTTAAGATCTCCCCAGACAACGGCCTCGTATTTTCTGGTTACCGTATGTTCAAAAAACTGCTTGGCTAGATGAGAAGCTGCCTCCGCCGTCTTAGCCAGCACAATAAGCCCTGTAGTGTTCTTATCAATACGGTGGACGAGTCCAAACCTGGGCAGGGTATCATCATTGATTTCGGGGTTTTGCTGTAATAAATGATAGGCCACCCCATTGAGTAAGGTTCCGGTATAATTACCTACGCCCGGATGGACGACCATACCTGGAACTTTATTAATTACCATCACGGCATCATCCTCGTATACAATATCCAGATCCATTTGCTCCGGCTTAATTTCTGAATATTCGGGATTGGAATAATGCAACCAGACGACCTCATCTCCAGGTCTGACCTTATAATTACTTTTGACGGTTTTACCATTCACCGTCAGAAATCCTGCATCAATTCCTTTTTGAACTTTGCTGCGGGTAGCATATTCAATACGGGCCTGCATCCATTTATCAATACGCAGGGGCTGCTGTCCCCCATCGATAATATAGACCTTTTTCTCATAGAGTGCCTCTAATTCCTGGTCTGTGTCCTGTTGATCATCTGCACTGCTTTGCAGTTGATCAGTAGAACTGTTATCACTTAAAGGCATGGAGGCAACCTCTTTAGATGGCCCGGATGCTTTCTGACTGGGGTCTTTACCGGATAAATGGGATGTTATCATGGGGCAAAGATAGCTCAAAGCAGCCTTTTGGAAAATCAAGACAGCAAGTTTACCTAAAGAAAGTCTATTTTTTCTAAGGCACCCGCTTACCCTGAAATTTTAGCTTTTTATCCGACAGGGAGCCGTTGTAAAGTTATAATTTTGAATTTCCCCTGTTGGATGAAAGGGAGCCACAACAAATTCATCATCGTAACAATAATTTTATAAGTCATGTCATTGCTATTTACACCACTTCCATTACAACACCTGACACTTAAGAACCGGCTGGTCGTCGCAGCGATGTGCCAGTATAGTTCCATAGACGGCTTCGCCAGTGACTGGCACCTGGTCCATTTAGGTACCCGGGCTGTGGGTGGCGCAAGCCTGGTGATCACGGAGGCTGCCGCGGTAACGCCGGAGGGCAGAATCTCTCCGGAGGATCTGGGTATCTGGAAAGATGAGCATATTGTAAAACTTAGACAGATTACTGATTTTATTCATACGCAGGGAGCGCTTGCGGGTATCCAGCTGGCGCATGCCGGCAGGAAGGCCAGCACAATGGCACCCTGGAAAGGCAGAACGCAATTAACCCCTTCCACGGGTGGCTGGAACACGCTGGCACCTTCCGCCCTTGCTTTCAACCCTTTGGATGAACCGCCTGTCGCACTCACCATTCAGCAGATTGAAAGCCTGATTGAAGCATTTGCGGACGGCGCCAGACGTGCGGTAGAAGCAGGATTTGATGTCATTGAGATACACGGCGCACATGGTTATCTGATTCACCAGTTTTTATCTCCTTTAAGCAACCACAGAACAGATGAATACGGGGGCAGTTTTGAAAACAGAATTCGTTTTCTAAGAGAAGTTACCCATGCCGTCAAATCGCAGCTGACCGGCAGTCAAAGTCTATGGGTCAGGCTATCGGCCACTGACTGGGCAGATGAAGACGCGGGCTGGTCTATAGCCGAAACGGTCAGGCTGTCCCGCGTCCTGAAGGAACTAGGGGTGGAACTCATCGACACCTCTACCGGTGGCCTGATCCCGGGCGTCCGGATTCCTGTGGCACCAGGGTATCAGGTCAGCTTCGCCGCAGCTGTCAGAAAAGAGGCAGGTATGCTATCGGGGGCGGTGGGCCTAATTACAGAAGCAGCACAGGCGGAAGCCATCCTTGCCGCAGGGGCTGCCGATGTCATCCTCATGGCCAGGGAACTACTCAGAAACCCGTATTTCCCACTGCAGGCCCAGATGGAACTGGACGCTGACGCGCCGTATCCCCTGCAGTATGAAAGGGCTAAACCGCACCACAGTTAACAACATCCTTTATGATTAGTTTATAGCGGAGCTATCAGTAGCATCTCTTAAGCCATTGCCCAAAAGGTTAAAGGCCAGCACCAGTATCATAATCGCCACACCCGGTATTAAAGCCAGGGCCGGATTACTGGTAATAATAAAGTTGTAATTTTCTTTAATCATTAAGCCCCAGCTGGACATGGGCGGCTGAACCCCCAGGCCTAAAAAGCTAAGGCCTGCTTCAATGATAATGGCCGAGGCAAAATTGCTCGCCGCTATCACCATTACGGGACCAATGATATTGGGAAGCAAATGTTTTAAGATAATGCGGGAATTGCTAAACCCCAGCACTTTGGCCGCTTCAATATATTCCAGGGATTTCATGGACATAACCTGTCCCCTGACCAGTCTTGCCACACTAACCCATAAAGAAAGACCCACGGCAATAAATACCTGCCAGAACCCCTTTCCCAGGGCCAGCGTCAGGGCGAAAACAAGCAGCAAAGTCGGAATGGACCAGACCACATTTATAAACCACATGACAAGGTTGTCTGTCTTTCCCCCGTAGTACCCGGCTACCGCACCTAAAAATATGCCGACGGTCAGCGATAATAAAACGGCTACCAGCCCGACTGCCAGACTCACCCTGGTACCTAGGATCAGGCGGCTCAGGATATCCCGTCCAAATTTGTCGGTCCCCAACCAAAAATTAAGGTTTACGATGGGAGCAGGTGCCAGCTGGTCTGCATTATAAAATGCTTTTTCAGTCACATCCTCATCAATATACTGCTCCACATAATAGGTATCTCCCTGCTTATTGACAGATACAATTGGAATATACTGATAGCTGTCCGGTTTGCCGGACAGTAAATGCTGAAAGAAACTGACCGTTTCAGCCGGCCTGTTGTTTTTGACTTTAATAAAAGTCATCTGGAAGGCGGGCTTTTTATTGGCAATGGCAGGGATCATTCTATTGGCATCAGGAGAACTGTCGGGGGCCAAAAAATAACCGAATACGGCAATAAATATGGCCAGTACAATAATTACCAGACCTAAAACCGCGCCTTTATTTTTAAATAACCGGTTCAGCATCTGCCTGCCGGCACCCCCATTTTCTTCCATAAATTGAAGATAGGAAATATAATCAATATGTTTTTTATTGCTGTAAGGATTTACAATAAATCAGTGTTTGGTTTTCAAAATTGCGTCACTAAAGATAACCTGGCAGGCTTTGCAGTAACTTTTTGCGACTGAATCTTTAAGGTAGCTGCGGGTAACCCCTCTGCATGAACGCGCAGTTCAATGGTACCGGGCTGATGGCTACTTTTAATAACAGCTAAAGCCTTCCCTTTCCAGGTCTTTCTCGAATGTCCAACATACGGATCCGGGTCCTTTAAATTGGCATTGTCAAGGCCAGCGATTGTGCCGGGCCCGCTGATTTCAAAATCCAGTGTATAATCACCATTAGGCTGGATGACACCGTCTTTATCTACAAGTTCCACCTTTACGTAACTCAGATCCTGCCCGCTGGCATCCATGCGCCTGCGATCAGTCACAAGCCGGATACCGGCCACCGGCCCGGCTGTCTGAAGCACATCCGTTAGCATCTGCTGTCCCTTTTGAATGCCCACCGCCTTTAAAACTCCCTTTTGATAGGGTATTGAAAAAACAGTCTTAAAGGCAGCTGCTGCACCGGAGGGTTTTTCACCTATAAGCCGATCGTTTAAATACAGCCGTACGGCCGGATACCTGGAATATACGACCACCTCCATATTTTTGCCTTCATACCCAGGCCAGGTCCAGCTTCTCCAGGTAGGCCATACAGACCAGAGTGTTTCTTTTATTGTTCCACCAGGCGGGTTTGGCTCCCTTACGGCCAGGTAAAGTTTTTGCGAATCATTATATAATAGACTCCGGTAGTAGGAAATAGGCTTTCTGTCACCCATTAAGTCAATATCACCGCAGTAGGCGCCATGCCAGGGATAGAATTCTCTTTCCCAGTGCTGCCCTTCAGGTTCGCCAGGGTAATAATACCGGCCAATACTGGATTCGCCCAGATAATCCATGGCTGTCCAGACAAAATCTCCGATAATATACGGATGGCTACTGACCAGTTCCCAATTCTCATAAGCGTCTCTCGGATAGGACTCCGTCTGCACGATGATTCTGCCGGGAACACGCAAATGATCAGCTGTGGCCCGCTGCAACTGATAATTATAACCGGCAACGTCATGGGCAGCCATCAGCGGATCAAAAATAGTCCAATCCTGATCCCAGGTCGTCATAGCCGAAGTAACAGGCCTTGTGCTGTCTTTTGCCTTCACTTCTCCGGCCAGCATCCTTGCCGTTTCAACGGCCTCAGGTTCTTTACGTTCAATGATTTCATTGCCGATACTCCACATGATAATGGATGGGTGATTTCTGTCGCGTAGCACCATGGCATCCAGATCCCTTTTCCACCAGCTGTCAAAATACAGGGCATAATCATATTTATTTTTGCCGGTGCGCCAACCATCAAAGGCTTCATCAATCACTAACATTCCTAATCTGTCACAGGCGTCCAGAAAGGCCGTCGAGGGAGGATTATGCGCTGTGCGTACCGCATTGAATCCGGCAGCCTTTAACAACGCTACCTTGCGTTCTTCCGCCCTGTCATAAGCCGCTGCCCCGAGACAGCCATTGTCATGGTGTACACAGCCCCCATTAAGCTTTACCATACGGCCATTTAACTCAAAACCTTTTTCTGCCGTAAACTTAATCGACCGGATGCCGAATGCCCGGACCGCCTGGTCTAGGTCCCGACCCTGCTCCTGTATCTCTGATTGCAGCATATATAAATAAGGCGATGCCAAATCCCATAGCTTAGGCTGACTAACTTCGATGTTTTGAACAATCACCGTCGTATCTCCAGGCTGCAGCGTTACCAGCTTTTCTGCTTTAGGTACCCGGCCGGCATGCGGCTTACCCATCACCGTAGTGATCAGCCTGACTCTTCTTTCAACATCGTCATTATTTACGATCGCTGATTGGATGCGGACCGTTGCCTTCCCACCCGAAATTACAGGTGTGGTGATCTGCACGCCCCAGGGATCCAGATGTACTTTGTTTTTAAGTTCCAGCCAGACATGCCTGTAAATACCTGATCCGCTATACCAGCGGCAGTTGACCTGTTTTGAGTTATCCACCCTGACGGCCAGAACATTACTATCGCCGTAATGAAGATATGGGGTCAGATTCAGCCGAAAAGGCGTGTAACCATAAGGATGAATACCTAATGACTTTCCATTGATAAAGACTTCACCGTTCATATAAACACCGCCAAAATACACGGATAATTCCCGGCCTTTCCAGTCTGCGGGTACGTGGAATGATTTGCGATACCAGCCTGTTCCATCCGCAAAATAACCTCCGGCATTGCCGGACGGATGATCTGCTTCTATATTACTTTCTATGCTCCAGTCATGAGGAAGATCAAGTAGCCTCCAATTGCTATCATTAAAACCACTGTTTTCAGCACCTGAAAAATCTCCCAGTGCAAACCTCCAGTCCGCATCGAAAAGCAAAGTACCACTCTTATTTGTGCTGCCCGTGATTTGTGCATTCACTTGTAGCACACACATAGATACTAGCGCCAGCAGTAGCCTGCCTGACATTTTATATAATCTTATCATTTATCCGGTAGCTTGAGGTTGAATAAACTCCAGTATATTTTACAAGAAGATCAGATGGAATTTCTGCGAATAAACCTAAAATCATTTCTGATGGAATCGGTTTTATGCTCAAGTATTAATCTGGCAGACGTCTCTCCCATTTTCTCAAAATCAGTGGTCAGTACAGATATATCCAATAATTCTTTAAAAGGCGTTTCATTAAAAGATATCAGGCCAATGTGTTTTCCCAGAACCAGTTTTGTGGTCCGCACCTGCTTGATGAATCTCGCCATATCGTCATCATCTACAAAAATATACAAGGTGCCTTTCTCCAAATCCGTCTTCAGCGCTCCGGTCATCATTTTGAAATCCTTCTCATGGATCTTACAATAACGTTTTACGCCACTAATAATCCCGGTAGGGTGATGGCTATTTTCAGGAAAATTTAAAGTAATCGTATGGTATTTGTTGAGTGCTTTGCCGGCGGCACTCAATCCATCAAAGATATCATCCTTAAAATCCTGATAGACGGATTTGGACTGACCAAATCCGCTGACCTGCTTGTCCAAAAGTACCAGTTGGTCCTTGGGTACCTTTTCCAGTACTTTTTTAGATTCTGCTAAAGTGGTGGAAGTGAAAAAATGAGGCATAATAACATAATAATGATAGTTGCCGAGTTCCTGGTCCAGAATATCTGAGAGCAACGCAGGGTCATAATGATGTATTTTCAGATCAATTTTTGCTTTGCCGCCAATCGTATCAAGAAAACTATAATATACGATCTTTTTAAAGGAACTGATTTTATTCATCACGAAAAGGATTTTCAGTTTGGCCTGCCCTGCGCTGGCGACAAAATAACCTTTACCCGGAATGGCAAGTACATACCCTTCATCAATTAACAGCTTGTATGCCTTTTCAATGGTCTCCCTTGCAACCTGTAACTTTTTGCTCAGTGTATTGATTGAGGGCAGTTTGTCATTAATTTTTAGACTACCACCATCTATTTGTCTTAAAAAATCATTGGCGATCTTGACATAAAGCACTTTGTTGCCATGCTTTTCAAAAGGAGTATGCTTCATTTTTGATTAATTGAAAAATGAGATCCATTAACATTCATGATAAATTCCGTCCGCATAAAAAAAGCCATTGTATGGCTTAACCAAATATACAACAATTGAATATATAATAACCTAATCGTTAAAATATATTCACTGCTATCCGACAATACTTCTTTCGCTAAAATGTCGGTTCCCAACAGACAATTAACCCCTTTATCAATGTTTTGTATTTTATCCCCCCGTCTAAAAGGTTAGGTTTCATTTTCTTTAAACAGACATCCCTTAAGGCTTAATCTCAAACTTAGTGGGTTTCAGGCTGACTTTCTGGTTTTCGGCGCTGCTGATCACTATCTGAATCACCCTTGTCGGTGCATCTTGCTCCACATAAGCACGCAACCTTCCGTTAAAAACACGCCTGCTATTACCGCCATAAGTTTCACTATCCGCAATATTACCATTTTCAAGACCCAGCAGCTGGCCTCCTCCCCTAACCTTCACCATCATCCTGATGGAATCAGTCGGGACATCATACCCTGATTTATCTACAACCTGCATATCTATCGCATAGATTTTTTTCTCTTCAGGCAATCCGGCTAATTCGTGGCAGCTTGCCTGAATATGATCTTCTCTGTCGTAGGTATGGATTTCATCTGTGACCGTCTTGCCATTTTGCACCCCTTTTACAAGTAATTTACCTGGCTGATAAGCGATCCTCCACATGATAACATGTGTTGAATCGTTCTGGCATTTGGTACCCAGGGAAGTATCATTTAGCAATAAGGTGGCTTTACTGCAATTTGTATAGCAATAGACATTCACGGAATCTCCCTTTTGATAATTCCAGTTTTTCTGTGCCATCCCGTGCCTTCCTTTTCGTAAATTCAAATGCCTGTACGGTTTAGATGTCCCAATATAAATCATAGGATTAGCCGACCATAAGGACGCTCTGAAATAGTATTCTGGCTTTTTGAAATCAGCCAGATCTATTAAACCTGCCTCGTTTCCATGGCCGGGCCATTTATTGGCTTCACCTAAGTAATCTATACCAGTCCAAAGAAACTGCCCCATAATATAGGAATGATTAGCGACAGCCTGCCACCCATCATAACCATGTCCGTTTTCACTCCCATAGATAATCCGATTGGGGAATTCCTTATGATCTTTTTCATAACGATATTCCTGATAATTATAGCCTGCAATATCCAGGTTACCCGTGTAACCGGCCTTATCTGACATCATGACCGCAGCCAGTGCAGCTGTAACCGGCCTGGTTGAATCCATGGACCGCGTAAATAAAGCAAGCTCATGGGAAATGCGGCCTAACCTGGCAGCATCCGGGTGATCACCCATAAATCCCGATCCGTAAATCTGTGGATAATGCCCTTCATTTAGAATTTTGTCAGAATACGGATCATTCGGATAATCTATCTCATTGCCTATACTCCACATAATAACAGATGGGTGATTCTGATCTCTTCTGATCATATCGCCTAAATCCTTTTGCCACCATTGTTTAAAATCCTCATGGTAACCGTCTGTTCCGGGAACGCCATTATTCCAACCGGTAATCCATTTATGCTTACCTAATTCCCATTCATCAAAAGCCTCATCAATGACCAGAAATCCCATACGATCACATAAATCATATAAAGCCTTTGCATGGGGATTATGAGACATCCGAATGGCATTACAGCCGGCAGCCTTTAACAAGGCAAGTCGTTCCTGCCATACACCCATTGGCACAGCGGTTCCAAAACACCCTGCGTCATCATGGATACACACACCTTTTAATTTGATATTTTCCCCATTTAAGAATAAGCCACTGTCTGCAGTAAATCTCAGGTGTCTAATTCCAAGTGGTGTTTTAAATACCTCTGTCAGCTTGCCCTTTGACTTTAATGTTGTTTCCAGTGTATATAAATAAGGATGATCAACAGACCATAATGCCGGCTTTGAAACTAAAAGGCTCGTATCCACAATAATATTTTCGCCTGAAGCTAAAGCTACCATCTGTTTTGAGAAAGCGACTGCCGCTCCATTCCCATCCACGAGTTTATTTTCAATTACTACTGTATTTAATTGTTTTGTCTGGTTTTGAACAGTAATCTGAAGACGCACCTGCGCCTTCATCTTATTATCCATTTGAGTCGAAGCAGCGACACCCCAAATAGGAATATGAACCTGAGGCAGGCTTAACAGATAAACATTCCTATTCATACCGGAACCTGTATACCATCTGGAATCTGCATATTTAGAATGGTCAACGAATACCAGAAGTTCATTTTGACCATTCGCGCGTAAGTATGGGGTCATATTATAAAAAAAGGAACTAAATCCATTTGGTCTTTCTCCCAGTTCATGTCCGTTTAACCAAACCTTACTATTTTTATATATCCCTCCAAAATAAATATACTGCAATAACCCGGTCTCACCATGATTCAACATAAAACGCTTTTTGTACCAGCCAACTCCTCCCGGCAAATAGCCTGTAGCACTTGCCCAGGATGGACTAAAGCCTGCCTGAATACTCCAGTCATGCGGTAAGCTGACAGACTTCCATGCTGAGTCCGGCAGCTCATCCAAAGAATCAATATTAAAAATATCCCCTTTATAAAATGTCCAATCTTTATTAAATAATGTTGCGCTGGAAGGCAATTGCGCCTGAGTTGCTTTCATAATCAAAAAAAAGCACACCAGCCCAATGACCATTCTCCATTTGTAAAAGTTTTGCATTTTTCAGATTTTTAAAGACCACCTAATAGTTGTACAGCCTAATTCAGTCTACCTGTCATCGTCACCACTGATTCAGCAGGCAGGGTGATATAGATTTTCTTGTGGACATCAACTGAAATATGATGCAGATTATATTTGGCAGAAGTAATATACAGATCTTTAATATTATACGCCATATTAGAATCACCAAAACGAATTACCTGCTCCTTCTGATTTGGATTCACCAGGACGACAACCAATTTATTTTTCTTTGCATCCTTAAATGAGCTGATAAGCAGACCAGTGTCTTTCGAACCATTATTCAAAACAGAGTCTTTAATGCGGATATAACCCGGACGAATGAACCGGCTATAATTCCCAAAAGCCCAGAGCATCTTGCTATCATAAAACTTCCCCGTGCTGACCGATTTATCTACGTAGATCAAACCATCCTTATAATCATATGGAGAAATCGCCAACCACCAATGCCAGGCACTTGCGTTGGCATAACAAAGATCCATATGGATAACTTTAGCCAAATAAAGCCCCGAAGTCATCCCTAAATCTCTATGATTACCATCAATCTCCCCCGCATTATCGCCTAATATACAATATTCACTCATCCAATAGCCAATATCAGCAACCCCTGAACGCATCCTGGCAGAATCGAGCATCTGGCTTAGCTTTTCTCTCATTAAAATGGCTTTTGTAAAGGGAGATGTGGTAAAATAGCTATGCGCAGATATCTTATGCGATAAATTTGATAGGCCCAGTAAGGACTGATCCGTATCCTGCATTAAAAATTGCTGAATCTGCGTTCCTCTTTCTGGCTTATTTGCACCTTCATACAAATAGTCAATTTCTCCGGCCTCGGCAATGGAAATCTTGGTCGAAAGCTTATTTTTAATTAATTGCTCATTAAGAACCCGGGCAATGGAAGCAATCTCTTTATTTCTGTAAGGACTTCCTTCCTGGCCTCCATCACTCCAATCCCATTGCGGTTCATTCACCGGACTGATATAATTAAACAGAATACCGGTTTTTTGCTGAACACCTTTGATAATCTTCACTAAATAATCAGCAAACTGACCATAATTATTCGGCGCCAAATTCGTTCGCCCTCTATTACTATAAGTAAGGCCATTGATTGTCACCGGATAGGGAGCACTGTTGCAGAACCCTATAAAATCCTTAACGCCTCTCATTGTAGCCGCCTTCAGAAACCACATTTGCCCTTTAGCCTTGGAAAAATCATACTGCCCATCCTGTAAAAGAAAGGAAGCTGCCCTACGCCAAGGGTCCTTTATGCCGCTCCCTTCTCCTTGATCAGCACTCCCAGCGCCGATATTAAAGCGCCAAGCAGATAATCCAACACCCATTGGACTCCCTTGGCCATCCATTTTAAGACTAAATAATAAATCAGCAATTTTATTTTTAATGCTATCAGCCCACAAACCAACATACTGGCCACTCCAGGCATCGCTGGCCCCAAAATTATCCATCACCTGATATTCTTGCTTTGGATCAATTTGAATATCTACCGTATCCTTATACTGAGGATGATGCACATTTTTATAATCCCTTGCAAATGCATTACCACAAAGTGATAATACAATGCCATGCAGACATACAGTTTTCAGGATAAATTTTGGAACACAGGAGCTGGTCATCTTAAAAATGCTATTTAATTTGATCAAAAGGTTCATCAGGATTAAAATTACTAATATCCCGCATTTTGCTCAAGCTTATTATCTGAGGCTAGAATTTCTTCTCTTGGAATTGGCAGCCAATACTGCTTATCCGAAAAAGCCTTTCCAGACAAAGCCGTCATCTTTGTATAAGAAAACTTACCATTGCTCTTGGTAACTGTAATACCATATGCTGGTTCGTTTTCAACTTCATCCGCAATTTTCCACCTTCTCACGTCATAATAACGTTGCTCTTCAAAAGCCAATTCAATTTGGCGTTCGTATCTCACGGCACTTCGCATCCCATTTTGATCTAATCCCTCAGGCAGATCTGGCATTCCGGCCCTTTCTCTCACCAAATTGATGGCACTGTATACATCGCTGGTGGCGCCAACGGCCTCATTTTCCGCCTCTGCATAGTTTAATAATATTTCCGCATATCTAAAATAGATCCAGGGCTGGGTTCCGGCTATCCCCCATGGATTCACAATAGGGAGATTATCATTCATAAATTTTTTCAGATAATATCCTGTTTTGGACGTATTCCAATTGGACGGACCATCTTTACTGTCCTTTCCTCCAGGGGTATATGTCCAGACTGTATCACCCCTGTAAGGCGCACCATTATATAAAATGGTTGCATAAAATCTAGGATCCCTATTTAAGTAAGGATTATTTGGATCATAACCTGAATTTGCATCTGTTATGGCTTTACCGTTTGCCATTTCATATGCATCCACTAAATTCTGTAAGGGTGTATTGCCGCCCCAGCCATCATATCCATTAGGGCCATTTGCAATTTCCAAAGCAACATGTACGGCACCCGTTGTATATAATCTTTCAAAGATAATTTCCGGATTGTTCGTGGCAGTTAAAAACAGATTTCTATAGCCCCCTTGATAAAGGCTGTACTGTTTGAGATCCATCACATCCTTTGCCGCCTTTGCTGCATCTGCCCAGGTACCCACATTATATAAAGGACTTGCAGCATAGAGCAACAACCTTGATTTTAAGGCTAGTGCTGCTCCTTTGGTAGCTCTCCCCAAGGCCCAATTGGTATTACTATTATCAATAGGTAAAAGGCTGGCAGCATCGTCTAATTCTTTGGAAACATAATCAATACAATCCTTAATAGATGATCTTACATATAATGAATCCGTTGAAGAAAAATCATCTTCCAAACTATAAACCCTGTCTCCCACTAAAACAATTTTACCATAATTACGAATCAGGTCAAAATATCTAAATGCACGCTGAAACTTTAACTCCCCTGTCAGTCTGTTTTTAAGGTCATCACTCATGGGAACTTCATTAATATGGTTTAAGGCATAATTAATATCCCGTATTCCTCTATAACTTCTACCCCAAAAAGTACCGGCAATGCCTGTATTTTCGGGGGCGATTTGTCCTCTTTGAATTAACCAGGTATTGTCATCATTGGTATAGATGGATTCATCTGTAAGGGAGGACCAGAGCGCATATTCAAATCCTCTTCCAAAACCAGGAGGCGTCCCTTCTGCCTCTTTATCTGTCTGCTGGATCCCCATATACCGGTTAATCACGTAATCCTCAAATAAAACAGAATCACCCAGAATGGCCGCATCAGAGACCCTGTCCGTTGGTGTAATATCCAGATAATCATGACTGCAGGCACTCCCTCCTATTACCATAGCTAAAGCCATCGTCCATATCCATGAATATTTTATATTTATATTTTTAACTGCTTTCATTTTAAATGAATTTTATATTAGAAATTGACATTTACACCTAAGTTTATAATTCTTTGCTGTGGATAAAACTGTCCGCTTCCACTACTTCCTTCCGGATCGTAATCTTTAACCTTGGTCATTGTAAATAAGTTAGAAGCACTTGCATATACCCTGACCTGAGACATCCGGATTTTCTTCAACAAGGTTCCTGGAAAGGTGTACCCGAATTCCACATTCTTTAAACGTGTAAAAGAGGCATCATTCAACCAAAAAGTGCTATTATATAAGCCTCCGCTTATTGCAGAAGAAGCTCTTGTATCCACCCTTGGATAGGTCCCGTTAGGATTATTAGGACTCCACCTATTATCAGCCCAACTACTATAAAAATTACCTACCTGTCCGGACTCCGGAAGGACATATTGGCTCACTTCAGCCTGCCCTGCGATAACAAAAGAAAAGTCAAATTGTTTATATCCTGAACTAAATACCAAGCCGTAGACTATCTGTGGTATATTGCCATATTTTGTTCTCACTTCATCATCAGCAGTAATGGCTCCGTCACCATTATAATCTTCATAAATTAAATCACCGAGTCCGGCACCGGAAACATGAGGGTATTTATCCAACTCTTCCTGCGTACGATATATTCCGATGGATTTATAAAGTAAATAGGAATTAAGCGGATGTCCGGTTTGACTCTGATAATCTAAGGTCCCTGCCGCCTCGTCAATAAATACCACCTTACTCTTCGCATAAGTCATATTAGCGGAAATATTAAAGTGAAAGGCACCGCTATGCGTATATCCTAAAGTTGCCTCAAAACCTTCATTATTGACTTTTCCGATATTCTCATCAGGCACAAGTGGATCACCACTATATGGGTTCACAATACCAGAGACCGAAGGTATAGAAGCATTTCTGGTGGCCAGGATGTCAGAACGTTTCTGCTGGAAATAGATCAATTCCAGATTAAAATTATTTGCGATAATAGCATTAAGCCCTATATCCATTTTCTTTGCGACCTCCCAGGTGATACTTTCATTGGCTAGTTTGGTTAAATCAATGCCAGGATGAACGGTACCGTCTCCGATAACATAGGTATTATTAAAAGAATAATTATTATAATATTGGAACTGAGCAACATTATCATTACCCAAGGAACCATATGAGGCACGTAATTTTAAATCATTTATCCAGCTTACTGAATTTTTAAACCATGGCTCTTCTGAAATCCTCCATCCAGCTGACACAGATGGGAAATACCCATATTGATGCCCTTCAGGGAAATTAGAAGATCCGTCAATTCTCATTTGTCCTTCTAATAAATACTTTTCCATATAGTTATAAGCGACACGGCTTATGATACTTTTTCTGGTAAAGTCATAACTGCTTCCGTAATTATCCTTATCTGTAGAAGCCGCTCCTCCTTCCGATAGTTCCGGTGTAAGAATAGTAGGATAATTAATTCTGGATGCACCAAAAGTTTCTGAACTATTTTCACTTTGTTCATAACCCACAAAAGCATCCAGATGATGAGCGTCCCAGTTATTTTTGTAATTCAGTTTAATATTCTCCGTAATCAGATTCGTATTTACCTGCCCTTCATCTAATCTCGCAGCTCCGGCAGATCCTCCGGCAATCGTTTTATCGTAAGTATCCTCATCTGCATTATAAGTATATAAAGCATAAGGCTGATTAAAGGTTTTGGTAAAATTGAAAGATTTATCCACTGAATAAAATCCGTCTACAGACATCCCTTTAATAAAAGGAATATCATAAGTTGCACTTAAAATCCCGTTGAAAGTAGAGGTTGGATTTCTTGTCCACCCGCTTGCATCCGTTACCATAACAACAGGATTATTGTTTTCGATCCCTGTAGATGGCAGCCCGTTTGGATAACGATCAATAACAATGGGATATGCTCTGTAAATGGATCTGAAAATATCACCTGCCGATGCGATCGGATAATTACGATCCTCCTGTCTTCCGGATAACGACAGGTTCACTTTAAGATCTTTGGTCACCTGTGCTCCGACGTTTGACCTGAAATTATATTGTTTGTATTTGGTTGCCCCATCCTTATACAGGCTATTTTGGTTGACGGTTCCCAAGGAAAGGTAATATTTAACTTTATCACTTCCTCCCCGTACACTAAGCGCCTGATGGTTTTGCAAGGCAAAATTTTTCAAAGTCGCCTCTTGCCAATCCGTATTTGGATAGTTAATCGGATCTGAACCATCTTTAAATTTCTGAATTTCTTCATCTGTATAATGTTGATTCAAACCACCATCTGGATTATTATAATAATCTATTTCATTAAGTATAGCGGCATAAGTAGCTGCATCTGCCATTTTGGGCAACCTGGTAGGGGAAGAAAACCCCTGATTATAACTATATGAAATCATAGGTTTTCCGCTCACACCCTGTTTAGTAGTGACCAAAATAACACCATTTGCAGCCCTGCTACCATACACAGCAGCAGAGGCATCCTTTAAAACGGTCACACTTGCGATGTCGTTAGGGTTTAATCTTGAAAAGCCCCCAATGGCTCCGGGAACTCCATCAATGACTACTAGGACATCATTATTACCTGTTGTGGCCAGACCTCTAATATTAATGGATGAGCCGTCGTAGCCCGGCTCTCCGCTTCGGTTACTAGCAATCAAACCCGAAAACCGGCCTGCAAGCGAGTTGGAGATATCTGGCTGCGGGCTTTTTACAATGTCACTGCCTTCCACCACTGATACAGAACCAATTAAGTTCTTTTTGGTGGATGTTCCATAACCAACAACCACAACGTCGTTGAGTGTATTGGTCTGGCTTTCCATAAGAGTCACCTCGAAAAGCGACTGACTTGCAGCTACTAATTTCAAATCACCATAACCAATATGGGAAAACAACAACGTGTCGCCTTTGGCCGCCTGTATAGAAAACTGGCCCAGGCTGTCCGATATGACTCCCCCACTTTGTCCCATTACCGATATACTTGTATTTGCTATAGCCTGTCCTTTAGTATCCACCACTTTTCCTCCAAACTGCTCCTTTTTTTGCCCCCACGCAATTTGTTGTATACCCAGCAGGAGAAATGTGATTGCCAGTAATTGCATTGAATGTTGCAATTTGCTGATTCCACGCTTCAAAAACTGAATTAACCTTTCCATTTTTAATTGTTTATAATTTTCAAGAATTGAAATCCGCTGTCAGGGTCGTTACGAATTATTTAACGAACTCTTGCGCAAATTATAATTGCATTAACTTCAAATGGGGGTTCAATTGATAATTTGGAGGGGGTATTTTGGTTATTTTCAGTGGCTACTAACCATTTCACAACAGTTCATTCCTTTTAATTATTAAAATATCCAATTGTATTTTTATTAATTCCTGTGAACTTCCTGCAGGCTAATCTTAAAGAATGACTATAGATATCTTACGAAAAAATACCGTCTTTTAGAAATCCTGAACTTCTAAAAGACGGTATTTTAAATGAGATGATTGATTGAATCTACTTGTAGATGTATGGAATTTAACGAAATTCTACTTTTGCAAACTGTCTAAAATTGGATGTGCGATGGCTGAAAGATTTTTCTTATCAGCCTTTAATTCTTCCAGGACAGTGACCGTATTGTCACCAACACTCAGCCACTCTTTGGGAACATAAATTGTCTGCTGCGGACCTACTTTCCAGTAGCGGCCAAGATTATGTCCATTTACCCAAACAACACCTTTTCCCCAGCTACTCATATCAAAATAGGTATCTGCCAGGCTATCTAATTTAAAATTCCCCTGCAATAATACCGGTCCTTTATTCAAAGATGCTGTATGCTGCCATTTAAAATCTTTCAGGCTGCTAAATGGAAAACCAAACATGGACCATCCATTTAACGCTCTGCCTCCTAGTAATACCTTGCCTATAATACCCTTATTATTTTGTAGCAGATATGGACCAAAATTGATTCTTCCTAAGTTTTCCACAAATAAATCCAGTGTATCTCTACCTGGCGGCAATTGAATATTTAAAGTGTTTTGACCCAGTCTGCGGTCAATCGTGCCTTGTGGAACCCCATTTACCAATACCACGGCATAATCACGTAATTCATTTACCTTCAACGTACTAGACTTATCACCATCCACAATTGTCCTATATAGGACATAGCCGTAAGCCTGATGTAAATGTTCAAAAGTTATCGGCGTATCAGAAGTAACTGCAGCAGGTAAAGCATCCAATAAATAGGTTCGCTTGGTAAGATCTATATTATTAATGGCCATTGTCGGCTTACTGGCGGGAACGGGTGGAAGCATTGTTCCTTTAGGCAGATGCTTTTCAATGACAGACCTGAAAATCTTAAACTTTTCCGTAGGATTTCCGGCTTCATCTAATGGAGCATCATAATCATAACTACTAATCTGCGGTTCATAGGGCGTACTGTCTTTAAAATTCGCGCCATTCATAAAACCTCTGGTTGTTCCTCCATGAAACATATACATATTAATAGAGAGACCTGCGGCTAAGACCGAATCAAGTTCGGCGCCGTAAGACTCCGGGGCAATCCGGTGATGCTTTGTACCCCACCAGTCAAACCAGGCAGGATACCACTCGGCAATGAAAAACGGCCCTTTATTATTATGATATTTTCTAACCAATGCCTTCACCGCATCCGGCTTCACTAAACCGTTCACTGCAGGCAATAACCCCGACAGATAACCATCCGGTAAATCCTGAGGAGGGTCACAGGTGTACAGTAATCCATCAAATCCGGCGGAACGGAACATTTTTTCATTTAAAGCCAGGTAATCCTTGTCCTTCCCGTAAGAACCGTATTCATTTTCAATCTGAACCATAATGATATTTCCTCCATGGTTTACCTGGAGCGGAGCTAATTGTTTTCCTACCGCATCTATATATTTTTTATATTCATTAAGATACTTTGATTCAGTACTTCTTACAATCAATCCCTGCTCATTTTGCAGCCAATACGGATAACCGCCAAATTCCCATTCAGCGCATACATAAGGGGATGGTCTTAGGATTACCCAAAGGCCTTCTTCTTTGGCATCCTTTACGAATTCAGCAATATCATTATTACCGGAGAAATCAAATACTCCTTTCTCAGGCTCATGCACATTCCAGAATACATAGGTACTGATCGTATTTAAGCCCATTGCCTTGGCCATTTTCATTCGGGCCCGCCAAGCCTCCCTGGGTACTCTTGGGTAATGAATCTCTCCAGAAATAATCTGAAAAGGTTTTCCATCCAGCAAAAAAGCAGTATCTCCTAATGCAAAACTATGCTGTGTGGTTCCCTTATTATTGCCACATCCCATCATTAAAAAACCAAGGCAACCGATTATCAAGGAGCAAATTTTCCATGTAAGTTTCTCTTTCATATATGTATATTTTCTATAAACTTTCTAATTCGAACTATCCTATCCTTCAACCTATTATATTATATATTGATAATAAGATTGGCTAACAAAAATAAACTTGCCGCTAAAGACGCTTAGGGGTCAAAACGGTAGAAAAGGGGTATTTATTGATAAATACCCCTCATTTTCAACAATAAACAAGAATGAATACACCTGTTTACCTCTGAATCAATCTAATACCATGTCATCCAATTTATTAGTTTTGAATTAGTTTAATATACCCAACTACAAAATAATTACCCGGATCACCGCTGCCAACCAGATTGCCTAAAAAGCCAATGGTAACTACTTGCGGCGTATCTAAAGTAAAAGAAAAACTCTTGGTTTCTTCGAGATTCGGAGAGGTCGCACCTACGGTCGCTCCATTATATAATAAAGTATATCCCAGTGCATCAGACAAACCGTCTAAAGAAGGAATCCCTTTATCTCCGGTTGCTGCGATGCAATAAACGGAGGAGTTCGACTGAATCTCTGAATAATATTGAAAAGTTATGGTATAGGTTCCAGCAGGCAACGGAGCAGAAGTAGCCTGATAAAGTTTACCATCCACTACCGGCGTATTCCCCCATGTTTCCCAATTCAATTGACCGGAATAGCCCCACCTTGAATCTGAGGTAAAGCCCCCATTCGTTCCGCCATCTTTGTTTTTGGCAGCATCATTTTCCTTCCATGGGGCAGCAAGCGTTCCCCATCTGCCATCAAAGGTTGCAGACTGAAAACCAGGTCCAACATTCGACAAATATAAATTTGTAACATCTGCCTGGACACTATGTACACCTTGTTCAACATAAAAAGTATCAATTGCGGTGGGATTGGGTATATAAGAAGTAATATAGGATATCCCCGTTCCTAATTTAAAATCAGGCAGTGTAGTTTGCTGATTTTCAATTATGGATGGTATAATCGTATCATGAGATTGTCCATTGTTATCCATATAGGTAATTTCCATATTCTGGACACCCGCGTCGCTATTTACATCAGCCCAGGTGATTAATGCAGACCCGTCATCCTGCATAGCTGCTTCTTCAATACCACGATTGACCAAAGAACTTTGATAATAATCCCCGTACACACTTCCGGTCTCAGTAACGGGGACTGAACTATGTCCTTCATTGTCATAAGTTCTGATCTCAAAGCTCATTTGCCCTTCCGGCAACCCATCTATTATGACCCTTGCCGTATCCACACCGGAGGATCTGGTTACCGGCATCTCCAGGGAGTCTAAGCCCCCATTCCAAAACACCTTATAGCTGACAATATTGGGATCAGATGTGAAGAGCCCCTGTAATTCAACTCTGTTTTTCCCCGATAAAATTTGTACGGAGTCCATTTTACTGGTATAGATGATCGGCCCACCCGACATAAACTCGGTCCTGTAATCATCAATTTTAGAACATGCAACAACAGTGGAGAGCGCTAATACTGCCATGAAGCATTTTATAATATTTAAATTTTTCATTTTATATCACTTTAAAAGTTGTAAGACGGTAATTAATTGTTCAAAAAGTATTAATTACCCCATAAGGTGAACTCAGAAATACATATAAAATAGGTTCCCTGCCAATTCGACAATTGTCTGATTCTTATATACCTGTATGAGCCAAGTCCTGCGGGGAAATCAAATTCCCAACCGTTATAAGCAGATTCCTGATCCGCCGTTGTCTCTGTCTGACTTGGAGAACCGGAAGGTTTTACCACGTGAAAAGTTCCAAGTTTAGTCCAGGATGGATCAGATAAAATGTCAGGTTCCGGATCAGACAAATCAGGACTGTTGGAGCCCCATATTTCAAAATCTTTCGGATTGCCTCTTACGTAGTAAAAATTACCAACCTCTAAATATGGGTTAATTTTAAATCTGCTGAATGTATGAGCACTTCCCAAATCAATCGTTGCAGTTTGTGGTGTTGTGGCACTTTCCACCGTAAAATAGGTTTGTGGCCATCCTGGATGTTCATTGCCATCCCACATATAATACTCATAACACCAGCCTCCATTATTTAAAATCTGAGCGTCGTTAGGCAAGGTCATCGTGGCCCAAGTAGATTTATCAATTTTCTGTTCAAAAATCGGTGTCAAAGAAACAACCATTGTATCTGAATAATGCTGCCATTTATCCCTGACCGTAAATGCATACTTTCTTTCAATAGAAGGCTGGTTATGGATAGCAGTAGCAATGGAAGTATCATTACTATAAACATTATCCATGCCCACCGTTTGAACCCAATTTCCATTTCCAGACGTATCCACCATCGGGATAATCGCCAAATCATCGCCTGTCGGATTAGAACAGTTGAGGGTAAATCCACCGAATGTGGTTGCAATCTTTAATGACCTGGCGGCTAATAAGTAACCAGGAGTCTTTGGATTAACGGTAACCTCCACTGACCCTGAGGCAACACCGCTTGAATTTACAGAGATTAATTTTACAACATGGCTCAAGGTGTCCCCAAAGCCGTCCACCGTTAACACATTTGTGTGACGCGACGCTAGCACTTCCGCGGATACACCGGGTGAAGTTTCATACTCGGCCTTTATATAAGATAAATCCTGATCCGACGGGAGGGTATAACTAATTAGGGCTTTACCATTTTCATTTTGGACTTCGACATTAGATACTAACCCGGGAGGGTTAGTATTAGTCACCACCGGTTTATTCAATTGCTTTTCTCCGCAACTGCAAAGGCAACAAAACACCAAAAATAAATATATATAATAATTTAGCTTATACATAAAATTATGTTTTAATATCAAAAAACTTAAAGACCTTACCAGCCTGGATTCTGAACCAAATTGGGGTTATTTAATAAATCATTATCCATAAGAGGAAACAGATAATCTCTGGGCGCAACAAAATGCCGGGTATAATAAGTTAATTCTCTATAGAATAATTCAGCCGTTCTACCAGATCTATCCCAACCGGTCACATTTCCTGTCAACTCAGTTGCGGCTCGCTTCCATCTAATTAAATCCCAGTACCGCTGTCCTTCAAAACATAATTCAATACTCCTTTCTCTTTGAATGATTTCTCTCATTCCACTTTGAGTGGTATATTTTGTCGGAGTCTTGCTAAAATGTGTCCATGAATACTGAACTGTAGGTAAACCTGCTCTGGCCCTCACCAAATTAATATATTTATACACGTCATCTGCAGGCGTACTATTCGCTTCATTCAAAGCCTCAGCATATAAAAGATACAGCCCTGCCAGCCTCATCTCCGGGTAAGGATATTGGGGGAAAGTTCCCGTATTCCAGTCCATTTTCCAATTCACAATCTTCTTCATAAAATAGGTGCAAATAGGAATAGGTGAATTCTGACCAAATTCCCCGGCCCTACAAAACAGGTAATAGGTATTTTCGTCAGTCTTTGATGGGCTGTTTGACATATACCAGATGCCTCTGTCAAAGCCGAGATCTGCATAAAATCTAGGTTCTCTATCAAAATTAAGCCGGGCAGTTACTTCACCCTCTTTAATATTAAACCTTTCCTCGTGTGTAGCCGTTCTTAATGCGGATATATTAGAAAAATCAAGCGTCTTATCATCATTAATAGGAACACCATTTTTTGTATAGAAAAGTTCAGCACATTTTAGTGTTGGCCCCATAGCCGCCGCTCCGTAGGTGATGCCTCCATTGTTAATAAAGGTACGATCGAAAGGTGCGGCGCCCATCCTTTGGAAGAAAGTATTAAATCCATCCATATTATTTACGGTTAGACCCCAGATGAGTTCAATATTCCAGGGTTCACTAGTCGCGTTTCTAATGCTCATTTGCGTCATAGTGGTATCTGTTAACGCATAGGTTTGTTGCGGAAACACGTATAAAGAATCCCCCTGAGAGGTACAAAGATCAATAGCAGCCTTACATGCATCAGCAGCTCTTTGCCACTTCTCTACACTAAAGGTAGGGTTAAACAAATGCGTTCCGTCATTGTCAGTAAAACCTGCGTAGTCCGTATTCCCATTGTATAACGGACTGGCCGCTGTCACTAATAACCTTGCCTTTAATCCAAGTGCAATTGGCTTTGTTATCCTACCTAATTCTGACGCTTCACTGTAAATCATAGCCGGCAAATTCTTAGCGGCTGTGTCTAGCAAATCGGCAATATAATTAACCACACTATCTACAGGTTGTCTTTTAACCTGTGTTTCTTTCAATGGTGCATCAATTGGCAGATTCTTATCTATAATTGGTATTGGCCCATAAGCTCTGAATAGTAGAAAATGATAGTAGGCCTTCAAAAACTTAGCTTCAGCAATCCAACGAATACGCGTATCAATATCCAGATCGGGTATTTTTGTTTGATCACTGACGTTATCAATAAATATATTACAATCCCTGATAGCTCTAAACATCCCTTTTCCACTACTATTCATGACGCCATCTCTGTAGCCATCCCAAAGGTTTGCGATAGGATCCGCTGTATTCTGAGCTCCTCTGGGCATTTGCAATACATTGGTATTTCGAATATTAATAGCGTTATCCTCTATCCAGACCAGGTCACCGTTAGTAATACCTACATTATAGGTTGGATCTACGTCAACAGGCATATAAGAGTAACAGGTCATCAGATACTTTTCCGCCTCCGTCTTGGAGGTAAAAGCATTATCAATCGTTGCCACATTATCAGGCACCACATTCAGAAAGGATTTCTTGCAGGCCCCCATGGAAAACAAAAGCAGAAAGAGCATACCATAAAAGATTTTATCCTTCGCAGGTAACAATATGCTACAATTTCTTTTTGCATTATTAATTATATAGTTCATAAAAAACGAATTAATGTTTAAAAAATCTAACTAAAGGCCAATCTGAACACCGACGTTCATTACTCTTTGGATTGGATAACCAAGTCCAGAGGCCCCCATTTCAGGATCCCATAATTTAAAGGCACTAAACGTAAATAGATTTGTGCCATTTAAATAAAGCCGGCAACTAGTCATTCCATATCTTTTCAGCAACTTCGCTGGAAAATTAAAGCCTAGTTCCGCTGATTTTAATCGCATAAAAGAACCGTCCCTTAACCACCAGGAGGAAGATTGATCATTGTTCTCAGAAAATATATTATTCAATCTTGGCCAAAAAGCATATGGGTTTCGGTCGTTTTCAGACCAGTGGTCATTAGAGATCACGTTCAACAAACCATTTTGGTTAACAAATGGTGTAATATCAGCGGGATTAATCTGAAAAGAAGTTCTGGCATCTCCCTGAAAGAAAGCACTCAGATCAAAATTCTTATACCCTATTGAAAAGCCAAATCCGTAAACAATTTCCGGAACTGTAGGCAGGCCGATCGGCACGTAATCTTCGCTGGATATTTTACCATCCCCGTTAATATCACGGTATTTGATATCACCAGCCATTATATCACCAAATTGAACCGGAGAGTTGGCCACTTCTACATCATCTGTAAATAACCTTTCAGCCACAAGGCCATACATCTGATTCATAGAATTTCCAACTTTAGATAAATTGGCATTGGCAGCAGAATAATCTGGCTCCTCATTTACCAGCACTTTACTGGTGGCATAGGTAAAGTTTCCTCTGGCACTCAGCCACCAAGAATTACTGAAGTTCTTTGTATAATCAAGAGATATATCCACTCCTTTACTGGAGGCCTCTCCGGTATTTGCAGAAATCGCAGCCTGTAAGCCCATTGTCGTTGGTATGGTCGAGCGAACCATTAAAATGTCATACCTATATTGCTTATATGCATCTACCGTAATTTTCAAATCCTTAAACAAAGTCAGATCCATACCTAAATTGGTCTGTCTGGAGCGCTCCCAGGTTATATTATCATTCTCGTACCTGTCAATATAAACAGTAGGGCGACTATAGGTAAAATTGGTCCCAAAATTACCGGTACTTGCTCCGTCAAGGCCTACCTGTGACAAATAAAAGAACCGGTCGTTAGCATCGCCAATTTGGTCATTCCCTACCAGCCCGTAAGTGAATCTAAATTTCAGGTTACTGACTGCGTTTAGGAGCGGTTCAAAAAACTTTTCATTGGAAACGACCCAACCACCTCCAATGGATGGAAAGAAACCAAACCGGTTTTTAGCAGCAAACCGTTCTGATCCATTATACCCAAAATCAAACTCCATTAAATAACGATTATCATAACCATAAGTGAAACGGCCGGATAAGCCCAGGTTCCTGGAGGGAAGCGACAATTGGAGATTGGCAGCATTCCCGTTTAAATAATTACGCATAGTTCCAATGAGCATACCACCTATACTGTGTTTGCTATTAAAAGTTCTTGAATAATCAATGGCAGCCTCGGTATAAATCGTGGTATTTACCGTGTCCTTTCCAGGAGAATAAGTTAGATATTCTGTTGGATCAGGAAAAACATTACCAGCGCTCCCGTCATTAATTAAATAAATCCCATTCAATACACCGTCGCTTACAACCGGAGCATAATAATATGGACTTATTTGCCTGGAAACATCAAAATAGGCAAACCGGGTCGTATAGGCCATGGCTCTTGCAGACAATCCGGGTGTAATCATATTTAAATTCTGTTTCAAACTCAATTGTGCCGTCATGGTACTTGAATTATATGTCTGATAACCAGAGAGAGAACTCGCATATGGGTTACTATATAGCGCACTGGTTGTACCTGGCATCACAGCATTACCGAATAGTGGGTGTTTTGCATAAGGCATATATTCTGCGGGATAAACAGCCGGAAAAGCAACCGGATTACTCCATAAGGCACTATTATAGACGGCTTCCCCTCCATCGATCGGGCCATTATAATCATCAAATAATCCCTTCAGGCTAACTACCGCTTCAGTAGTTTTTGTTAGTTTCAGGGTAACATTTGACAGAATGGAATAGGTCTGAAGTTTGATATTATTATTGAAACCATTGAATGAATTATTTTTTAAATTCCCATTATCTAAGCTATAAGTCATTGCAAGATAATATTTCGCCTTTTCACCACCTCCGCTCGCATTCGCATTTGCCCGAAAGGTATTGGTTGATGGTTTAGTTAATTCATCGATCCAGTTATTATTCGGATAAAGCAAGGGATCATCCCCCTTTGCTGTATGATCTATTTTAGTTTGTGCATATGGCAGGACGCCCAAAGGATTTCTGGTAATAACCGCCTCATTAGCAAGCTTCATAAAGGATATGTTGTCCGCTAATTTAATATCCTCAATATTTGAAGATGTGGAATTTTCAACCCTTACATTAAATTTCATTTTACCTAACTGACCAGTCTTCGTACTAATCAAAATAACGCCGTTGGCGCCCCTGGCACCATATACAGAAGTTGCAGTTGCATCTTTTAACACTGAAAAGCCTGCAATATCATCTGGCTGCAATCTGGCCAGATCTGTGGTTGAAGACTCAATACCATCAATCAAAATCAGTGGGTCGACTTTTCCGGCACCGAAAGTCCCTACGCCTCTGATAAAGAAAGAGGCATTATCTTTTCCGGGTTCCCCACTTCTTTGGAAAGAAATCATGCCCGCAATCCTACCTGCCAACATCGTGGTTAAATTACTGGTCGGGCCTTTAATTTCTTTAGGATCTACCATGGTGACAGAGCTAATCACTGTACTCTTCTTCTGTGTACCATACCCAACTAGAACCACATCACTAAGACTGGAGGCCGTGTCTCGGACCATGACGACATTTAAGTGGTAGTTTCCATCACTTCCCGTTTTCAAGGTATCCAGTTTGACATTCATGATCGGATACCCCACAAAGGAAAATTCGAGAATGGAAGTTTTAGGCACACTTAATTCAAATTCTCCATTGGTTCCTGAAGTTGTGCCATTAGACGTTGATTTTTCTAATACACTGACACCTGGCATTCCTTTTCCATCTTCATTGCGGATGACTCCATCCACATGAAATTTCTGAGCGAATGATTGCCCAAGGGTAAATAATCCTACAAATAAGCAGCACAGGATATATTTATTTGATTTTATCCAGCCAGAAGAGACAATATTATGTAACATTCTTAGCGGGGGTATATAATCGTAAAAGCGGAAAGTCTGAAGTACTTTATTGCACTTATCCTCTACATAAGGCTCTCTTGTCATGATTTAAAGTTTATGGTTAAAAAAGTCCCTGATTTTTATTGCAGATTTTAATAACTGCTTCATATTCTAATAATTAAATTCAAAAGCAGCTTTTAATTATTTGCCATATATGTATTTATGACATTTATTTTTTTTGATAAAAAAATATAAGCACTATGGCGGGTTTCCCTTTGAGGAACACAACCAGGTAAATGGCCACATTATAACCTTTACAGACAGGTTACTGGACCTTTCCCCCTTGCATGTATGGAAAGCATCAAAAAGCGCAGAGCACTGCCCACTTATATTTATTTTTTCATATATAAAATACATAATCTCTGGGTTGAAATTTTTAAAATAACCTATTCATTCGTTAATCTTACAGTTAGTCCACTTTCTCATTAAAAGCCTACGCTGTTAGTTTATATTAACAGTTGTCGACAACATTACATTAACATTTAAACAAAATTAACCTGAATGCAATGTGAAAATAGGGGGCAAAATGGTCAAAAATGAGGTACATTTTAGTATTTATTAACAGTTATAAAGAAATAAACTGTTAACACAAAGCATTTATACGATTTCCCATTCTTTCCAGCCCAATGGTTAAAATAGTGGGATTGATTATTGTCTTGTCAGACATTTAAAATAACTGAAGAATCATTCATTCCTGTTTCAGGCAAAAAAATTGGGAGCCCTGTTATAGGAACTCCCTTTCATTAAATATTCATTAAAAACTCAATATGGCAATTTTATCCTCAAAACACCAACTTCTTAATCTAAACCGTCAATATAGGGCCACCCATTTGCGTCCCATTTTAATTTTTCAATCAATAAACGGGGCATACCTCCTTTCACGCGGTCATATCCATGAAAAATAATATAATCCTGCCCATTAAAATCATAAACGCCACAGTGACCAACCCCAGGATACCTCCTATTGCCAGAGACGACAACAGAGCCTCCGCCCTCAGTCATGGGTACTCCATTTTTATCCAGATAAGGACCTTTAAGTTCCCTGGACCTTCCCACCATTACTTTGTAATTACTATTTAGTCCCCTGCAACAATAATCAAATGAAACAAACAGATAATAACAGTTTTCTTTTTTAAAGATAAAAGGGCCCTCAATCGCCCCGTCGCCTGCAGCAGTATCCTGGCCATTAAAAGCTCTTTGTCGTTTGGCCAAACTAAACCATGCTTCAGGTTCTTTCAAAGCTGATAAATCATCCTTTAACTGTACCATTTTTATACCGTCCCAGAAGGAACCGAAGCAGACCCATGGGTGATTATCCTGATCATATATCATATTTGGATCAATGGCATTCCAATCATCCCGTCCCGGAACGGATTGAATCAATTTGCCATGATCCACCCATTTAAAATCCTTTGAATCGGGATCTAAAGTTACATTTTCAGCGAGGCCAATACAGGAAGTGTTCTTACCAAAAGCTGATACTGAATATAATAGCCAATACTTACCATTATGATAGGAAATATCAGGAGCCCATGTATGCCCCTTATATCCAGGCACTGCCTTAACGGCCCATGCCAGAGGCTCTTTAAAAACCGGTGCCGCCCTTGTCCAATGATTCATATCTGTTGAACTATAACAACTTATTCCCATTCCAGTGCAAAAAAGGTAATAAGTGCTATCCTGTTTTATCATTACCGGATCATGGATTCCATAAGGAGTTTCAGGTTGTGGGCGCTGCCCCTGGGTATACCCGCAGATGAGAAGCAGTAAAGAAGTAAGGACCCTCCAGTGAATTTTATCAAAAAAAGAAGAATGCTTCATAAAATCAACTTTTATTTTAGTGCAATACGGATAACCGTCAGCGAATAAGGTGCGGCTTCCAA
>Ga0164242_10001371_pt1 | contig 28826 bp, 10 predicted proteins | sample OricomgcompostMG_FD_108783 | JGI IMG/M metagenome (GOLD analysis project Ga0164242, IMG submission 108783) | Miracle-Growth compost microbial communities from Emeryville, California, USA - Original compost - Miracle growth compost (MG) ...
GTCGGCATCGTAGATGTTGTCGGTCGTTACCGTGGCGGTGGAACCGTCGTCACCCGTCAACGTGTACCACTGCCTGACCAGGTTGCCGTTGTTGTCGTAGGACGTGTAGCGAACCTGGCTGGATGACCAGGCCAGACTGTCGGGACCGGCTTGCGTGACTTCGGCCACCACCCGCCCGGCGTTGTCGTAGCGGTAATAGGTGATGACCGCCTGTGATGCCCCCGCGGAATCCACCGTCTGTTCCACGCGATGGCCGAGGGTATCGTATTGGTAGCTCACCACCTGGGCAGCGGCGGTGTAGAGCGAGGGGCTGGACAGGTCCAGCGTGGGGTCGCTTTCCAGCAAGGCCTGCCAGTTGCCCACGAGCACCTGCACCTGCGGTCCAGTGATGCTGGTGATGCGGCCCAGCGCATCGTAGGCGGTGGTGACGGTGTTGCCGTTTTCGGTGACCGTGGTCAGGCGATTTTCGCCGTCGTAGCCGTAGGTGGTGGTGACGTAGCCAACCGTCGCCTGGCCCTGCGCATCGACATAGGAGCGCAGCACCGACTCGCTGGTCTTGTTGCCGGCGTTGTCGTAGGTGTAGTGGGTGATGCGGTCCAGGCCGGTGGTATCGGCATTGCCCGCGGGCGGAGCGGCCGGCGGCGTACCTCCCGCGACGAGGCCGCTGGTGTCGATGGCCGTGGCCCACTGCGTGATGCCGGTGACGTCGCCGAAGGCGTCGTAGGTGCTGGTGGTGACGTACCCCATCGGATCGACCGTCATGACCTGGCGACCGAGCGCGTCGTAGTAGTTGAAGGTGGTGGCCCATACCGCGTCGGCTTGGCCCGGTGTCCCCTGCACCAGGGTCGACTGGCTGGTGACGTTGCCGTAGGCGTCGTAGGTGAAGCGCGTGACCGGCGAGCCGGTGGCGGTGCTGCCGTCGCTGCTGGTGTAGGTGATGGCCGGCTGGGTGACGCTGAGCTTGTTGCCTTGCGCGTCGTAGGTGGTGGTGATGGTACGGTCGCTGGTCGAGGTGACGAGCGCGGCATGTACCTGCTGCAAGGTGAGCGGCTCGCCCGGCGACCAGTTCGTCAGCACCGAAGCGTCGATGGTGCTGCCGTAGCGCGTGACGGCGGTCTGCTCGCCGTAGGTGTTGTACCTGTACCCGGTAACGTAGCCGTCGGCATCGATGCTGTAGGCAAGCCGCCCGTCGCGATCGTAAACCTGATAGCTGCTGCTGCCGTTGGCATCCGTGCTGACCACGGCCTGGCCAAGCGTGTCGTAGATGGTACTGGTGATGAGACTGCTGCCAGTAGCAGTCAACGTCCCCGTATTCGGGTCGATGACGCCCGGATCGGGCTGAATCGTCTGGATCAGGTTATTGGAAGCGTCGTAGACATAACGGATGGTCCGCGATTGTGCCGTGCCGTCTCCATCGATTTCGACGGTCCGATTGCCGTTGTCGTCGTACTCATAATAGGTCTCGATGCCCTTTGCAGCTTCCCCGCCACGGGACCCATCACTGTTGATACTGACAACGGCCACCTCGGGGCTGACCTGTTCGTACAGATTGCCCACTCCATTGTATTCGTACGTCCATGTCTGGCCATCCCGGTTGGTGTAGGAGGTTTTCAGGCCTCGTTCATCGTAGGTGTATGTCGCGGTGGGCGTGTCGCTCAGTGTGTCGAGCGTCTGGATGACATTGCCAGCCGCATCGTAGACGTTACCGGTACCCCGCACCGTCGAGGTATCTGGATTGGCGGCTTGCACGGCGGCGGCGATGTCCGGCGCACTCCAGCTCGCCGGCGCGGCGATCGGGTTGGCATAGTGCAGCGTCCAGGTGACGCGGCCATCATCGTCGTACTCGGTCTGGGTGACGTCGCCAGCCGCATCGACCGCATAGACCTGCCGCCCAGCGGCATCATAGGCATAATGGGTGACGTGGCTGGACGATAGCGTGGCCAGAAAGTTGCCGATCGAACGTGTCGTGGCCTTGCCACCGACGCGCCCCCACGGAATCAGACTGCCGTACTGGATCTTCGCCGTGACGTTGCCGTCGGCGTCGTACTGGGTTTCGCTGACCGAGCCGCCGCTCTTGCCGTCGACGGAAGCGGAGGCGATGGCGTAGCGCACCCTGCCCCGGTCGTCGTAGTAGATGAAGGTGCGGCGTGCATTCGTGTCGCTGTTCTTCGCCGCGGCCAAGGCGGCCTGGATGTCGCTCGTGCTGGCGGTGCCATCCAGCAATGCGGTCGCCAAGGTCGCCGAGATGGCAACGGCGTGGCTATAGGCCAGTGTTTCACTGGCTTGGCCAGCCGAGTTGTAGCGGGTTTCGGTGATAGCCCCCGTAGAATCGATGCTGTATTGAAGCTGCCCGCTGGCATTGAACATCTGGTACGAGATCGAGTCGTTCGCATTGGGCGTAACGCGCGCCACGACCTTGCCGAGGATCGTTTCCAATTGCTGGACAGAGGAAAGCTGTTCCGAGCCGTCGTCAATGTCAGGGAAGTACGGAACCGGAACCCTCCTGGTGTATTGGCGAGTGGCAGTTATCGCACCATCGGCGTTGTACCAAGTCCGTGTGACAGCGCCGGTGGGCCCGATCGAATAAATGGCCTGGCCCGCGTCGTTGTAGACATAGAACGTGCTGTTGCCATTGCGATCGGTCTTCGCGATCACGTTGCCATCGGCGTCATAGGTGTAACTGGTACCATCTGAGTGCCCTGTATTCGTGCGCTCATAGGTCAGGCGGCCGAGGGCGTCGTACTCGTATTCGCTGTCGCTTTCGCTGTCGTAGTAGCTCCCGTTATACCTGTAAACATCGCTGTCATCGACTTCGTTACGGCTGTTGTAGTCATAGAAGGTCTCGATGCTCAGGTCAGTGGCCGTGGCGCCCGCATCCTCGATCATTTCGCGGACATTGCCGTTGCCGTCGTTGGCATAGGTCGTGACGACGCCCGTCGGATCGGTCACCGATACCTTCAGGCCGCGACCGTCGTAAGCATACGTGGTCACCAGCGCCGCCCCACTCGGATCGACCGTCTGGGTGAGTACGCGGCCAGCCGCATCATAGGTGTAGGCAACGACATGCCCATCGGCATCGATGGTCTCGATCAGGTTGCCGTCGCCATCGTACTGGCTGGTCGTGGTGCTGCCGTCCGGGTTGGTGGCTTGCACGACCTGTCCGTCGGCATCGTACTGGTAGCGCGTGGTGTTGCCGGCACGGTCGGTGACGGCGATGGCCTGCCCTTCCCGATCATGCGTGGTGACGGTAACCACACCGCCTGGTGCGGTTACCGTGAGGGTCCGCCTGGCATCGTCATAGGCGTAGGTGGTGACCAGCCCCATGGCATCGGTCGTGCCGAGCACACGGCCATAGGCATCGTAGGCTGTGGTCGACTCGCGCAATTGCCCCTGTACGACGAGGTCCTGATCGGTCTGATGCCCAAGACGGTCGTAACCGTAATCGGTCGTGGCACCGTTGCCATCGGTATAGCTGACCATGTTGCCGAAGGCATCGTAGGCCCAATCCTGCGTGCGCAGTATCTGGAACGGCGGGCCATTGTCATTGGAGCCACAGGAAGCTACCTGGGCGGCATACACCGCCTCACCCGACGACTGCATGAATACAGCCTCATCCAGCTCACTGGTCATGTGACCCAGCGCGTCGTAGGTGTAGCGGGTGATCAGTCCCGGGTCGTTGTAGTTATCGCTGTTGTCCTCCGAAAGAGCAACGTCACCGAAGCCATCGTAGGTGTAGTCGATATCGTTGCCGTTACCATCCTCTTTCTCATCGACTTGACCTTCTAAGTCGTAATGGAAGGAGGTGAAGCCGTCCTGGTCGACGCCGTCGTCGTAGGTATCGCCTACCGTGATCGACGCGACTGCGCTGGCTACGCTCTGAAGCGTGGGTGCAAAACCGGTTCCCACATCGATACGACCAGCGTAAGCACCCGCTTCAATCACGTCGCCGAAAGTGTCGTAATCCGTCTCACTGACTTCACCCAGGATATTGGGCGTACCGGTGTCGTCGGCCACGCCACGGATGGTGTAGACCAATCGCCCGCTCGGGTCGTAGACATACCAGGTCGTATTGCCCAGAGCGTCTGTCGTCGAGACCTTATGACCGGCCAGGTCGTAGGTATCGGTCGTGATGTGGCCCAGGCCGTCGGTGCTGCCGACCATGTTGCCGAAGGCATCGTAGGCGGCACCTGTCGTGCGCGCGTCGGCGGTACCGGCTGCCACCGTGGTCTGCACCACGCGTCCGGCGTTGTCGTAGACATGCTGCGTGACGGTACCTTCGGCATTGCGCTGGCTGACCAGATCGCCATAGGCATCGTAGCGATCGATCGTCTGCTCCGCCGCGGTCCCGGCCAGGGTCGCCGTGATGGCATCGAAGCTGGTGGCCGTTTCCGCCCCTATTGCCGTGGCATAGCGGGTGGCATCCAGGAGTTGGTTGTCGCGGTCGTAGGTGTATTGCGTGAAATAGCCGTCCGCATCCAGCGCACCGACCAGGTTGCCCCGCGCGTCATAGAAACTGGTTGCGACCTGATCGGCGGAGCTTGTCGAAGGCACGAGCTGAGCCAGCGTACCGGAACTGCGCAGAGTGGCATTGGTGGCATTGGCGTAAGCCTTGGCCTGCACGACATGACCCGCTGCGTCGTAGGACCTTGTCGTGAGAAAGCCGTCCGCGTCCAGCGTCGCTATCGCGTTGCCGTCTGCATCGTAGAAGTAACGTGTCGCGCGCGTGGATGACACCGTTCCATATGTCGGGTCGGACGCAGGCGATTCATCCACCTCCGCCACCTCCACCACCTCCGGCCTGACGATGTTGATGTCGTATGTATAGAAGCCGGCATCGGTCGTCTGGATGACACGCGATGCCGAGTCATACGTGTAGGTCAGCGTATCACCGCCGACGTATCCTTCTTCATAGACCCACCGGCCTGTGCTTGAATCGTAGTATTGGCCATACTCGGCTTGCGAATAGCGCGTGACTGTTGCCACACGACCTACGGCATCGTAGGTCGTCAAGGTGACCCGGTCATCCAGCAGATCGGCCTCCGGGGCGACCTGGGACAGGGTGACCGTGACTATCCCGTTGTCCAGCCAACCCGCCGTATCGACAGCATTCGCGTACGCCGTCTGCCGAATGACCCGACCCAGCGCGTCCCGGGTGTACCGCACCACGGCGCCACTTGGATCCACTGTCGCCACGACCCGGCCATCCTTGTCGTAGAAGGTGTAGCTGGCGTTTCCATTCGGGTCGACCTGTGCGACCCTTTCGCCGGCCGCGTTGTAGATGTATTGCGTGGTGCGTGTCGTGGCCGCCGTGTTGGCCTGTACCAGCGCCAGCGCAATTGACTCTGTAGTGGCATTGCCACCCACGGCTGCAGTCGGCAACGGTACGCCGTAGGTGATGTCGGCAACCACGCGACCATCGGCGTCATACCGGGTTTGGCTGACGACCGCTCCCAAGACGCCATCGACCAGGTTCAGGGTGATGCCATAGACTTGGCGACCATCGGCATCGTAGTAGGCGTAGCTCACTCGCGCCGTTGCATCGCTGTCGCCGGCCGCGACCAGTGCCTGCTGGAGATCGCCGGCCTGCGCAGCCCCTGTGCGCAGCGACTTGGCCAGCGTGGACGATACGGCGATCGGTGTGGCATAAGCCAATGTCTCGGCAACCTGGCCGAGCGCGTTGTAGCGCGTTTCGGTCACATGACCGAGCGGATCGATGCTGTACTGCAACCGGCCATCGGCGTCGTACGTGCGATATGCCGTGGCGGTACCGGTGCCACCGGCACTCTTTGCCAAGGTGGCGACACTGGTCATGTTGGCTTGCGGGCGTTGACTGGCAAGCGAGGTCAGGCTGCTGGTATCAACCAGTGTCGCGTAGCTGCGCGAGGCGACCAGGCGACCATCCGCGTCGTACCAGTTCTGCGTCAGCGCTCCCTGATGCGTCCCCGATGCACCTGCCGGAGTGATCGTATAGACCGCTTCGTTGGCCTGGTTGTAGATGGTGTAGATACTGTTGCCATCGGCGTCGGTGGATTGCACCAGATTGCCGTCGGCATCGTAGGCGTAGCTCGTGGTCAGGGCCAGGCCGGCAGGGTCGACGACCTGCTGCACGAGCCGGCCCAGCGCATCGTAGGTGTATTGCGTGGTGGTTTGCACGCCGGTGCCCGGCGCCGCAGTCATGGTCAGGACACGACCGTCGCCGTCGTACGTATAGGTCGTGGTGAAGTTGAGCTTGCCCTTTCCGGTGCCGGCATCCTGGGACACCGTGAGCTGGTTGCCGTCGGCATCGTAGACATAGCGGGTGACGATCCCTGCAGGATCGGTCATATCGAGCAGGCGGCCCTCGCCATCGTAGGCATAGCGGGTGATCCGGTTCAGGCCGGAGGGATCGACGCGTCGCGTCAACACGCGTCCGCTCGCGTCATAGGTGTACACCACCAGGGTGCCATCGGCATCCACGGTGCGGACCAGCTCGCCGTCGGCGTTGTAGGTGCTGGTGCTGACGTTGCCCTGCGCGTCGGTCCTGCTGAGCAGGCGGCCATCCTTGTTATAGCTGTAGCTCGTCGTGTTGCCAGCACCGTCGGTCACGCTCAGGGTATCGCCGTAGGCGTCCTTGACCGTGGTGGTGGCGACCCCGTCGGGCGTCGTCACCGTCGTGGTGTGCGTGGCCAGGTCGTACTGATAGGTGGTGACGTTGCCCTGCGCGTCGGTGGTGGACAGGACGCGATCGAAAGCGTCGTAACTCGTCTCGGTCGCACGCGTCACGCCCTGCACGACCTGGCTTCCACCCATCTGGCGCCCTAGTCCATCGTAGCCATAGGTCGTCGTATTGCCGTTGCCGTCGACCGTCCTGACGACCCTGCCGAAAGCGTCATAGGCCGTACGCGTGGTGCGCGCCGCGCTGCTGCCCACACCGTCGATCTCGATAGTCTGCTCGCCGCGCGCGTCGTAGCCGTAGCGGGTGGTCGTGCTGTTGGTGGCACTCAGGGTCTGGCCGGGCTGGCTGAGTTGCTGCTCGACCCGGGTCAGGTCACCGAACGCATCGTAGCTGCTGGTGGTGACGTAGCCGTCACCGTCGGTCACCTTCGCGACTTGGCCATCGGCTGTATACGTGGCCGTGGTCACCTCATTGGCGTCGCTCGACGAGGCGGACAATGCCGCCACGGCAGCTTGTACATCGGCCAGGGTGGCGCCGACCGGATCGAGCGTGGCCGCACTGCCGGCCGCCGAGTCCAGATCCAGCTGGTTGGCATAGGCCGTGGTCGAAACGACTTCGCCAAAGGCATCGTAGGCATGGGCAGTCACGTTGCCCCAGGCATTCCTGACGCCACCTGCCCCCGGTTCGCCCTGGATCGCATAGAGCAGGCGGCCATCGGCGTCGTAGTAGTACCAGGTGCTGTTGCCCAGCGCGTCGGTCGATTCGGTGCGCCGGCCTTGCGCATCGTAGGTGTAGGTGGTGATGGCTCCTGCGGCGTCCTTGCTGGTCAGCATGTGGCCGAAGGCATCGTAGGTCGCGCTGGTGGCGTGGACGGCGCCCTGCCCTGCCACCGGCCGTGTGGTCGTGCCGATGAGGTTGCCGTCACCGTCGTAGGCATAGGTGGTGCTCGTGCCGTCGACGGCGACCCGGCGCACGAGCTGGCCGTTGGCGTCATAGAAGGACCTGGTGACTTCGCTGGCCGGGCTGCTACCCAGCAGACGCACCAGCGTCCCCGCGCGCTCTTTGCCCGTCAACGCCGACAACTGGTCCGCGGTCAACGCCACGGCATAGCGGGTGGTCACGACCGCATCAGCCACGTTGTTGTAGGCCGTCACCGTGAGATAGCCATCCGCGTCGATCTGGGCGACGAGTTGGCCCTGGCCGTTGTAATAGTCGCGCGTCGTCTGGTCGCTGCTCGATGCGGTCAGGTCCGCCTGCAGGCCGGCAAGCGTCGGTGCGTCGCCCAAGGCGGTTCGCTGCGCGGCCGTCAACGCGATGGCGTAGACCGTGGAACGCACAACATGGCCGTCGCCATCGTAAGCCGTCGCCTTGACGTACCCACTGGCGTCGATGGTGGCGACCACGCGACCGTCCACGTCGTAGATGGCCTGCGTGGTGCGATCGGCCGCGCTGGCCGTCAGCACCGCCTGCAACGCGGCCAGGCTCGGTGCCGCGCCCAACGCTTTGCGCTGGGCGGCTGTCAACCGTTTGGCGTAAGCCGTGCTCGACACCGCGTCGCCGTAGGCGTCGTAGCTGGTCGTGACGACGCTGCCACCAGCGTCGACGGTCGCCACGACGTGGCCCAATGCGTCGTAAATGGTCTGAGTGGTGCGATCGGCGCTACTGGCGCGCGGCAACGTCAACGCGCCGGGGAAGCTGGCAGTGAGCGTACCATCGCTCATCCAGCCGCCGGTATCGACCAGCGTGGCGTACCGGGTGGTCTGGACCACCCGACCATCGGCATCGTAGCTGTAAGCGGTCACCGCCCCCGTGGGATCCACCATCGCCGCCAATTCGCCAGCCTCGTTGTAGAAGCTGTAACTGACGTCACCACCGGCATCGATCGACGCGATCGGACGGTCGGCCGCATCGTAGATGGCGCGATGGGTCGGGTCCAGCATGGCCTGCAAAGCGGCCATGGTCGGTGCATTGCCCAGCGCGGCCATCTGCGTCGGCGTCAGGACCGTGGCGCTCTGGACGACCGAGGCGACGTTGCCCGCGGCATCGTACGTCGCGAGCGTGACGTGGCCGGTCGCGTCGATGTTGGCGATGGGGCTATTCTGGCTGTCGTAAATGGTACGCGTCGTGGCGTCCGCCGTGCTCGTCCGCACTTCCGCCAGGAGTTGGCCTAGGTCGGAGATGCAGCCGTGCTGCGCAGGCAACGGCGTGGCGTACAGCGTGACTGCGGTGACATTGCCTGCATCGTCGTAGCTGGTCATGGTGACATGGCCATCGGCACTGATGTTGGCGACCACGCGCCCGTCGTCGTCATATAGGAACTGGCTTGTACCGGCCCCGCTCGCCATCCCGAGATCCGCCTGCAGCATGGCCAGGGTCGGCGCCGCACCCAGCGAATGAATCTGCGTCGGGCTCAGCGGCGTAGCATATTGCACGGTCTCGACAACGTTGCCGGCCGCATCGTAATCCGTGATGGATACGTCGCCCGCGGAATCCACGGTGCCGACCACCTGCTCATCCGCATCGTAGACGGTGAGTGTGGTGCGATCCGTCAGGCCCGGTGTCACAACCATCTGCAACGCGGCCAGTGTCGGCGCGTCACCCAACGCCAGGATCTGTGCCGACGTGAGCCGCGTGGCATATCGCGTCGTGGCCGTCTGCTTGCCGACGGCGTCGTAGGCCCACACGTTGACCGTACCATCCACAGCCACTGTCGCCACGGTATCGCCGTTGGCGTCGTAGATCGTCAGGCTGGTGTGGTTGCTGGCGCTCTGGCCAAGGACGCCCTGCAGCGTCGCCAGCGTCGGTGACGCCGCCACGGCCTCGGCCTGCTACCACGTCAATGGCGCAGCGTACTGGGTCACCGCCGTGATGTTGCCGTTGGCGTCGTAGGTCTTGGTCGTTGCGTTGCCGGCGGCATTCACCGTACCGACCACGTGCCCGTTGGCGTCGTAGATTGTCAGGATGGTGCTGTCGCCCTGCCCCGGCGTCACCGCGGCCTGCAGCGCCGCCAGTGTCGGAGCCTGCCCGAGGGCCGCCACCTGCGCTTCCGTCAAGGCCGTGGCGTAATGCGTCGTCGCGAGAACACGGTCCGTACTGTCGTATACCGTGGTAGTGACGTGGCCGCTGATGTCGACACTACCTATGACGTTTCCGTTCGCATCGTAGATCGACAAGCGGGTGAGATCCCTCGGACTTGGCATGACCACCGCTTGCAGGGCAGCCAATGTGGGGGAAGTACCCAGCGAGGAGACCTGCGCCGCTGTCAAGGGAGTGAAGTACTGCGTCGTTGCGGTGAGATCGCCCGAACCGTCGTAGCTGTTCAGGGTGACCGTGCCATTCGCACTGACTTCGCCTGTGATTTGGCCATTGGCACCGTAAACCATGAGGCTGGTACGGTCCCCTGCTGCAGGCGTGAGCATGGCCTCAAGCTCGGCCAGTGTCGGTGCCTGCCCCAGGGTCATCATCTGCCCAGGCGTCAAAAGCGTGGCGTATCGAGTCGTGGCCGTCAGGTTGCCGGCACTATCGAAACTTTGAAGGACGACTCTGCCATGGCAGGCCCAATCGCCTATATCAGAATCATAACTCTCGACCGCGGAAACAGTGGCGACTGCATCACCTTGCGCATCGTAGATCGTGAGGTTCGTCTGGTCGTCCGGATCAGGCGTGAGGCAAGCCATCAACTCGGACAGCGTGGGGGTGGCGCCAAGCGAAACCTGCTGGCTAATCGTTAGAGCATTTCTGTAAGCCGTCGTGGCCAGAACGCGACCGAAGTCATCGTATGTCGTCGTCGTGACATAGTCATTGTTGATCGTCGCCACGGGGCGACCGTCTGCATCGTAAATGGTCTCCTGCAAACTGTTGGTCGTGAACACGGCCACCAGTTCGTCGAGCGTAGGCGAAGCACCAAGGCCCGCCACGTCTGAAATCGAGACGTTGTTCGTGTACGTCTGCACCCCGATGCGATTGCCGGATGCATCGTAGGTTGCCGTCGTCAGTTGTTCCTGGATCGTGTAGCCCTCATCCCAGTCGGGCGTATCCACCGTATTCACCCACGCCACGAGATTGCCATTGGCGTCATAGGCATTCACAGTGACGCCCGTTTCGGCACTCGACGAGAGATACGACTGCAAGGTAGCCAACGTAGGCTGGCTCACCAGGTTGGCGATCTGTTCGCTGGTCAGCGATACCCCGTAGCTCGTGACCGTCGTGGCCCGACCGGCCGCGTCATAGTTCGTGATCGTGGCCTGCTCGGTGTACTCGGAGGAATAGAACTGATAAAAGTCGCCATTAACGAAGCCAAACGGCGTCACCTGAACCACCGTGGCAACGATCCGCTCCTGGCTGTCGTGGATCGTCAAGGTCGCTTGGTCATTGCTGCTCGGCACGAGGTCGGCCTGCAATGCTGCCAGCGTGGGCGTGTTGCCCAAGGCATCCATCTGCGTGGTCGACAGCCTGTTCGCATACTGGATTTGAGCCACGACGTTGCCCGCGCTGTCGTAGCTGGTGGTGTTGACCGAACCGTCCGTGCCCACCTGGGCCACCACGCGATGGTTCGCATCGTAAACGGCAAGCGTGGTGAGGTAGCTTGCATCCGGATTCAAGTCCGCCTGGACATCGGCCAAGGTGGGTTCGGTTCCCAGCGCCGCTACCTGCGCCGTCGTCAGCAAGCTCGCATACTGCGTCGTCGCCGTGGCGTCCCCGGCACTGTCGTAGGTCGTGATGGTTACCTGTGACCCGTAGACGTAGGCGTCGCTGACCGGATCATAGATGCTTTGTGGCGCGGCTACGACAGCCACGGGACGACCTTGGTCGTCATAGACCGTCAGACTCGTCTTATCTTCGGCGCTCGTCGTAAACAGGGACTGCAATGACGCCAGTGTGGGCGCATCCCCCAAGGCCATCTGCTGGGCGATACCCAGCACGGTCGCGTATTGCGTCGTTGCGGTAATGTTGCCGGCAGCATCATAGGCCATCGTCGTGACGGCACCATTCACGATGGTTGCCACCGGGTGATTGCTGCCGTCGTAGATGGTCAGCGTTGTCTGCGGATTAGTCGCCAACGACTCCAGAGTCTGCACACCGGCAAGGGTCAGGCTACCCGCCATCTGCCCGATATCCGAGGCGCCCAGGCCAAGCGACGCAAGCGACAACGAACGCACCGCCGAGATGTTGCCCGCGTCATCGTAGGCGGTCGTGGTCAGCAGGCCATTGCTTACGCTGGCCACGAGGCGGTTGCTCGTGTCGTAGAGCAACGCCATGGTGGTGTCCCCTGACTGGGGATCGAGGTCGACCTGCATCGCCGACAGCGTCGGCGTACTGACCAAGGCAGCTACCTGCTGGCCGACACCTTGGCCAGGTACTGCCGGGTCAAGCTCGGCAGGCCGGCACTGTCATAAGCCGTAGTGGTGACCGTGCCATCCGCGCCAACGGTCGCCACGACACGCTCATTGGCGTCGTAGATCGTCAGGCTGGTCTGGTCGGCCGCGCTCTGGGTCAGGTCGGCCTGCAGCGCCGCCAGGGTCGGCGAAGTGCCCAGCGCTGACAACTGGGCAGCAGTCAGCGGCGTAGCGTATTGCGTGACTGCGACGAGGTTGCCGGCGGCATCGTAGGTGGTCACCGTGGTGGCGCCCGTGCCGCTGACCGTGGCGACGACGTGATTGTTGGCGTCGTAGATCGCCAGGCTGGTCTGGTCGGCGGCACTCGGCTTCAGGTCGGCCTGCAGGGCGGCCAGTGTCGGCGACGTGCCCAGCGCGGCCATCTGGCTGGATGTCAGTGCTGTGGCGTATTGCGTGACCGACGTCGGATTGCCTGAGGCATCGTAGTTCGTGAGCGTAGCCACGCCCGCACTGCTCACCGTTGCGACGACGCGATTGCTGCTGTCGTAGATCGCCAGACTGGTCTGGTCGGCAGCGCCCGGAGTCAGGTCGGCCTGCAGCGCGGCCAGTGTCGGCGAGGCCCCCAGCGCGGTGACTTGTGCCGTCGTCAGTGGCGTCGCGTATTGCGTAGTTGCGGTGGCATTGCCGGCATCGTCGCGGGTGATGACTGCCACCACGCCCCCACTGTCGATCGTGGCCATGGCCTGCCCGTTCGCACCGTAGACCGTCAGGCTGGTCTGGTCGCCCGCACCCGGACTGAGCAACGTCTGCAGCGTGGCCAGGGTAGGATCTGCCTCCAGCGCGACGATCTGCGGGTCGGACAGCACCGTGGCATACACCGTGCTGGCCGTCACCTGGCCACCGGCATCGTAGACGTTCGTGGTGACGACGCCATTGGCTATGGTCGCCACGGCATGATTGTTTTCGTCGTAGATGGATAGCTTCGTCTGGCTGTCATCCGTCAGCGCAAGAAGGCTCTGCAAGTTTTGCAGCGTCGGATTGCCCCCCAGGCTCTCGACCTGTTGCGGCGTCAACGACTCGCTACGATCTACGGTCGCAATGACATTGCCGGATGCGTCATAGGACGTGAACGTCACATGGCTATTGTTTAACGTGGCAATCGGCCGCTCATCAGCGTCATAGACCGTCAGGCTCACCGCGTCATTGGATGTCGCACTGAGGTCGGCCTGGAGCGCTGCAAGGGTCGGCGTAGTGCCGAGCGAGGCGATCTGTGCCGCCGTGAGCGCGGTGCCATAGTTCGTCGTCGTGGCGATATTGCCAGCGGCGTCGTAAGTCGTGAGAGTCACGCTCTCTTTCGAGGACACCGATCCGACGACCCTCTTTTCCGCATCATAGATCGTCAGCGTGCGCGTAAAACTGCTGGAGCCCAAGGCAGCTTCCAGGGCAGCGACTGTCGGGGTACTCCCCAGCGCCAGCCTTTGCGCTTCCGTCAGAGGCGTGCCGTAGTTCGTGACGGAGATCGGGCTTCCTGCCGCATCGTACGTGTTGATCGTTGTGTGTCCATACGGATCCACACTGGCGAGCACCCGGCCCTGGTCGTCGTAGATTGTCAGTGATGTCTGGTCATTTTGGCCTGGGCTGAGGAAAGTCTGCAGGGTCGCCAGCGTCGGCGAGAGCTCCAGTGAACTTCTCTGTGCGGCAGTCAACGCAGTGGCGTATTGCCTCGTCGAAATCACACGCCCCGAACTGTCGTACGCGGTCGTCGTCACCACCCCAGAGCCAACGATCGTGGCGACCGGCTGAGTCTGGCCGTCATAGATCGTCAACTGTGCCGAACCGCCCGCCAGAGCCAGCATGTCCTGCACCTGAGCCAGCGTCGGCGCGAGGCCGAGTGCCGCCCATTCCGGCACGGTCAGGTACTGGCTGTACTGTTGCGTCGCCACCACCTGCCCCGAAGCACCATAGGTTGTAGTCGTGACGCGCCCGAAATAGCCCCATGTCCGCATGCTGGCGTTGTAGGCATATTCGGGGTCGATGACAGCCACTGGACGCTCATCGGCGTCGTAGACCGTCAACGTCGCCGTATCGTTCTGGCTTGGTACGTTGGAAGCTTTCAACGCGGCCAATGTTGGGGCGTTGCCAAGTGCCTCGACCTGGGCCGCCGTCCAGGTCGTTGCATAATTTATCTGTGCCGTAACGTTGCCAGCGGCGTCGTAGGCCGTCACCGTGGCACCGCTGTTGCTGCTCGCGGTGCCTACGACTCGCCCTTCGGCGTCGTAGATCGTCACCGCGGCCTGGTCGTCAGCACTGGGGCTGACAATGGCCGTGAGTGCCGCCAGCGTCGGCGCACTTCCCAGCGAGGTCACCTGCGCAGGGGTTAGCGCAGTGGCATATTGAACCGTCGCCACGACATGGCCCGCGGCGTCGTAGGCCGTCGTCGTGACGACACCAGTGAGGGAAACCGTGCCGACCACACGCTCGTTGCCGTCATGGATGGTCAGGCTGGTCTGGTCGCCTGAACCGGGACTGAGATCGGCCTGCAGCGCGGACAAGGAGGGCGCACTGGCTAGAGTAGCCACCTGGGCCGCCGTCAATGGTGTGGCGTACTGGGTACTTGAGGTAACGTTGCCGGCCGCGTCATAAGTGTTGGTGACAACCCGGCCACTAGCGTCGACCGTAGCCACCGGGCGCTCGTTGGCGTCATAGATCGTCAACGCGATTTGAGCGCCGGCATTGGTCGCGAGATCGGCCTGCACGGCGGCCAGGGTCGCCGTGTCGCCCAGCGCGCTCAATTGCGCTGCCGTCAGCGTTGTCGACTCCACCGTGCTCGATACGACATGACCGGTAGCATCGTAGGTGTTGACGGTGACCTGCCCGTCCGGGTCGATCACGGCGATAGCCTGATTGTCCGCGTCGTAGATCGTTCGTGTCGTAAGATCAGCCGCGCTGGAAACGAGGTCGGCCTGCAAGGCACCGAGGGTGGGCTGGTCACCCAGCGCAGCCAACTGCGTGGCAGTCAACGGCGTGGCGTACACCGTGCTGCTGACCGGGTTGCCCGCCGAGTCATAGGTCGTGGTCGTGACATTGCCCGTGGGATTGATCGTAGCCACCGGGCGGTTGGCGTCGTCGTATATCGTCAGCGTCGTGCGATCGCTGCTGCTCGGGCTGATGTCGGCTTGTACCGCGGACAAGGTAGGCTCGTCGCCCAGGGCCGCCAACTGATCTGCGGTCAACGGCGTGGTATACACCGTGCTGGCCACCAGGTTGCCCGAGGTGTCGTACGTCGAAACCGTGACGTTTCCGGCGGGGTCGATGACCGCCACGGGCTGGTGGGCATCATCGTAAACCGTCAGCGCCAGTTGATCGGAAGCACTGGGAGTCAGCAGGGCCTGCAATGCCGAGAATGCCGGCTGGCTACCCAGGGAAACGACCTGAGCGTGCGCCAGCGCCGTCGCGTAGTGCGTCACTGCCGTGGCATCGCCTGCCGGGTCGTAGTATGTCGCCGTCACGTTGCCCGCACCGTCCACCGTGCCGACAACCCGCTCATTCGCGTCGTAGATCGTCAGCGTGATGCGATCGCTTGCACTGGACACCAGGTCAGCCTGCAACGCCGACAGTGTCGGCGAACTGCCCAGGGCGGCGACTTCGGCGGCAGTCAATGGCGTGGCGTAGGCCACGCTCGACGTCACCTTGCCCGCCGCATCGTGTGTGGCGACGGTGACGTTCCCCTGCGCATCGATCGTCGCGACCGCGTTGCCACTGGCATCGTAGATGGTCTGTTCGGCGGGCCCGAGCAGCGCTTGCAGCGTCCCCATGTTCGGAGAAGCATTCAGCTGACCAAGTTCCTGGGCAGACAGCGGGGTCGTGTACTTCCGTGCCGTGAGGATGTTTCCGACGGCATCGTAGGTACTGACGATGGCGTAGCCTTCGGCATCGACGATGGCAACAGCGTGGCCGTCGGCATCATGGATCGTGAGTGTGGTGCGATCGTTGGCGCTGCCCGTTAGATTGGCCTGCAATGCCGCCAAAGTCGGCGCGCTGCCCAATTCCGTTCGCTGCGCCGCCGTCAACACGGTGGCGTATCGTGTGGTCGATACCACGTCGCCAGCACCATCGTAGGTTGTCGTGGTAACGGCGCCTGAGGGATCAATGACGGCGGCCACGTACCCGTCCGCCATATAGATGGTGGTCGTCGTGCGATCGCCGGTGCTCGAGACGAGCAGGGACTGCAGGGTTGCCACCGCGGGCGTTGTACCCAGCGTTGCCAGTTGGCTCATCGTGAGCGCTCTGGCATATTGCACCGACTGAATTACGTTGCCGTCGGCATCGCGTGCGTAGCTGGTGACATCACCAGCGGCATCGACGGTGTAGGCCACGTTGCCGTCGGCGTCATAGAGTGTGTAAGTGGTGTTGCCATCCGGATCGGTCACACGGACTTGGCGACCCTGGTCATCGTACCCGTAGACCGTGGTGCGCCCCTGCATGGGACTGCCCACTACGACGGGACTGCCCACTACGGTTTGTAGCGACTGAAAGGATGGCGTATTGCCCAGCAATGCCATCTGCGCGGCGGTCAGCGGCGTCTCGTAAAGCTGTGGTGCGCCACTGCCGGAATAGACGGTGGCGAATTCACCCGTGACGGCATGGGTGGTGCCATCCGCGTTGGTGAAATAATGCGTCCCGTACTCCACCATGGCCGAGACACTGCCGCTGGCGTCGTAAACAGTGAGGGTCGTTCGGTCGTCCGGGCTTGTTTTCAGCAGCGACTGCAGTTGCGCCAGAGTGGGCGCCGTGCCCATGGACTCTACTTGCAGCGGCGTAAGGGGCGTCACATATTCAGTGGTCGCTACTGACCGACCAAGGCTGTCATAGGTGTACGTGGTGACATAAGCCTGCACGACATTGCTCGTCGTGCCGTCGGCATGGGCAACGGTCACATTTTGGGAATTAACCTGGGCCACCACCCGGCCGCTGGCGTCATGGATATAGACCTGCACCACATCGTTATCGGAGGCGGCGATCAACGCCTGCACCTGGGCCACGGTGGGGGAACTACCCAAGGATGCGAGTTGGGATTCACTCAACGGGGTGCCGTAAACGATTTGCGACGTCGTCTCGCCCAGGGCGTTGAGGTAGGTGATTATGGGAATGCTGCCGAACCCTTCTCCGTTCTGGGTGCTGTAGAGCATCGGCACGATGTTGACCAGCGCGCCGTCCGAGTAGCTCCCCCCGCTGATGAACGAATTGTTGAAATCGTCATCACTCGTCGTAATGAGCGCCCGAATCTGATCGTCTGTTGGCGCCTTGCCCAGCGAAACCACCTGCGATGCTGTCAATGGCGTGGCGTAGAGAATAGAGGTCTGCTTTCCCTCGCCGTCGTATTGGAACGCGGTGATGTACTCGCCCAGAGGCAGGAATTTGGCGGACCCATCTGCGTTTTGCCCGATGGCGGTCCCTTCCGTATAGCCAACCTCGCTCAATTCCTTGCCACTGCTGTCATAAGCGCGCAGCAAGACCTGATCGGCACTGCTCATTGTGATCAGCGCCTGGATCTGCGTCACTGTCGGTGCAGTGCCCAACGAGGTCACCTGGGCAGCAGTCAACGGTGTGACATACGTGGTCCGAGCCGTCATCTGTCCCTGACTGGAATACTGGGTTACGGTGATAAACTCGCCGGACGCCAGCACTCCATCCGCATTCCTGTAAGTACCAAAGCCGACACTGGCCGACGTGCCTGTTGTGCTGCTGTCTACGGCATTGAGCGTGATCTGGTCGTTCGGGCTGGTGGTCAGCACCGCCTGTAGCGCCGACAAGGTCGGCGTATTACCCAATGCATCCAGTTGGGCGACTGTCAGTGGCGTGGCGTACTGAATGGTCTGAGTATTGCCTGTTTCCACGGTCACCAGCTCACCAGTGACCGCATCGATGCTTCCGTCAGGATCGGTGAAATCATAGGTGCCATACGTCACCTGCGCCCGCGGCGACCCGCTGCTGTCATAGACGGTCAGGTTGATCTGGTCACTGTCGCTCGCCGTCAGCACGGACTGCAGCGTGGCTGCCGTTGGCGAAGCGGCCAGCTGAGTCATCTGCGCAATGGTCAGTGGGGTCGCATACAAGCGGGTGGACAGTACCGCGCCACTCTGCGCATTACGAACAGTAACCGTGGCGAATTCACCTTCCACCCATTGGCCAGTGCCATCGGGATGGGTGATGTAGTGGCTTTGATAGGCGATCTGGACCGAGCTGTTCGTGGTCGAGGTGGATGACAGGTTGATGCCCAATGTATTCTGGATCGTCACCTGGGCAGACTGGCCCGCCGCCGCACTGGACTGCACGCTGCTGATCAGGCGTCCGGCACTATCGTAGGTCTGTGTGGTGGTCAGGCTATTGGCCTGCGTTATGGCGATAGTGTGGGCACTGTCGTCGTAGACGTAGTGGGTGACGTTGCCCAAGGGGGCGGTGCTACTGATCCGCCGGCCGAGTCCGTCGTAAGCGTAGCTGGTCGTCTGCAGCGTGCTGCGGTCCGCACCCGTCTCCACACTGGTCTGCCGTAGTTGACCCTGCGCATCGTAGGTTGTGCGCGTGATCCGGGCCCCGGCATCCAGGACGCCCTGGCCCTGGCCGTTCACCGTATCCCAGACAGTCTGGGTGGCCAGCTGGCCGCGCACATCGTAGGTGTAGTCCGTGCGTGTGGTCTGGGCCAGGGTCGCCTGCACTGCGCTGCTGGCCGTCCAGGCCTGCATCTGGGTCAGGGTGGGCGGCGTGCTGGGGGAGAGGCCGCTCAGGCTGTAGCTTGTGCCGAGGTAGTGACGGACCGTCGCCAGTTCGCTCAACCCTGTCGTGGTGGTCGCGTAGTCGTACTCCGTTACGTTCCCCAACGGGTCGATCACATACGCCAACTGACCCGTCGGGGTGTACACGTCATACGTGGTCTGCGCCCCGCTGGGCGCCACGTAGCCACTCTGTCCGGGCACACCCTGCGCCGGCACCGTGTAGACGGTCTGGCTGGTGACCTGGTCCTGGGCGTTGTACGTGTAGCTGACGACGTGGCCGGCTCCGTCTTCCACGCTCAGCCGGTTGCCCCAGTTGTCATAGGTGTAGGTAGTGACCGCACCGTCCGGGTCGGTCTTCGTCAGGACATTGCCCGCCGTATCGTAGGTGTAGGTCGTCGTGGGACTCGTGCTTCCGACCGTTGGAGCGACTACCGCCGTGAGATGACCGGCGGCGTCGTACTGGTACACCGTGGCATGGCCTGCGCTGTCGGTGACCGTCGTTTCACCTGTCCCGTAGCTGAGGGTGAGTGACTGGGCGGCAGCCCCGCTGCCGGTGGTGATGCCGGTCACCTGATAAGCCCCGGCGGCATCCTCCGTGTAGGCATAGCTCACCACGGTCCCGTCGCTCTGGGTGACCGAGGCGATACGATCGCTGGTACCCGCGTAGGTGTATGTGGTGGTGTAGCTGGCCGTGGTGCTGTCGGTATCCGACCCCAAGGTGGTGGTTACCGCGCTCAACCGGCCCTGACTGTCGTAGGTATAGCTTACCGTCTGCCGGGTCACCGCCGCCGTCTGGCCGGGCGGGACGGCCTGGATCGAGAGGCTGCTCAGGCGGCCGGCCGTGTCGTAGTCGAACAGTAGCGTGTCGCCGTCGCCCGCCACGATCTGGCTGAGTTTCCCACCGGTATAGCTAAAGTGGTAGCTGGCCCCCGAGGCCAGGTCGCTCAGGGCAGTGAGCTGGCCGGCGGCGTTGTAGGTCTCCTGTTGCTGGGCGGCGGCGGCAGTCCAAGTCCACGTCGAGGTCCCGGCATCCCAGTACAGCGTATCGACCGCACCGCTTTGACCTTGGCTGGTGTAAACGCCTTGGCTGGCGTCATAGACGTAGGTGACGGTGGAACCGTCATCGGCGGTGCGGGTAAGGGTGCTGCCGGCGGTGTCCAGGGTGCCGGTCAGGCCTCCGACACTACGGCTGAAGCCGTCGCGCCAGCCATCCGAGCCGCTCAACTGGCCCAGGCTGTTGTAGGTACGCAGGTCACCCAGCGACAGACCGTCGAACACCACCCCTTCGTCCACGCCCTGCGAGACCAGGTTGCCGGTGGCGACGTTGACGTTGCCGGTGGTACCGCCTTGGCCCAACCCTGCTGGGCCGCCTTGACCACCCAAGGTCCGCTGCGAGGTGTTGCCCAGGCCCAAGCCGTTGCCACTGATCACTGCCACCATCGCCCTGCTCCCCATCCGATTCCATGGCGGGCGCACCACTCCGGTGCGCCCTGTCAACAGGTCCTATCGGGGCGACCGACGCGGAGTTTAGGGGGGCGAATAGTCGAAAGAAGAACTGTAAGGACCTCTATCACCTCAATCAGGCAGGCAAAGCTTCTGAGGTTACTGCCCGATGCCGCCCCGACCACCTTCGCGAATGCCTGCATTGAGAGCAATCGCTTCACCAACCTCAGGGCGTCGGATTTAAACCTAATCGGCGGTCGTGGCTCTGAGAATCTGTTCAAAATCTCCCTGTCGAACGGGTATCCCCTCACGCGCCCCCGCTCGTCATTCCTGCGAAAGAAGGAATCCAATGCCTTTCGGGTTCGGAGACGTCAAGTCGCTGGATTCCTGCTTTCGCAGGAATGACGCTCCATAGGTAGGCTTGGAGATTTTGAACAGGCTCTGATAGTAAAAGTGGAGGAGTCTTTCGGCTGACCCCACACTGACCCCGGCACTCTGTGCAAAGCCTGATACCATGCGGTCGAACATGAGTGCGGGTGATCGCGTTATGTCTTGATTTCCTTGATCTTGCGCGACCTTGACATGGTAGGGGTCACAAGTTCGATCCTTGTACCGCCCACCAATTCGGTGAAACAAAGGCCACCCTCGCGGTGGCCTTTGTCTTTCCGGCATCCGGCACCGGCCCCTGCCCGCTGGCGTCCGCTCAACGCAACGCCTGCTCGCGCAACTGGTGGATCCGGTCGCGCAGCTTCGCCGCATCCTCGAACTCCAGGTTCTGGGCGTGCTTGTACATCTGCGTTTCCAGCTTCTTGATCGCGGCGGCGGCCTGGGCCGGGTCCATCGATGCGTAGCCCGCGGCCGGCTCGGCCACGGCCCGTGTCTTGCCACGGCTGCCGCGCCCGCGTGCCGGCGCCTCGCTGCGTGCGCCTTCCATGATGTCGGCGATGCGTCGCACCACGGTCTTCGGGGTGATGCCGTTCGCCTCGTTGTACGCCACCTGCTTCTCGCGACGCCGCGCGGTCTCGTCCATCGCGGCACGCATCGAGCGGGTCACCTCATCGGCGTACAGGATCGCCTTGCCGTGCACGTTGCGGGCGGCGCGGCCAATGGTCTGGATCAGCGAACCAGTGGAACGCAGGAAGCCTTCCTTGTCGGCGTCGAGCACCGCCACCAGCGATACCTCGGGCATGTCCAGGCCCTCGCGCAGCAGATTGATGCCGACCAGCACGTCGAACTCACCCAGGCGCAGGTCGCGGATGATCTCACTACGCTCGACCGTCTCGATGTCCGAGTGCAGGTAGCGCACCTTCACGTCGTGTTCGGCCAGGTACTCGGTGAGGTTCTCGGCCATGCGCTTGGTCAGCGTGGTGACCAGCACGCGATCGCCCATCGCAATGCGCTTGTTGGCCTCGCCGAGCAGGTCGTCGACCTGGGTGCGCACCGGGCGCACTTCCACTTCCGGGTCGACCAGGCCGGTCGGGCGCACCACCAGCTCGGTCACCGCGTCGCCGGACTTCTGCAGTTCGTAGTCGCGCGGCGTGGCGGAGACGTAGATCGCGCGGGGCACCCGCGCCTCCCATTCCTCGAAACGCAACGGCCGGTTGTCCATCGCCGACGGCAGGCGGAAGCCGAACTCGACGAGGGTTTCCTTGCGCGAACGGTCGCCCTTATACATGGCGCCGAGCTGCGGCACGGTGACGTGCGATTCGTCCACCACCAGCATGCCGTCGGCCGGCAGGTAGTCGAACAAGGTGGGCGGCGGCTCGCCGGGTTCGCGCCGGGTCAGGTGGCGCGAGTAGTTCTCGATGCCCTGGCAGTAGCCGACCTCGGCCATCATCTCCAGGTCGAAGCGCGTGCGCTGTTCCAGCCGCTGCGCCTCCAGCAGCTTGTTCTCCCGGTACAGGTATTCAAGCCGCTCCGTCAGCTCGACCTTGATCGTCTCGATGGCGTTGAGCACGCTTTCGCGCGTGCTGGCGTAGTGGGTGCGCGGATAGACGGTGTAGCGCTGCACCTTGCGGATGGTCTCGCCGGTCAGCGGGTCGAACAGCGCCATCCGTTCCACTTCGCCATCGAACAGCTCGATGCGCAGCGCCTCGGTTTCCGACTCGGCGGGAAACACGTCGACGATCTCGCCGTGCACGCGATAGGTACCACGGCGCAACTCCATCTCGTTGCGGGTGTACTGCAATTCGGTCAGCTGGTGGATCAGCTTGCGCTGGTCGATCCGCTCGCCGGTGGCCAGGATCAGGCGCAGCGACAAGTAATCCTCGGGGTTGCCCAGGCCGTAGATCGCCGACACGGTGGCGACGATGATCGAATCCCGCCGCGACAGCAGTGCCTTGGTCGCCGACAGCCGCATCTGCTCGATGTGGTCGTTGATCGAGGCATCCTTCTCGATGAAGGTGTCCGACGCCACCACGTAGGCTTCCGGCTGGTAGTAGTCGTAGTAGCTGACGAAGTATTCCACCGCGTTGTGCGGGAAGAATTCCCTGAACTCGCCGTACAACTGCGCCGCCAGCGTCTTGTTCGGCGCCATCACGATGGTCGGGCGCTGCACGCGCTCGATCACGTTGGCGATGGTGTAGGTCTTGCCCGAGCCGGTGACGCCAAGCAGGGTCTGCGCGGCCAACCCCGCCTCGAAACCCTCGCTGAGGCGACGAATGGCCTCGGGCTGGTCACCCGCGGGCTGGTAGGGCGCGACAAGTTCGAATCGATCGGTCATGGACGACGATATGCGGGCACGGACCCGCATATTAAATCGCCCCTGCTGACAAGGCGTGTCAGCAGCGCCCGACACGACACGGGCATTCTGGCCGCAGACGCCGGCAATCGCGCGATCTAACCTGAATGCAGGCGATGGCAGGAGGCCGGATCGTGCGCATTTCACGGAAGCATGCCCAGGCGGGGATCAGCCTGATCGAGCAAATGATGGTGGTGGCGGTGGTCGGGGTACTGGCGGGCATCGCCATGCCTGCATTAGGGAAACTGGTGCACGGACATCAGTTGCAGGCCACCCAGTTCACCTATCTCGCCACCTTGCGCTATGCCCGCAGCGCGGCCATCGAGGAAAACAGCCGCATCCTGTTCTGCCCCAGCGCCGATGGCCATCGCTGCAAGGACGTGGCCGACTGGACACAGGGCTGGCTGATTGCCCGCGACCGCGATCGCGATGGCCAGCCGGATGGGCCGCCCCTGCGCACGGGCCGCGTTCCACGGCAGCTGACCGTGCTGGGCACCGCCGGCCGCAAGCAGGTGCGCTTCCTGCCCGACGGCACGGCCCTGGGCAGCAACCTCAGCCTGTTGCTCTGTACCCGTGGCGATGACCGGCAAACATTGCGCGTGGTGGTTTCCAACGCCGGACGAGTGCGCGGCGCAACCGCCACGCCCGAGCAGGCCGCCACCTGTGCCGCAGCGGCCGGCTCGTGAGGGTCATCCCGTACAAGCCCACGGACCCGACCTGCTGGAGCCCGCTTGCGCGGCGATGCCTTTCAGGTTTTTCGGATGCCATGCGAAGGGCATCGCCCGCAAGCGGGCACCTGCGAGTCAGTCGTTCCTGCGTTATAGAGGGCGAGCGGTCGGACGAATCGGACGAGGCGCTGGGCGAGCTATCAGAGACTGTTCACGATCTCCCGGCGAGCCCCATGAAACGTCATCCCAGCGAGGCGCTTTTCAACAGCCGAAGGGCTGGTCAAGCTGGAGACGCTTTTCAACAGACGAATGTCTGGTCATCCAGCGTCGTTGGTTTTGGGAAGGAAGTCACTGGATTCCTGCTTTCGCAGGAATGACGGGAGAGGATGGCCAAGCTAGCTTGGAAATCGTGAACAAGTTCTCAGGGTCTGTTCAAAATTTCGTCCATCCCCTCATTCTCGCCGGTAGGAGCGGCTTCAGTCGCGATGCTCTTCGAGCTTTCGGGTACAGGGTCAAAAGCATCGCGGCTGAAGCCGCTCCTACCCGTGAAACGATGTTGCCCGGGGAGATTTTGAACAGGTTCTCAGAGCATCACCGGCCGGTCCGGCAGCTCGTCGAGCCGCTCCATGCCATCGCCCGGGAAATGCTGCCGCAGCAGCGCATGCACGTCGGCGATGCCCTGCAATGCGCCCTCGCGCCACTCGCCACGCGCGAAGTGGTCGCGCACGCCGGTACAGATCGCCGCCCATTCGGCCGGCGTCACCCGCCGCGCGATGCCGCGGTCGGCCACGATCTCGATGCGGTGCTCGGCCATCAGCACGTAGAACAGCACGCCGCTGTTGTGTTCGGTATCCCACACCCGCAGGTGGATGAACACCTGCCGCGCGCGCGTCGGGGCATCCAGGCCTTGCAGCACCGCCCACGGGCTCAGGCGCGATTCGAAGGCCACGCGCACCTCGCCCTGGTGGGTGCGTTCGCCGGCCGCAATGGCGTCGGCGATCTCGTCCAGCACGCGCGCGGGAAAACGCCGGTGTAGCTGGAACCAGCCATCGAACAAGTTGGCGACCAGACGCTGGAAACGACTCATGTCACCATCCTCCCGAAGCGCCGCCGCCGTTGAAACTGCCACCGCCGCCGCTGAAGCCGCCGCCACCGCCGAAACCGCCGCCGCCAAAGCCGCCACCACCGCCCCAGCCGCCGAAACCGCCCCAGCCACCACCGCCGATCGAACGACCGGCGCCGGCCGGCAACAGCATGAACGCACCTCCCAGCAGGCCGCCGAGCACGCCAATGCCGCCGGATGCCAGCAGCCACATCAATCCACCGATGATGACCCCGCCCAGCGGCGCGCGCACGAAGGCGTGCGTCCGCCCCAGCACGCCGCGCAGGAACACCGCCGCGAACAGCCCGATCATGAAGATGCCCTGGAAACCCGGGCCATGCCGTTCGCGCGCGGCCCCCTGCACCGGAGGCGGCAACGGCTCGCCGTCGATCAACTGGGTGAGCGCACCCACCGCGTCGCCGATGCCGCCGAAGTAATCACCGGTGCGGAACTTCGGCGCCAGGTATTCGCGGATGATGCGCGCGGCGGCCGCATCGGGAATCGCACCCTCCAGCCCCGCGCCCACCTCGATGCGCACCTGGCGGTCGTCCTTGGCGACCAGCAGCAGCACGCCATCGTCGATGCCCTTGCGGCCGACCTTGTTGGTCATCGACACGTCCAGCGAGTAGCTGTCGATGTCCTGCGGCTGGGTGGTCCCCACCATCAGCACCACCAACTGCGCACCCTTGGCCTTTTCCAGTGCCACCAGTCGTGCGTCGAGCTGGTCGACCTGCTGCGCGGTCAGCGTGCCGGTGAGGTCGGTGACGTGCCTGGTCAACTTCGGTACGTCGGTGGCATGCAGCAGCGCCGGTGCCAGCAAGGCCAGCGCCAGCACGCACAACAGGCGGCTCAGGCGCACCTCAGTGCCCGGCCGACGCTGCCGGCGCCGGCGTACTCGTGCCGAAATTCACGGTCGGTGCGGTGGAAATCGCCTTCTCGTTGTCCACGGTGAAATTCGGCTTCACCGTATAGCCGAACATCTTCGCGGTGAGGTTGTTCGGGAAGGTGCGGATCATCGAGTTGTACTGCTGCACCGCCTGCACGTAACGCTGGCGCGCCACGGTGATGCGGTTCTCGGTGCCTTCCAGCTGCGCCTGCAGGTTCTGGAACAGGCCGTCGGCCTTGAGGGTTGGATAGTTCTCGCTGACCACCATCAAGCGCGACAACGCGCCGGTGAGCTGGCCCTGCGCAGCCTGGAACTGCTTGAGCTTCTGCGGATCGCTGAGGGTGTCCGAGTTCACCTGCAGGCTGCCCACCTTGGCACGTGCCTGGGTCACCTCGACGAACACCTTCTCCTCGTGCTGGGCATAGCCCTTCACCGTGTTGACCAGGTTCGGCACCAGGTCGGCACGCCGCTGGTACTGGTTGATCACCTCCGACCACGCGGCCTTGACCGCCTCGTCCTGGCGCTGCATGGCGTTGTAGCCGCAGCCGGTCACCGACACGGCAAGCAGCACCAGCACGAGGTTGCGAAGAAATTTCATGACGACACTCCTGATCGTGGATGGCCCATTGCAACACCCATGCGGCACGGGCGCAATTGCGGGCCGAACGGCACGGCCGCACGGCGGGGCCGGACCAGGTTCAGGACACCGGCCCTGCGGAACGAACCGGGCAAAGGGGCACACCATGAAATTCCCGCTTCGCGTCGCCCGCCGTCGGACGCGGCCCACTGCTCACGGGCCAGGCCATCGCCCGATCGTCCGCGACGGCCTTGATGCACCTGGCGGCGATGGCGCGTATGCCGACCAGTGGCCACTCCGCCCCTCCCGCGGCGGATTCAACGGCATGACGTCTCGAAGTCCCTTCAAAACCTCGTCATTTGCGAAGCTGGAGCGGCTTGTAGGAGATTCTATGTTGGCGGGTCAAGCCCTCTGAGGGTCCTTTGGCACGTAGTCAGCCTGGGTTTTGAGCAGTACGAAGGCGATCCGCGCCAGCTTGCATCCGAGTGCGACCAGCGCTTGGATGCGGGTCAACCCAAGAGCCAGGACGCGCTCGTGGAAGGGCTTCCAGGCCGCCGATCGGCAGGCCGCCATGGCGGCCATGTAGAGCAGCCGGCGCAATTCCGGGGCGTCCTTCCTGGTCATCCAGCGACTTCCGACGTCTCGAAAGGCCAAAGGCGCTGGATTCCTGCTTTCGCAGGAATGACGAGCGGGGGCGTGAGGGGATATCAGTTCGACAGGGAGATTTTGAACAGGTTCCCAGAGCCTGCTCACGATCTTTATTCTGCAGGCGCGCCGTCCTGCGGCAGGAGCGGCTTCAGCCGCGATGCTCTTTAAGGCTTTCGAACACCCAGCCCAAAGCATCGCGGCTGAAGCCGCTCCTACCGTGGAGAGATGAAAGGTTTACGGGCGCGCTGAGCGAGATCGCGAACCGGCACTCAGAGCCAGCGCGGAAGCAGCACCAGCGCCCAGCACAGCGCCGTCGCCGCCAGCAGCAGGAACACGGCCGCCGAACCGAGGTCCTTGGCGCGGCCGGCCAGCTCGTTGAAGCCGGGACTGACCAGGTCCACCACCGCCTCGACCGCGGAATTGAGCAGTTCGGCCGTAAGCACCAGGAAAACCGGCAGCACCAGCGCGATTTTTTCCAGCCCGCCATGCCCCAGCCACAAGCCCACGGGTATCAGCACGATAGCCATCAGGACTTCCAGCCGGAACGACGCCTCGTGGCGCCAACCGGCGTGCAAACCCTTCATCGACCAGCGGAAGGCATTCCAGAGCTGGCTCGGGTTACCGCGAAATCCGCTGCCGGGCATGGGTTGGGCATCTCCGTGAACGGCCTCCCGGGGCGGGCGGCACGGCGCGCATGATGCCACAAGCACCCCATGGATCGCGTGGTACGGCCGCCGGACATGCCATGCCGCACCGCAACGAAGCGATTCCGGCAGATGGGTTACCCTTCCTCGATTGTGGTGCCGTTCAGCACCACCGTCGCCGGCCGCGCCAAGCGCGGCCGTTGTTTGAACAGTCCACGGAATCGACGAATGGCAACCCAGAATCCACCCGTTTCGCAAACCCGGTCGTTCAGCACCGTCTTCCTCATCGAAATGTGGGAGCGCTTCGGCTTCTACGGCATGCAGGTGCTGATGGTCACCTACATGATGAAGAAGCTTGGCTTCATCGACATCAAGGCGAACCTTGTCTGGGGCGCGGCCGCCGCGCTGATCTACGTGACCCCCGCGATCGGCGGCTGGGTCGGCGACCTGCTGATCGGCACCCGCCGCACCATGCGCATGGGCGCGATCGTGCTGATGCTGGGCTATGCGCTGCTGTGGATCCCCACCGACAACGCTGCTTTCCTGTACTTCGCGCTGGGCGTCATCATCGTCGGCAACGGCTTCTTCAAGCCGAACGCCGGCAACCTGGTACGCAAGATCTACGAGGGCGACGACACCAAGATCGACAGCGCGTTCACCATCTACTACATGGCGGTGAACGTCGGCTCGATGATCTCGATGACGGCCACGCCGTGGATCCGCGACTTCGTGGGCAAGCGCTACGGCAGCGACTGGGGCTGGCACACCGCCTTCGGCGTGTGCGCCATCGGTCTGTTGCTGGGCCTGGTCAACTACGCGCTGATGAGCCGCGCGCTGAAGCACATCGGCTCGCCCGCCGACGACAAGCCGGTGGACCTGAAGCGCCTCGCCGGCGTGCTCGGCGGCGCCGTGGTGCTGGTGTTCGTGTCGGCCTTCATCCTCAACAACCAGACGGTGGCGCGCATTTGCGTGTACGCCGCCGGCGTGGTGCTGTTGGGCATCTTCGCCCACCTGATCCGCAGCAGTCACCAGGACGAGCGCGCCGGCCTGATCGCCGCGCTGGTGCTGGTGGCGCAGACGATCTTCTTCTTCATCTTCTACCAGCAGATGTCTACCTCGCTGAACCTGTTCGCGCAGAAGAACGTGGACCTGTCCTTCGACGTGTTCGGCCACCACCTGTTCAACTGGATTCCCGAACAGTTCCAGAACCTCAACGCGGTCTGGATCGTGTTGCTGAGCCCGGTGCTGGTGTTCGTCTACAACTCGCTGGGCCGGCTGGGCAAGGATCCGTCGGTGGCGGCCAAGTTCGCCTGGGGCTTCGCCGCGGTGGCGGTGGGCTACTTCATGTACGGCA
>Ga0164242_10001372_pt1 | contig 28822 bp, 28 predicted proteins | sample OricomgcompostMG_FD_108783 | JGI IMG/M metagenome (GOLD analysis project Ga0164242, IMG submission 108783) | Miracle-Growth compost microbial communities from Emeryville, California, USA - Original compost - Miracle growth compost (MG) ...
GAAGAACGCGGTGAACTTCATCTCGTCGTTCGAGCGCGTGATGACCGACGAGGCGCGCCGGCGCGGCTGCGACGGCGTCGTCTGCGGGCACATCCACAAGGCCGAGATCCGCGACATCGACGGTCTGCTGTACTGCAACGATGGCGACTGGGTCGAGAGCCTGTCGGCGCTCGTCGAGACCTTCGAAGGCGAACTGCGCATCGTCTACTGGACCGTGATGCGCGCGCCGCAGGCGCACGGCGCGGCGCGCAAGGCGCGTGTCAGCGCGTGAACGGCGCCCACGCACAACCCGATGACCGCGCCGACCCGGCCGGTCGATCCACCGCGACAGAACGAACGAGGGCCGACGACCGATGAAAGTGATGATCGTGACCGATGCATGGGAGCCGCAGGTCAACGGCGTAGTGCGCACCTTGAAGAACACGACGCGCGAGTTGACCGCGCTCGGCCATCGGATCGATCTGCTGACGCCGCTCGAATTCCGCACGATTCCGTGTCCGACCTATCCGGAGATCCGGTTGTCGCTGTTTCCGAAACGGCATCTGCGCGAGCGCATCGATGCGTTCGCGCCCGACGCGCTGCACATCGCGACCGAGGGTCCGCTCGGGCTCGCCGCGCGCGCGTACGCGTTGCAGCACGGGCTGCCGTTCACGACCGCGTATCACACGCGCTTTCCGGAATACGTGCACGCGCGCTTCGGCATTCCGCTGTCGGCGACCTACCGGTTCCTGCACTGGTTCCACCGGCGCTCGCTCGCGGTAATGGCGCCGACGCCGGTCGTCAAGACCGACCTCGAAAAATTCGGCTTCACGAACGTCGTGTTGTGGACGCGCGGCGTCGACCTCGACATCTTTCATCCGATGGACTCGAAGGTGCTCAACACCGCGCGGCCGATTTTCCTGTACGTGGGCCGCGTCGCCGTCGAGAAGAACGTCGAGGCGTTCCTGAAGCTCGACCTGCCCGGCTCCAAGTGGGTCGCCGGCGAAGGCCCGGCGCTCGCGGAACTGAAGTCGCGCTATCCGGAGGTCAACTATCTGGGCGTGCTGAGCCAGCCGGAACTCGCGAAGGTCTACGCGGCCGCCGACGTGTTCGTGTTCCCGAGCCGCACCGACACCTTCGGGCTGGTGCTGCTCGAAGCGCTCGCGTGCGGCACGCCGGTCGCCGCGTACCCGGTGACGGGACCGGTCGACGTGCTCGCCGACGGCGACGCCGGCGCGATGAACGACGACCTGCGCGAAGCCTGCATCGACGCGCTGAAAATCGACCGCGCGAGCGCGCGCGCGTGGGCCGAGCGCTTTTCGTGGCGCGCGGCGTCCGAGCAGTTCGTGTCGCATCTGAAGCCACGCACGCAGCACGCGATGCGCGAATCCGGCGCGACCGCGTAAGCCGCCAGCGCGCCGACGCCCGACCGCCCGCGATGACCCGGCCATCGACGATCCGTCCGGCCGACGGCGACGCGCCGCCGGTCGTCCGGCGCGAAGACGCGACGGCGCGGGCGAGCGCGCCGGCGTGCGATACTGAACGCTCATCGCGTACCGCCATGCCGCCTCGCTCGCCGTCCTCGTCGTCGTCATCGTCCGCCGCGCGTCCGGTCGCCGTGGCCCAGGCCGCCGTGGCCCAGGCCGTGGCCGCGGGCCGCGCGCCGAACCCGCGTCCGCACGCCGGCGCCGACGCGTCCCACGCATCCAGCACTTCCAGCGCTTGCAGCGCTGCCGCCGCGCCCGATCCGTCCGGCCACGCCGATCCGCCGGACGCGCACGAACCGCTCGGCCCGGACGATCCGCTCGCGCCGCTGCCTTTCAATCCCTACAAGGGCAATCGCGGCGTGACGCGCGCGTGGCACGCGCTGAAGAATTCGCTCGCGGGTTTTCGCACCGCGATCCGCGAGGAAAGCGCGTTTCGCCAGGAGTTGACGCTCGCGGCAATCCTGCTGCCGATCGGCATCGTGGTGCCCGTCGCGCCGGTCGAGCGCGTGCTGCTGCTCGGCTCGGTGCTGCTGGTACTGATCGTCGAACTGCTCAATTCGAGCGTCGAGGCCGCGATCGACCGCATCTCGCTCGAACGCCACGAGCTGTCGCGACGCGCGAAAGACTTCGGCAGCGCCGCGGTGATGATCGCGCTGCTCGCGTGCGTGATGACGTGGCTGCTGATCCTCGTGCCGGCCTTCGGACCGCCGCTGATGCACTGGCTGCGCGCCCGGTAAGCGCCGCACGCCGGCCACGCCCGGCGCAGTGCGGGGTTTATAATCGGACCGATAGTCAAGAACCAGCAACCGCGTCCGGACCCGCACCGCAAGCCGCGCGACGTCGCCCCGGCGCGCAGCCGGACGCTTTCAGGGCCGGACGACATGGAAGCCAAACCTCCCCGCCGCACGCGCGAACGGATTCTCGAACTATCGTTGAAGCTGTTCAACGAGATCGGCGAACCGAACGTCACGACCACGACGATCGCCGAGGAAATGGAGATCAGCCCCGGCAATCTGTACTACCACTTCCGCAACAAAGACGACATCATCAACAGCATCTTCAGCCAGTTCGAGCAGGAGATCGGCAGGCGGCTGCGCTTTCCGGACGACCATCAGGCGACGATCGACGAAATGTGGTCGTACCTGCAATACATGATCGACTTCACGTGGCGCTACCGCTTCCTGTATCGCGACCTGAACGACCTGCTCGCGCGCAACCGCACGCTGGAAATGCAGTTTCGCCAGATCATCAGCCACAAGACGCATTTCGCCCAGCAGTTCTGCGAGCAGCTTGTCGAGAGCGGCGAGATGGTCGCGACGCCGGACGAAATCCGCGTGATCGCGACCAACATCGGCGTGATCGGCACCTACTGGCTGTCGTACCAGTTCGTGATGAACCCGCGCAAATACAACGATCAGGAAGCGATCCGCACCGAACTGCACCAGGTGAGCGTGCAGATCATCTCGCTGATGGCGCCGTTTCTGCGCGGCCGCTCGCGCCAGCTGTTCGACGACCTGGTGTCGGGCAGGCAGCCGCTGCGCGAGTTCTACGATTACCTGCCGCCGCGCGACGGCGGCGCGGGCCCGGCCGGCGACGACGGCGCGCCGCGCGCCACCACGAAGGATGTTCGCCAATGAAAGCCGTGTGTGTCTATTGCGGTTCCGCGCCGGGCGCGAGCCCCGTGTATGCCGAAGCCGCGAGGACGTTCGGCCGTGCGCTCGTCGACGCGAATCTCGCGCTCGTCTACGGCGGCGGCAAGGTCGGCCTGATGGGCGTGATCGCCGATGAAGTGATGGCCCGCGGCGGCCGCGCGATCGGCGTGATCCCCGAATTGCTGGTCGACAAGGAGGTCGGCCACGACGGGCTGTCGGAACTGCACGTCGTGCCGGACATGCATCACCGCAAGCGCATGATGGCCGACCTCTCGGACGCGTTCGTCGCGCTGCCGGGCGGCGCGGGCACGCTCGAAGAACTGTTCGAGGTCTACACGTGGGCGCAACTCGGCTATCACCACAAGCCGGTTGCGGTGGTAAACATCGACGGCTTCTACGATCCGCTGATCGCGCTGCTGAAGCACACGGTCAGCGCGGGCTTCATGCGGCAGACCTATCTCGACCTGCTGCTCGTCGACGCCGACCCGCAGCGGCTGATCGACAGGCTCAGGCAGTACCGGCCGACCGTGCGGGACAAGTGGTCGGAGATGCGCGCGTCGGTGTGATCCGGCGTCGATTCCGGGCGGCGCCGCTTCCCCGCGCGCGGGGCGCTAGGCGCCGCGTTCCGTTTCCCCATCGCAAAGGAATCCGATGAGCAAGGTTGTCCTGATCACCGGCGCGAGCCGCGGCATCGGCCGCGCGACCGCGCGTCTCGCGGGCGCACGCGGCTGGACCGTCGGCGTCAATTATCGGCATAACGAACCGGCGGCCGACGAAACCGCCGCCGAGGTCGGCCGCGCCGGCGGCCACGCGCGCGTGCTGAAAGGCGACGTCGCGAACGAAGCGGACGTGATCGCGATGTTCGACGCGCTCGAAAGCGCGTACGGCCGCATCGATGCGCTCGTCAACAATGCGGGCATCGTCGCGCCGTCGATGCCGCTCGCGGACATGAGCGCCGGGCGGATGAAGCGCGTGTTCGACGTGAACGTGTACGGCGCGTTCCTGTGCGCGCGCGAAGCGGCGCGGCGCATGTCGAAGGATCGCGGCGGCGACGGCGGCGTGATCGTGAACGTGTCGTCGGCGGCCGCGCGGCTCGGCGCGCCGAACGAGTACGTCGACTACGCGGGCTCGAAGGGCGCGATCGACACGATGACGGTCGGCCTCGCGAAGGAACTCGGCCCGCAGGGCGTGCGCGTGAACGCGATCCGGCCCGGCCTCATCGACACCGAGATCCACGCGAGCGGCGGCCGCCCCGACCGTGCGGCGGTGCTCGGCGTGCATACGCCGCTCGGCCGGCCGGGTGCAGCCGAAGAAGTGGCCGAGTCGATCGTGTGGCTGCTGAGCGACGCGGCGTCGTACGTGAGCGGCGCGATCCTCGACGTCAGCGGCGGACGCTGACGCCGTCGGCCGGCGTCAGAACGACGAGCCGGGCTCGCGCAGGAACGCGAGTTCGGCATCGGTCGACGCGCGCGCGAGCGCCGCGTTGCGATGCGGATAACGCCCGAAGCGCTCGATCACCAGCGCATGCCGCACCGCGTAGTCGTAGAACCCCGCGCAGTCCGGCTCGCGCGCGAGTTCGCCGAAGAGCCGCAGCGACTCGCGCTGCGCGTCCATCGACTCCGCATGCTCGAACGGCAGGTACGCGAACACGCGGTGAAAACGCGTCGGCAACGCGCGGTCCGCGCCGGACGCGACGAGTTCTCGCGCGAGCGCAAGCGCGCGATCGTCGCCGGCGAACGCGAGCGCACTGCCGCGGTGGCAGTTGCGCGAGAACTGGTCGAGCACGATCACGAGCGCGAGCGTGCCGCACGGCGTCGCGGTCCATGCGCCGAGGTCGCCGGCGCGGCCCGCGTCGATCAATGCGCCGAAACGTTCGCGAAGCTCCGCGTCGAACGCCGCGCTTTTCCTGAACCACACGTTGCGCGCGTGCCCGTAGTCGGGCGAATCGGGCGCGCCGAACCAGAAGTCGAGCACCGCCTGCGCGTCAGCCTGGGTCGCCATCGTCGCCTCCTCGTCGTGGGTCAGCCGTTGCGGTTGCGCATCCAGTCGGCCGTTTCGTAGAACGAATGCATCAGCCGCTCGCGCAACGGCTCGGGCAACCCGACGTCTTCCATCGCCCACGCCATGCAGCGCAGCCACTGGTCGCGCTCGGACGACGCGATCGGAAACGGCAGATGCCGCGCGCGCAGCTTCGGATGCCCGAAGCGGCTCACGTAGTGATCGGGGCCGCCGAGCCAGCCGCACAGGAACCAGAACAGCTTGTCGCGCGAGCCGTCGAGCGTCGGCGGATGCAGCGCGCGCAGGCCGGCGAATTCGCTTTCGAGATCCATCAGGTCGTAGAAACGGTCGACGAGTTCGCGCACGCGCGTCTCGCCGCCGACGAGTTCGAAGGCCGTCGGCTGGGGCGGCGCTTCGTCGGCAGGATCGGTCATAACGTCGGGTGAAGGCGGGAATCGGAAAGGCGGCGGCGCGCATCGTCCGACACGCGCCGCTCGCGAAACCGGTGATTTTCGCACAGGCGCCGTCGCGGCATCGCGCGATGGGCCGCCCGCCGTCTACGCGTCGCGCAGCGACTGCAGCGCCGGGCGCATCAGCACGTGCCGCAGGCTGATCCAGCCGCCGACGCCCGCGCACGCGACGCCCGCCGCGATGCCGGCCGGCAGCAGCCACGGATTGAACGCGAGGTGGAAGTCGAATACGCGCGTCGCGAGCACCCAGCCGATCAGTTGCGCGCCGACCGCCGCCATCGCGCCCGCGAGCGCGCCGACCGCGACGAATTCGGCGACCTGCACCGCGCGCACCTGCCGGTGCGACGCGCCGAGCGCGCGCAACAGCGCGGATTCGCGCATCCGCTCGTCGCGGCTGCCGGCGAGCGCCGCGTACAGCACCAGCACGCCGGCCGCGAGCGTGAACAGAAACAGGAACTGCACCGCGCCGATCACCTGTTCGAGCACGCGCTGGATCTGCGCGAGGATCGGCCCGACGTCGATCGCGGTCACGTTCGGAAAGCGCGCGACGAGCCCGTCGACGACGCGCTCGCGCGCCGCCGGCAGATGGAAACTCGTGATGTAGGTGGTCGGGAAGTCGCGCAGCAGCGCGGGCGGCATCAGCACGAAGAAGTTCACGCGGAACGTGCCCCAGTCGAGCTTGCGCACGCTCGTCACCGGCGCCTCGACATCGAGGCCGGCCACGTCGAAGCGCAGCACGTCGCCCGGATGCACGCCGATGATCTTCGCGAGCCCCGCTTCGATCGACAGTTGCGGCTCGCTGGACGCGCCATACCAGCGGCCGGCGACGATCAGGTTGTCCGCCGGCAGTTCGGTCGTGTAGGACAGGTTGAATTCGCGGTCGACCAGCCGCCGCGCGTTTTCGGTCCGATAGTCGTCCGGATTCACCGGCTTGCCGTTGATCGACACGAGCCGGCCGCGCACCATCGGTTCGAGATCGACGCCGTCGATGCCGTGCGCGCGCAGGTACGCGGCGACGGCGCCGCGCTGCTCCGGCTGGATGTCGATCAGGAACTGGTTCGGCGCGTCCGGCGGCGTCGATTTGCGCCAGCCGTCGATCAGGTCGTTGCGCGTCATCGCGATCAGCAGCAGACACATGAGCCCGATGCCGAGCGCGGTGATCTGCAACGCGCTGGCACCCGGCCGCCGCTCCAGCGACGCGAGCGCGTAGCGCCAGCCGACCCCCGCGCGCGCCTGTGCGCCGACGCGCCCGCTGCGCGCGGCGCGCGCCGCCGCCCACAGCGCAAGCCGCGCGACGCCGGCGAACATCAGCAGGCCGAGCGCGAAACCGCCGGCGACGATGCCGCCGAGCTTCAGTTCGCCCGCCGCGAGCACCAGCAGCCCGGCGAACAGCACGATGCCGACGCCGTACGCGGCCCACGCGGTCCGTCCCTCGTCGCCCCACTCGCGCCGCAGCACGCGCACCGGCGGCACGTGCGTCAGCGGCAGCAGCGGCGGCAGCGCGAAGCCGAGCAGCAGCACCAGCCCGGCCGCGATCCCTTCGATCGCCGGCAGCGGGCCCGGATAAGGCAGCGCGACGTCGATCAGGCTGCCGAGCCAGCGCAGCAGCGCGAGATGCCCCGCATAGCCGAGCGCAACGCCGAGCGCGCCGCCGACGACGCCGAGCCCGACGAATTCGAGTACGAACAGCGCGCGCAGCGTCCGCTGGCTCGCGCCGAGGCAGCGCAGCGCGGCGCAGCCGTCGAGGTGGCGGCGCGTGTAGCGATGCGCGGCCATCGCGATCGCGACGGCCGCGAGCAGCGCGGTCAGCAGGGACACGAGGGTCAGGAAGTGATGCGCGCGGTCGATCGTCGCGCGTACCTGCGGCTGGCCGTCCTGCAGCGATTCGAGCGCGACGCCGCGCATGCGCCCGCCGTCGACCTGCGCATGCGCGAACGCGGCGAATTTTGCGACCGCCGGATCCGCGCCGGCGACGAGCAGCCGGTACGTGACCCGGCTACCGTACGTGATGAGGCCGGTCGACGCGAGTTCGTCCGTGCGCATCATCAGCCGCGGCGAGAAGTTCACGAACGAGAAGCCGCGGTCGAGTTCGCGCGTGATCACCGCGCCGATCGTGAACGTGCGCGTGCCGACCTTCACCGGGTCGCCGATGCGCAGTTTCAATGCGCCGAGCAGTTCGGCGTCGACCCACACGGTGCCGGCCGGCGGAATGCCGTGCGCCGCATGGTCCGCGGCGCCGGGCGCCGGCGCGAGCCGCAGCTGGCCGCGCAGCGGATAGCCGTCGGAGACCGCCTTGATCGCGGCGAGGCGCGTCAGCGGCTGCGTCGATGGCGACGACGACGATGACGGCGGCGGCGGTGTGCCCGCGCTGACCATGCTGGGAAAGATCGCGGTCGTCGCGGTGCGCAGGCCGAGCGCCCGCGCTTTATCGACGAACGACGGATCGACCGGATGATCGGCGCGCACGATGAAATCCGCGCCGATCATCGTGCGCGCGTCGCGATCCAGCCCGCGCTGCAGGCGGTCGGCGAGGAAGCCGACGCTCGCGAGCGCCGCGACCGCGAGCACCAGCGCAAGCAGCAGCATGGTCAGTTCGCCGGCGCGCCAGTCGCGCGCGGTCATCCGCGCGGCAAGGCGCACGAGGTGCGGCCAGTCGGTGCGCGCCGGCTTCGGCGCGGTGAAGGTGCGGCCCGGACCGGGCGCGGCGGGGGGATGGCTCAATCGTGTCGGCTCCGCAGCGAGCCGAAGCGCGACACCATGTGGTTCGCCATGCTGCGGAAACCGCCCTGCACGCCGCGCCACAGCCGCGGCAGCGCCCACGCGGCTACGAACAGGAAGCCCGCGAGCAGCACGAGGAACAGCAGCGGCACGAACAGCGCGAGCAGCACGCCGACGAACGTGATGCCGTCTTCGGCGGTGGACGCGACGACGTTCGACACCGGTTCCGGGGACAGGTTGATCAACGCGCGGGTGCCCGCCTTCGCGAGGTGCGCGGTGCCGGCGAGCGTGCCGCCGGCGAGCGCGGCGACGGTCAGCAGGCGCGGATCCGCGTGCCCGAGCGCGGCGGCCGCGAGCACCGCGCCGGCCGGAATGCGGATGAACGTGTGGAGCGCGTCCCACAGCGAATCGACCGCCGGGATCTTGTCCGCGAAGAATTCGACGATCGTCAGCGCGGCGGCGGCGCCGATCACCCACGGCGACGACAGCACCGCGAGCGTATCGGGAAGGTGGAGGACGCCGAGGCGTTGCAGCACGCCCGCGATCAGCACGGTCAGATAGAGGCGCAGACCGCTGCCCCAAGACAGGCCCGCTGCAAGCGAAAGTGGTTCCATGACTGCCTCCTCGCGCGGGCGCCATGCTGCTGCGGGCGTCCTGCCGCGGCCGGTAGAGGCCGCGTGGCGAATGCTCCGGACTGCGGCGCGCCGGCGGCGCGGAGTCGTTCGAATGATGACCGTTCAATTATAGCCACCGGTGCCGCGGCGCCGCAGCAAGGTGTCGCCGCGCGTTGCCGTGGCGCGCCGGTCGATGCGCGCGGGCGACGCCCGGTTCGGTGACGCGGTGCCGGACTGCCGCCCGATCGCGCGCGGGCGCTGGCCGCGGATCGCGGCGGCACGACGTACGACGGCCGCCGCACGTCATACAGCAAGCGGCGGGCCACGGGCGCGCGGCCGCGGCGTCGCGCAGCGGTGCGGCGTCGAGCGGGACCGGCTCGGCGCCGCCCGTCACGCGGCGGCGCTCCGCCCGTACGCCGGCTTTCGCCGGCGTCGCGTCACGGCAGCAGGATCGTCGAGCCGGTCGTGCGGCGCGCTTCGAGGTCGGCGTGCGCGGCGCCGACGTCCTTCAGCGCATAACGCTGGTTGATCGACGTCTTCACCTTCCCCGACGCGACCACGCCGAACAGTTCGGCGGCCATCGCATCGTAGTCGGCGCGCTTCGCGATGTACGAAAACAGCGTCGGCCGCGTGAAAAACAGCGACCCGCGGCCCACTAGCTCGGACGAATCGATCGGCGGCAGCGGCCCCGACGCATTGCCGAAGCTCACGAACATCCCGAGCGGCGCGAGGCAGTCGAGCGACTTCGTGAACGTGTCCTTGCCGATCGAATCGTAGACGACCGGCACGCCCGCGCCGTTCGTGATCTCGCGCACGCGCGCGGCGAAGTCCTCGCGCGTGTAGACGATCGCGTGATCGCAGCCGTGCGCCTTCGCGACCTGCGCCTTGTCGTCCGATCCGACCGTGCCGATCACCGTCGCGCCGAGCGCCTTCGCCCACTGGCAGACCAGCAGCCCGACGCCGCCGGCGGCCGCCTGGATCAGGATCGTGTCGCCGGCCTTCACGCGATACGTGCGGCGCAGCAGATATTGCGCGGTCAGGCCCTGCAACATCAGCGACGCGGCCGCCTCGTCGGAAATCGCGTCGGGCAGCTTCACGACCTGCTCGGCCCGCAGCACGCGCTCCTGCGCGTACGCGCCCGGCGGCCGCGCGACGTACGCGACGCGGTCGCCCGCTTTCAGTCCGCTGACGCCCGCGCCGACCGCCGTCACCTCGCCGGCCGCCTCCATGCCGAGCCCCGCCGGCAGCGGCTGCGGATAGAGCCCGGTGCGGAAATACACGTCGATGTAGTTCAGGCCGACCGCGGTCTGCCGCAGCCGGATTTCGCCTTCGCCCGGATCGCCGACCTCGACGTCGATCCACTTCATCACGTCGGGGCCGCCGGTCGTGTCGTAACGGATTGCCTTGCTCATGCTGTCTCCTGGAATGTCGTGAAAAGGCTCGCGCGACGCGCTCAGACCGCCTCGTCGAGCCGCAGCGTCAATACGTCGAGGATCATCCGCGCGGTCGAGATGTTGGTCGCGCACGGCACGTTGTGCACGTCGCACGCGCGCACGAGCGCGTTGATGTCCGGCTCGTGCGGCTGCGGCGTCATCGGATCGCGCAGGAAGATCACCATGTCGACGTCGCCCTCGGCGAGCCGCGCGCCGATCTGCAGGTCGCCGCCGTGCGGGCCGGACAGCATCCGCTCGACGCTCAGGCCGTGAGCGGCCGCGATCCGCGCGCCGGTCGTGCCGGTCGCGACCAGTTCGCAGCGGCGCAGCGTGCGCGCGTATTCGCCGGCCAGCGTGACGATGTCGTCTTTCTTGTGATCGTGCGCGATCAGCGCCACGCGGGTCGGCATGCGGACTCCCTGGTTCGAAAGTTCATCGCTGGGTTCGGCGGCGTTCAATACGTGCCCGGATACGCGCCACCGTCGATCAGCCAGTTCTGGCCGGTGATGTAGCCGGCGTGCACGCTCGCGAGGTACGCGCACGCGCGGCCGAACTCGTCGGGCGTGCCGAAGCGGCCGGCCGGAATGCCGGCGATCCGGCGCGCGCGCGCCTCGTCCTCGCTGATGTTGTTCGCCTTCGCCTGCGCGACGATCGTCGCGCGGATCCGGTCCGTATCGAAGGCGCCCGGCAGCAGGTTGTTGATCGTCACGCCGGTCGGTGCGATCTGCCGCGCGATGCCCGCGACGAAGCCGGTCAGTCCCGAGCGCGCGCCGTTGGACAGCCCGAGCACGTCGATCGGCGCCTTCACCGACGAACTGGTGATGTTCACGATGCGGCCGAAGCCGCGCGCGATCATCCCGTCGACGGTCGCCTTGATCAGTTCGATCGGCGTCAGCATGTTCGCCTCGACCGCGCGCAGCCAGTCGTCGTGCGTGTACTTGCGGAAGTCGCCGGGCGGCGGGCCGCCGGCGTTGTTCACGAGGATGTCCGGCTCGCCGCACGCGGCCAGCGCGGCCGCGCGGCCCTCGGGCGTGGTGATGTCGCACGCGACGGTCTTCACGTCGACGCCGGTCCTCGCGCGGATTTCGTCGGCCGTTTTCTCCAGTGTCTCCTGCGTGCGCGCGACGATCGTCAGATTCACGCCTTCGGCGGCGAGCGCCTCGGCGCAGCCGCGTCCGAGTCCCTTGCTGGCCGCGCAGACGAGCGCGCTGCGTCCTGCAATGCCCATGTCCATCGTTGGTGTCCTTTTGCGTTGCGTGAGTGGTGGTGTGACGGGTAGTGCCGGCGACGCGGCCGCGGCCGCGCCGTCCGCACCCGATTCTAGAAGAATCGCGGCGCGCGCGCCGAAGCCGCCCGGCGCGCGCACGGCTTCTCCTATACTTCCGGCTGCAACGCGGCCCGCGGCGACGCCCGGCCGCCGCTTTCCGCCCATTCCCTTTGCCGCCGCGCGCGCCCCGCCATGAAACAGGACAGCCGTTTCCCGAACCTCTTCATCCTCGACCACCCGCTGATCCAGCACAAGCTGACCCACATGCGCGACCGGCACACGTCGACGCGCACGTTCCGCGAACTGCTGCGCGAAATCACGCTGCTGATGGGCTACGAGATCACCCGCGACCTGCCGGTGACGACGCGGCGCGTCGACACTCCGCTGGTACAGATGGACGCGCCGGTGATCGCCGGCAAGAAGCTCGCGATCGTGCCGGTGCTGCGCGCCGGCGTCGGCATGTCGGATGGGCTGCTCGAACTGATTCCGTCCGCGCGCGTCGGCCACATCGGCGTGTATCGCGATGACGATACCCGCAAGCCGGTCGAATATCTGGTGAAGCTGCCCGATCTGGAGGACCGCACGTTCATCCTGTGCGATCCGATGGTCGCGACCGGCAATTCGGCCGTACACGCGATCGACGTGCTGAAGCGCCGCGGCGTGAGCGGCGAGCGGATCCTGTTTCTCGCGCTCGTCGCGGCGCCGGAGGGCGTCGAGGTGTTTCGCAACGCGCATCCGGACGTGAAGCTGTTCGTCGCATCGCTCGACACGCGGCTGAACGGCCACGCGTACATCGAACCGGGGCTCGGCGACGCGGGCGACCGGCTGTTCGGGACGAAGAACTGACGGCTCGACGGCAGGCGACGGGGACGGTTGGGGCGGGCGATTCGGCGGTGCGGTTTTGTCGGCAGCGCTGCGCCGGCTGAGGTTCGGGCGCTGTTCGGCCTGTGTTCGGCCTGTGTTCTGCTTCCGTTCGCCGTCTGTTCGGCTTCTGTCCGGGTACGTATCCGGCTTCTGTCAGCGCCGCCGTCGCCCGCCGTCGATGCGCCGGCCGCACACCGTATCGACCGCCGCACCGTTCCACGCGCCGTCACCGTATGGGCCGCGGCGCCGGTCTCCGCGCGCCGCGCTGTCCAGCCCGTCGCCCCGGCGCCGAAGCCCAAGGCCGCGCGGCCCCGGCGTGATAAAATTCGCGTCTGCCTGAACGGGCGCACGACGGCGAACAACGCGGCGAGCATCGGGCGTTGTGCGCACCGGCGGACGCCGCACGCGGCGCCGGCACGCCGCGCTGCCCGGCAGCGGCCTGGCAGCGGGCCGGTAGCGAGGAGCCGGCCGGCAGCGCGGCGCGAACGGAACCCTTCCCACGCCGGGCGGGCGCGAGCGGAGCACCGGCGCCCCGGCGCACGGGCAACCCACTCAACGATTCAGGGACGCAACGCGCCGCGCGGCGCTCGCGCGACGGTCGCGCAGGAACGCGTCCGGCCGCGCCCACAATCGCAACGACACATTGCACCAGGCATGCGCCACAGCGGGTGCACGCAACGGAGAAAAGGTATGGCGGGTCATTCGAAATGGGCCAACATCAAGCATAAAAAGGCGGCTGCCGACGCGAAGCGCGGCAAGGTCTGGACACGGCTCATCAAGGAAATCCAGGTGGCCGCGCGCCTCGGCGGCGGCGACATCGACACGAACCCGCGCCTGCGGCTCGCCGTCGACAAGGCCTACGACGCGAACATGCCGAAGGACAACATCAACCGCGCGATCCAGCGCGGCGTCGGCGGCGTCGACGGCGCGAGTTACGAGGAAATCCGCTACGAGGGCTACGGCATCGGCGGCGCGGCGGTCATCGTCGACACGATGACCGACAACCGCACCCGCACGGTCGCAGAAGTGCGCCACGCGTTCTCGAAGTTCGGCGGCAACATGGGCACCGACGGGTCGGTGTCGTTCATGTTCGATCACGTCGGCCAGTTCCTGTTCGCGCCCGGCACGCCGGAGGACAAGCTGATGGAAGCCGCGCTCGAAGCCGGCGCGGACGACGTGGTCACGAACGACGACGGCAGCATCGAAGTGCTCTGCCCTCCGAACGATTTTCCGAAGGTCAAGGCCGCGCTCGAAGCCGCGGGCTTCAAGGCGGAACTCGCGGAAGTCACGATGAAGCCGCAGACCGAAGTCGAATTCACCGGCGACGACGCGGCGAAGATGCAAAAGCTGCTCGACGCGCTCGAGAATCTCGACGACGTGCAGGAGGTTTACACGAACGCGTCGATCGCCGACGACTGACGTGAATCGGCGTTCGCGCCGGCGCGGGCGTGCATCGCCCGCCGCGCGCTCGCCTCGCTGTTTTTTTGCGCGGCCCACGCCGGCGACGCCGCTTTCGCGCGGCTTCGACGCCGGCGCGGCAACAGGCTGCGCGGCGGCGGATGCGCGACGCGCCGCCGCTACCGTTTTCTTGGTCTTTCGGGGATTTACATGAAGTTACTCGTCGTCGGTTCTGGCGGCCGTGAACATGCGCTCGCGTGGAAGCTCGCGCAGTCGCCGCGCGTACAACTCGTCTACGTCGCGCCCGGCAATGGCGGCACCGCACAGGATGAGCGGCTCGCGAACGTCGACATCACCGATCTTGCCGAACTCGCCGACTTCGCCGAACGCGAACAGGTCGCGCTCACGGTCGTCGGGCCGGAAGCGCCGCTCGCGGCCGGCATCGTCAACCTGTTCCGCTCGCGCGGGCTGAAGGTGTTCGGGCCGTCGAAGGAAGCCGCGCAACTGGAAAGCTCGAAGGACTTCGCGAAGGCGTTCATGAAGCGGCACGGCATTCCGACCGCCGCGTACGAGACGTTTTCCGACGCGGGCGCCGCGCACGCGTACCTCGACGCGCACGGCGCGCCGATCGTCGTCAAGGCCGACGGCCTCGCGGCCGGCAAGGGCGTCGTCGTCGCGATGACGCTCGACGACGCGCACGCGGCCGTCGACATGATGCTCGCCGACAACAAGCTCGGCGACGCCGGCGCGCGCGTCGTGATCGAGGAGTTCCTCGCCGGCGAGGAAGCCAGCTTCATCGTGATGGTCGACGGCAAGCACGTGCTCGCGCTCGCATCGAGCCAGGATCACAAGCGTCTGCAGGACGGCGACCGGGGCCCGAACACGGGCGGCATGGGCGCATACTCGCCGGCGCCAATCGTCACGCCGCAACTGCACGCGCGCGTGATGCGCGAAATCATCCTGCCGACCGTCGCCGGCATGGAGAAGGAAGGCATCCGCTATACCGGCTTCCTGTACGCGGGCCTGATGATCGACGCGCAGGGCAACCCGAAGACGCTCGAATTCAACTGCCGGATGGGCGACCCGGAAACGCAGCCGATCATGGCGCGGCTGAAGGGCGACTTCTCGAAGGTCGTCGAACACGCGATCGCCGGCACGCTGAACAGCGTCGAACTCGAATGGGATCGCCGCACCGCGCTCGGCGTCGTGCTCGCCGCGCACAACTATCCGGACACGCCGCGCAACGGCGACCGGATCAGCGACATTCCGGCCGAAACCGCCGATTCGGTCACGTTCCATGCGGGCACGACGCTCGTCGACGGCAAGCTGCTGACCTCGGGCGGCCGCGTGCTGTGCGTGGTCGGCCTCGCCGACTCGGTGCGCGGCGCGCAGTCGGTCGCGTACGAGACGGTGAACCGGATCTCGTTCGACGGCATGCAGTATCGGCATGACATCGGCTATCGCGCGGTGAACCGCAAGCAGCCGGGCTGACGACGCGAGGCAGCCGCGCGTCGAAGCGTCGGGGCTGAACGGCGCAGCGGGGCATCGGCGCTTCGTGCTTTGCGTACGACATCCGGCTCGAAACCCCGCATGCCGCGTGGAAAAACCGGCGCCGCCGCCAGCACGCCACGGCGGCCACGTTTGCAGACCGAACCCGCGGCACGGGCCGCCGGACGGGCGTCGGCCGATCGGCGCTAAACTGCCGACGTGCCGCGCCGGTTTCGCACGGCGCGCGCCGCTCCGGAACAACCCGTCACCCTCAACCCGCGTCGCCGCCGGCGCCGTGCTTCTCTTTCCGATGACCGAATCGACTCATGACAGCGCGGCCGCCCGCGCGTGGTTTCAGGGCCTCCAGACGCAGATCGCCGATGCGCTCGGCGCGTTCGACGGCACGCCGCTCGCCACCGACACGTGGCAGCGCGCGAGCGGCGACACGCTGCGCGGCGGCGGCGTCACGCGCATCCTCGAAAACGGCGGCTTCTTCGAACGCGCGGGCATCGGCTTTTCCGACGTCGCCGGCGACGCGCTGCCGCCGTCCGCGAGCGCCGCGCGGCCGCAACTGGCCGGACGCGGCTTCGAGGCGATGGGCGTGTCGCTGGTGCTGCATCCGCGCAATCCGTACTGCCCGACCGTGCACATGAACGTGCGCCTGCTCGTCGCGACGAAGGCCGGCGAGACGCCGGTATTCTGGTTCGGCGGCGGCATGGACCTGACGCCGTACTACGGCTTCGAAGACGACGCGCGCCACTTCCACCGCGTGTGCCGCGACGCGCTCGCGCCGTACGGCGACGACCTGTATCCGCGCTTCAAGCGAGAGTGCGACGACTACTTCTTCCTGAAGCACCGCAACGAGGCGCGCGGGATCGGCGGCATCTTCTTCGACGACTTCTCGGACCTCGGTTTCGAGCGCTCGTTCGCGATGGTGAAGAGCGTCGGCGACGCGTTTCTCGACGCGTATCTGCCGATCGTCGACAAGCGCCGCGACACGCCGTACGGCGAAGCCGAACGCGCGTTCCAGGCGTACCGGCGCGGCCGCTACGTCGAGTTCAACCTCGTCTGGGACCGCGGCACGCTGTTCGGACTGCAAAGCGGCGGACGCACCGAATCGATCCTGATGTCGATGCCGCCGAACGCCAGCTGGCAATACGACTGGCAGCCGCAGCCCGGCACCGAAGAAGCGCGGCTCTATACCGACTTCCTGCCGGCGCGCGACTGGGTCTGACGCCGTGACGAGCGCTTTCCGTTCCCGCCCCGCCGTCCCGCCCGCGCGCCGCGTCGCCGTGCTCGGCGGCACGTTCGATCCGATCCACAACGGCCACCTCGCGCTCGCGCGACGCTTCGCACACCTGCTCGATCTGACCGACCTCGTACTGCTGCCGGCCGGCCAGCCGTGGCAGAAGCCCGACGTGTCGGCGGCCGTTCACCGGCTCGCGATGACGCGCGCGGCGGCCGCGTCGGTCGCGCTGCCCGGCGTGACGATCAGCGTCGACACCGACGAGATCGATCACGACGGCCCGACCTATACCGTCGAAACGCTGCGCCGCTGGCGCGCGCGCAACGGCGACGACGTCTCGCTGACGCTGCTGATGGGCGCCGACCAGTTGGTGCACCTCGACACGTGGCACGAATGGCGCGAACTGTTCACGTACGCGCACATCGGCGCCGCGAGCCGTCCGGGCTTCGACCTGGCGTCGCTGCCGGCCGCGGTCGCGGCCGAAGTCGCCGCGCGCCGCGCGCCGGCCGCCACGCTCGGCGCGACGCCGCACGGCTACCTGCTGCTCGACGACGCGCTCGCACTCGACGTATCGGCCACCGACATCCGCCGCGAGATCCGCGAATGCATCGCGGAACACCGCGCGGGCGACACCGCCGTGAACGCTTCCGACCACGTGCCCGCAGCCGTGTGGGACTATATTCTTCAACATCATCTGTACCACGGGTAATCATGGATATCCGCAAACTGCAACGCGCGATCGTCGACGGTCTCGAAGACGTGAAGGCGCACGACATCAAGGTGTTCAACACCACCCATCTGACCGAACTGTTCGATCGCGTGATCGTCGCGAGCGGTACGTCGAACCGGCAGACCAAGGCGCTCGCGTCCAGCGTGCGCGAGAAGGTCAAGGAAGCCGGCGGCGACATCGTCAGCATCGAGGGCGAGGACATCGGCGAATGGGTGCTGGTCGATTGCGGCGACGCGGTCGTGCACATCCTGCAGCCGGCGCTGCGCCAGTACTACAACCTCGAAGAAATCTGGGGCGACAAGCCGGTGCGCGTGAAGCTCGCGACCGGCGCGCGCTTTGGCGGCGCGCGCGCGAGCGAGCCGCTCGACGAAGAAGACGACGACGCGCAGGACGCGCCGGCGGCGAAGCCCGCGCGCAAAGCGCCCGCGCGTCGCGGCAAGTGAGCGGCGCGAGCGGCATGCTTGTTCCGTTACGATGAAGCTCTACATCGTCGCGGTCGGCCACCGGATGCCCGACTGGATTTCGACCGGCTTCGACGAATACGCGAAGCGGATGCCGGCCGAACTGCGCATCGAACTTCGCGAGATCAAGCCCGAGCAACGCTCGTCGGGGCGGTCCGCGGAAAGCGTGATGGCCGCCGAGCGGCAACGCATCGAGGCCGCGCTGCCGAAGCACGCGCGCGTCGTCGCGCTCGACGAGCGCGGCCAGGACTGGACCACGATGCGCCTCGCGACCGCGCTGCCCGACTGGCAGCGCGACGGCCGCGACGTCGCGTTCCTGATCGGCGGCGCCGACGGACTGGACCCGCCACTGAAGACGCGCGCCGATCTGCTGTTGCGCGTGTCGAGTCTCACGCTGCCGCATGCGATGGTGCGCGTGCTGCTCGCCGAGCAGCTTTACCGCGCGTGGACCATCACGCAGAATCATCCGTATCATCGCGTGTAGCCCGCGCGAGCGTGGCCCGGCGTTTACGGGTTTACACATCTGCCGTTGCGTTTTTTTGCTTTCGCGTCCGATTTCCGCCGAGACCCATCGATGCCGCCGTCCGCCGCGCCCTACCCGTTCGTTTATCTCGCGTCGCAAAGCCCCCGCCGCCAGGAACTGCTGACCCAGCTCGGCGTGCGTTTCGAACTGCTGCTGCCGCGCCCCGACGAGGACGCCGAGGCGCTCGAAACCGTGCTGCCCGGCGAAGCGCCCGCCGATTACGTGGTGCGCGTCAGCGTCGCGAAAGCCGAAGCCGCGCGGCATCGTCTCGAAGCCGGCGGGCACGCGCGCGCGCCGATCCTCACCGCCGATACGACCGTGACGATCGACGGCAGCATCCTCGGCAAGCCGCTCGATGCGGCCGACGCGATCGCGATGCTCACGAGCCTGCGCGAGCGCGAACACGAGGTGCTGACCGCGGTGGTCGTCGTGGACGGCGACGGCGCGCGGCTGCCGCCCGCGCTGTCGCGCTCGCGGGTGCGCTTCGCGCATGCGGACGACGCCGCGATCGCGCGCTACGTCGCGACCGGCGAGCCGTTCGGCAAGGCCGGCGCGTACGGGATTCAGGGCCGCGCGGCGGCGTTCGTCGAGCGGATCGACGGATCCTATTCGGGTATCATGGGTTTGCCCCTGTTCGAAACCGCTGCACTACTGCGCGCGGCCGGCGTCGACTTCCAGAACAGCCAGAACGAACCATGAACGAAGAAATCCTCATCAACGTCACGCCGCAGGAGACACGCGTCGCGCTGGTGCAGCAAGCCGCCGTGCAGGAGCTTCATGTCGAGCGCACGCTGTCGCGCGGGCGCGTCGGCAACATCTATCTCGGCAAGGTCGTGCGCGTGCTGCCGGGGATGCAGTCCGCGTTCATCGACATCGGCCTCGAACGCGCGGCGTTCCTGCACGTCGCCGACATCTGGCATCCGCGCCTCGCCGGCGACACGCACCAGCCGGCCCATCATCTGCCGATCGAAAAGACCGTGTTCGAAGGTCAGACGCTGATGGTCCAGGTCATCAAGGATCCGATCGGCACGAAAGGCGCGCGGCTGTCGACGCAGGTGAGCATCGCCGGCCGCACGCTCGTGTATCTGCCGCAGGAGCCGCACATCGGCATTTCGCAGAAGATCGAGAGCGAGGCCGAGCGCGAGGCGGTGCGCGCGCGCCTGACCGCCGTGCTGCCCGCCGACGAGAAAGGCGGCTATATCGTGCGCACGATCGCCGAGGACGCGACGAGCGAGGAACTCGCGGCCGACGTCACGTATCTGCGCAAGACGTGGACGACGATCGTCTCGCAGGCGCAGCGGATGCCCGCGACGAGCCTGCTGTACCAGGATCTGAACCTCGCGCAGCGCGTGCTGCGCGACTTCGTGAACGACGAGACGACGCGCATCCAGGTCGATTCGCGTGAAACGTTCCAGCGGCTCACCGAGTTCGCAACCGAGTTCACGCCCGCCGTGCTCGCGAAGCTGCACCACTACGCCGGCGAGCGGCCGCTTTTCGACCTGTACAACATCGAGACCGAAATCCAGCGCGCGCTGTCGCGGCGCGTCGACCTGAAGTCCGGCGGCTACCTCGTGATCGACCAGACCGAGGCGATGACGACGATCGACGTGAACACCGGCGGCTACGTCGGCGCGCGCAATTTCGACGACACGATCTTCAAGACCAACCTCGAAGCCGCGCATACGATCGCGCGGCAACTGCGCCTGCGCAATCTCGGCGGCGTGATCATCATCGACTTCATCGACATGGAAAACGTCGAGCATCGCGACCAGGTGCTCGGCGAACTGAAGAAGGCGCTGTCGCGCGATCGCACGCGCGTGACGGTGAACGGCTTTTCGCAACTCGGCCTCGTCGAGATGACGCGCAAGCGCACCCGCGAATCGCTCGCGCACGTGCTGTGCGAACCGTGTCCGGTGTGCCAGGGCAAGGGCCAGGTGAAGACCGCGCGCACTGTCTGCTACGACGTGCTGCGCGAGATCCTGCGCGAATCGCGGCAGTTCAATCCGCGCGAGTTTCGCGTGGTCGCGTCGCAGCAGGTGATCGACCTGTTTCTCGAAGAGGAGTCGCAGCACCTGGCCATGCTGATCGACTTCATCGGCAAGCCGGTGTCGTTGCAGGTCGAGTCGAATCTGAGCCAGGAGCAGTACGACATCGTCTTGATGTAGGGTTGGTTCGGGCTTCGATCCTTTATCCGCGTCTGCATGATGCACGGCGTGCGGCGTTCGCGGCGCTGGTCGGATCATTCGCGAGGAAGACCATGGCACGCACCCGCATCGTTCTGTCCGGCATGCTGATCGCCGTCGCCGCCACCGTGATGCTGACGTTGCTCGCCGCCTGGCTGTCGTGGCGGTTTTCGTTGCAGACGGAACGACACCAGTTGCGCGTCGCCGCATCACACGTGATCGAGCGCACCCAGTTCTCGATCGCGCAGGCCACCAGCACGCTGAAAGCCCTCACGCCGCTTTCCGTCGCGCCCTGTTCCGAGCCCCACATCCACCTGATGCGGCAGCTCGCGATGAACACCAACGCGATCGACGAGATCGGCTATGTGGAAAACCGCGCACTGAAATGTTCGTCGTGGGGCGGCGTCGACGTCCATATCGAGCAGGCGCATACCGACTTCGTGATGCCCGGCGGCGTCGAGGTGACGCAAAAGATGACGCCGGTCTTCACCGGCGGCGACCCGGTGCTGGCGTTGCGCCTCGGCCCGCACGACGCGCTGATCAACGGCGGGCGCTTCGTCGCGGTGACGGCCGGCGACGACGTGCACCTGGCGCTGGCCGGGCCCGACCGGAAGATCGTCGCGGAGTCCGGTTCGCAAGGACACGAAGTCGTCGCGGCGCTGCTGGCGGGCGGCGAAAAGCCTGCGCGCCACGGCTATCTGTACGCCGTCGTCCACGATCGATACTGGACCGCCGTCGCGGTCAAACCGAGGCCCGGTTTTGTGCCGTATCTGCGGCAAGCGTGGCTGTGGATGCTGCCGGTCGGCGTGGTGATCGGCGTCATCGTGGCACTGCTGACCGTGCGCGTCGCGCTGCGTCGCCTGTCGCCGGTTGCTGAACTGCGGGCCGCGGTGAAGAACCGCGAATTCGTCGTTCATTACCAGCCGATCATCGAGCTTCGCACCGGCCGATGCACCGGCGCCGAGGCGCTCGTGCGCTGGCGCCGTCCCGACGGCACGATGATTAGCCCGGATCGCTTCATTCCGCTCGCGGAAGAAAGCGGACTGATCCGGCCGATCACCGATCAACTGGTCGACGCGGTCATTCGCGAAATGAAAACCGCGCTTGTCGCCGACCGCTCGCTGCACATCGGCATCAATCTCTGCGCCGGCGATATCCTCAGCGGACGCGCGCTGTCGGTCATCGACGCGCGCCTCGCAGGAAGCGGCATACACGCGAGCCAGATCTGGCTCGAAGCGACCGAGCGCGAATTCATGGACGTCGATGCCGCGCACGCGACGCTGGCCGCGGCGCGGGCACATGGATACCGGACGGCGATCGATGACTTCGGCACCGGCTACTCCAGCCTGCAATACCTGCAAAGCCTGCCGATCGATGTGCTGAAGATCGACCGGTCGTTCGTCGGATCGATCGGTAAGGATGCCGTATCGAGCCCGGTCGTTGCGCACATCATCGAGATCGCGAAGAGCCTGAACTTCGCGATCGTCGCCGAGGGCGTCGAAACGCAGGAGCAGGCCGATTACCTGGCCGAACGGGGCGTCGAGTTCGCGCAGGGCTGGCTGTATTCGAAGGCGTTGCCCGCCGCCGACTTCCTGCGCTTTCGCGAGCATCAACAGGCGGCAGAGCACGGTCCGCAGGCGACCACGGGGATGCGCGAAACGTTGCCGGATCGCTAACGGCATCGGTCTTCAGTCGCACAGACGGCGCCGTTCGTAATGCGTGCATCTTCACGGACGTTTTCTATCGCGACCGCATCGCATGTCGGGCTGCGGCCAGAAGCTCATCGACAGACCATTGGTCGTAGATATAGGTGCCGTACTTGCACGCGAGTATCTTCCCGTCGCTATCGATCAGAAAATCGGCCGGCAGACCTAACTTGCCTCCTTCGGCATTGAGCGAGGTGACCGGCTGCTTTCGTTGCACGATCCGGCCGGCGCTACGCAGCACGCCTCGCACGATCGGCAGCCACGCTCGCGGGTCCAGCAATGCGCGAGGCGACGCCTCCACGCCGAACGCTTTGTAAAGCGCTTTGCGCGGGTCTGCGACGACGTCGAACGGCAGCTCCGCCGTGAAAGGACGCAACTCCTCGTCGCTCGAATGGAACACTGCGATCTCCTGAATGCCCGCCGACACGATTTCCGCGTGTCTGCGTGCGATGGCATGCAGATGCATGTCGCAGACGGGACACCCGGCGAAGCGGCGGAATTGCAGATGAACAAGCCGGCCCGGGTTCGGCAATGCCGACGGGCCATTCAGGGTGGTCAGCGAACGGGCGCTCACGACCTGACCCGGCTCGAACCTGACGCGTCTAACAGATGCAGACATGACTTTCCTCCGTCGTAGGAGTACAGTGTACGCTAACAAACCCCACACGGAAATATTGCCTCGACATGCCGCGTCCCCGCTCGCTCACGCCCGCCGATATCGCAGCGGCCGCCCTGCAAGTTATCGACCGCGACGGACTCGCTTCGCTTTCGATGCGAACCGTTGCGGCGGAACTTGGCTCGGGCACCATGTCGTTGTACCGCTACGTCCCGGATCGGGAGGCGCTGGAGCGGCTGGTAGTCGACCGGATACTGGACGCTGTCGATACGGACGTCGCACCTGGCACGCGCTGGGATCGACAGATCACGCATCTCGCGGAACGCCTGCGCCTCGCGGTCGGCGCCCATCCGTCCGTCGTGCCGCTGCTCATGCTTCACCGCCATGCGTCCGAGGGCGTGAGACGATATGCGGAAGCGTTGCTGCGCGCGCTCGCGGAAGGCGGATTCTCAGCAGCGCGCAGCGTCATCGCACTGCGTACGCTGGTCAGCTATCTGAGCGGCGCGCTCCAGGCGCAACACCTCGCGCCGCTAGACGGACCTGGCACCGAGGCCATGGCCCGCAACGAAGACGACGCGTATCCGCTGCTGTCGGCAACCGCGCGTACGGCGCGACGCATCAGTCCAGACAGAGAGTTCCGCGGTGGAATCGCGATTCTGCTGCAAGGCCTGGCAGATATGCGACGGAACGCTTGACGTGCAGGTGGCACCCGCCCGTCGATCTGCCGGCTGATATCGGGCTTTCATCAGTCGGCAGATGCCCGCCGATCATGGTGGCTCAGCGGATTGATGGAGATGTAAGCGGATGTGCCCGAAGAGGCGCGGGCATCGCACGTCGGCTTGCGCCGGACGACCGTCGCTGCGTAGTCCTGCGTTAAACGCAGCACAAGCGATCAATCAACGCCGCCGCCACGGCTGAAAAAACGCCCGGGGCACCGGGCCTCGGGCGAAACCATCGGCAACGCGATGGCGGAGGTGTCGCGAATCCGTCGCGGCGCGAATGCGGCTATCGCCACTTAGTGGCCGTACATCGAATTCCAGTCGGCAGCCGACACGCGCGGCCCGGCCGAGCCGCCCTGCGCCGTGCCGTTCGCGACGCCACCGTAGCCGGTGTTGCCGTTCGCCGCGGCGACGCCCGCCTCGGCGGCCTGCACCGCTTCCGGATAATGCGCGTTGTCGCCGTCGCCGACGTGGTAGCCGGCCTGCGCAAGCTGCACGATTTCGGCGCGGACCTGCGCGCGCGTCACCGGCGAGTTCGACTGCGCGAACGATGCCACCGGCGCAGCAACGGCGGCAGCAAGGGCAACGGCTCGAATCAGGGTCTTCATGAGTTTCTATCTCCAGGGACTTTGAGGTCGGTCGCGGGAAACCAGTGGCCTGCGATCGATGGGGAAAGTCTAGGAGGATTGAATGCTCGGGTTAACCGTTGGGCGTTGAAAGGATCGTTCCAGACGGGAGAAGAATCCGGGCTCACCGACGGGACGCAATCGCGCTCGCCATCGCGAGCAGGCCATCGACGTGGTGATGGATGCTCGTATCGTAGAGAATCGCCGTACGCGACAGCCCGACCCGGGCCGCGTGGTCGTGCGCACCCGACTGCTGCGCCGCACGTTCGATCGTCTCTTTGAGATGTCCGACGTCGCCCGGCCGGAAGATGAACTTCGCCGACTCCGCGATCACGCCGCAACAACCGAGGTCGGCTGGAAAGATGACCGGCGTGCCACAGCGGACCGACTCGACGCCGACGAGCCCGAACGGCTCGTACTTCGACGCGAGGATCGTGAAATCCGCCGCGCCATACGCTTCTTCGATGTTCTTCACGTAGCCGATGTAGCGCACCCGCGAGTTCGCGTGCTCGGGCGGACGCCCCGCCACCGCGACCACGATGCGCGGCGCCATTTCGCGCACGGCGGCTTCGACGAGCGGCAATCCCTTTCTCTCGTGGCTGCTCGATGGGAACAGCAACACGATTTCGTCGTCCGCGAAGCCGTACTGACGTCGCCATGCGCGGCGCGTGCCGTCGTCCGCCGGCGCAAACTGCGCGGCTTCGACCGGTGGAAACAGCACACGGATTTTCGCGTCGTCCACGCCGTAGAGTTCACGAAGCTCGGTCCGCATCCGGTCCGAATGCGCAACGATGATCTCGGCGTTTTGGTACTGGCGCGATTCGAGTTCGATCTGCCAGCGATCGGAACGTCGCGCACACCGCCCCATTGCCGCGAGGAAGCCGCGATGCGTGCCGCCGCATATCGCGATTTCGGACGAGTCGACCCGGTTGCAGCCAATCAGCACGTCGACGCCGGCACGCCGGCGCAACGCGCGCAGGCGCCATGAAAACCATTGCTCGCGCAACTTGCCTGGCAAAAACGACACGTTGATCGGCCAGCGCTCGACCATGCCCGATTCCGGTGCCGAGCGATCGAACCGGCGCGCGAAAAACACCGGCCGCACATGGCGAGCGGCCAGTCCTCGAACGAGATCCATCGCGTAGCGCTCCAGGCCACCGCTATGCTTGAGCGCGTTGCTCGAAACGCCGATTTTTATCATCTGGAGGAGCCGGCCGGCATGAACGTCCGTGCTGCACAAGCCACGCAGCACGGCCTGTCCGACAGCGCATGGAAGGCGAAACGGCTGATTATAGCGTGCGCATCGCATGGAAAACCCGCACCGGACGAATCTGGGTGAGCCACCTGGGCACGGTTATAATCTCGAAGCTCTTTTTGCGGCCAATCTATGAATCGCAGCACGACACTGCCTTCGCGCAGTTTGTTTCTAATTGTTTCCGTATTACTATTTCTGGCTCCCGCGATCAACCTCGTATGGCGAGGCGGCACTGGTTACTGCTTTTTCGTTCTGCTCGCGCTCGGCCTCGTTAGCGCAGGCATGAAAGCGTCTACGCGCGGCTACTTCGCGCCGCTGTGCACGTACCGCTGGTACACGGCCGCAATGGCGGTATTCATCGTCGTAGTGATGCTACAGCAGGCAATCATGGCTTACTGGGCGCCGCGCCAATTCGATGCGATATCGCGTTTCGCGCTTGCGCTGCCGGTTTTCCTGCTGCTCTGCGAACTGCCGTCGCGGCGGCTCACGATCGTCGGATGGGGCTGCGCGGTCGGCGCGGTTGCGTCGACCGTATGGATTTTCGTGGACCGTCCCCCCGGCGGCTGGTCCGACGCGGTGCGTCTCAACAACTACTTCACGAATGCGATTCCGTTCGGAGACACCGCGCTACTGCTCGCCTTTCTCGCGGTTTTTACGTTCGGATGGGATCGTCCGCGCGACTGGCGCACGTTGGTGCCGAAACTCGTCGCGCTGCTCGCGGGCGGCTATGCGTCGTACCTGTCGGGCACGCGCGGCGGCTGGCTTGCGATTCCCGTCTTCGTCGTCCTGCTCGCGCTGCAATATCGCTGGTTCGCGCATCGCAAACGCATGATCGTCGCCGTGATAGCTATCGCCGTCTGCGGCGGCGTACTGCTTAGCGCGCCGCGCGTCGAACAGCGGATCGTCGAGGCCGGCAGCGACCTGCACGAGTTGCAGCACGGTCAGGACCTGACGTCGGTGGGCCAGCGTCTCGAACTATGGAAAGCCTCGCTGCGCCTCTTCGCGCAGCATCCGGTCTATGGCGTCGGCAAAGGTCATTACCAGGCCGCGCTTGCCGGCCTCGCGCGGCGGGCGGAACTGGAAACCGCGACGGTCAACGAGCGTGCGCACAGCGACTTTTTCTCCATCATCGCCGAACTGGGCGCGATCGGCGTCGCGAGCCTGCTGCTGTTCTACTTCGGCACGTCGGTCTATTTCTGGCGCAACCTGCGCGCGACCGACGACATCGTTCGCACCGCCGCGTACTCCGGCCTTGCGCTGTCGTTCAGCACGATCATTTTCGGGCTGACCATCGACGTGCTCGTTCCGGTGATGGTTACCGTGCTGATCGCGCTGCTCACCGCCACGTTTCTCGCGATCATTCATTCGCGCAAACGCGAACTGGCCGCGGCGCCCACACCGACCGCCACGCGATGAGCACCGCTCCGTCCCCCGCCGGCACCGACGCGACGACGCACGACGAACGTCCGCTGGTGTCGATCCTGCTGATCGCATACAACCAGGAACGGCTGATCGCGGATGCGGTGCGCGGCGCGCTCGCGCAGACCTGGCAGCCACTTGAGATCATCGTATCGGACGATGCGTCGACGGACGGCACCTATGCGGCCATCGAAGCGGCGCTGCGCGACTATCGCGGCCCGCACCGCGTGAGCGCACGGCGCAACGAGCAGAACGAAGGAATCACCGCCCATCTGTCGCGGCTCGCCGGCCTGGCGCGCGGCGAACTACTGTTCGTCGCGGCGGGCGACGACGTTTCGGCGCCCGAACGCTGCGGGCGCGTCGTCGAGTACTGGCTTGCGCACGAAAAGCGCTTCGATCTGATCGCCACCGATCTCGTGGACATCGACGACACGGGCCGCGTGCACGAGCGGATTGCGCCCGACGGCCTCGACGCGTACCGCAGTTTCGACGACTGGGTTGCCAGGCGGCCGCATCTGATCGGCGCCGCACATGCCTGGTCGAAGCGGCTATTCGAGCGTTTCGGGCCGATGCTGCCCGGCGCGATGGCCGAGGATCAGATCATGACGTTTCGCGCGATCGTGTCGGGCGGTGCGTCGAGTCTGCGCGAGCCGCTGGTGCGCTATCGGCGCGGCGGACTGTCCCGCAAACGCCGCTACCGTTCGGTCGACGAATTCGTCGCGCACAAGCGCCGGAGCAATCTTTTCGGACTCGCCGAAGTCCGCCAGTTGCAGCACGACGCCGACATCGCGGGCCTCGGAGAGCGGATGCGCGCGGTCCTCGCGCCTAAACTCGCGCGCGAGGCGTTTATCGAGCGGATGTTCGCGGCCGAAGGCGTCGGCGCGCGCGTCGCGCTGATCGCGCGCAGCCGCGACGTGCCGGCAGGGCTCAAGCTGCGGATGTTCCTGTACACGACCTGTTCGCCGATCTACGCACCGCTGTTATGGGCGAAGCGCACGTTCGGGAAATAAAAGCGAGTCGTCCGACGTGGACGGCGCGAGAGTGCGCCGCCCGTTGGATCGCCCCCTCAAGCCGCACTCTGCTGAAACTGGATCCGATGCAGGTGCGCATACAACCCGCCCTGCTCCAGCAACTGCCGGTGACTGCCGCGCTCGACGATGCGCCCCGCCTCCATCACCAGGATCCGGTCCGCCCGCTCGATCGTCGACAGGCGGTGCGCGATCACGAGCGTCGTGCGGCCCTTCATCAGCGTCTCCAGCGCGGCCTGCACGTGGCGCTCGGACTCCGAGTCGAGCGCCGAGGTCGCCTCGTCGAGGATCAGGATCGGCGCGTCCTTGTAGATCGCGCGCGCGATCGCGAGGCGCTGGCGCTGCCCGCCCGACAGCTTCATTCCGTTGTCGCCGACCAGCGTGTCGATGCCGTCCGGCAGCGCGGCGATCGTGTCCCACAGATTCGCCGCGCGCAGCGCGTGCTCGACGCGCGCGCGATCCGCCGTGAGCCCGTACGCGACGTTGTTCGCGACCGTGTCGTTGAACAGCGTCACGTCCTGGCTCACCATCGCGATCTGGCCGCGCAGCGCGTGCACGTCGTATTCCGGCAGCGCGGCGCCGTCGACGAGAATCTCGCCGCTCGACGGATCGAAAAAGCGCGGCAGCAGGTTCACGAGCGTCGTCTTGCCGCTGCCCGACGGCCCGGCGAGCGCGACCATCTCGCCCGGCGCCACGCTGAACGACACCCGGTCGAGGATCGGCCGCGCGCCGGCGCCGTACGCGAACGACACGTCGCGAAACTCGATCTCGCCGCGCGCGCGTTCGAGCGGCTTGCCGCCGCCGACCGGTTCGGCAGGCTCGTCGATCAGTCCGAAGATCAGTTCGGCGGCCGTCATCCCGCGCTGCAGCGGCTGATTCACGTCGATCAGGTGCTTGAGCGGCGAGAGCACGAGCAGCATCGACGTGACGAACGCGACGAAA
>Ga0164242_10001373_pt1 | contig 28820 bp, 25 predicted proteins | sample OricomgcompostMG_FD_108783 | JGI IMG/M metagenome (GOLD analysis project Ga0164242, IMG submission 108783) | Miracle-Growth compost microbial communities from Emeryville, California, USA - Original compost - Miracle growth compost (MG) ...
AGTGATTCTTGGTCGTTTCACCACAGAGACTCACGCGATGGCCCTCTTACGTCAGGGACCGACACGCCGCCATCACTTACACCACTCCCCGGGACGCTCCCCCCTTCCCGCGCTTGCTCGCCTGCTGGTAGCGGGTCGCAGCCGCCTCGGTGATTGCTCTGCGCTGCGCCAACGTCAACCCCATCCACTGGGCGTACGCGCGCATTTCCAATGAGGCAACGACCCACCCATACGCGCGCATTTCTGACGAGTCAACGCGGTCGGTGGACCGTGCTATGGTCGAACACATGTTCGAGTATGTGGTGGCGTCGCGGTCCACGCCGGAGGCGGTGGCGCTGCTGGATCGGGCGCGGGAGGCGGCCCGGGCCGAGGCGCGGGCCGCCGCGGCCCGGCTGGTGGCGGTTGCCGAGTTGTTGGTGTTGCGTTGCCGGGAGACGGGGGAGCGGGCGGATTGGGCCGCCGATGCCTGGGAGGCGGTGGCCGCGCAGGTGGGGGCGGCGCTGGGCTGCAGCGTGGCGATGGGGCACAGCTATCTGCGTTATGCGATGGCGATGCGGGAACGGTTGCCGCAGGTCGGGGCGGTGTTCGCGGCCGGGGGCATCGATTACCGGGCGTTTCAGACCCTGGTGTTTCGCACCGATTTGATCACTGATGCGCAGGTGTTGGCCCGGGTGGACGCCACGCTGGCCGTGTTGGTGTCGCGGCGGCCGTCGCTGACCCGCGGTGGGCTGGCCGCCGCGGTGGATCGGGTAGTGGCGGCCGTGGATGCCGATGCGGTGCGCCGGGCACGCGACGCGGTGACCGGCCGGTATCTGGATGTGCGGGCCAACGAGTCGGGGATGGCCTGGGTGGAAGGCAATGTCCTCGGGCCCGACGGGCATGCCCTGGATCGCCGGCTCGACGAGCTGGCCAGTGGAGTGTGTGCGGGGGATCCGCGCAGCCGCGCCCAGCGGCGCGCCGACGCGTTGGGGGCGCTGGCCGCCGGTGCCGGGCGGCTGGCGTGTGGCTGCGGATCACCGGACTGCCCGAGCGCAGCCGCGCCGGCGCCGCGCAGCACTGTGGTGATCCACGTGGTCGCCGAACAGGCCACCGTCGCCGGCCGCGGGGCTACGCCCGCTGTGGTGGCCGGGCTCGACGGGCTGATCCCGGCGCAGGTCATCGCCGAGCTGGCCGCCTCGGCGCGGCTGGTGCCGGTGGCGGTGCCCGAGGGCGGGCCCGAACCCGGCTACACCCCGTCGGCCCGGCTGGCCGACTTCATCCGCTGCCGGGACCTGACCTGTCGGGCGCCCGGGTGTGATCGCCCCGCCGTCGACTGCGATGTGGACCATACGATCCCGTACGCCCAGGGCGGGCCCACCCACCCGTCGAACCTCAAATGCCTGTGCCGTGGCCATCATTTGCTGAAAACGTTCTGGGGCTGGCGCGACCGGCAACTGCCCGACGGCACGGTGATCTGGACCCTGCCCGACGGCGACACCTACGTCACCACCCCGGGCAGCGCGCTGCTGTTCCCCACCCTATGCACACCCACCGGGGCCGTGTCGCCGGCCAAGCCCGACACCGAGCACCGCTGCGGCGAGCGCACCGCCATGATGCCGCTGCGCCGCCACACCCGCGCCCACAACCGCGCCCACCGCATCACCACCGAACGCAACCACAACCGCCGCACCCGACTCACCACCCACCCCGCGACACCCGGACCCGCACCACCACCCGACCCCGACGACGAGCCGCCACCCTTCTGACCGCAGAGGCCCTTGACTCGATCTCGAACTGGTGTTCGAATTACTGGCATGCGGTGGGCGAGTCAGGCCGTCGCGGTCAACGGGAAACCCGTCGAGGACGGGGCGCTGCCGGGGCTGCAACGCCTCGGTCTGGTGCGCAGCGTGCGCGCGCCCCAGTTCGAGGGCATCACCTTCCACGAGGTGCTGTGCAAGTCCGCGCTGAACAAGGTGCCGAATGCCTCGGCGCTGCCGTTCCGCTACACCGTCAACGGCTACCGAGGCTGCTCGCACGCCTGCCGGTACTGCTTCGCCCGGCCCAGCCACGAATACCTGGAGTTGAACTGCGGCAATGACTTTGACACCCAGGTCGTCGTCAAGACCAACGTCGCACAGGTGCTGCGCCGGGAACTGCGGCGGCCGTCGTGGCGGCGCGAGACCGTCGCGCTGGGCACCAACACCGATCCCTACCAGCGGGCCGAGGGCCGGTATGCGCTGATGCCCGGCATCATCGGCGCGCTGGCCGAATCGGGCACCCCGCTGTCGATCCTGACCAAGGGCACGCTGCTGCGCCGGGACCTGCCGCTGATCGCGAACGCCGCGGCGCAGGTTCCGGTTTCGGTGGCGGTGTCGCTGGCGGTGGGCGACGCGGACCTGCACCGCGACGTCGAGCCGGGCACCCCGACGCCGCAGGCGCGCCTGGGTCTGATCAGCGCGATCCGCGCCGCCGGGCTGGACTGCCACGTGATGGTCGCGCCGGTGCTGCCCTACCTCACCGATTCCGTCGAGCACCTCGACGACCTGCTCGGCCAGATCGCGGCCGCCGGCGCGGGCAGCGTCACGGTCTTCGGCCTGCACCTGCGCGGCTCGACGCGGGGCTGGTTCATGGAATGGCTGGCCCGCTCGCATCCCGAGCTGGTCGGCCGCTACCGGGAGCTGTACAGCCGCGGCGCCTACCTGCCGCCGAGCTATCGCGACATGCTGCGGCACCGCGCCGCCCCGCTGATCGCCAAGTACCGGCTGGGCGGCGATCACCGCCCGTTCGCCCGAGCGGTTGCGGCCGCGCCGGCGCCCGAACCCGCTCAGCCGACGCTGTTCTGACAAGCCGGAAAACCCGAACACTCCGAAAACTCATCGCGCCCCGTCGCCGCGCGGCTTGGTCAGCGTGAATCGGTCGATCACCGACATCTCGCCGAGCGGGCCGGTCAGCGCGTAATGCGTCGCCCTGATCGAGGTGTTGCCGCCGGCCGGGCCGGGGTCGACGTCGAAAGCCACGAAGCCGTAAGGGTTGTCGCGGTCACGGAACGCCGACCACGGCGCGTCCTCGATGACATAGATCGGCGCCTTGCGCCCCAGCCCGGGGTCGAACGTGCCCACGCCGGTCAGCACCCGGCAGCGGGGCTCGGGGAAGAACATCGCGTTGCTCGGCGCCGACGTGCCGCCGCCGCCGATGACCAGGTGCACCGTGCCGCGCGTGGCGTCGATGAGGTCGCCGCGGGTGTCCACCGGTATCGGGGTACGGGTGTCGGTGCCCAGCGCGCCGCGCAACGGGTGCGAGCGCTCGTAGTGATGCTCGTGGCCGCACAGCACCAGATCGACCTGATACTGGTCGAACAGCGGCAGCCATTCTTCGCGGATGCCCAGGTCGGCGCCGTTGGTCCGGTCCGCGGTGGAGATCGCCGTCTGGTGCATGCAAACCACCAGCCAGTCGACGTCCGGGTCGCGCCGGGCCGCGGCGAGTTCGGTTGCCAGCCAACGCTTCTGCTCCCCGCCCGAATAGCCGTGCACGTAGAAGTTGCCGCCGTCCTGAAAGGCTACGTCGTCGTTGCTCAGGCTGACCACCCGCACCGAGCCGGCGGTGAACGAATACCACAGGCCGCGGGTCTCGGGGCTCGACCCGGAATCGGGCACCGCGAAGTAGGCCTGATACGCGCCGTAACCGATTGGGCCGTTGCCCAATTCGTTCTCGTGATTGCCCGCCGCCGGCATCCACGGCCGAAACCGCGCCGAGCGTGAGTTGTTCTCGAACCAGTCGGACCAGGTGCGGATCCGGTTTTGCGCCAGGTTGGCGTAACACAGGTCGCCGTTGACCAGGTTGAACAGCGGGCCGATCCGCTCGATGGCCATGGTGGTGTCCGCGGCGGCCGGTGAGCCGATGTTGTCGGTGGCGTACCGCCCGTTGGGCATCTTGGCCAGCGCGGGCGTCGACTGATCACCGAAGCTAGTGAAGCGCAAGGGTTTTCGGCCCATCGGCGCGGTCCGCACGGTGCCCTGCTGGGGCTGCGCGCCGTCGTGCAGCGCGGCGTAGACATAGTCGGTGTCCGGCGTCAGGCCGGTCAGCCGGGCATGGTTGACCCGAACTTCGATGCCCGACTTCGCATCCCGGTACGTGCGGGTGTCGGCGGCCACCGTGCGGCCGAACCCGGACACCGGAGTTCCGAACACGACGCGCGGATTGCGGACGGCGTCGGTGCTGTGCCAGGACACCACCACCTCGGTGCCGGCATTCTTTCCGAACTGCAGGTGCAGCCCGGCCACCGGCGGTGCGCCGTTGCGGTCGGGCTGCAGCCACGGCCAGGGCCCTCTCGAGCGCGCGGACTGCGACCACAGCAGCGTGGCGCCGCCGCCGATGCCCACCCCCAACGCCGCCGACACGGCGCCGGTGGTCAGCAACCGGCGGCGGGTGACGCCGGGCGCCGCGGCGCCGGCCGGGTTCGGGGGCTGGGTGGGCTCATCGCTCATGTCTGCTTCATACCCGAGCCGGGTGAGCGCGGCCGCAGCCGCCGGTAAACAGCGAACCGTCGCTAACGAATCCGGTAGCGTTTTCGATATGACGAACGTGCACAGGACAGCGAGCGCGATCTCAGCGGTGACGATGGCCGTGGCGGCGGTGCTCACGCCGGCGGCGGCGCATGCGGACGGCCACCAGGTGACCTACACCGTGACGAGCCCCAACAATGTGACCGCCAACGTCTCCTACGTGAACGCCGACCCGCCCAGCCAGGCCGCCTTCAACGCCGACCCGTCGAAGTTCTCGACCAGCGTGCAGGCCCCGCTCAGCGGCGGAACGCCGGTCACCTACACCGCCACGTTGGCAAACCCGAACCAGTTCGCCAGCATCACGGCCAGCGGCATGCTGCACTGGCCGGACTCGGGCAACGGCCCCGCCCAGTTCCACTGCGAGATCGCCGTGGACGGCCAGGTGGTCGTGCAACAGGACGCAACGACCACCGTCACCTGCCGGCCCAGCTAGTCAGCCGGCGAACGCCGCGCTTCCCGGTTCGGCGTGCGCCACCGCGACGACCTCGGCGGGTTCCGGCCCGACCGAGCGGACCTTGTGGCTGACCGACGCGTCGAAATACGCGCTGTCGCCGGGCCCGAGCGTGAACGTCTGGTCGCCGTAGTCGAGCTCGACCCTGCCGGCGTGCACGAACAGGAACTCCTGGCCGGCGTGCTCGGGGTGCGGGTCGTCGGCCAGCTGTTCGGTGGGGCGAATCACGAACGGCGACATGGTCTTTCCCAGCATCGACGAGGCCAATACCCGGTAGCGCCGGCCCCCGGGGCCACCGGCGCGCTCGACGGCGATCTTCTCCCGGGCCGCTTCGTCGGAGAACAGCCGCCCGACGTCGACGTCGAGGGCTCGCGCGACCTTCAGCGCGACCGCGATCGACGGGGTGCTCTGGCCGCGTTCGATTTTGGACAGGTAGCTCTTGGTTAGGCCGGTCTGCGCAGCCAGCGCCTCCAGGGTGAGGCCGCGTTGCCTGCGGACGGGACGCAGCAGTGCTGTCACGAGGCTCCTATGACACAAGGTTTCCTAACCTGCTACATTGTGTCACATGGCCAGCACGTTCACCGATTCGAAATCGGAATTGATGCGCCGGGCTGCCGAGCAGTTGACGGCGTTGCAGGGCCGGGACGCCGCCGAATCGCCGTTGACCACCCGCCAGAAGCTGGCCCTGACCTGCCGGGCGCTGTTCGACGCCGGGCACGACTCCGGGCTGGCCGGGCAGATCACCGCCCGCGCCGAGGCCGACGGCACCTACTACACCCAGCGGCTCGGCCTGGGCTTCGACGAGATCACCGACGGCAATCTGCTGCTGGTCGACGAGGACCTCAATGTCCTCGAGGGTGACGGAATGGCCAACCCCGCCAACCGCTTTCACAGCTGGATCTATCGCGCCCGCCCCGACGTGCAGTGCATCGTGCACACCCATGCGTTCCACGTGGCGGCGCTGTCCATGCTGGAGGTCCCGCTGGTGGTATCTCACATGGACACCACCCCGCTGTACGACGACTGCGCGTTTCTGGCCGACTGGCCGGGCGTGCCCGTCGGCAACGAGGAGGGGGAGATCATCACCGCCGCGCTGGGCGACAAGAAGGCGGTGCTGCTGGCCCACCACGGCCACGTCATCGCCGGCGCCAGCATCGAGGAGGCGTGCTCGTTGGGAATCCTCATCGAGCGCGCCGCCAAGCTGCAGCTGGCCGCGATGGCCGCCGGCACCGTCAAGCAGCTGCCCGAGGAGCTGGCCCGCGAGGCCCACGACTGGACGCTGTCGCCGCAGCGCAGCCGGGCCAACTTCGCCTACTACGCCCGCCGGGCCCTGGCCCGCCATCCCGACGCGCTGACCAGCTGAGGAGCCAACCCTTGACCGAACCCAAGATCCACGGCATCATCGCCTACCCGGTTACGCCCTTCGCCGACAACGGGATTGACACGCAGCGGCTGGCCGCATTGGTCGAGCGGCTGGTGTCCGCCGGCGTGCACGCGATCGCGCCGCTGGGCAGCACCGGCGAGCTGGCCTACCTGGAGGAGCCCGAAGTCGACGCCGTGATCGACACCACCCTGAGCGCCGTCGCCGGCCGGGTGCCGGTGATCGTGGGAGTGTCGGATGTGACCACCGCCAAGACGATTCGGCGCGCCCAATACGCGCAGCGAGCCGGGGCGGACGCGGTGATGATCCTGCCGGTGTCCTACTGGAAGCTCACCGAGCGGGAGATCTTCCATCACTACCGCAGCATCAGCGACGCCATCTCGATTCCGATCATGGCCTACAACAACCCGGCCACCAGCGGCGTGGACATGCCGCCGGAGCTGCTGGTGCGGATGTTCGAATCCATCGACAACGTGGCCATGGTCAAGGAGTCCACCGGCGACCTGACCCGGATGCGGCGCATCGCCGAGCTGTCCGGCAACCGGCTGCCCTTCTACAACGGCAGCAACCCGCTGGTGCTCGACGCGCTGAAGGCCGGGGCGTCCGGATGGTGCACGGCCGCACCGTGTTTGCGACCGCAACCATGCATCGACCTGTACGACGCGGTGCGCGCGAACGACCTCGACACCGCGCAGCGACTCTACGACGACCTCAAGCCACTGCTCACCTTCATCGTGGCCGGCGGGCTGGCCACCACCGTCAAGGCCGGCCTGGAGTTGCTCGATTTCAAAGTCGGCGACCCGCGCGCGCCGTTGCTGCCGCTCGACGAGCAGGGCCGCGCCGAGTTGCGCAAACTGCTTGCGGCCTAACCCAAGTCGGGCGCGGAGAAGGTGTCGCACTGCTTCGGGTCGCCGGTCTGGTACCCGATGGTGAACCACTTCTGGCGCTGCTCGGAGGAACCGTGCGTCCAGGACTCGGGGTTGACCCGGCCGGTCGCCTGCTTCTGGATGCGGTCGTCGCCCACCGACGCGGCGGCCGACAGCGCGTCGGCGATGTCCTTGTCGCTCAACGGCTCCAGGTAGGGCACACCGGTGCTCTCCTGCTTGACCGTGGAGGCGTAGTGCGCCCAGATGCCGGCGTAGCAGTCGGCCTGCAGCTCGGTGCGCACCCCGTTGCCGCCGGCGCCCTGCGCGCCCTGCTGGGAGCGGCCCAACACGCCCTGCAGGTTCTGCACGTGGTGACCGTACTCGTGGGCCACCACGTACTCCTGCGCGAAAGGCCCACCGCTGGAACCAAATCGGTCGACCAGCTCCTGGAAGAAGTCGGTGTCGAAGTACGCCGTCTGGTCCACCGGGCAGTAGAACGGCCCGACCGCGGTGGTGGCAGGGCCGCAGCCGGTGTTCACCCGGCCGGTGAACAACCGCACGTGCGGTCGGGTGTAGCGCGGCATCAGCTGATGCCACACCGCGTCCACCGAGTTCCCGGTGGCGACCACGCGGCACTGCACGTACTTGTTGGCGTCGGCGCCCGTCTTGCACTGGCTCAGGTCGAACCCGGGCGCCGAGTAGCCGCCGGTGTTGGTCTGCTGCTGGGGCATGACGCGGCCCGGGTCGACGCCGAGGAACAACGCGCCGAGCAGGATGATCAGCCCGAGGCCGCCGCCCCCGACGGCCATTCCCATCCCGCCGCCGCCGGACGAGGACGCGGTGCTGGTGTCGATCTGCATGCCCTCGTTGAAGGTCATGACACGCTCCTAAGGTTGCCGGGTCGCTAGGGAGTCGGTGTAGCTGCGCAGGTTGCGCAGAAAGCGGCGCAGGGCCAGGTTCAGCAGCGGCCCGACCACCGCCATCGCCAGTTTCGCCGGCCCGGCGGGTTTCTGGGCCATGGTCCAGGTCAGCCGGCAACCGCCGGGGATGACCTGCACCCGGTAGTCCTCGGCGAACGCGGCCACCGACCGGGTCGAGCACTCGTTGAACCGAAATGCCATGTGCGTGAACGGTTCCCAGGCCAGGAACTCCTCGTTGCCGACGATACCGCCGCGCATCTCGACGACCCGGGTGGTGCCCACGCCCCGCGGCTCGGGGCTGGTCCAGGTGACCTTGGTGATCACCGTCGCCCAGCGCGGCCAGGCCGCGGCGTCGGACAGCACCTCGAACAGCTGCTCGGGGGTGATGGCCAAATCGACACTGTTGCGGAACACCACGGGCGCCGAGTCGATGAAGTCGAGGCCGACGCGCTCGCAATCGAACATGGGATCAATCTAGCCGGGGCCGTCGCTGGCCGCGGCCAGTAACGGCACCAGCACGTCGCTGATCGGGGTGGGCAGGCCGTGGGCGCGTCCCTTGCGGGCGATCACCCCGTTGCGGACGTCCCACTCCATCGGCCGGTGAGCCTCCGCGTCGGACAGGATCGAGGTGCCCATGTCCTCGGGAGCCCTGCGGAACAGCTCGACCAGCTCGTCGACGACGTCGTCGGACAGCCGGGCGCCCTCGGCCCGCGCGACCGCCAGGCATTCGGCGACGTAGCGCCGGGACAGGGCGGCGACGTCGTCGCGGCGGAACATCCCGGACCGGCGCCGCGACAGCGCCATGAACCCGGCCAGCGCGTTGGTGAGCAGCTTGCGCCAGGCCGCGGTGATGATGTCGGGGTCGCAGTCCACCCGGCAGCCGGCGTCGCGCAGCAGGGCGGCCACCGCCTGCGCCGACGGCCCGCTGGGCAGCACCAGGGCGGGCTCGGTCCGCAGCCGCACCCAGCCCTGCGGCTGGGTCGTCGCCGAATACCAGACGATGCCCGGGATCACCGGCGAGTCCGGGCAGAGCGGCCGCACCTGCTCGACCTGCTCGACGCCGTTCTGCAGCACCACGACGACGGTGTGTTCGCCGCACAGCCGGGCCAGCCAGCCGGCGGCGCCGGCGTTCTGGGTGGCCTTGACCGCCAGCAGCACCACGTCCACCGGGCCGCTCACCCGACCGGGATCGGTGTGCACCGGGCCGGGGACGACGATCGGGTCGGCGTCGTCGGGGCGCAGCTCGATGCGCTCGCGCGGGGTGCGGCCGCACACCACGACGGAATGACCGGCCCGGTGCAGCAGCGCGGCCGCCGTCGTACCGACGGCGCCGGGACCGACGAGTGCGATGGTGGTGGCAATAGGACCAAAGTTACCTCCTCTAGACTTGGCTTTCGTTTCAGACCAAGGGGAGTGTTTTTGTGCTGCGCAGCCACGCCGCCGGTTCGCTGAGAAGTAGCGACGCCGGGCAGCAGGTGACGCTGGCGGGCTGGGTGGCGCGCCGGCGCGACCACGGCGGCGTCATCTTCATCGACTTGCGCGACGCCTCCGGAATCACCCAGGTGGTGTTCCGCGACCCGGACGTCCTCAAGCAGGCGCACCGGCTGCGCGCCGAGTTCTGCGTCGCGGTGGCCGGGCTGGTCGAGATCCGCCCGGAAGGCAACGCCAACCCCGAGATCGCCACCGGCGACATCGAGGTCAACGCGTCGTCGCTGACCGTGCTGGGCGAAAGCGCGCCGCTGCCGTTCCAGCTCGACGAGCCCGCCGGCGAGGAGCTGCGGCTGAAATACCGTTACCTGGACCTGCGCCGCGACGCGCCGGCCGCGGCAATCCGGTTGCGCTCCAAGGTGAATGCCGCCGCGCGCGAAGTGCTGGACCGGCACGACTTCGTCGAGATCGAGACCCCCACCATCACCCGCTCCACCCCGGAGGGGGCGCGCGACTTCCTGGTGCCGGCCCGGCTGCATCCCGGCTCGTTCTACGCGCTGCCGCAGAGCCCGCAGCTGTTCAAGCAGTTGCTGATGGTGGCCGGGATGGAGCGCTACTACCAGATCGCCCGCTGCTACCGCGACGAGGATTTCCGCGCCGACCGCCAGCCCGAGTTCACCCAGCTCGACATGGAGATGAGCTTCGTCGACGCCGAGGACGTCATCGCGATCTCCGAGGAGATCCTGGCCGCGCTGTGGGCGCTGATCGGCTACGAGATCCCCCGGCCGATCCCGCGGATCAGCTACGCCGACGCGATGGCCCGCTACGGCTCCGACAAGCCCGACCTGCGGTTCGGACTCGAGCTCGTCGAGTGCTCGGAGTTCTTTAAAGACACCACATTTCGCGTCTTCCAGGCGCCGTACGTGGGTGCGGTGGTGATGCCGGGCGGGGCCTCGCAGCCGCGCCGCACCCTGGACGGCTGGCAGGAGTGGGCCAAGCAGCGCGGCGCCAAGGGCCTGGCCTACGTGCTGGTCGGCGAGGACGGCGAGCTGGGCGGGCCGGTGGCCAAGAACCTCTCCGAGGCCGAGCGCGCCGGGCTGGCCGGGCACGTCGGCGCCGCACCGGGGGACTGCATCTTCTTCGCGGCCGGGCCGGCCAAGCCGTCGCGGGCGCTGCTGGGCGCGGCCCGCAGCGAGATCGCCCACCGGCTGGGCCTGATCGACCCGCAGGCGTGGGCGTTCGTCTGGGTGGTGGACCCGCCGCTGTTCGAGCCCGCCGACGACGCCACCGCCGCCGGTGACGTCGCCGTCGGCTCCGGGGCGTGGACCGCGGTGCACCACGCGTTCACCGCACCCAAGCCGGGATACGAGGACGCGATCGAGACCGACACCGGCAACGTGCTCGCCGACGCGTATGACATCGTCTGCAACGGCAACGAGATCGGCGGCGGCTCGATCCGTATCCACCGCCGCGACATCCAGGAGCGGGTGTTCGCGGTGATGGGCCTGGACAACGCCGAGGCTCGGGAGAAGTTCGGATTCCTGTTGGAGGCGTTCACCTTTGGCGCGCCCCCGCACGGCGGAATCGCGTTCGGCTGGGACCGGATCAACGCGCTGCTGTCCCGGGTCGACTCCATCCGCGAGGTGATCGCCTTCCCCAAGACCGGCGGCGGCGTCGACCCGCTCACCGACGCGCCGGCGCCCATCACCGAACAGCAGCGCAAGGAGTCCGGAATAGACGTCAAGCCGGAGCCCAGCAAACCCCATTGACCTCAGCGAACGGCTCGCTCAGGTGCTCGTGGGCCGCAGCTGGTCCGCAGTGGTGTTCATCCGCTCCGCGATCACCGCGCGGATAGCCGTGCGCGTGGATTCGGCGGCATCAGGCCACAGATGGCCGTAACTGAATTGACGAAGTATGCGGCTTGAGCACCTACGCCGCGCACAGTCCGAAAGTGAATTGATCGACAAGCCGGGCGGTAGTCTTTTCCCGTGCGCGGAAGAGTAGCGATGCTCGTCGGTCTCGGTCTGCCGCGTTGTGTCGACGACCCGTCACCGATGGTGGGCGTGCTCGGGCCTGGGCTGATCAAGAACACCTGACGATTCCATGCAACTCCGCTACATCAGCATTCCTGCGCTGATCGCTGAAGCCGGTGGTGACCCGTGGGCAGTCGACCGGAGCTTGCAGGCCGGTAGTCCCTTTCAGATTTCTCAGCTCGCGGAGGCCTTTCATGCTGCCGGGCGGTGTACCGCCGAGGCGAACCACTCGTTTGAGCAAGCCCGCGACCGCTTTGACGCTGCTTGGAATCATCAAGACGGAGACCACCCGATCAACGACTCGGCTGAAGTGCAGCGGGTGACGAAATCCCTAGGGGCGCAATCTCTTCAGTTGCCCAAGATCGGTGCGGACCTGGAAAACATCGCCGCGAGCCTGGCCGAGGCGCAAAAAACCGCGGCGGGGCAGATCACAGCGTTGGAAAATCGGCTGCAGCAACTGGATGGCTTCATCGGCCAAGCGGTAGAGATGGAAAAAGATCCCAAACTCACTGCAGAAGATCGACATGCACTTGATGCGTTCATCACTGCCCGCGAAGACGACGCCATCCGCGATACCAAAGCCGCGCTGGGTCAGCTGCAAGCGACACGCGACGGGTACTCAAGCTCGTTTCAGAATGCACTGGGAACGCTACACGCAGACGGGTATGACTCCACCGGCGTCCAGGCGGGACCCGTCCCGGCACCGGTCGACCACCCCGGCGGGGGGCCCGCGTTGACCCCGACGACGGGGGATGTGGCAATCGGGGCTGCGGGTGCGGTCGCCGGTGGTACCGCCGACGGTGTGCGTCAGGCTACGACCAACTTGATCGCTGAGTCCCCCGGCACCGGTCCCGGCAAGGCTGATCCGGGCTTATTGAAGTGGTTGGAGGACCCCAAGGTCGGCGGTGTCGAGCTGAGGGGGTTCTCTCGTATCGGTGGGGTGGTTGCTGCGGCCAGCGCCATACCGGCCGTCATGTCCGACATGCATGACGGCAACTCGACGGCCGAGGCCGTCACCCGAGAGACTGCAGGAACTGCTGCCGGGCTATGGGCTGGCGCGACGGTTGGTGGTCTTGCCGCGGACGCGGCAGCTGGTGCAGCGATCGGCTCGGTCATTCCGGGTGCCGGGACCGCAGTTGGTCTGGTGGTGGGCGCCGGTGTGGGAGCGGTCGCCGCCTGGGGGGGATCTAAGTTGGTCGAAGTGGCCTGGGAGCCGGTCGCGGATGCCGTCGGTAGTGCGGTGCACGGCGTGGAATCGGTCTTCGGTTTCGGGTAGGACGGCGACGATGCGATTCGATGAATACACGGAGAAGCACGGCCTGGCTGTGTCTCCGGTCGAGCGGTTTGCCGGGCTTGTCGTGGAGGTGGGGGTACCGCGGGGCTGGGAACCCTTCGATTCGGCCGTCGGAGTCCGTGTGTGGGTTTGTCGCACCGACCCGTGCCTCGATGTGTTTGGCGCCAACGCCGTGTTGACGATGCATCGAGTCCAGGCCGCTTTGGACCCTGCTGACGTGTTCGCGATGCTGGTCGAGCAGCAGTTGCAGACGGCGCCTGGGTGTTGCGAACTAAATCGTGAACTCGGCCTTGCCGGTGAATCTGTCGGAGTTCAGGGGTTGCTTGCGATGCAGATTACCCACGAGCTGGGCGCGATCGAGAGCGTGTCACGATCGCGGATCATTACGGCTGAAGAGGAGACGCTGATCGCGCAACTCACGATGACCGTGCTACGCGATTCACCGGTGGAGCGGGCGAATATCTGGCTGGCTGTCCACAAGCGTGCGGCGGTGGCAGGTCCAGCTTCCGACGATCACCACCGCAATGCTCCGGCAACCACAATGCGAGACCGTCACTGATGCCCAACAGTGAGGCCAGCGGGGGGTGGGGGCGGGTACTGCGGTACGCGTTCGGCGTCGCCCTACTTCTGGTCACAGTGGTGGCAACGTCGGCGGGAGTGCAGTGGTACTTGTCGCTGATCGGATTCTGCACGGCACTCCTCTTCGTCCTCGGCAGACGCCGGATTTTTCGGCCGGGAGTCAACCGGTCGGGGAACGAGATCGTGTGCAGGTATCTCCCGTGGTACGAGGGAAATGCGTACGTCTTGAACGTGCTGGTCCCCCTGCTAGGGGCCGCCAGCGTCGGCGCGGGGTTTGCCCCCGGCAATCCGGTATGGCTTCGTGTCACGGGCATCATCCTGCTGATTCCGACACCGCTGTTCGTTTACTCGGCAGTTCGGATGTGGCGCCGATGCATTTTGTGTATTTCCCCGTCGGCGCTGACCGTGCGTTTGGCCGCGCCCAAGGCCGAGTTCATCAAAATCCCGCGTGAGTGCGTTCTGTCGATCGTGCCCAAGATCCCGAATGGGGCGGGCAGCCGGTCATACCAAGTCGAGATCTCCTATCGCGCGGCGGATTCCAACAGTGACCACACTGTACTGTTGGGCCCCCAGCTCAGCGTCCAGCCGATTAACCTCCTCAACGCCCTCGCGGCCTGGAAAGATGCCACCGACGATAACCCGAGTGAGCTGCTGGATCGGGTCGAGCGGATTCTCCGAGGCCATTCAACGGCCCGCGTGTAACCGCTCAATCAAGTCCATGGACGTGGTGTACTTCCCGCATGACGTTGCCCCGGACGACATTCCGTTCCCCACGACGTTTACCGGCGCGGGCCCCGACAAGTGACGGACCGTACCGTTGTAGTCCCGGTCCGCAATCAGTCCGCAGTAGATTCAACGGCACTTTAGGCGCCCGTCAGAACCAACTATCCTGACCAGGGTGTTTCTTGCGCAGCCATCACAGCTAACAGCAACAAACGAGCAGCACGAAGTCCGGAATAGACGTCAAGCCGGACCGGGTTGAGCAGGCATGACTGATATTCCGGACACCGGCACCATCAACGCGTTCAACCAGAGCATCATCGACGAATTCCGGGCCAACGACGGCAAAGTGGGCGGCCAGTTCGAGGGTGCCGACCTGCTGCTGCTGCACACCACCGGCGCCAAGTCGGGTCAGCCCCGGGTGTCGCCGCTGGCCTACTTCCGCATCGACGGCAAGCTCCTGGTGATCGGCTCGTTCGCCGGCGCCCCGGTCAGCCCGGCCTGGGTGCACAACCTGCGGGCCAACCCCGCCGCGCGGGTGGAGATCGGCACCGACAGCTTCGACGTGACCGCGCGCGAGCTGCCCCGCGAGGAGCGCGACGCGCTGTTCGCCCAGGTCGCCGCGGCCGCCCCCGGCTTCGCCGAGTACCAGGCCAAGACCAGCCGGGTGATCCCCCTGTTCGAGCTGATCCGGACCTGACCGATGCGCGGCTCGGCGGTGCCCTCGTTGGTGCGCACCGCCGCGCGGGCGGGCGGCAAGCGGCTGGGTGCGGTGTGGTTCAACCTGCTGCAGACGTCGCTGGCCGCCGGCCTGTCCTGGTACCTGGCCCACGACGTGCTGGACCATCCGCAACCGTTCTTCGCGCCGATCGCCGCCGCGGTGTCGTTGTCGACCAGCAACGTGCTGCGCGCCCAACGGGCCGTCCAGATGATGATCGGGGTGACGCTGGGCATCGGGCTGGGCACTGTGGTGCAGGGGATGCTCGGTCCCGGCGCGCTGCCCATCGCGGTCGCCGCGCTGGTCGCGCTGGGCGCCGCGGTGTTCATCGGGGGCGGCTTCATTGGGCACGGGATGATGTTCGCCAACCAGACCGTGGTCTCGGCGCTGTTGGTGCTGGCCCTGTACCGCGGCGGCGCCGGGCCGGAACGCATCTTCGACGCGCTGATCGGCGGCGCGGTGGCCATCGTCGTGGCCGTGCTGCTGTTCCCGGCCGACCCGCGCACCGTGCTGGGCGCCGCCCGGGCCGGCGTGCTGGCGGTGCTGCACGACGTGCTGTCCCGGGCCGCCGACGTTTCCTCCGGCCGCCGGGCGGCCCCGCCCGACTGGCCGCTGAGCGCCGTCGACCGGGTGCACGAACAGCTCAGCGGCCTGCTGGAGGCGCGCACCACCGCCCGGCACGTCGTCGCCATCGCGCCGCGACGCTGGGGCCTGCGCGACGCCGTGCGCGCCGCCGACCATCAGGCCGTGCACGTCGCGCTGCTGGCCGGCTCGGTGCTGCAGCTGGCCCGCGCGGTGGCCCCCGGCCCCGGCGACCGGCAGGGGCAGCCGGTGTCGACGGTGCTGCTGGTGCTGGCGGCGGCGACCGCGCTGGCCGACCGCGATCCGGCCGGCGCGTGCGTGTACCTCGGCTCGGCGCGCCGGCACGCCGCGCGGCTGCGCTCGGGCGACGGCGGCGACCGGGAGCCGCACGTCGCGCTGGCCGACGCCGTCGGCGCCTGCGTCGACGACCTGCAACGGGTGATCGACCTGCGGCCGGGGTGAGGGGCTCACCGCGAGTCGGCCAGGAACTCCTGCACCAGTTTCCGCGGCGCCTGGGTCAGCCACGCCTCGGTGATCAGTTCCTCGAGGTCGCGCACCGAGATGGCGGCCAGGTTGACCAGCACCGCGGGATAGCCGTCGAAATGCGGGGTGGTGAAGAAGGTCTGCGGCGCATCGTCGATCAGCGCGAACTTGACGCCCTCGTCGGCCACCCGGACACCGAGGACGTCGCCCGGGGCGGGCTCGGCGCCGGTGCGGGCCAGCGCTTCCCGCTCGGAGGGCCGCAGCGGGCGCTCCCAGGCCAGCAACTTCTTGCCGACCCGCCAGTCGTGCGGTGACGGCTCGGACGTGAGGGCCAGCTCACCCACGATGCGGGCGACGTCGTACCACGTGGCCACGCTCTCGATTGTGCTCCCGTTTCGGCGCGGCCGCCGCCGGATCGGCAAACGCGGCGGCATCGCGACCGCGGCGGCGGCCCCGGTGTGATGTGATCAGCCTTGTGCCCGAAGCCGATCAGCAGGCCGACGGCGGGGCCGCCCGCCGCCACCGCGTCACCCACCGCACCGAGTACCGCTACTCCGACGTGGTGACCAGCTCCTACGGCCGGGGTTTCCTGACGCCGCGGGACTCGCTGCGGCAGCGCTGCGTCGCCCATCGGCTGACCATCGACCCGGCCCCGGCCGACAGCTCCACCAGCACCGACTGCTACGGCAACATCAGCTCCTATTTCCACGTCACTGAACCGCACCACAGCCTGACGGTGACCAGCGATTCCATCGTCGACGTCAACCCGCCGGCGCCGGGCCTGTACGCCACCGGGCCGGCGGTACAGCCCTGGGAGGCAGCCCGCCCGGCCGGCCGCCGCGGGGCGCTGGCCACCGAATTCACCCTGGACCTCGACCCGCCGGAGATCACCGACGAGGTGCGCGACTACGCCGCACCCAGTTTCGCGCCCGGGCGGCCGCTGATCGAGGTGCTGCGGGACCTGGCGTCGCGGATCTTCACCGACTTCACCTACCGGTCCGGGTCGACGACGATCTCCACCGGGGTCGCCGAGGTTCTGGCGGCCCGCGAAGGGGTATGCCAGGACTTTGCGCGGCTGGCGATCGCCTGCCTGCGCGCCCACGGGTTGGCGGCCAGCTACGTGTCCGGGTATCTGGCCACCGACCCCCCTCCCGGAAAGGACCGGATGATCGGCATCGACGCCACCCACGCCTGGGCCGCCGTGTGGACCCCGCACGAGCCCGGTCAATTCGAGTGGCTGGGAGTGGATCCCACCAACGACCAGATGATCGACGAGCGCTACATCGTGGTGGGACGCGGCCGCGACTACGCCGACGTCCCGCCGCTGCGGGGCATCATCTACACCAACTCACAGCACAGCGTGATCGACGTGTCCGTCGACGTGGTGCCCTATGCGTGACTTCACCTGCCCCAAGTGCGGCCAGCGCCTGACCTTCGAGAACTCCACCTGCCTGAATTGCGGTAGCGCGCTGGGGTTTTCGATCGAGCAGATGGCACTGCTGGTGATCTCGGAGGATGAGACGAGCGGGCACGCCGGCTTCGTGCCCGCCAGCGAATACCAGTTGTGCGCCAATCTGCTTCTGGCCGAATGCAATTGGCTGGTCCCGGTGAACGAGCCGCGGTTGCTGTGCGCGTCCTGCGTGCTGACCACCGAGCGGCCCAACGACGCCGACACCGTGGGGCTGGCCGAGTTCGCCCGCGCCGAGGCGGCCAAACGCCGGCTGATCGCCGAGCTGCACGAGCTGCGGCTGCCGATCGTCGGGCGTGATCAGGACCCCGACTACGGCCTGGCCTTCCGGCTGCTGTCCAGCGCGCACGAGAACGTGCTGACCGGTCACCAGAACGGGGTCATCACACTGGATTTGGCCGAGGGCGACGACGTGCACCGCGAACAGCTGCGGGTCGAGATGGACGAGCCGTACCGGACGCTGCTCGGGCACTTCCGGCACGAGATCGGGCACTACTACTTCTACCGGCTGATCGCCCCGCACCCCGACCACCTGCGCCGGTTCAACGAGCTGTTCGGCGATCCCGACGCCGACTACCAGCAGTCGCTGGACCGGCACTACAGCGAGGGCGCGCCGGAGGGCTGGCAGGAGAACTTCGTCTCGTCATATGCCACCATGCACGCCAGCGAGGACTGGGCCGAGACGTTCGCCCACTACCTGCACATCCGCGACACGCTGGACACCTCGGCGTGGTGCGGGCTGGCCCCGGCGTCGGCCACCATCGATCGTCCGGCGTTGGGGCCCAGCGCTTTTCAGACGATCATCGACACGTGGCTGCCGTTGTCGTGGTCACTGAACATGGTGAACCGCTCCATGGGTCACGACGACCTGTACCCATTCGTGCTGCCGGCCGCGGTGCTGGAGAAGATGCAGTTCATCCACGCCGTGGTCGACGGGGCCGGTTAGGCCGGCATCACGCGGCGCACGTCGGGACCCCACAGCGGCTGCATGCCGCCGGGCAGCGCCAGCTGGGTGGTGGTGAGCACCTCGGCCAGGCTGCGCAGCTCGGCGTGCACCGAATCGAGCAGCTCGGCGAGCTCGGCGCGCCGCCCGTCGTCGCTGATGCGTTCCAGCTCCGCGGGATGCGACCGGCGCAGCCGGGTGCCGATCTCGTCGACCAGCCGTTCCGGGCGCGACGACCCGGATGCACCGGGCAGGTCCTTGAGGTCGGCGCGCAGCCGCTCCACCTGGTAGAGCAGCGACCGCGGGTTCTGCGCGTCGAACAGCATCAGCTCGGCCATCGCGGCCACGCTCACCTTGCCCGCCGTGCGGCGCCGGTAGCTGACCGAGGACTCGCAGGCCACCAGCGTCGACTCGAGGATGGTCTGTTCGGCGGCCGCGCCGCGCACCACGGCGAGCGTGGCCCGCAGCAGCGCCGTCAGCCACAGGCCGCGTTCGATCCGCTTGCCGATGTCCATCATGGTCCAGCCGACGTCGCGCACCATCGACTCGCCGGCCACCCCGGACAGGGTCAGCATCCCGGCCAGCGTCTGGGTCTGCGCCGCGGTGAGCAGCGCGTCGGCCTCGGCCAGCGAGTCCGGCGGTTCGCTGTCCAGCGCCAGCGCCCGCTCCACCCCCGCCAGCACCATCCAGGTGTCGTTGGACATCTGGTCGCGCACCGCCCGCGCGGCCAGCGCCAGCCCCTCCACCGACTGCACCAGCGAGCCGGGCCGCTGCGGGTCGACGGTCAGCGACCACAGCGTGGAGGGCGCGACGGCGATCGTCTCGGCCGCATCGCCACCGGCTGCGGCGCCGGTGCCGGTGTCGGTGCCCGTGATGCGGCCCAGCGCGGCCATCAGCACCGGCACGCACTCGCTTTCCTCGCTGTGCTGGTGATGGCGGTAGACGTGGAAGCGGTCGCGGGTGACGATGAGCAGCCGGGCCATGCTCTCCGCGCGCTCGCCGTACCGCCCGATCCAGAACAGCTCGGACAGCACCCGCGGAGAGCTGACGGCCCAGGTGCCCGCGGCCGTCTTCGCCGGCGGCTCCACGGCGGGCACGCCGACCGCCTCGGCCCGGGCTCGCTCGGTCGGACGCACCCAGACATCCTTGGCCGCAACGCTTTTCAACGTGTACGCGGCCGGGCCGGCGGCCAGCAGGTAGCCGATGCCGCCGATCATCGGCGCGTAGCCGCCGCGCTGGGCCACGGTGAACAGCCGGATGCCGACCCCGGCCGACGACAACACGCCGGCGTGGTCGGTCGGCGCCGAGGAGAACTGCGGCAGCTCCTGGCCGATCCACTGCCACGGCGCCGTCTCGATCCGGGCCGCCAGCTGGGCGAGCTGCCGCGACGAAAGCGCCGGCCCGACAAGCGTTTTCCCGCCCACCGTGGACTTCACCAGCAGCGACGCCAGATTGGCCAGCAGGTGTGAACGTTCGGTGTCGATGCCGCCCCAGTAGACCGGCGCGCTGGGCAGTAGCAGCGTTTCGGACAGCAGGTGCCGCGCCATCGCCGGCAGAAAACGTTGCAGCCCAGGGTTTTCCAGAATTCCGCTGCCCAGGGTGTTGACGACGGTCACCGTCCCGCGATGCTGCGCCTCCACCAGGCCGGCCACCCCGAGCCGGGAGTCGGCGCGCAGGTCCAGCGGATCGCAATACTCGGCGTCGACCCGGCGCAGCACCACGTCGACCCGTTTCAGGGTGCCCAGCGAACGCATCCACACCATGCCGTCGCGCACCACCAGGTCGGCGCTCTCCACCAGCGGGAAACCCAGCAGGGTGGCCAGATAGGCCTGGTCGAACGCCGTCTCGGAGTAGATGCCCGGCGACAGCACCACTACCACCGGGTCCTGGGCGACGTCGGGCGCCGCGTCGATCAGCGCCAGCCGCAGAGCCTGCGCGAACGGTGTGGTGGGCCGCGGCGCGATCCGCTCGTACAGGTCGGGAATCGCGTGCGCCACCACCCGCCGATCGGCCAGCGCGTAGCCGGCGCCCGAGGGCGCCTGGGTGCGGTCGGCGTTGACGGCGAAGCCGCCGTCCGGGCGCCGGCTGACATCGCAGGCGTGCATGAAAAGCTGGTGACGGCCCGGGATTTCGATGCCGTTGGCGGCGCGCAGGTAGCCGGGATGGCCGAACAGCAGCTCCGGGGGCAGCACGCCCTCGGTGAGCAGGCTGCGCGGCCCGTACAGGTCGGCCAGCACCGCGTCGAGCACCCGCGACCGCTGCAGCAGCCCGGCCTCCAGCGGCTCCCAGTCGGCCGCCGACAGCACGATCGGCAGGGTGTCCAGCTGCCAGGGCCGCGGCTCCTGGCCGCGGCCGCCGGGCTCGACGTCGGTGTAGGTGATGCCGTCGTGGTCGATCAGGCCGCGGACCACCGAGCGCAGCCGGTCCAGCCCGGCGCGGCCGCGTTCGCCGATGGCGTCGGCCAGCTCGGTCCAGGCCGGGCGCACCTTGCCGTCGGGGCCGACGAATTCGTCGTAGCCGCTCGCCGGGCCCTGCCGCAGGTCGAACAGCGCCTGCTGGGCCCGCGCCGTCCGGTACCCGGCCAGCAGGCGGTCGGCGTCGTAGGAGCCGCCGGCGGCCGCCGAGGGTCCACCGGTGCCGAATGTCTTGTCCGCAAACGCCATTACAGCTGCACGGTACGCACGCGGCGCGGCCGGGGGAGCCCGGCGCGCCGGGAGTGGCCGCGGCCGGCCGCTACGCCGGCGGGGCCCCCGGCGGCGGGCCGGGCTGATAGCCGGGCGGCGGGCCGGGCTGGTAGCCCGGCGGCGGCGCCACCTGGCCGCCGGACAGCTTGCGGTAGGCGTAGATCCCGACCAGGGCGGCGACCGGCGCGGCCAGCAGCAGCCCGACTCCACATGCCAGGGCTCCGACCACCACCAGCGCGAACTCGGCCAGCCAAACCAGCAGGGCGTTGGCGAAGTTCGCGGTGACGGTGGAGAAGCTGGAGCTGAGTGCCTTGACGGCCGACTCCGACCGGTCGATGGCGTACGGGATGGTGAACTGGGCGAAGAGGCCCAGGATCAGGCCGGGCAGGAAGCACAGCGCCGAGGCGATCGAGGTGAGTATGCCGACCAGCAGCGCGGCCAGGAACACCATGCCGAAGTTGCGCGGCTTGAAGAACGACCCGATGGTCACCGGGCGGCCGTCGGCCAGGTCGAGGCAGCCGGACAGGTAGGCGGATTGGGCGAACGCGCCCACCAGGTAGGCGACCAGGTAGCCCAGCACCAGCAGCGCCATCCCGCCGCCGTTGAGGTTTGCGGTGAAGGTGAAGTAGTCGTCGCCGGAGCCGCCGCCGGAGGTGCCGACGTCCTGGCTCAGCCCGATCAGCGTGGAGGCACCGCCCAGCACCACCAGGTAGACCAGCGTCGGAACGATCAGCGCCACAGGGTTTTTGGTGAAGGCGTTCCACGCCCAGCCGAACGCCTCGCCCACGCTGAACGCGGGCTTGGGCGGGCCGCCGAACCCGGGTGGGGGGCCGTAGCCCGGGGGCGGGCCGTAGCCGGGCGGGGGTGCCCCGTAGCCGGGCGGCGGGCCATAGCCCGGCGGCGGTGGGGGAGGCGTGCCGTAGCCCGGCGGCGGGCCGTACCCCGGCGGCGGGCCGTACCCCGGCGGCGGCTCGGGCGGCGTGCCTGGATATTCGGGGGGCTGGCTCATGTCCGTCCTTGCTGTTGGATTTCCGCCGGCTCGACTTACCGGGAGCGAACGCGCACCGGATTCGGCAAACCGGAACTTAGCAAAGATGACGCCGGCGCGCGCGGGTCGACGGCCGCGAGCCGGCTTGCGCGTCGCCGCCGCGTGGTATGCCTGAAGCCGTGTCCGACGGTCTGTTCGACCTGCCCGGCGCGCCGCCGCCGGGCGACCACGGCCTGGGCGTGCCGGCCGGTGCGCCGCTGGCGGTCCGGATGCGCCCGGCGTCGCTGGACGAGGTGGTAGGGCAGGACCACCTGCTGGCCCCCGGGTCGCCGCTGCGCCGCCTGGTGGAGGGCTCGGGCGTGGCGTCGGCCATCCTGTACGGGCCGCCGGGCAGCGGCAAGACCACGCTGGCCGCGCTGATCTCCCAGGCGACCGGCCGCCGGTTCGAGGCGCTCTCGGCGCTGTCGGCGGGTGTCAAGGACGTGCGCGCGGTGATCGAGAGCGCGCGCACCGCGCTGTTGCGCGGCGAGCAGACCGTGCTGTTCATCGACGAGGTGCACCGGTTCTCCAAGACCCAGCAGGACGCCCTGCTGTCCGCGGTGGAGAACCGGGTGGTGCTGCTGGTGGCGGCCACCACGGAGAACCCGTCCTTCTCGGTGGTGGCGCCGCTGCTGTCCCGGTCGCTGATCCTGCAGCTGCGGCCGCTGAGCGCCGACGACATCCGCACCGTGGTGCGCCGCGCGATCGACGACCCGCGCGGCCTTGGCGGGCGGGTCCCGGTCGCGCCCGAGGCCGTCGACCTGCTGGTGCGGCTGGCCGCAGGCGATGCCCGGCGGGCGCTGACGGCGCTGGAGGTGGCCGCCGAGGCCGGCGAATCGGTCACCGTGCAGACCGTCGAGCAGTCCCTGGACGAGGCCGCGGTGCGCTACGACCGCGACGGCGACCAGCACTACGACGTGATCAGCGCCTTCATCAAATCGGTCCGCGGCTCGGACGTGGACGCCGCGCTGCACTATCTGGCCCGCATGCTGGTGGCGGGGGAGGACCCGCGCTTCATCGCGCGCCGGCTGATGATCCTGGCCAGCGAGGACATCGGCATGGCCGACTCGGCCGCGCTGCAGGTGGCGGTGGCGGCCGCGCAGACGGTGGCGCTGATCGGCATGCCCGAGGCGCAGCTCACCCTGGCGCACTGCACCGTCTATCTGGCCACCGCGCCGAAGTCGAACGCGGTCACCACCGCGCTGGGCGCGGCGATGAGCGACATCAAGGCCGGCAAGGCCGGCCTGGTGCCCGCTCACCTGCGCGACGGACACTATTCGGGTGCGGCGGCGCTGGGCCACGCCCAGGGCTACCAGTACTCCCACGACCACCCGGATGGTGTTGTGGCACAACAGTATCCGCCGGACGAGCTGGTCGGTGTGGACTACTACCGGCCCACCGGCCGCGGCGCCGAGCGGGAGATAGCCGGGCGGCTGGACCGGCTGCGCGCGATCATCCGCAACAAGAGGGGACGATCATGAAAGTCTTCACCGACGAGGAGATGGGCCGGCTGCTGACCACCGCCAAGCCCTACAGCGTCGTCATCCTCAAGCGCGGCCCCGGCTTCGGCGACGAGTCAGCGGCCGGCGTGATCTGGGAGCACGGCCGGCGCAATTTCGCGCTGCGCGACGACGGCGTGCTCGCGGTGGTGCTGCCGGTCAGCGACGGGTCCGACGTCTGCGGCGTCGGGGTGTTCGCGGCGACGGTCGACGAGACCACCCGGATCATGAGCGAGGACCCCGGGGTCGCGGCGGGCGTCTTCACCTACGAGGTGCACGCCTGCCGCGGGTTCCCCGGCGACGCCTTGCCCTAAGCGCGCCGAGCGTCACGCTGGCGTGACGCTCGACCGCCGCCGCCACGCTGGCGTGACGCTCGCGAGCGCGCCCCTAGACCAGCTCGGGCACCCGCAGGTGGGCGATCGCCAGCTCGAACTCGGCGACGTCGATCACCTCGGCGCCCAGCTCGCGCACCCGCCTGCTGCGCAGCTCGGTGGCCCGGTCGCGGTTGCGGGCCATCGCGTCCATCGAGTCGAACGTCGAGCAGGCCACGGCCCGGCGGCAGGCCGGGTGGTCGACCATCAGGCTGGCGCTGCAGAACCCGTCGAGCTGCTCGAGCTCGGGCAGCACCGAGGACCGGTAGAACTCCAGCGACCGGCTGAGCTGGTCGGGCACCACCTTGAGCCAGGTGGCGCGCACGCAGGCGCCGTCCCGGGACGGGTGGTCACGGTGCAGCAGCGCGATGTCCCACTCCTCGACCCGCGCGCTGCCGTCGAACATCAGCGCGGCCCGGTCCCGGATGGGCGCCACCCGCGCGGCGCTGCCCCGCATGGCGTCGATCGACTCCCACGAGCTGGTCGCGATGCAGGTGCCGGACTGCCGGTCCACCAACAGCGACAGCCCCACGCACCCGTCGATCTCGGTCAGGGCGGGCATGACGACATCGCGAACGTGCGCAATTCCGATGTCGATCGACAGGGGTTGCGCCTGGATGGTGGTAGAGCGTGCGTACACGGTCGACCCCTTCCGTGTCGGGGTGGCACCCCGGTGGCGCCACCGGTCCCACCAGTTACCTTCCTCTCACCGGTGGCGGCCCGCAATGCCCAAATGTGGTCGCGCTCACAAACGATTGGCTGGTCGCGACGCCCGCGCCGTAGGCTGGTTCGAATGCATACCGATGTGTTGGACGTGGACACCTCCCGTCGCCGCATCGTCGATCTCACCGAGGCGGTGCGCGGGTTCTGCTGGTCCCGCGGTGACGGCCTGTGCAACGTGTTCGTCCCGCACGCGACGGCCGGGGTGGCCGTCATCGAGACGGGCGCCGGCTCCGACGACGACCTGGTCGACACGCTGGAGCGGCTGCTGCCCCGCGACGACCGGTACCGGCACGCGCACGGCTCCCCGGGCCACGGCGCCGACCACGTGCTGCCGGCCCTGGTCGCGCCGTCGGTGACGGTCCCGGTTTCGGCGGGGGAGCCGATGCTGGGCACCTGGCAGAGCATCGTGCTGGTCGACCTCAACCGCGACAACCCGCAACGCTCCGTGCGGCTGAGCTTTTTGGAGGGCTAGCGGCGCGGTGGTCCAATATTCCAGCGAATAGGCTGGGATTACACGTCAACGCAGAAAAGCAACGGGAAGAAGCGGGCTGGAAAGTGCAGACACACGAGATCAGGAAGCGATTTCTTGATCACTTCGTGAAGGCGGGCCACACCGAGGTGCCGAGCGCGTCGGTGATCCTCGACGACCCCAACCTGCTGTTCGTCAACGCGGGCATGGTCCAGTTCGTGCCCTACTTCCTGGGCGCGCGCACGCCGCCGTACCCGACGGCCACCAGCATCCAGAAGTGCATCCGCACCCCCGACATCGACGAGGTCGGCATCACCACCCGGCACAACACCTTCTTCCAGATGGCCGGCAACTTCTCGTTCGGCGACTACTTCAAGCGCGAGGCCATCGAACTGGCGTGGACGCTGCTGACGGGCAGCGTCGAGCAGGGCGGCTACGGCCTTGACCCCGAACGCATCTGGACGACGGTCTATTTCGACGACGACGAGGCCGTGCGGCTGTGGCAGGAGATCGCCGGGCTGCCCGCGGAGCGCATCCAGCGCCGCGGCATGGAGGACAACTACTGGTCGATGGGCATCCCCGGCCCGTGCGGCCCGTCCTCGGAGATCTACTACGACCGCGGCGAGGAGTTCGGCGTGGGCGGCGGGCCGATCGCCAACGAGGACCGCTACGTCGAGCTGTGGAACCTGGTGTTCATGCAGAGCGAGCGCGGCGAGGGCACCTCCAAGACCGACTTCGAGATCCTGGGGCCGTTGCCGCGCAAGAACATCGACACCGGCATGGGTGTGGAGCGGGTCGCGTTCGTGCTGCAGGGCGTGCACAACGTCTACGAGACCGACCTGCTGCGGCCCGTCATCGACGCGGTCGCCGCCCGCGCCCCGCGGCCCTACGACGTCGGCAACCACGACGACGACGTGCGCTACCGGATCATCGCCGACCACAGCCGCACCGCGGCCATCCTGATCGGCGACGGCGTCACCCCGGGCAACGACGGCCGCGGCTACGTGCTGCGCCGGCTGCTGCGCCGGGTCATCCGCTCGGCCAGGCTGCTCGACATCGAGGGGCCCATTGTCGGTGACCTGATGGCCACCGTGCGCGACGCGATGGGCCCGTCGTATCCCGAACTGGTCACCGACTTCGACCGGATCGCCCGCATCGCCGTCGCCGAGGAGACCGCGTTCAACCGCACCCTGGCGGCCGGCTCCAAACTGTTCGACGAAGTGGCCAGCACCACCAAAGCGACTGGGGCGAAATCGATTTCGGGCTCCGACGCGTTCACGTTGCACGACACCTACGGGTTCCCGATCGAACTCACGCTGGAGATGGCGTCCGAGGCCGGGCTGCAGGTGGACGAGGTAGGCTTCCGCGAGCTGATGGCCGAGCAGCGCCGCCGGGCCAAGGCCGACGCCGCCGCCCGCAAGCACGCGCACGCCGACCTGACCGCGTATCGCGAACTGGTCGACGCCGGCCCCACCGAGTTCACCGGCTTCGACGAATTGTCCTCGGAGGCAAGGATTCTGGGGATCTTCGTGGACGGTAAACGGGTGCCGGTGGTCACCCACGGCGGCGACGGCGCGGACCGGGTCGAGCTGGTGCTGGACCGCACCCCGCTCTACGCCGAGTCCGGCGGGCAGATCGCCGACGAGGGCACCATCAGCGGCACCGGCGCCGGCGAGAGCGCCCGGGCCGCCGTCACCGACGTGCAGAAGATCGCCAAAACCCTGTGGGTGCACCGGGTCAACGTCGAGTCCGGTGAATTCGTCGAGGGCGACACCGTGATCGCCGCGGTCGACCCGCAGTGGCGCCGCGGCGCCACCCAGGGCCACTCGGGCACCCACATGGTGCACGCCGCGCTGCGACAAGTGCTGGGGCCCAACGCCGTTCAGGCGGGCTCCCTGAACCGCCCGGGCTACCTGCGTTTCGACTTCAACTGGCAGGGCCCGCTGACCGAGGAGCAGCGCACCCAGATCGAAGAGGTGACCAACCAGGCCGTGCAGGCCGACTTCGAGGTGCACACCTTCACCGAGCAGCTGGAGAAGGCCAAGGCGATGGGGGCCATCGCGCTGTTCGGCGAGAGCTACCCCGAGCAGGTGCGGGTGGTGGAGATCGGCGGCCCGTTCTCGCTGGAGCTCTGCGGCGGCACGCACGTGCACAACTCCGCGCAGATCGGGCCGGTGACCATCCTGGGCGAATCCTCGGTCGGCTCCGGGGTGCGCCGGGTGGAGGCCTACGTCGGGCTGGACTCGTTCCGGCACCTGGCCAAGGAACGCGCGCTGATGGCGGGGCTGGCGTCGTCGCTGAAGGTGCCGTCGGAGGAGGTGCCGGCCCGGGTGGCCAACCTGGTGGAGCGGCTGCGGGCCGCGGAGAAGGAACTCGAGCGGATGCGGCTGGCCTCCGCGCGGGCCGCGGCCGGCAACGCCGCCGCGGGCGCGGAGCGGATCGGTAACGTCCGCGTGGTGGCGCAGCGGATGTCCGGCGGGATGACGGCGGCCGACCTGCGCTCGCTGGTCGGCGACATCCGCGGCAAGCTGGGCAGCGATCCCGCGGTGGTCGCGCTGATCGCCGAGGGTGAGGGCGGGTCGGTGCCGTACGCCGTCGCCGCCAACCCCGCCGCCCAGGACCTCGGCATCCGGGCCAACGATCTGGTCAAGCAGCTGGCGGCGCCGGTCGACGGGCGCGGCGGCGGCAAGGCGGACCTGGCGCAGGGATCGGGCAAGGATCCGGCCGGCATCGACGCGGCGCTGGACGCCGTGCGTTCCGAGATCGCCGCGATAGCGCGGGTCGGTTGAGTGGTCTTGACACAGCACCGCGTCCCCGACCGGCCCGGCGACCCTGACCAGGACCCCGGCCGGGGCCGGCGGCTCGGCATCGACGTGGGCAGCGTGCGCATCGGGGTGGCCTGTAGCGACCCCGACGCCGTGCTGGCCACCCCGGTGGAGACCGTGCGCCGCGACCGCTCCGGCAAACACCTGCGCCGGTTGGCCGCGCTGGTCACCGAGCTCGGGGCCGTCGAGGTCGTCGTTGGGCTGCCGCGCACCCTGGCCGACCGCACCGGCGCGTCGGCGCTGGACGCCATCGACCTGGCCGACCAGTTGGCCCGGCGGATCGCGCCCACCCCGGTGCGGCTGGCCGACGAGCGGCTGACCACCGTGGCCGCGCAGCGCTCGCTGCGCGCCGCCGGGGTGCGCGCCAAGGAACAGCGTGCGGTGATCGACCAGGCGGCGGCGGTGGCCATCCTGCAGAGCTGGCTGGACCAGCGCCGCGCGGCGGTCCGGGAGGCCGGCGATGGTTGACAGCGCCCGCCGCGAGCGCGCCGAGCCCGAGGCGGTGGGACCGCCGCGGCGCAGGTCCAGCCGGATGGCCCGGAACAGGGCCGAGCGGGGCCGGCGCCGGCGGCGCTTCGCCCTGCGCGCCGCCCTGGCGCTGCTGGTCGTGGTGGTGCTGGCCGGGGTGTTCGCCGGCGGCAAGCTGTGGCACACCGTGTTCGGGCCGGGCGACGACTACAGCGGCAGCGGCAAGCGCGACCTGGTGATCCAGATCCAGGCCGGCGACTCCACCACCATGGTCGGCGAGACGCTGCACAACCAGCACGTGGTCAAGACGGTGCGGGCGTTCGTCAACGCCGCGCACGGCAACAGCA
>Ga0164242_10001374_pt1 | contig 28812 bp, 39 predicted proteins | sample OricomgcompostMG_FD_108783 | JGI IMG/M metagenome (GOLD analysis project Ga0164242, IMG submission 108783) | Miracle-Growth compost microbial communities from Emeryville, California, USA - Original compost - Miracle growth compost (MG) ...
CAGGGCTGGTGGGTCTGCGCCTTCGGGGTCGCCGCGACCGCGCCGATGGCGACCACCTACGTCAACCCCGAGGTCTCGGTCGTCGAGGGCGTCCTCTCGATCTGCTACAGCCTCGTGGTGGGTCTCCTCCTCGGGTACGTCGTGATCCGCGCCGACCTCTTCCTCACCGGTGGCCACAGTCGTCGCCCGCGTCGGCTGCCGCGCGCCGCCGGGCTGCCCGGGGGCGAGGGCCGGCAGGCGAAGGCGCCCGGTCGGCGGGCTGCGCGTCAGGCGGAGGAGGCGGCCGCCGTGCGGCCTGAGCCTCGGCGTACTCGAGCGTTGCTGTGAGCCGGTTCGTCCTACCGGTTGGTAACGCTTAGCGTCGGCAGCATGCCCCGCGAGACCGTCACTCCTGTCGTTGCCGAGATGGTTGCCAACGTGATGAGCGTGGAGGTAGCCGTCGGGGCGTCGGTCGCGGTCGGGGACACCGTCGTGCTGCTGGAGTCGATGAAGATGGAGATCCCGGTGCTCGCGGAGGTTGCCGGCACCGTCGCCACCATCAAGGTCGCGTCCGGCGATGTCGTCCAGGAGGGCGACGTCCTGCTCGAGCTCGCCGGCTGAGCCTGCTCCCTCGGGCCTTGGACCTGGACCCTGGGCTACCCTCTGACCTGCGCTGGCTTCAGCGCGCCGGGATGGTTGGCAGAGCGGCCGATTGCACTCGCCTTGAAAGCGAGCGTGGGGAGACCCACCGGGGGTTCAAATCCCTCACCATCCGCTGTCGCAAAGTGTCACGGTGACCCTTCGGGGACTCCTCAGTCCTCGCCCCCGAGCTCCATCTCGACGTCGTCGTACGCGAGGTCGTGCAGCCGCTGGACGTGCCGGCCGATGTCGCCGATGAGCCGGCGGAGGTCCTGCCGCAGCGCCTCCGGGTCGGAGGCGGTCAACGCGGTGTCGGCGAGTGCGGAGAGCCGGGCGATCAACGCACCGCGCTCCCGGAAGGCTCGGCCGCCACGGGCGGCGAGCCAGCCATCGGAAGCGGACGGGTTCTCCTCCACCAGGGCGTCGCGGACGGCGGCGAGGCGTTGCCTCACGGCCCATCGCCAGTTGCCCAGAGGCACCCCGGGACGAGGCGGCACGATCGCCTGCTCGAGGCCGTGCAGGGCGTCGACCATGCCGGAGCTGAGGGTTGCCATGCACAGAGTGTGACCTGGCTCACCGTCCAGGACAAGCGCCTCAACGACCGAATGCGGGATCACGCGAAGGATTGGGGACAATCGGACCATGACGTACTACCGCCTCGCTCCGGCCGTCGTGGCGCGCATCATCGGGCTCGCTCTGGTGCTGCTCGCGCTGGTCGCATTCGTGGCCACCATCGTGGTCGCCCTGACGCACGGTTCCATCGACATCGTGATCGGCATCGTGCTCGCCGGAGCGATCGTGCTCGCGGGCGGTGCATGGTGGCTGCGCACCAAGGCGTGGGTGGTGCGGTGCGACGAGCAGGGGTACGCCGTCCGGCTGGTGCGTGGCACGGGCGTCCGACGGGCACCGTGGACCGAGGTTCGGGACGCTGTCACCACGACCACGCGCGGCATCGCCTGCCTGGTGTTGCGCCTGGGCAACGGCGGCTCCACCTCGATCCCGGTCGGTCTGCTGGCGATCGACCGTGAGGAGTTCGTCCGCAGGATGCAGCGCCACCTCGGTGATGGCCAGAAGGTCCGCCCGCTGGGCGCCTGACAGTGAAACGCGGTCGCCCAGGAGTGGGGCGATTGGGACATGTGCCGCGGGGACTAGTAGCCTTGCCGCGCTGTCATGGAGACGTCGCCTAGTCCGGTCTATGGCGCCTCACTGCTAATGAGGTTTGGGTTGATAGCCCATCGAGGGTTCAAATCCCTCCGTCTCCGCCAGTGATGTCCTTGCTGGGCATGCGCGAGGCCCGCCCCATCGGGGCGGGCCTCTTTGCATCTGCACCTTTATGCAGTGCACAAACGTGCAGCGGAACTCCTGTCGCTGATTGGGCACCGGCCGGGGAGACTGGGAGCACCGGCCTGACCGAGGGCCCCCGACCTCGAAGGATGACCACATGAAGATCGCACGAAAGGTCGCCATCGTGCTGGCCTCCCTGGCTGTAAGCCTCGGCGTCGTCGGGATGACCAGCCCGTCAGCCCACGCAGACATCAGCTGGGGGTACAGCACCCACAACTGATCACGAGTCGGAGCGCCTGGAACCTCCCCCTTTCAACCTCCGGCGCTCGACCTCCCTCAGAAGGGCAGTGACCGCTTCGGTCACTGCCCTTCGTCCATCTCCGCCTCCGCGTGCGCAGGGCCCTCGTCCTCCGGCTCGCCGGTGATGCCCTGGCGGCCCAGGATGTAGCCGAGCTGGAACCGGGTGTCGGCCTCGAACTCCGCCTTCAGGTCGGCCACGTAGGCGGCGTACGTCCGGGCGCTGACGCCGAGCCGCTTGGCCGCTCCGGGGTCGGGATGGCCCTCGACGAGCATCCGGATCGTCATCGCGCGCTGCTCGTCGGCGACGTGCTGCGCGATGTCCTCCCCGGTGCTGGTGAAGGGGCGGGCGCGTTCCCACGAGCGCTGGAAGACGTCGATGAGATAGGCGACGACCGTCGGCTCGCGTACGGCGACGGCGACACCCAGGTCGTCCGGTGTCGGGATGAGGGCGACGCGTCGGTCGATCACGATCAGCCGGTGGAAGAACTCGTCGAGGGTGCGTACCTCGGCGCCCAGCTTGATCAGGCCGGCGACGTACTTCTGCGTCGCGGTGCTGCGCCGGGCGGCGTGCTGATAGAGGGTGAGCACACGTACACCGCGGTCCAGCAGCGCCTGTTCCTTGGCGAACGACTGCTTGAGGCCGGTGCCCAGGTCGCGGCCGGCCTGCGGCTGTGCGGTCAGGATCTCCTCGCTCGCCTCGGCGGTGAGGGCCGCGATGTAGGACGCGATCGCCTCGCCGCGGAGGTAGGTGAACGGGCCGGAGCTGGCTTGCGCGCCGCGCCGCCAGACCTTGGCGAGATCGGCGAAGTCACGGGCCCACTGGGTCGACTCCTGCAGCAGCCGGGTGCCCTCGAGGCTGAGCGGTGCGACCACATGGGCCTGGGCCGTGCCAGGGTCGTCGGGTAGCCAGCGGGTGCGACCGCTGACCCCTCCGTGCTGGTCGGCGCGACCGCCGTCGTGGTGGAGCAGCCCGAGCGAGACCAGCAGGGTGAAGGCCTCGTGGAACTCACCGTCATCCGCGATCCGCGGGTCCTCGGCATCGAGGCCGCCCTCGACGACGGCCACCTCATAGAGCTCGGCGCCGCGGCCCTCCAGCAGCGTGCGATCGGGGATGGCGTCGTCCACGTGGCCTTCCTTCGCGAACTGGTTCCTGCCAGAGCTGTCGCTCCGCGTCGGGCTCCGGCGATGATCCCACAGAGCGGCGATTTCGGTCCGGCGTGGGTCGTCGGCTATGGTTTCTGAGTCCGCAACGGATGAGCGGCTGTAGCTCAGCTGGATAGAGCATCTGACTACGGATCAGAAGGTCTGGGGTTCGAATCCCTACAGCCGCGCAGATCACGACGGGCCTGCCACTCCGCAAGGGGAGGCAGGCCCGTCGTCATTTCCTCTAGCGTCACGTCGAAGAACGCGCAGACGGAGACGAGCTCGTTGACGTGCCAGACCGCGCCTCGCATTTTGCGCGCCATCGTGCCGGGGTTGATGCCTGTCGCCATGGCGAGTTGACGCCCGCTGACGCGCGCGCGGTGGCACAGCGTGTTCACGTGCTCGGCGATCAGCGCGTCTAGCGCGCCGTCATCCGGGTTGATGTTCTGAATCGACATGCTCGGATCGTAGGGCCGAGAACTACGCGATGTCACGTTTTTGAGGCAATGCGACACGCCGGAGATGCACCGGGTTCTTGATGTTGTGTCAGAAATGACGCACTGTTCCGTCCATGAACCACACCCATGTAACTCAGGCGGAGGAGCACCTTGCCGCCGTAGCGTCGACCAGGGAGCACCTGGCGGCGCTCTACCAGCGCCAGCGGAACGCGAACTTCCGTGACCCGAAGATGGGGGAGCAGATCGCGGAGGCTCACCAGGCGATCGGCTACGGCCTCAAGTTGGCCCACATCCACGCCACCCTGGCTGTTGCCGAGGCGGGCGACCGATGAAGGCCCCGAAGCCCGTCCCCGCGTCCTGGAACCACTTCCTCCACCTCGACCCGTACCGGCTGACGAACTCGATCAAGGGCCTCCGGCTCGGCAGGCATGAGGGTTTCTACGCCGCCGACCTCGACCAGCAGGTGACCGGTGACGGCATCCTCGTGTGCGCTCACTGGCCCGATCTCGACCGCAACGGCGTCTACCGCCGCTCGACGGGCAAGCGCATCGCCAAGGGCCTGCACATCGCTGACCTCTCAATGAAGGAACTGAGCGAACTGCGCTCCAGCGACGGCCTACGCATCCGCCGAACCACCACGATCATGAAGCACGCCCGCGTGCTGGGCTACCACCGCCTGGAACTGGAGGCCAAGCAGGACAAGCGCCTCCAGCACCCCGAGACGTGGCAGGACGTGTACGACCTCGCTCAGGAACTCGCGTTCAAGCAGGGCGTACAGGTCAAGACCCTGACCTCAATTCCACATGGCGCTAAACGGCTCCGGGCGGCGAAGGCGGTCGGCTTCGAAACGATCATGCTGCCGCGTGGCAAGGGCGCGAAGTCCAAGGACGCCTGGTGGCCCGTGGCCGACTACCACCGAGGCCCGGTGACGTGGCGATGAGTTACGGACTCCACGCCTGGCTTGGCGCGATCACCCTTGCCAACGTCATTGCCCGACGCACCGGACGACGCCGACGCGTCTACTGGCACGCGCCGTCGATGACCTGGCACGTTGAGGAGGTCGGGTCATGATCCTGTTCCTCCTCGGCGTCGCCTACGGCGTGTTCATGGGCATGGCTACCGCCTACTATCTGGTCGGCCGGCCGTGACGACGGCACAGCGCAAAGCGCAGACCACAGCCCTTGTCGCACTGCTGCAGGCACTCCCCGAGCAGCAGCTGGCCGACGTGCTCGCTGCCCTGGCGGCTCGCGGTGTGATCACCGTGGCCGACCAGGGCGGCGACAAGCGCCGTCGGCGTTGCGGGGTCTGTGGCCTGCCCTATGCGCTGTGCCGCCAACGCTGGACCGGCGACCATGACTTTGAGGCGGTCGAGAAGTGACCGCGCTCCCCGCGCTCGGGGAAGACCCGGCTGTGCTCGCCTGGCGTCAGGCCATGGCTCCGCGCCCGCGCTACACGACCAACGGTCGCCACTGGTGGCGTGAGTGGGTCACCGACTCCTACCGCTCCGCCCGGGACGCCTGGGAGGCGCGCCGCGAGTCCGGTGCGGCGGCCTACGGCGCTGCTGGGGCGGCGAACAGTGACGCAGCCGCCTACCAACTCAGCGACGCCGAGTACGCCGAGCTCTACCCGCCCCCGACCTTCCGCGACGTGCTCCAGGCCCTGTCCTGCCGTGCCGACCCGTTCATCCTCGCAGGCCTCTAGGAGCCGACGACATGCCGCTCACCGCAGGCACACCGCTCGACGTGCTGACCGATCGTCTCGGCAAGGCCGGGTGGGGCGATCTCGGGGACAAGAGCCTTCGCGGCCTGGCCGTCGTGCTAGAGGCGCTGGCCGCCACCCTCAACCCGCGCAGCGGCGCGGGCTACGTCACCGCGCCCCAACTCGCCGAGAGGACGCGTTACACCGAACGGTGGGTACGGCGCTGCCTCACGCTGCTGGAGGAACTCGACCTCATCGAGTGGCAGCGCGGCGGCGTCCAGGGCGGCAAGCCCACGCCGTCATGGGTCCGCGTCTCCAAGGCCCTGCTGGCCGACCTGGTGCACATCGCCCGCCGCCAGCAGGACGAGCGCCTCAGCGAGGAGCGCAGGGCCACCCGAGCACGTCTCGCACGCCTGCGCATGAGTTACACGCAGCGGCCCGGGCGACGCAAGAAAACGACCCGCCAGCGCCATAGGGATTCTCATGCGGAACTGGCTACCGCCCTCCTCTCTAGCGAGGAGGTACCGAGGGAGGAACGACCTCCCTCGGCCCCGGTTGAGAGCCGGAACGACCAGATAGGCGACGCTCCCGCGTCGGCAGACCATGCGCGGTCGGCTCTAGCGCGGATCAGGGCCGACCTGGCGGCCAGACGTGGGAGCCGGTCCAGATGAGAAAAGCGCAGCAACGAGGAAGGCGCGCGCCCTGTCGCGCCGTCAAGCACCGACATATCTCACATACGAGATAACCGATGAAGAGAGGAACGCACGATGACCACCGGGCCACTGTGGCTACGCCTGGCCGAGTACGCCGCGACCCACGCCACGCCTGGCGGCATGGTGTTCCTCAACCCTGGCGAACTCCGTGACGCGCTGGGCATCGCGACGACCAGCGAGGTGTCACGAGCGATCCGCCGCGCTGTCGATGCCGGGTGGCTCGACCGGCGATCATCCACGCGCGTGCTGCTCGTGCTGCCCGCCAAGCGCAGGGTCCTAGCTCGATGAGCGGCGGGGTGCGCGAGTGGTCCGGGCGGGCGGTGATGCAGGCCCGGGCCTACGTGATCACGACACTCCCCGCCCCCTGTGGCCAGTGCGGCGAGCCGGTGCACCCGGCCGACGCGTGGGTCGTCGGGCACAAGATCGCCCGCGCGGTGCGGCCCGACCTGACCTGGGAGCCGTCCAACTGGCGGCCCGAGCACCGCTCATGCAGCAACAAGAGCGCCCAATCTGTTGTGGTCGAGAAGGCGCGAGCCGCAGGAGTGGCCGCGACGCTCGACGCGCTCGGACTGACCGACCAGGCGCTGCCTGGCATGCCGTCTTTCCCCGCTGCGCCCTCCCCCGGGCAGACGCCGCCCCTGCCAATCTCTCTCCCCAACGACCAGACTCAACCCTTCACGATTCCCGAGGCCATGACCTGGGGCGCTTTCGTCCAGGCCGCCCCGGACTGGCTCGCACCACACCTCGTGATGGACCAGAACTCCAACCCGCCCCTGGCCATCAGCCCGTTGCACCCAGACGCCGTGTATTCGCTCGCCCTGCCGGACCCCGAGCGCGAGCACTGTCCAGAGGGCGCGGTCGCGTGGATCGAACAGGCGGAGGGGAAGCGGCTCCGCTGGTGGCAGGCGCTCGGCATCATCCTGAAACTCCAGTGTGACGAGTCGGGCAGGTTGCTGAAGCGACTCGTCACCGAGACCGGTCCGCGACGCGCTGGGAAGTCCGTGGGACTCCGAGGACTGGCGTTGTGGCGGATGGAGTTCGGGAACGCCATCTTCGGAGAGCGACAGGAGATCATCCACACCGGCTCGGATCTCAGCGTGTGCCGGAAGGCCCAGAAGGTCGCCTGGCGCTGGGCCCAGCGGCGTTGGGGATCGAAGTCCGTCACGATGGGCAACGGCAAAGAGGCCATCGAACGGCCCGACGACCTGTCGGTGTGGATGGTTCGCGCCCAGGAAGCAACCTACGGATGGGACACCACACTCGCGCTCGTGGATGAGGGATGGGACGTCAAGCCCGACACCGTGTCCGAGGGCCTAGAGCCGTCCATGATGGGCCGCCAGTCGCCGCAGCTCGTGATGACCTCGACCAGTCACCGCCGTGCCACGAGCACCATGCGGACCGCGCTCGCCACCGCCCTGGAGAACAATGATCCCAAGATCCTCCTGTTGTGGTGGGGCGCGAAGCCTGGCGACGACCCGGCCGACCCGGAGACCTGGCGGGCCGCGTCGCCGTATTGGGACGAGGAGCGCGCCGAGTTCGTCGCCGCCATGTATGCCAAGGCCCTGGCCGGGGAGAACGATCCCGAGTTCGACGACCCCGACCCCATGCGCGGTTTCGCCTGCCAGTACGCCAATCTGTGGAACCTGAAGCAACGCCGCATGGCCGGGGAGGCGCTGACCGAGCCCGAGGCCTGGCGGGCGCTCCTCGAGCCCGCACCTGGCGGCGTCCCAGCGGCCGTGGCGGTCGAATCGTGGTTCGGCTCGGGCGTGTCGATGGCGCAGGCCTGGACGGCCGGCGGGCGCGTGCTGGTGTCTGTCTCCGAGTGGCCCGACCTGGCGCACGCCGCCGCCGCCATCGCCGCTATCGGCTACCGGGGCCGGATCGTCGTGGGCGCGTCACTCGCTGAAGATCCCGCGTTCCGAGGCCGCCGCACCGATCCCCGCCGAGGCGGCACCGCCCTGGCCGCGCACGGCCTCCAGCGGCTACTCGGCGCGGACCTGATCCGCCACGACGGCGGCGCGCACCTCACCGCCCAGGTCGAAGCGCTCCGAACCGTCCCCGGCCTGGACGGCCCGCGCGTGGTGAGCAAGTCACGCGCCGATGCGGTCAAGGCAGCAGTCTGGGCAGCGGAGGCCGCCCGGTCCCGGCCGACCTCGACCAGGCCCGCGCGGCTCATCCTCGCGCCCGAGTAACTGCACCGATTGGTACACACCGCGCACCACATGGAGCGCGGTGTGTACCGGACCGTGGCGACCAGGCCGGGCCGAGAACCAAGGTCTGGGGCTATGGGATTCCTCGACCTGTTCCGACCGGCCAAGGCGCTCCAACTCGTGAACGAGCACGAGCGGACCGCCGCCCGGTTCGCCGTTGACTCCACCTCCGTCCCGGCCTCGTTCTTCGGGCTGGACTCCTACTCCGACCCCGTGGCCGTCGCGGGCCGCGTGAGCCGTCGCGTGGCGCTCCAGGTGCCTGCCATCAAGCGCGGCCTGGCGCTCACCGCCGGAGTCGCGGGCCGTACTCCGCTGCTCCAGTTCGACGGCGGCGGCGTGGTCCCGTCGCGTCTCCTGTCTCAGCCCGAGCGCGGCATCCCGCGTTCGGTGACCATGACGCGCACGTTCACCGATCTCATGCTCGACGGCGTGGCGTGGTGGCTCGTCACTGCCTATGACTGGCAGAACCGGCCCGCCGAGGTGATCCGACTGGACCCGTGGTCTGTGTCGCTGAAGGAGAACGGCGAGGTGTTCTACACACTCGACGGCAACTCCGGATCGGTCAACCGGTGGACCGAGGACGTTCAACTCATCCGGTTCGACTCGCCCGAGGAGCCGATCCTCGTGGCCGGGGCGCGCGCTATCCGGACGCTGCTGCTCCTCGACCAGGCCGCCGAGAACGCTGCCGAGGGCGTGCCGCCCCAGGATTACTTCGAACCGGACGGCGACACTGACCCGTTCCCCGACACGGACACCGAGACCTCCGAGGAACAGGTATCTGACTTCCTGGCCATGTGGGCCACCGCCCGGAAGACCCGACGTACGGCCTACATCCCCGCGTCGCTGAAGTATGCGACCACGACCGCGTTCAGCCCGGAGCAGCTGCAACTCATCGAGTCCAGGCAGCACGCCATTACCGAGATCGCCCGACTGTTCGGCGTCGATACCGAGGAACTAGGCGTCTCCACTACCTCGCGTACCTACTTCAACGCCTATGACCGGCGGAAGAACTATGTGGACTTCACCCTGGCGACGCTCCTCGCGGCGGTGGAGGACCGGCTCTCCATGAACGACGTCACGACCTCCGTTCGCTACGTCCGCGCCGACCTCGACGCGCTGCTGCGCTCCGACCCGGCCGCCCGGATGACCATCGCGACGCAGGGCCTCACCGGAAAGGTCTTCACCCAGGAAGAGGCCCGCACGTTCTTCGATCCGCAACTGCCCGAGGTGGCCTCCGAGGACGCCGCCATCGCCGAGGCCACCGACCCGGCCGACCAGACCCCGACCGCCCCGCAGGAGGCCACCGCATGAACCTCACGTTCGCGTCCAGTTGGGCAACGTTCAGCGTTGACGCCGACTCCCGCACCATCCGAGGGCTCGCCGTCCCGTATGAGGGGGCCGTTGCCTCATCGCTCGGCCAGAAGTGGGCCTTCCGTCAAGGATCGCTTGACTTCAGCAATGCGAAGGTACTGATCGACCACGAGGGCCGCGCCATCGGCCGGGTGAGCGAAGTCAACGACACCGACAAGGGCGCATACGTCGCCCTGGCCATCGCCCGAGGCACCGCCGGGGACGAGTTACTGCAACTCGCCCAGGACGGCATCTATGACGGCCTCTCCATCGGGCTCGGAGACCCGAGCCGGATCAAGGCCACCCGCGACGCCCAGGGCGTCAACCAAGTCACGGCCGCCCCGGTCCGGGAAGTCTCCGTGACCCCGTTCCCCGCTTTCAATGGCGCACGGGTCTCCTCCGTCGCCATGTCCACCACAACCGCCCAGGAAGGCAGCAACATGGCAGAGACCACCGACGACACGACCCCCGGCGGGGTGGAGGCGGACGTTGTGTCCGGCACCATCACCGGGCAGGTCACCATCACGCCCCCGACCGACAACACCGAGCCTGAGGCGGCCGCCCTGTCGCAGCGCGGCGGCGGCCCCGTGTTCTCGGCCGCCGAGATCTCCCGACTCCGCGAAATGCTGGCCACCGGCGGCGACGCGCGCCCGGTCGTCCACCCCGGTGTCGGCGTGCAGCTCTCGGTCAACGAGCCGCCCGTCTACCGGTTCGACGGCCACCGGGGAGTGCATGAGTTCTCCTCCGACATCTTCGCCGCGCTCCGAGGCGACCACGAGGCGCACCGCCGCGTAGATGACTTCATCGCCGCGACGTTCGCCGCCCCGGTCACCTCCGCAGACGCGACGGCGCTCAACCCGAACCACTACCGGCCCGATCTCTACGTGGCATCGGATCCGGTCATGACCCCCGTGTTCGATGCGCTCTATAAGGGCGGCCTGGCCGACTCGACACCGTTCGTGGTTCCCAAGTTCAGCGCGGCCTCCGACCTCGTGGCCGACCACACCGAGGGCACCGAGCCCGAGGGCGGCGACTGGGAGGCGACCTCGCAGACCGTCACCCCGACCGCCGTCTCCGGGGAGGTTGACCTCACCCGGGAGGTCGTGGACGCAGGCGGCAACCCGCAGGTCTCCGGCCTCATCTGGACCGAGATCAACAAGGCCTATGACACCGCAATGGAGACCAAGGCCGGGGCGCTGCTCACCGGCTCCGCTGCCGCCGAACTCGGTACCGCCATCGCGGCCGGGGACGCGGACGCGGTTCTCGCCCAGGCACTCACCGCCAACCTGGCCACGCTGCCGTTCCTGTCCTACGGCATGGCGTACGGTTCCACGGTCCTGTGCCACGTGGACCTCTATCAGGCCCTCATCGCGGCGAAGGACGACAGCGGCCGTCCCCTGTTCCCGATCAACGCCCCGCAGAACGCCAACGGCACGAGCGCCGAACGTCTCCAGTCCGTCAACGTCGGCGGTTACCGGTTCGTCCCGGCCCCGTCGCTCGGAGCGACCGCGACCAACTCCAAGTCCTACGCGTTCGATCCGTCCTTCGGCGGCATCTGGGCATCCCAGGCGCAGCGGATCACGCTTCAGCCCACCGTCGCGTACGGCGCGAAGATCGGCGTCTTCGGGTACGTCGCCACGGCCATCCTGAACGCGACCCGCGTCGCGAAGATCACCTATACCAAGGCCTGATCGTCGTGACCTGGACGCCTCCCGACGCCGACCAGGTGACGGCGTACCTGGCGTCTACCGGCATGACCAGGACGGCCGAGGAGATCTCGGCCGTCCTGGCCGCCGAGACTGCCGCCCAGGCATCTCGGCTCCGGTTCCCGACCCAGGCAGATCCCACGGTGGACGAGGACTACCCGGCCGACCTGGCCGAGGCCCTATGCCGCCGTGTCGCTCACACGCTCGCCGTCCGCGTGCTGCCGCTCGGTCTCCAGGCGACCCTCACCGATGGGGCCGTCACAACCAACGTCGTGGCCGGGGAGGACGCCGAGGTCCGACGCCTGGAGCGGCCCTACCGAAAGCGCGTGATCGGATGAGCAACATCGACACTCGCGCCGCCATCGCGGCCGCAGCTAGCACCGTCGATGGGGTCACCTGCACCCCGAACTATCGCCAATCGCTCTCCCCAGGCGACGCGTTCGTGCGACTCGACCGGCGGGCCCGATCCGAGAACGGCTACGGCTACATGGACACCTGGCAAGTCTGGCTTGCCCTTCCCCAGGACCAGGCCTCCGCCGAAACCTGGCTCGATACCAACATCGACGCGCTCACCGCCGCGCTCTCGGCCGAGATCGTCGTCACCGCCATCACTCCGGCCGAACTCGTCCCCGGCCCGACCCCTGTTAACGGCGTGATCTTCGAAGGCGCACGCGAAGACAGCAACTAACCACCCGGAAGGAACACCACCATGCGCGTTGGAACCCGACTCCTGAAACTCCTCATCGACGGCACCGAATACACAGCCGAGGTGACCAAATGCGTGATCAACTCGGCCGCCGCCGACTCCAGCCTCCAGACCTTCGCCGCCGCCGCCAACGGCGGGGTGCGGGTCTACACACTCCAGGGCACCGCAATTCAGGACATGGCCTCCACGTCCCTATGGGCCAAGATCTTCTCAGCCCGAGGCAAGACGGTGCCGGTCGTGGTCAACCCCTACGGCGTGGACACCTTCACCGAGGACACGCCCGGATATGAGGGCAACGTCGTGATCACCGACCCGGACGGTGACTTCCTGGGCGGGCAGGCGGATTCCACCGTGAACAAGGCGCAACTGTTCAACTTCACGTGGGAGTTCGACGGGGAGCCGACCCTGATCACCACGGGGAACTTCACCACGGCGGCGTAATGGCCTCCGGATTCCACGTCGACGGCCTCCGGGAAACCATCAAGGCCCTGGAGGCCGCCGGGGTGGAAGTCGAAGATCTCAAAGAGGCAATGGGCCGTATCGCGGCCGCTGCCGCCGAGATCATCGAATCCAACACCCCGGTAGGCAGGACAGGAAAACTCCGCTCCTCCGTCCGAGGAAACCGAGCCAAAGGCAAGGCCCAGGTGCTCGCCGGCCGCGCCTCCGTGAAATACGCCGCAGTCGTCAACTACGGATGGCCGAAACGGCACATCAAGGGACGCCACTTCATGCAATCCGCTGACGACCGAATCGGCATCAAAGCGGTCGAAATGCTCGAAGACAACATCAACGAAATCCTGAAGGAAAAGGGTCTAACATGACCAGCCCAAGCCCCATGACCGGTGATGAGATGTTCGACAGCCTCACCGGCTTTGACGAGATCGCCATTACCAAGAAGTTCGGTAAGACCATCTCCCAACTCGCCCAGGCGGACGAGCTGCAGTTCACCCGCGCGCTCATCTTCATCGATTACCGGCGACGCGGCCAGAAGGACGACACCGCATATGAGGGAGCCATGACACTCCCCATTGACGCCGCAGACGGCCGAGACGCCGTTATGACCTACTTCGCCAAGGCCCAGCCCGAGATCATGCCCGAGAGCCCGGTCACCGACCAGGGAAAAGGCGACTCGCCCTCCAACTGAGGGCCGAGGACCAGGCCGCATTCTGCCTCGATACCGGCCAAACTCCCGCCGTCTACCTCCAACTCACCCGGCTAGAGCGGCAAGCCTTCTATGACGTAATCGCGGACCGAAAGGGATAAGGAACATGGGCGCGGGACCGGTAAAGGTCAGTGTTCTAGCTGACACAAGCGACCTGAAGAAGGCCACCGCCGCCGCCAACGGTGACCTCGAGGAGATAGCCGCCACCGCCCAGAAGGCGGGCGCGAAGATGGAGAGCGCATTCTCCGGCGTCGCCGAGGGCTCCGACCACATGGCCTCCAAGGGCTCGCAGGCCGCCGGGGCGCTCTCCGGCCTTGGCGGCCTGGCCGGGATGGCAGGCGGCAAACTAGGGGCGCTCGGCACCGGTATGACCGTGGCCGGGACCGCCGCCCAGGCCCTCGCAGACTCCGGCGACCTCCTGAACGTCGTCACCGAGTCCACCATCGTGAAATCCGCGCTTGCCAAGGTGCAGATAGCGGCCCAGACGGCCGCCACCGTCGCGGCCAACGTCGCCACAAAGACATGGACCGCCGGCCAATGGCTCCTCAACGCTGCCCTGGAGGCGAACCCCATTGGTCTCGTGATCGCCGCTATTGCGGCACTCGCGGCCGGAATCGTGCTCGCCTATAAGAAGTCCGACACGTTCCGCAGCATCGTCAACGGCGCATTCAACGCCGTGAAAAACACCGTCTCGACAGTCTGGGACAAGATCTCCGGCATTCTCTCAAAGTTCAAGTCCGGGATATCCGCAGTCGGTGACACCGCCGGGGCGCTGAAGCGAACGATCTCCGATGACTTTGACGGAATCTGGAACAAGATCTCCAGCCTTCCCGGCAAGGTGACCGGCCTGGCCGACGACATGCTGAAGGCAGGAAAGGGACTCGCGTCCAACCTCGTCAGTGGCATCAAGTCCATCGGCGGCGACGCGGGATCGATTGCGACAAGCATCGTGAACAAAGTCATTGACTTTCTGAACTCGATTCTTCCGCACTCCCTGAACACCCACATTCCCGGAGTCGGGACCGTAAACCTGATCCCGAACATTACGCACCTCGCAAACGGTGGAATCACCACGGGCCCCACAATGGCGCTCATCGGTGACAACCCCGGCGGCCGCGAGGCAGTGATCCCCCTGGACAAGTATCCCAACGCGCTCGGGGGCGGGAATACGTACTACCTCACCGTAAACGCGCCGGTCGGCTCCAGTTCCGCCGAGATCGGCCGCACACTCGTCCAGCACATCACCGCGTTCGAACGCTCCGGCGGCAGAAGAAGGGCAAACTGAGATGCAGTCATTCCGCACTAACGACAACGTTCGCCTGGAGATCCTGGCCGACCCCCAGCCCGGCCAGAACATGCTCCGGTCGCCCGACTTCGCTCTCGGTCAGTGGCCCTGGCAGAGCGTCACGCAGACGTTCGAAGCGACCACGATGGAAATCGACGGTGCCGACGTTCCCGCTATGCAACTCACTACCTTCAAGTTGCCTGTGGGCGGCGCTTCGCCGATCTACTCCGAATACATCCCGGTAACTCCAGGAAACTGGCTCTACACGTCCTACATGGGCACCACGACAACGAGCGACCTATGGGGCTGTATCAGCTTCTATTGGTACGACGAGAACCACAACCTCTACGCAGACCCGGACAACGGCGGAGCGAACGGACTCAGCGGCCAGACGCCGCTATCAAGTACCCCGACGCTTGTCTCCCTCGCGAGCACCACCGCAATCCCGGACGGTGCTGCCTACGTGCGAATGGAGATCGTCAACGGCCGCGACACTCTTTTCGCCGGAGAAGTGGGCGACGTTATGACCGTCGCTCAGCCGATGCTGATCGAATCGGCAACACAGGTCACCGATACCCCGGCCTGGGGCGACAACGCCGCGCGGTGGACCAACGTTCTAGGCGACTCCTCCTCGATCACCTGGAGCCGTAACGTCATGGACTCCAGCCCGTTGACTGCCGTCCTGAACAATCCGGCCCTCGACCCCTCGGCCGGGAATAGCCTCCTGGCCAAGGGAAAGCCGATCAGGCTCACCGTCAACAATGACGGCACCTGGGAACCGCTCTACACGGGCGCTATCGATGACGTGAAAGTCGATTATGAGCGCGACACCGACACGCCCAGCATTATCCGGACGTTCGTCACCATCACCGCCAACGACGGCAACGGGAACCTCTCTAGCATCGGCTCTCCGCAATTCCCGAGTGACGTAGCTGACGTGACACGCCTCCTCGCAGGCGACACCGGAACCGGCTACGTCGGCGCGAATGACGTTGACCCGCCATTGCCCTGGAATGTCAACGGCTCCACGGTCTCGACCCTGAGCGGAGCCAACTGGACGCCCGTGGCGACTCGCGCCAACGCGACCCTGGCCGACCAGGTACTCATTGCCCGCGACACGAACCAGGGTTACGCCTGGATCGGCGCGGATGGAGTCCTGAACCTGTTCACGACCGAGCCCTCCACGGCTCCCTATGTGACGTTCACCGATACCGGAGACGCCGACGCCACCCACGCGCTCTATTCGGGGATCTCGGTTGGCTATGACCAGGCCTCCGTAGTCAACGCGGTCACGATCAACAATCTCAGCAACGACTCATCCGGGGGCGAAGTGAACACCCCGTTTGGGCCCTACGTGGACGGCGGATCGGTGAGCCGCAACGGTGCCGAGTCGCTGACCGTCACCACGGCCAAGGCCTCCGCCACGGCCGATTGGGCCCAGACGTACGCCACCGCCATCTTGACGGCCAACGCCACGCCCAAGCGGAAGGTCTCCAGCGTCACCGTCCCGGTCACCGACGACAACGGGATCGCCCAGGCCTGTGCTATCGACCTGTGCTCCCGCGTCAACATGATCTACGGGACTCTCGTCAACGACACTGACGGCGGCCACCGCGTCACCGGGATCACGCACACGCTCACCGCCAACGGTGCCGCCGCAGAGACGTGGATCAGCACCTATGCATTCGCTGACGCCGCCGCCCAGGCCCAGCCGCTCCAGGTGCTCACCGGAAGTATCGATATCGGCTCCGGGAAGACCTTTGACTTCGGCGTCGGATCGTTCACGTCCAACGGAAACGGCGTGATCTCAATCCCGCACGGCCTCGGAGTTAAGGCCTCGTGGGCGCTTGCGGCATGCACGCGCTCATACGCCTATAACGTCCGGTGGGACCTAACGAATAGCACCGACTCCGGAAACCTGTTCATCATCACGAAAGAGGCGGACGGATCGAACCCAGGTGCCGTGACGATCACGGTTTGTTGGGAGACGCGGGCATAACGTGAAAGAGGCACTAGAGGAAACCATCGTCAGTGACAGTTCCTCAACCCTATTGACGATCCTTGGAATACCGGTCGCCCTGGCCGCCATGATCGCCGCTATCCGTGCCCTGTGGCGCACCGTTGCGCGACTCGTCGCGTTCGCTAACTCCCTCGAATACCTCGTGAGCCGAGTCAACGAGATTGAGCAGCTCCTGGCGCACGAACTCCGGCATAACCACGGATCATCCATCAAAGATGACGTTCACGGGACCGCTATCGCGCTCCAGGTCGCGAATCAGCGAATAGACGACCTCCAGAATCAGATATCCAATCTAGAAGAAGGGAATAGCAGCGAATGACTATCAGGACTCGCGCCCAGGCGCTCGCGCTCGCAATGGCCTCGACTACGAACGAGCCCGGCGAATGCCAGCAGTGGACCCGAGAGAAGTTCAACGCCCCATCGGTCGGTGACTATGACGGCGACGGTCGCGCAGACGCCGAGGACGGATGGAAGTCCGAGCCTGCCGAATACCGGCACCCCGGCGACCGCAACCCGCCCGCAGGCGTCCCGGTCACCTACTCCGGCGGAAGCCACGACGACTGGCACCGCGCCATCTCCGCTGGCAACGGCAAGATCCGATCCACCGACGCGGGAGGCTCGGGGCACGTCGCGACCGTCGATCTCGATTGGCCAGAGATCCATTGGGGCCTGACCTACGTCGGATGGTCCGAGAGCATCGACGGCCACCCGATCCCCCACGATGCGCCCGAGGCCGCCGCCAAGGCCCCAGCCAAGGGCAAGCGGCCCGAGGACGTGCGTAAGGCGCTCCACAGCATCCGCGCCCAGGAGCAGCACGCAGGGCCCAAGCAGACAAAGCGGCTCGAAACCGCAGAGCACGCCCTGAAGCAGATCAACAAGAGGAAGTGACACCAGCTATGACCACCACGACCGCCCTGGCAAAGATCAAGGCCGCGCTGACCCCGGCCCGACGCCGCTGGATCTACCGCACCGTGAGCGCCATCGTTGCCCTGTTCGTCGTCTATGGCCTCGTCAACGGACAGCAGTCGGCCGCGCTCCTCCTCGTCGCGAACGCCGCCCTTGGCCTCGCTGACGCCAAGGTGACCACCACCTGACTGCAGGGATTAGCCTCTGACACATGCGCAGAGTGATCCCGATCCTTCTCGGCCTCGTGGTCGCGCTCGCCATCCCCTCAACGGCGAGCGCGACCACATGGAAGATCGACAACGATTGTGTCTCCGTTGCTCGACACCATGACGGCCTGGAGTTCGACTACAAGTGGGGCAGCATGACCGGATGCCACGGCGGCTACGTCTACCAGGTCAAGCGGAAGAAGGCACTGAAGAACACCTCTTACGGTGGTGTTCCCGACATGATCAAGACCCAGACGTGCGGCAAGGGCTACTACACCGTGCACCGCAAGACCGTGTTCGCGGCTAAGCACAAGGGCCAGGTAGAGCGCTTCCGCAAGGCCTACAAGAAGCGCTACCACCGAAAGTTCGGGCCGATCAAGCGCCTTGCCAAGATGCCGTCATACCAGCCCGAATCATGGTGCTAGGCAGACCGCCGGCCCTCGACCACCTGGCGCATCTTGCGACGGTTCGTGAGGACGTACATGGCGGTCGTGTTCGGACCCGCATGACCTAGCAGCTCGCCCACGACAAGCAGGTCGCCGCAGTCCTCGAACCAATCCGTCGCGGCCCTGTGACGTAGCGAGTGCATCGTCCACTCACCCGGAAGAAGACGTGTCAGTAGGACGCCCACATGACGCGCCGACAGGTGCCCATCGATCCGGCCAGGGAACGCATAACCCGGACCGAGCGCGCGCAGCGCCGCCGCCGTCGACGGCTGCAACGGGACATCCCGAGTCTTCCCGCCCTTCCCATGAACCGTGAGCGACCAGCCGTCCAGGTCTTCGAACATGTCCCGTTCCGGATGCACCTGCGCGACCTCGCCACGGCGCAGACCATGACCCTTCGCGAGCGCAATCATCAGCCGCTCACGCGGCGTCGCCTTTGCGAGCGCCACCCGCAGCACATGATCCGGCGTTGGCCGAGGCTTCGGCCGGGGAACCTCGCCGCGTGGGATCGTCCCCGTGGGCACTGCCTGGACGCGCTTCGTCATGAACGCCCACCGGTAGAACGCCCGGACCGTAGTCCGGCGCGACCGGTAGGTGTTCGCCGCGACGTCCAGGCCTAGGAACCATGCCCGGAGATCGTCCTCCGTGACGTCCCACGGACCAACCATCATGTCCTTGGCCAGCAGCGCCAGGTGCTGCCTCCGCGTCGTCCTCGTCGCCTCCGGTGACTTCTCGACCAGCAGATAGGCCACGTACTCCCAGATCGCGTGATCCCAAGCCACGCGCACACTCTTAGATTGCACGGCTCGTCTTTCGGCTTTCCTGCATGTCACCTGAATGATTGCCCGGGACCTTTGTCCCGTCTGTGTGGTCCGCCCGGCGGCGTCCGTAGGTCTGCTGGGCGGCCTGGCGGCTAGTTCCGAGGCCCTTTCCGATGTAGGACCAGGACCGGCCACGGTCCCGCATTCCGTCGATAGCGGCTTGGATCGCCGCGTCCATCTCGTCCCGGACCTGGATCATGTCGCCCAGGTCGACCTCATCGGCGGCGGCGACCCGGCGCGCGTAGGCCCGGATCACTCGGCGGCAGAACGCGGCGTACTCCGGCGTTTCGGTCGCCATCACGCGCCCGCCGTCACGAGCACGCACGTAGGACACAGGGCGTTGCCCATTTCCGTGGTGAGCCATCCGACCGGGGTCGCGTCGTCGTCGGCCTGTGTCTCGTGGCCGCACCGGTCGCACATCCATTCCCAGACCGTCACCTCACGCCACGTCATGCGTGCACCCACTCAAGACAGTCGGGGCACGTGACCTCACTCGCCACCGTGGTCCAGACTCCCGGCGCGGTTTCCTTTGCCTCCGGGTTGACCACCGTGTCCATGCACGGCGGGATCAGTTCCTCGCCCATCAGGTGGAGCAGAACGTCGGTCATGACGCCACCACCCAGAGGTGACGCGGACGCCGATTCCCCGTCAACGCTTCCTTGACGTACTGGCGCGTAGACGACAGATCAGAAGGTCTGGGGTTCGAATCCCTACAGCCGCGCAGAGGAAGAGCCTCTGGCCTGAACAAGGCCGGAGGCTCTTCGCGTTCCCGGACATGGTCCGGGCAGCTGTTCTCGCGTTCGGGGGCGAATGCGCCGGATGTCGCCGGGTACCCGCTCACCATGAGCCAGGAGCAGGAGAACCTCGGCCGCCTCGATGATGACGCCGAGGCTGAGGAGCCATCGTCGACCAAGGACGGCCCGGCCGCCGCGGGGGAGTACGACCCCGCCCAGGGATCGCCGCACGGCGGCGTGCACCCTACGCGGGAGGGCGAGCACAACCCGAAGCACCGGGCCGGCGACCAGCCCGACTAGCAGCCCGCCGGGCGGACTCAGCGCGAGGCGAGCAGCGTCGCCGGATCGTCGATGACGCGCCGGATCACCGCGCCAGCTGCGCCCCTGACCGCGGCGTCCCCGCCGAGGCCGGAGACCAGGAGATCGGGTGTCGCCGCATGCGCGGCGAGAGCGTCAGCGACGGCTGGTCGCAACCACGGAGCGAGTACGGCGAAGACCCCGCCCAGGACGACAGCATCGGGGTCGAGCAGGTTGGTCACGGACGCCAGCGCGACGCCGACCCGGTGGCCCGCAGCGGCGACAGCCTCGAGTGCGCGGCTCTCGCCGGACGCGCAGCGCTGCTCCAGCTCGGCACGGGTCGCGACGCCGGCGGCTTGGAGGATGGCGTCGAGGCCGGCGAGGCGCTCGAGGCAACCGCGCCCGCCGCAGCTGCAGCGCGGGCCGTCGGGGTCGAGGATGACGTGGCCCAGCTCGCCGGCGCGGGCGTGCGCCCCGCGGAACAGCTCGCCGTCCACGACGATGCCGGCACCGATGCCGATCTCACCCGAGACGTGCACGAAGTCGCGGGGCGTGGGCGTGCCGAACCACAGCTCGCCGAGGGCGGCGAGGTTGGCCTCGTTCTCGATCGCGAGTCCGTACGCCGAGGGCGGCAGTGGCAGGTCGACCGGGACATCGACCCAGTCGAGGTTGGGGGCGCGCACGATCGTCGTACCGTCGACGGCGCCGGGAACCGCGAGGCAGGCGCCCGAGAGGTCGAGGCTCTGCTCGGTAGCTGCGGCAACGGCCGCCGCCCCGAGCGATGCCACGTCGCCGAGCACCTCTGCCGGTGGCCGCTGACGGTTGTCGAGGGTGACGACGTGGCGATAGCGCACGGTGCCGCCCAGGTCGACGACGATGGCGGCGAGGTAGTCGACGTTGAGCTCGAGGCCGAGTCCGGCGGCGCCCTGGCGGCTCAGGGTGAGCATCGTGCCCGGGCGGCCGCGGTCGCGCGACGGCGGGGCGACGGTCTCCTCCACCAGCCCGCCGGCGACGAGATCGGTCACCAGGCCCGAGATCGAGGACTTGGTCAGGCCGGTCAGCGTGGCAAGCTGGCTACGAGTGATCGTGCCCGCATCGGCGATGGCACGCAGCACGAGGGCGAGGTTGCTCGCTCTCATTCCAGCGTGTTGCACAGGACCGGCCATGTCGGTGATTAGACCAAGACGTGAACACGTCGGCAACTCCTCTGCTCAGGCTTGACATCCGCCCTGCAAGAGGATTGGATCACACTAATAGTTCATGACATGAACGAAATAGCTTCGAAGGGAATGGATGATGGCGGACTACAAGGCCACTCCGGAGGACAAGTTCACTTTCGGTCTCTGGACCGTTGGCTGGCAGGGCGTCGACGTCTTCGGTGGCGCGGTCCGCCCGCCGATGGACCCGGCGTACGCCGTCGGCAAGCTCGCCGAGCTCGGCGCCTACGGCGTCACGTTCCACGACAACGACGTCTTCGCCTTCGAGGCGACCGCCGCGGAGCGCCAGGCCGCGATCGACAGCTTCCGCAAGGCTGTGGAGGCCCACGGCCTCAAGGTGCCGATGGTCACCACCAACACCTTCGGTCACCCGGTCTTCAAGGACGGCGGCTTCACCAGCAACGACCGCCGGGTGCGTCGCTTCGCACTGGGCAAGATCGCCAAGAACATCGACCTCGCCGCCGAGCTCGGTGCCGAGACCTACGTCTTCTGGGGTGGCCGCGAGGGCGCGGAGAGCAACTTCGCCAAGAACATCGGTGACGCGCTCGACCGCTACCGCGAGGGCTTCAACACCCTGACCGCCTACGTCAAGGAGCAGGGCTACAACATCCGCTTCGCCATCGAGCCGAAGCCGAACGAGCCCCGCGGCGACATCCTGCTGCCGACCATCGGACACGCGCTCGCCTTCATCGAGACCCTCGACCACCCCGAGATGGTCGGCCTCAACCCGGAGACCGGCCACGAGGAGATGGCCGGTCTCAACTTCACCTCCGGCATCGCCCAGGCGCTGTGGCACAACAAGCTCTTCCACATCGACCTCAACGGCCAGCACGGCCCGCGCTTCGACCAGGACCTGCGCTTCGGCGCCGGCAACCTGCGGGGTGCCTTCAACCTGGTCGACCTGCTCGAGTCGAGCGGCTACGAGGGCCCGCGTCACTTCGACTTCAAGCCCCCGCGGACCGAGGACGAGGAGGGCGTGTGGGCCTCCGCCGAAGGCGGCATCCGCAACTACCTGATCCTCAAGGAGCGCGCCGCCGCGTTCCGTGCGGACCCGGAGGTCCAGGCCGCGCTGCAGCGCTCGGGCCTCGACCAGCTCGCCGCACCGACCCTGGCCGAGGGCGAGACCCTCGCCACCGTCCGCGAGGAGGAGTTCGACATCGAGGCGATGGCGACCCACGGCTTCGCGTTCGAGCAGCTCGACCAGCTCGCCATGGAGCACCTGCTCGGCGCTCGCTGAGCCTGTTCCTTCCTCACGCTCGACCGCTGACCGAAAGAGATCGCAGATGACGCTCGTCGCTGGAGTCGACTCCTCGACCCAGTCGTGCAAGGTCGTCGTCCGGGACGCCGAGACCGGCGCGCTGGTGCGCACCGGCAAGGCCGCGCACCCCGACGGCACCGAGGTCCACCCCGACCACTGGTGGTCGGCCTTCCAGGAGGCCGCTGCCGCGGCCGGTGGACTCGACGACGTCGCTGCGATCTCGGTCGGCGGTCAGCAGCACGGCATGGTCTGCCTCGACCAGGCGGGCGACGTCGTCCGGCCGGCCCTGCTGTGGAACGACACCCGTTCCGCGCAGGCCGCCACCGATCTCAACAACGAGCTTGGCAAGGAGGTCTGGGCCGAGGCAGTCGGCTCGGTCCTCGTCGCCAGCTTCACCATCACCAAGCTGCGCTGGCTCGCCCAGAACGAGCCGGAGAACGCTGCCCGGGTCGCCGCGGTCTGCCTGCCGCACGACTGGCTGACCTGGAAGCTCTCCGGATCCACCTCGATCCACGACCTGGTCACCGATCGGTCCGACGCCAGCGGCACCGGCTACTGGTCGGCCAAGGACGGCTACCGCCTCGACCTGCTCAAGCTGGCCTTCGGTCGCGACGACATCGTCCTGCCCCGCGTCCTCGGTCCGGCAGAGTCCGGCCTGAAGACCCCGGCTGGCGCCCTCCTCGGAGCCGGAACCGGTGACAACGCCGGTGCGGCCCTCGGCTTGGGTGCTGTCACCGGTGACGTGGTCGTCTCCATCGGTACCTCCGGTGTCGCAAGTGCGATCTCCGAGGTCCCGGCCGCCGAGACCACCGGCACGGTCGCCGGCTTCTCCGACGCGACCGGCCGCTACCTGCCGCTGGTCTGTACCCTCAACGCCGCTCGTGTCCTGGCCTCGACCGCGACCATGCTCGACGTCGACCTCGACAGGCTCGCCGAGCTTGCGCTGTCGGCGCCGTCCGGCGCGGACGGCCTGGTCCTGGTGCCGTTCCTCGAAGGCGAGCGCACCCCCAACCGCCCCCACGCGAAGGGCGCCTTCCACGGCCTCACCCTGACGAACATGACTCCGGCCCACATCGCCCGCGCGGCGGTCGAGGGCCTGCTCTGCGGCCTCGCGGACGGCATCGACGCGCTCGTCGAGCAGGGCGTCGAGGTCAAGCGGGTCTTCCTCGTCGGCGGCGGTGCCAAGTCCGAGGCCGTCCGCAGGATCGCTCCGATGGTCTTCGGTCGTCCGGTCGTCGTACCCGAGCCCGGCGAGTACGTCGCCGACGGGGCCGCCCGTCAGGCCGCCTGGGTCCTCTCGGGCGATGCCGAGGCGCCGACCTGGCGGTCGGGTGCGGTCGAGACGTTCGAGGCACCCGCCGATCCGGCGGTCCGGGCCCGCTACGCCGAGGTCCGCGACCTCACCGAGGGTCTCTGAGTAACGTCAGAGGCATGAGCGAGGCCGAGGAGTTCTGGAACCAGCGGTACGCCGAGCGAGAGCGGATCTGGTCCGGTCGGCCCAACACGGCCCTGGTGGACACGGTCTCACCGCTGGCGCCGGGACGCGCGCTCGATCTCGGTTGTGGTGAGGGCGGGGACAGCATCTGGCTCGCCGAGCAGGGCTGGACCGTCACGGGAGTCGATGTCTCCGAGACGGCGCTCGCCCGGGCGAAGACCGAGGCCGACCACCGCGAGCTGGCCATCACCTGGGTCGCCGCCGACCTGGCGACCTGGAAGCCGGACGAGCGGTTCGACCTGATCTCGGCCTGCTTCCTGCACTCACCGGTCGACTTTCCGCGCACCGAGGTGCTGCGCCGGCTCGCCGACCGCATCGTCAGCGGCGGCCACCTGCTGCTCGTCGGCCACGCCGAACCGCCGCCGTGGTCGAGGTACGCCGAGGCCCATCGCGAGGAGCACGACGACGACCACGACCCCGCGCACCACTTCCTCGGACCCGAGCAGGAGCTCGAGACGCTCGACCTCGGCGAGGAGTGGGAGCCCCTGACCGTGGAGCTGCGGGAGCGTCCGGCCACCGGGCCCGACGGCGAGCACGCCGTGCTGCGCGACAGCGTCGTGCTGGTCCGACGCCGCACTCGCGCCGCCTAACCGTCGCGGTACATCGTGCCCTTCGTGATGCGGAGCGAGGGCACATCGGTGGTGCTCCACGTCATCTCGAAGGTGCGCTGGTAGCCGGTGTGCCGGATGCGCCAGCCATCGGCTGTGCGTAGGTAGCGGTCGGTGTAGAACGCTGCGCCCTGCAGTGCGAAGGAGAGCTCCGGAGCGAGCACGCGGTCCTCGAGGTACCACGTCCCGCTCGCCTCGTCGCCCTCCACTTCGACCTCGGGGTGGTGGGCGGTGTGGGTCGTGATCAGTCCCGGGCCGAGATGGGTGCGCAGGTAGTCGATCAGCGTCGTCCGGTCGGTGAAGGTCAGGCCGGCGTAGTCGCTGGTCGCGTCCGGGGTGAGGCAGTCGGCGAAGTCGTCCCACTGCTTGAGGTCGAGGGTGCGGAAGTAGCGGTACTTGAGGCGCTCGATGGCGTAGCGGTCGTCCACCGGCCCAGGGTAGGCCGCGGTGTAGAACGAGTTCTAGAAATGTAGGCCGGGCGCGACCGCTGCTGCGTCAGCGGTCGCGCCCGGCGTCACCCCAATCCCACCCCGTGCGTAACGAGGGCAGGGCCCGATACCCGAGCCCGTCATGAAGCAAACCCACCGTTTTCGGGGAACTTTCGTTGCGCCACAATCGCGCCATGGAGATCTGGATCAATCCGGCCTGCTCGAAGTGCCGCTCGGCGCTCTCGATCCTCGATGCCGAAGGCGCCGGCTATACGGTGCGGCGCTACCTCGACGACCTGCCCACCCCTGCCGAGCTCACCGAGCTGCTTGGCCGGCTCGGCCTGGAGCCCTGGGACATCACCCGTACGGCGGAGCCCATCGCCAAGGAGCTCGGCCTCAAGACGTGGGCGCGGGACGCGTCCAGTCGTGAGCGCTGGATCGCCGCACTCGCCGAGCACCCCAAGCTGATCCAGCGGCCCATCATCACCGCGGACGACGGCACCGCGGTGGTCGCGCGGACCGACGAGGCGGTCCGCTCGGTGCTGGCCTGAGGGGCGCCGACATCGGGAAGCAAAGATTGCCGAAAACTCATGCTTCCCGGCACCGGTTGGTCCAGAATTGCTTCTGCCGGGGCGGATGACCCGAGACCTCCGCCCCGGCATCTCACGCCCGGATCGCGGCCGCCCCCACGTAGTACCCCACATGGGCCGCGCTCCGGGCGTGCTGCTATTTCCGAGCGACGGTCGCCGGCGCGCAACACCGATCTCAGTGGGTGCGACACGCATTTCGGCTCACCGAACGCCGTACTTCCGTCCTTCGCCGGACGAAGCCTCGCTTTGATCGATCCATTGGTCGACAGCGTGACGGACGACTCATCCTGGGCACCTGGACGGCGGTCAGGGCCCGGTTTGAGTCCTGTAGCGTCTCAGCATCTCCATGCAAGAAGGGTTGCGGAATGGTTGACGTTGACAAGGTGCTCGACGATGCGGGGCTGACGAATCCCCACGTGCGTGACTACGTGACGTACTGGGCCGGCATCACCGGCGCCGAGAAGGTCGAGGTGGTCAGCGCCGAGGACGACGCCCGTCTGCTCGAGGAGTCGCTCGCCGCCGGCGAGATCCTCCCGGTCGCCGGGGGCCGCTACTACAGCCGCTCCTACTTCAAGGACACCGCCCGCTCCGAGGAGCGGACCGTGGTGGCGACCTCGAACGAGGCCGACAAGGGCGTCTACAACAACTGGAAGCCCGCCGAGGAGACCGTGGAGACGCTCACCGAGCGCATGCGCGGCGCCTCGAAGGGCAAGACGATGTACGTCATTCCCTACCTGATGGCGCCGCAGGGCAGCCCGCTCGAGGCGTACGCCGCGGGCGTCGAGCTGACCGACTGCCGGCCGGTCGTCAACCAGATGATCCGGATGGCCCGGGTCGGGGTGAGCTACATCAACGAGCTCGAGGACCAGTCGTCCTTCGTCCGCGCCGTCCACGTCGGCGGCGACCTGCCCAATCTCGGTCAGGGCACGGACAAGGACCAGCGTCTGTTCGCGACCATCGCGGACCAGCGCACGATCCTGCACTTCGGCTCCTCCTACGGCGGCAACGCGCTGCTCGGCAAGATCGCCCACGGCCTGCGCCAGGCCTGCTACGACGGCCGGGCCTCGGGCAAGTTCCTGGCCGAGCAGTTCCTGCTGCTGGGCATCAAGGACAAGCAGACCGGCAAGACGTTCCACGTCGTCGGCGGCTTCCCGAGCGCCTCGGGCAAGACGAACCTGTCGATGACGCTCGCTCCCGACGCGCTGGGCGACCGCTACGAGGTCACCTTCTACGGCGACGACATCGCCTGGATGTGGGTCGACGACGAGGGCAAGATCCGCGCCTTCAACCCGGAGAACGGCGTCTTCGGTGTTGCCAAGGACACCAACGAGGCGACCAACCCGGGTGCCGTCCAGGCGATCCTCCCCGGCTCGGGCGCCATCTTCACCAACGTCGCCTACAACGAGAAGACCCAGGACGTCTGGTGGGAGGGCAAGACCAAGCACCACCCCGACGACCTGGACGGCTGGATCGACTGGAAGGGCGAGCGGATCGCACACCGCAACCCCGACGAGTTCGGCGACCCGTGGGCGCACCCCAACAGCCGCTTCACGACCACCATCGCGCACGTCCCGAACGCCGCCGATGACTTCGACGACCCGGCCGGCGTCGTCGTCGACGCGATCATCTTCGGTGGCCGCACCCGCGACCGCGAGCCGCTGATCCGTGCGATCAAGGACATCGCCGAGGGCGTGTACGACGGCCTGACCCTGGGCGCCGAGGCGACCTTCGCGGCAGAGGGCGTCGAGGGCCAGCTGCGCTACGACCCGATGTCGATGCGGCCGTTCCTGGCCTACGAGGAGGGCGACTACGCCCGCCACTGGCTGAACATCATCGGCGCCGCCAAGCAGCCGCCGATCTTCGCCCACGTCAACTGGTTCCAGCGGGACCCGGAGGACGGCCACTTCCTGTGGAACGGCTACCGCGACAACGTCCGCGCGCTGCTGTGGCTGCTCCAGTACCAGGCCGGCGAGGTCGAGGGCGTCGAGACGGCGGTCGGCGTCCTGCCGAAGGCCGAGGAGCTCAACCTCGAGGGCATGTCCTTCGAGGACGGCGACCTGGAGAAGCTGCTCTCGATCGACGTCGAGCGCTGGATCCAGGAGATGAAGTTCCGCGAGGAGCACCTCAACCAGTTCAACCTCCCCGAGGAGATCTGGGAGGCGCACCGCCGCGTCGCGAAGAGCCTCGAAGAGGCTCGCGGCTGATCTGACGCCGTGCCGGCGCCTGTCCCGAAACTGTTTCGGAACAGGCGCCGGCTCGGCGCATCTACGGCCCGAAAGGCGCCGGCTCGGCGTCAGGGGCAGGAGCGGGAGGCCCCCAGCGCGCGCAGCCCGGCCTTGTCGCCGGGGCCGAGATGCGGACGCGACCAGGGGCCGAGGCCGGCGTACATGGCGTCCGCCTTGGAGCGGCTGTGGCCGAGGCCCATGGCATGGCCCAGCTCGTGCAGCAGCAGGCTCTTGAGGCTCGGGCCCTTGACCATCGCGGTGGTGAGCGAGGCGGTCTTGTCGATGACGACGGCGGCGCTGTCGATCTGCCAGTCGCTGCCGACCCGGCTGTAGGAGGTGCCGGGACCGCCGAGCCCGACGACGTGGCCGGCCAGCCCAGGAACCTTCCGAGGCGTGGCCCAGGCGATGGTGAGCCCCCGCCCCGGGACCTGGTGGAGAGCGCTGCGCCCCTTGGCGTAGGGCACCGCGGTGGTGCGCCCGGCGTACACGAACCGGAAGCCGCTCGCGACCGAGACGTCGTGCAGCGCGGAGCGCAGCACCTTGAGGTTGCGACGCGGCGTGCCGGCGAGGTCGACCCGGTAGGTGATCGGTCGGCACGGGTCCCAGCGGAACGGGAAGGACGGGTCCTCGCGGGTCCAGGTGTGCGTGACGGCGGGCATGGCCGGCGTCGCCGGGAGTACCGCGACGAGGCCGCCCAGCAGCGGGGCGAGCAGGGGGAGGCGGCGGGCGCGGTGCTTCATGATCGGATCCCTCATCGGCGCCCACCCGAGGCCCCCTGAGCCGCCCACCCGAAATCGGGACCCAGGATGATCAGGTAGGGACCAGCGGCCAACACCTACCGTCCGGGGCATGAGCACACGTTCGACGGCTACGAAGGTCCCCGAGGTCTTCGCCATCTTCTGGATCGTCAAGCTGCTGACGACCGGCA
>Ga0164242_10001375_pt1 | contig 28806 bp, 23 predicted proteins | sample OricomgcompostMG_FD_108783 | JGI IMG/M metagenome (GOLD analysis project Ga0164242, IMG submission 108783) | Miracle-Growth compost microbial communities from Emeryville, California, USA - Original compost - Miracle growth compost (MG) ...
TAACCGGAATGATCAGTCCCCAGCCCATACAATCAATGAGAAGCGTAATAAAAATAAAACTGATGGCCGATTTTTTCGATAGGGGCATAACTGACAAATTGAATCTACAAAATTAAGAGGGAAATTTGTCTTTTTGCGAAAAGGTTTGGTTTTTTTGATGAACGGTAGTGCTTAAATGATGATCCTAAAATATATTTGAAGCAATTAACCAAGAAAACTTATACCATGCGACAACTCACTGTTACCTTGGCCGTTTTAGGGGTATTGACGCTTTTTAGTATGCGCCTTAATGGGCAGACTTCATCGGACAACTATATATCCGCCAAAGATGGCACCAGGCTTTTTGTCAAAAAATCCGGCAATGGTGCTATTTGTATTTTTATTCACGGTGGTCCGGGTGCCTGGAGTAAATCCTTTGAGGATTTAAAGGGTAGTAATTTAGAACAGCATCTTAGTATGGTATATTATGATCAGCGGGGTTGCGGCCGTTCGGACAAATCCGCCAATGGGAATTATTCATTGCAGACGATGGTAGATGATATTGATTTGATACGTCAGCATTTTAAAGCGGACAAAGTCTATTTGCTGGCACACTCTTTTGGCGGTATTCTGGCTGCAAATTATGCCCTAAAATATCCTGATCATGTAAAAGGGCTTATTCTGACCAATTCAACTTTAAATCTTCGCTATTCTCTGGAAAATCAAATTGGTTATATGGGCAAGCTTTTGAATTCGGATTTTAGGCCGAAGGATCGTTCAAATAAATCCTTGATGGCCGCTTTTATGAAAGCCAAACGCTTATTAACTGAAAAACATCTTGATTATAAAATGCTTTCAGACAATAAGCGTAGTGTGGATCAGGTGGACCAAATCGATCAAAAAAATCCAAGTGATTTTGATTTTGCCAAACATGTTTTTCAGGTGGAAGATTACTGGAAGGATTATAGCGCGTCCAGCAGGGAAATTAAGGTTCCCGTTTTGGTGATAACCGGTACAAAGGATCATGCCATTGGAGAAGATCATTATAAATCATTTCAATTTTTAAATCAGCAGATCGCAAAGATTCAGGGAGGCCATTTGCTTTATTATGAAAATAACAGCGCCTTTCTAAAAGCAGTGTTTGGATTTATTGAATAATGCGTCGTGCAAATACAAAGTGATCATTTACCGTTAGGCCTCCAAATTCAAGGGGCGCCAAAATTGTACAATTTTACGATAAAAAACCTTTAAAATATCTGAATCCACGCATCACAATAGGTTTTCAAACATAACACCACTGCTAAATAAAATATTCAGAAAGCAATTTAGGGGCCCCTGGTATGTTCGCTTAACAGCAGACAATAGCTGGGATTTAGTACGCAAAAGTTATTGCAAGCCCCAAAAAGACTGCATTGGTTTGGGATGTATTATGGTTATATTATCATAGATAGCTCCGTTCCAGGCGATTATCCAAATGAAAGGTGCCTCTCCAAACAGGAGTGAGGAGCTAAAAAAAGAGAGGATTGAAGGTTTTCAATAGGGCCATAGAAGGCAGCTTAAGTGGCAATTTTCTGAAAAACCTGACGCCGTATAAAATGAAATGGGTAAAGGTAAGTGTTCATGCCTCTTTTTTAAAAAGTAAAGACATCCAAAATTGTCCAGATTTTGAATAGTTTTGGTGGGTTTTGCATAATGGGTGGTTCCTCGCTTGCTGTACCTTTGTATTCTAATGAAAAACGGGAACAGTTTTTTTTTGTGGCTGACCTGCCTTTTGGGGGCCATTTATTCAGTAATTAATCCGACTTATGGAAGTGTGAGGGTATCAGATACTCACCTGAGGGCGCCATATTTAAATGCCACGGCAAATCATCCTTTTGATTGCTCAGGGCAGATAAATGAGAATTCCGGGAATTTTTCCGAAATTAGGCCTGTCTTACGGCAGTTTCAATATTTGGATAATAAAAGACTAATCACTCACCAGCAGAACATTTTTGATTGCCAAATCGCCATATTCACGTTATTCCCCTTCTTAGCCCCTTCTCTTGACAGGTATATTTTATATCATAGAATCAGGTCTGATTCAAAAAAGAAGTTGTACTAATTCCTATATATGGATATAGTGATTTTTATGTAAAAGCGATTGTTCAATATAAATCAGTCTTTTTTAAAATATATTTAAATGCATGAGCTAACAATTGTTAAGGATATTTTCGATACGTTGGATGCACACTACGGTGCCAGGGCGCGTGATATTCAAAAAGTACAGATTACAACCGGATTGCTGTGCAATGTTCAGCCCGTATTGATTCAAAATGCTTTTGATGCTTTTATTGCGGAAAATAAAACCAATAAGGAAATTGACTTGGAAGTGATTGTCAACGATATAGTGGCGCATTGCGAGAATTGTCATAGGGATTTCGAAGTAAAATATCACCGCTTCATATGTCCATACTGTGGCAGTCCATCCCATAAAATCGTGCAAGGGGATGAGCTTTATATTTCAGAAGTAGTTTTAATAAAATAAAATAAAGAATAATAAAATGGCAACAGACAAACCAAAGAGTTTAGGTAACCGGGTGGGATCATTGGAGCATGATCATACCACCCTTCATCTGCTAAAAGCTAATGATTTTGTAGCAAAAGCGATCAGGGAGCGCTTAAAGAATATTTGTGTAATTAATGTCTGTTCTTCCCCGGGCTCAGGTAAAACAACGCTTATGCAACAAACAGGGAAACTCTTGTCTGATGAGCTGAATATTGCTGTATTGGTGGGTGATCCTGAAACGGAACGTGATGCAATAAGGATGCGGGAAGTAGGCATTAACGCCATGCAGATTGTGACGGGAGGAATGTGTCATATTGAAGCGCAGATGATTTTACAGGCTTTGGACCATTTAAACCTGGAAGGTACAGATTTACTTTTTATTGAAAATGTAGGGAATTTATTATGCCCTTCGGCTTTTGATTTAGGAGAGGATTACCGGGTAACCTTACTGGCCTCAACTGAAGGGGACGATAAACCTAAAAAATATCCCAGGATGTTTTTGACCAGTGAGTTGATGGTGATCTCTAAATCGGATCTCATTGCTTATGTTCCATTTTCTGTGGATGCAGCCATTAAGGATGCCAGAGAGGTAAACCCAGATATTTCTGTAATTAGTTTAAGTTCAACAAGTGGGGAAGGAATGAAGGATTGGTGTAACTGGCTTAAAGAAAAAGTCCAAAATAAAAAAAAGGCCCAATCCCCTGATTAATTAAAAGTGCTTCCATTAACAGCAAAGTATTAAAATATCATCAATAGTTCCCAAAAAATTATATATGGAACCAATAATTGTTCATCCGGTGGCTGCTGCAAATGGTGATTTTCAGGATATAACCGATGTATTAGTAATGGAATGGTTTGAATATAAGAAAGTTAAATTTGTGCGTAAATCGACATCAGGTGTTCCATTATTACTGCAGTTGTCGAGAGGGCAAACCTGGCATCATGGGGACTTGTTGTTTGCCGGAAAACGGTTAATGGCTAAAATCCAATTTAAGAATAGCCCGGTTATCAGTTTTTCAGCGAAGGACTGGAAAACAGCTACTGATTTCTGCTATTTTATCGGTAACAGGCACTTGCCGGTTTTTTGCACTTGTGCAGATCTTTGTTTTCAGGTTCCCTATGATGGAAATTTGTACGATGCCCTTCTGGTAAAATTTAATGGCCGGATTCAGTTAACCGAAGGGTTGTTGCAACAAAATAATATGCTTCACCTTCGCCTGTACACAAAATAGTGGTAGGGTGCATTATTGGTCAAATATTAATTCGGACTCTATATTATGTTCTTAAAATATTTTATCTTTTTATTTGTGTTTTGTCTGTTGCAGATAAATTTAGAAGCGCAGATAGCGCCGCCTGGATTGGGCAAAGTGAAATCGGCTTTTTGGCTGGCATTGGGTGTCAGTAAAAAAATGAATATGCAGGGGACAAAAAAATCGGTCTCATATGTGGCTATAGGAACTACCAATTCTCCAGAAGGCAAAAATCCGTTGGGGAGGTATGCTGCCCTTGTGCTTAACCAGGAATTTTATAAGGTGATTGACAAGCATCAGCAATATAGTTACGCCTTTAGTTACAGGAGAATGCCTCAATATGAATCTAAGGCGCCTTTCGATATGTCCCTGACTGAGCAAGAAATAAGAATATACGGAAGATATGCATATACCCAGTCCCTGACAGATGTATTAGAGTGGAAAAATACCTTAAGACAGGAAATTAGAAAGTTTTATGATGCTGATTTTAAAAAGGTGGATGAAAATCTGGAATTCCGCTCACGCCTTGAGACAGAATTGGAATATTATTTATCAAAACGCAATAAACAGAAATTATCTTTAGGCGCCGAAGTCTTATTTGGTATTAGCCAATTAAATTTTAATACAAAAAGCTGGACACCGTTTCAATACAAAGATACTCGTTTGACTTTATATTATTCTTTCGACATAAACCGGTTGCCGATCACTATAGATATTGGGTATATGAATGATATACTACGTGGAAACAAGGAGGCAAAATACGGAATCCATTATGGAGCAATTGATTTTATTTGGAATATCCCTTATTGATACAAAATAGGTAATAGGGCTCATATTTATCTTGGGTGGAAATCCTTGTAAAGTTTAATAAAAAAGGGTTTTAAGAAGAATCATAAATAATTTAATTGTCCTGTTTTTGAATATTAAAGGCGCTTTTTTGGATAGTGGGGTGATCAGGGTGCATGTACATTTGTAACAGCAATGAAAGAAATAAAATACATATTATCTTTGCTTATTTTGTTGGTCTGTTTTGTGCCAGACAGCTTTTCTTTTACAGATGTAAACGATGAGTCAGGCACAAGGCGAATGATGATATGTAAGGAGACTGATTCAAAAGAAGATTCAAGGCTTTTATCCTTTTCCGATTATGTATATGAACAATCGGCTTACCATTTTTCCAACACTCAGTCCTGCTCAAACGTAAACGATATTTGTCCCACAAGTATCGCAAGTACTATACTTAAAGTTAATTTATTTGATTTGTCACAAAGAGCAACTGGGGCAAATCGATATAATAGAAAAGATAGGCCATATATCCTTAGGCGATATATTTTATATCATAGATTGCAATTAGACCAGCCATACTGCTAATTCATTTAACCTTTACTGGTAAATTTAAGGATTTGCTGTAATCATTATGATGACTACAGGAAAATCATCGTATTATTTTATTTAAACCTTTTCTTTTCATTAATGAAAGGAAACAGGGATTTCTATGTCTTAAATTTTATTTCAATTATGCATTTAACACCCAGAGAAATGGAGAAGCTGATGCTCCATACTGCCGGCGAATTGGCTTTAAAGAGAAAAGCCCGTGGAATTAAATTAAATTATCCTGAAAGTATTGCATTAATCAGCCATTACCTTTTAGAAGGCGCCAGAGAGGGAAAACGGGTGGCTACCTTAATGCAGGAGGGAGCACAACTGCTGAGCGCTGAAGATGTCATGGAAGGCGTCCCTGAAATGATCCATGATGTTCAGATTGAAGCCACCTTTCCCGACGGAACCAAACTGGTAACCGTACATAATCCTATCCGTTAATTTAAATTTTATCAATTATTATGATTCCTGGAGAAATTATTGTGAAGCCCGGCACTGTTATCTGCAATGAGGGCCGTCCTGTCATTAAACTTAAGGTGATGAATACTGGAGATCGCCCTATTCAGGTGGGGTCTCATTTTCATTTTTTTGAAGTAAATAAAGCCATGCTTTTTGATCGGGAGGCCGCTTATGGGAAACGATTGAATATTGTTTCAAGTACAGCGGTGCGTTTTGAACCCGGTGAAGAGAAAATCGTGGAATTGACGGATCTGAAGGGTGCTCGCCGGGTTTTTGGCTTTAGCGGCCTTACCATGGGTGCGCTGGATGATGAAGCAGTGAAAAAATCTGCGATGGAAAAAATAAAAGAAAGATCATTTAAAACTTTATAATCATGAGTTTAGAAGTTGAAAGAAAGAAATACGCTAATATTTTAGGACCGACTACAGGAGATAAGATAAGACTTGGCGACACGAAATTGATTATTCAAATTGAAAAGGACTTAGTCTGTTATGGTGACGAAGTTATATTTGGCGGTGGAAAGACAGTGCGGGACGGTATGGGGCAAAATGCCACCAGAACAAGATCAGAAGATGTGCTGGATTTATGTATCACAAGAGCCACTATCATTGACCATTGGGGAATTATTAAAGCGGATATTGGTATTAAAGACGGCAAAATAGTCGGTATCGGTAAAGCGGGTAATCCTGATATTATGGATGATATAACACCAGGGATGGTTATCGGTGCTTCAACAGAACTTCATAATTGCGCTGGAATGATACTTACTGCCGGCGGTATTGATACGCATATTCACTTTATCGCTCCAGGACAGATTAATACGGCATTATTTAGTGGTATTACGACGATGATTGGCGGAGGAACCGGACCTAATGACGGAACGCATGCGGTCACTACCACACCTGGTAAATATAATATACAAAAGATGCTCGAAGCGACACAGTCAGTCCCGGTTAATATCGGTTTTTTTGGTAAGGGGAATGTGTCGACCGTCGCACCCATTGAGGAACAAATTGAGGCTGGCGCTTTGGGCGTAAAAGTGCATGAAGATTGGGGCGCTACGCCTGCTACCATTGATGCAGCTTTAAAAGTTGCAGACAAGTATGATGTTCAGGTGGCAATTCATACCGATACGCTCAATGAAGGAGGTTTTCTGGAGGATACCATTGCAGCCATAAATGGCAGGACCATTCACACTTTTCATACAGAAGGAGCCGGCGGGGGTCATGCTCCGGACATTATCCGTTCTGCCGGATTTCCCAATGTACTTCCTGCTTCGACGAATCCGACCCGCCCATATACAGTCAATACAATTGATGAACATCTGGATATGTTAATGGTGTGCCATCATCTCAGTAAAGACATTCCTGAAGATGTTGCTTTTGCAGATTCGAGGATTCGTCCGGAAACAATAGCCGCTGAAGATATATTGCATGATATGGGTGTCTTTAGTATTATGAGCTCAGATTCACAGGCAATGGGACGCCCGGGGGAGGTAATTACCAGAACCTGGCAAACAGCCGATAAAATGAAGCTTCAGCGTGGTGAGTTGATAGAGGATCAGGGAAATGGGAATGATAATTTTAGGGTCAAAAGATATATTGCGAAATATACCATTAATCCCGCAATTGCTCATGGGATCTCTTCTTATGTCGGATCCATTGAAATAGGTAAGATTGCCGATTTTGTCATCTGGAAGCCGGCTTTATTTGGCGTGAAACCTGAAATGATCGTAAAGAGCGGCATGGTAGCAGCTGCAAAAATGGGCGATGCCAATGCGTCCATTCCAACACCCCAACCAATACTGTACAGAAATATGTTCGGCTCCATGGGAAAAGCTGTACAACAGACCAGTATAACATTTGTTTCTCAGGTATCCATTGATAATGGCACCATAGAAAGTTATAAACTGGACAGGAAAATATTACCTGTCAAAAATTGTCGCAATATTGGTAAAAAGGATTTGATCCACAATGATCAGTCGCCTGAAATTAAGGTGGACCCTGAAACCTATAGAGTGTATGTAGATGGGGAGCACATCACTTGTGAACCGGTGTCCGAATTACCGCTGGCACAACGATATTATTTATTTTAATTCTCATAATTAAATGCCAGACGGTTTTGATCGCAAAGCTGGTAAATTTTTAAAAAAATAATCAACATGGCGGCTAATAGGAGCATTGGAAGGAGCGGTGTATTGAGCGGTGTATTATTTATGTGTATTATCGTTTATACCTCGTTATCTGCTCAGGCTTTTGGGCAAAAGGCCAATAAATCAAAAAATGGCCCTAAGGGACAGCTGATGATTTATGGCGCTTTTAATTATTCAAAATTGTCCACGCCCGACGGAAGCTCATCATCGATTGGAACAAGCAGTGATGCAAGCATTCCTGTCGGTGTCGGCTATTTTATTAATAATAATGTGGTTCTTGGGATTAATTATGCTTTTACATCCAACCGAAAAAATGAACAATCCTATTATAAACAGCAGGAACTGGGCCTTTGGTACAGTCCATCGGTCATGCTGGGTAAATATTTTGCGCTGATCGGTCAACTAGATGTTCACTACGTTTGGGGAAATCGACATTCCGACATGGAAGAATCTTTATCTAAAGGGGACTTTAATGGGTATCGAGTCAGAGCTTATCCCTTATTTGCGGTTTTTTTAGGTAAGGGTTGGGCGCTTAAATTCAAGTTTGCTGAATTGTCTTTATTACGGACCAAAGATCAGACCGGATCCTGGAGCAAGTCTTATGTAGCTGGCATAAGCGGGGCAACCTTTGGAGCGGGCATTTCCAAAAATTTTGATCTCGGGAAATTATTCAAATGAAAATCATTAATAAGTCCTTAGGCAATATACACAATGGGTATGATGTGGAAAATAAAAGGCTTGATTTTGTTGACCTGCAGTGGTTTGAAGCTACTAGGCGCGTTCAGGTCAAAAAATCACGAGCCGGCCTGACAGTGGGAATAAGATTTTTGGGGTTGGCTCAGCGGCTCCATGATGGTGACGTCTTACTATGTGAGAGGGGAAGTTTACTAATTGTAAATATTTTAGAAACGAAAGTCATCCTTATTAAGATGCAATCCATCATCCAAATGTCCATTTTGAGTTTTGAAATCGGCAACAGGCATATTCCTTTATTTATATCTGATAACGGTTTGATGATGGCTTTTGAACAAACAATTTTTAATTGGTTATCCTCTAAAGGCGTTCAAATGGAAGTGAAGATGCAAAAACTGGTCAATCAGCTGGATGCGAACAATTCTAAGATTTCGACAGCGTCCGGTAAAGCTTACTTGCGCCCTAAAATAAAGTTAACCATTGCGAAAAATTAATACATGAACGGCAAAGAATTGGTGCATTTATTACATATTTCAGATCCAACGTTGCCTATCGGGGCTTATACGCATTCTAATGGTCTGGAGACTTTTGTGCAAAAAAATATGGTGCATGATCATGTCAGCGCGAAGGCCTTCATTGAAAATATGATTAAGTACAATCTAAAATTCAATGATGGTGCCTTTGTTCGTCTGGCCTATGAGGCGACCACTAAAAAAGATATCGCAGACTTGGTACAATTAGATCTGGAGTGCAGTTCAATTAGAGCTCCCAGGGAGCTTCGTCTTGCAAATCAGAAACTAGGATTGCGCTTTGTGAAGATTTTTAAACGTCGCTTTTCTTCTGACTTTACCAGGGAATTTGAGCTACAAATAAGTGAAAACCGGGCAATAGGGAATTATCCTATTGTGTTTGGACTCTACGCAGTTCAAATGGGCGTTACGCTCAGTGATGCCCTGTTTGGTTTTTATTATTCATCATTAATGGGGCTTATCACCAATGCGGTTAAATTGGTTCCATTAGGACAGATGCACGGACAGGATATACTTTTTGATTTATATGCACTTCTGGAAAAAACAGTGGAGGAAACGATTGAGTTGGACCGAAATTTTGTTGGCTTAAGCAATTGCTCATTTGATATTCGGTCTATGCAGCATGAGCGGCTTTACTCCAGGCTTTATATGTCCTGATAAATGGTGATTCTCATATATAATAAATAAAATAAATGGAAAGGAATTATATAAAAGTAGGGGTTTGCGGACCGGTTGGCTCCGGTAAAACGCAGCTTTTAGAAAAATTAAGCCGCAAGATGTATGGAGATTATGATCTGGCGGTTATTACGAATGATATATTTTGTTCGGAGGATGCGAAGTTTATGGCTACCAATAGCCTTTTGCCCGAGGAAAGGATTATTGGGGTGGAAACTGGCGGCTGCCCGCATACTGCTATAAGGGAGGATGCCAGTATGAATCTGGAGGCTGTCGAGCAACTTGCAGAACGGTTTTCTGACCTTGAATTGATTTTACTTGAAAGTGGAGGTGATAACCTGGCGGCAACCTACAGCCCCGATCTCGCGGATGTCACTATTTTTATTATAGATGTCGCAGAAGGGGAGAAAATTCCCCGTAAAGGTGGTCCCGGTATAGAACGGTCTGACTTGTTAATTATCAATAAAATTGACCTGGCCCCTTACGTAGGTGCTGATCTGAAAGTGATGGAAGCCGATGCCCGAACAATGAGAAAGGGTGCGCCTTTTATCTTTACCAATTTAAAAAGTGAAGAAGGATTATCAAGTGTCATTGGCTGGATTCGCAAATACGCTTTATTGGAAGATATTAATGAACCAGAATTGTTGAGGTAGATGAAATGTAAATTAGATATCCATGCCGGATATAAAAATGGCCGTTCCTATATCAGAGACGTATATGCAGGCAAACCGTTTCGCCTGGTATCTGTAGGGCAGAGGAAAACGGATAATAAACTCTATGAAATGATCATGACTTCCTCGCCAGGAATACTGGACGGGGACAGCTACGATGTTACAGTTCATTTGGACGCGTATGCTGAACTTCAATTACAAGTCCAGTCTTATCAGCGGTTATATGTAATGGATAAGGGCGCGGAGCAATTTTGGAACATTATAATGGAAGATCATAGCTTCTTTGCCTTTGTGCCATTCCCGACTGTTCCCTACGCGAATTCAGTTTTCAATAGCCAGTTCCGAGTTGAAATGAAGGATAATTGTCAATTGATGGTGGGGGAAATCATCACTTGCGGCCGTAAATTTCATGGGGAAGTTTTTCAAATGAAAAGCTATCATAGCCTCACAGAAATTTTTCACCATAACAGGCTCGTCATTAAAGATAATGTCTGGCTGATTCCTAAGCGTATACCGCTACAGCAAACCGGGATTTTGGAACAGTTCACCCACCAGGGTACCTTAATTTATTATACCACCCGGTCCATCGGTTCTAATGAAGGGATGATTCAGGAATTACTGGCAAAGGCAAATAACAGGTCAGATATTGAAGTGGGAATTTCCGCCTTGGATAATGGAGGTTTTATGGTCCGCGCATTGGGCTTTGGCGGTGAAGCCATTCATGGTTTTTTCTTAGAGATCCAGGATTTTGTCTGGGATGAACAGTATATAAAAAAAGAAATTATTAATTCATAAAAGCAAATTAATGAATTCAACACTTTTCGCATTGGCATGCAGTGCGGTTTCTATCAGCTTTATTCATACAGCCACCGGTCCGGATCATTATTTACCTTTTATTGTGCTTTCACGTTCAAGAAGATGGAGTCGGATTAAAACAATCTTACTTACAACAGCCTGTGGTTTTGGTCATGTTTTCAGTTCGCTGATCATTGGTGCATTGGGGCTTATTCTTGGATGGCAATTGAACCATTTTAGTTGGTTTCAGGATTTACGGGGCAATATATCCGGGTGGGCATTACTGTTGTTTGGGCTAGCTTATCTGTTTTACGGGCTATATCAGGCCAAAAAAAGCAGGCCTCATAAACACTTTAGCGTAGTAGACGGAGAAGTTTACATGCACCAGCATGGGCATCAGATTAAAAGACACCTGCATACAGATGCAAAATCTTCTGGTCATGTTCAACATACACATTTAAATGCTGCAAAAGATCATGGACATGACCATTGCCATGAGGCGTCAAAAGACGGAGGTTATACCCAACAGGCAGTCCATGTACATTCACTTGGAAATACCGTTGGCAAAGAGCAGGCTCATACAGAAAATAATATTAAGGTTACTCCGTATATCTTATTTATGATTTTTGTAATGGGGCCCAGTGAACCTTTAACGCCTTTGTTGTTTTATTCTGGCTTAAACAGGTCGGTTGCCGAAAGTCTGGCTTTAATTATTCCTTTCAGTCTGACTACTGTGGCCACTATGCTCGGTATGGTCATGCTGGGCCGGTTTGGATATACAAATCTTTTCAGTAATGTTAAACTGGAGCGTTATATGAGTGCAATAAGTGGTGCAGTAGTGGCCGCATGTGGATTTGGAATGGTATTTCTGGGATGGTAGAAAAAGCATAAAATTCAAAACATAATTGAGCATGTTTAAAAGGGATTCAGTCCTATTTTCAAAGGGATGTTTATTGGATCAGGTGTTGAAAGGCATAGGACAGATAATGCTGCAGGAAAACAGGTGGACGGGTCTTCTATTTCTAATCGGTTTATTTTTAGGAGATTGGCAATTTGGCGTGGGCACTTTATTGGCTACACTAAGCGGGACACTTATGGCAAGGTTATGTAAATTCCAACGGGAAAGGATCGATGCAGGACTTTATGGGTTTAGCGCTGCCCTGGTAGGAATTGCCCTCGTTTTTATTTTTGATGATACCTTGCTCATCTGGATACTGGTTATTATTGGTGGCCTATTAGCCGCTTTAATCCAGCATCTTTTTATGGAGAAAAAGGTTCCTGCATTCACTTTTCCATTTATTCTGACTACCTGGGTTTTGGTATATGTGCTTAGGACATATATTCACGTCGGTACTTCTGCAATTCATATTGTCAATCCTGATTCTTTGGAGTATGGAAGTTTTTTTGGCATTACCCGGGGATTTGGGGAGGTCATGTTTCAAGGTGGATTGGTTGCTAGCCTTTTTATTTTCTTAGGCGTATTCATCAGTAATCCAATAGCAGCGTTATATGGACTTGCTGCCTCAATGATTGGTGCGGCGGCCTCTGAATACCATGGGCTGGCTGTCAGTCAGGTGCATATGGGTTTATTCGGTTTTAATGCAGTCTTAACCGCTATTGTATTTGCGGGAATTAGGAAGATAGATGGGTTTTGGGTATTGCTGGGTGTTTTCTTTACGGTTTTGCTAAATGATTGTTTTTTGGATTACCATTTGTTCGATCAAGTAGGAGGTGTTTTTACTTTTCCTTTTGTGGTAGGATCCTGGATGACTCTTTTGGTGCAAAAATTGTTTAAAAGGAGCAAGCGGCTCTTTAAACCATTTGATCGGGTTAATGACAGGTAATGTTACCGGATAAGAAAGGTTCAACTCCTTGTTCAATAACCTAAAGGTTAAATGGAATTTAAAAGTTATTGATTCTAAATTATTATTAAATGGAAGTTTTCTCTAATATTCAATATAAAAAATTATTTTTGCCGAATTTGTCGGAAAAAATCCTGAATAATAATGCAGTCATCCAGTTGTATAATCTGGAAGAATTTTTAAAAGATATTATAATGCCGGTGGCTCCTTACCGGACAAAATTTAATTTCATTTTGTTTGTTACCCAAGGCTGTATCAAGCAACATCTGGAAAATGAAATTATAGAGGTGAGGCAAAGGGGATTCTTATTCATAAAACAGGGTGCCATCACCGCTACCGTAGAATTATCGGATGACATACAAGGTTACTTTTTAGCCTATGAAAGCTCGGTTTTATCTGAACAGGACTTGCCCATACATAAGGCCAGCATATTTTATATGACTCCACATCAGGTAACGGATCACCTATCTTTTGATATCTTTTTAAAACTGTTACTAGTACTTCAACAGGAATTATGGTTGAATAATATGGAAGTAAATGATGTTTGCATTACTGTCCTGCATGCAGTTTTAATTAAAATGTTAAGTACGGATCCAAATGAACAATATAAGGCTAATACGCGGCCGCTTGAAATTTCGTTGCAATTCCGTGACCTGTTATTTAAATTTCATATTGATCAAAAGCATGTGCTTTTCTATGCGGAAAAACTGGCTGTTACTGAAAATTATTTAAACAAATGTGTGAAGCAAGTCACGCAAAAGACGCCAAAACAATGGATCAATGAAGTGGATATTAATTATGCCAAATCATTACTTCATTCTTGCAAAAGCATTTCGGAGGTGGCTTTTGAATTGAATTTTCAAACTGCATCCCATTTTACACAACTATTTAAAAAGGTCACGGGTATGACACCCCGTGAATACAAGCGAAAAATTGAAATCAGTACAATGGCCTGATACAATGGCCGGACAATTAAAATATCATCATGCGGCTAATTTCTTTTTGTTTTATAGGTTTATTAATTTCTGCATCTACTGCTCGCGGACAGGATCGGTTTTCAAACCGCCTCAATGACATTGATTCGGCAACCCAGTCTTTACCCGATAAAGTGAGTCATGCGGAGCCTCTATATGTAGATTTAATGAGGGATCTCGGTGCGAGAAAAGGTGAAAAAGAAATCAATGCGGGCTTTGGGATGGGTGAGCACAAAAATTATAAAGATTATGTTGGATTTGTGGAGTATGAATGGGCTCCATTGAACAGGCTTGGATTAGAGATTCAGGCAGATTATTCATTTCCACATGCAAAACCAAGCGCGCGAGGCCTGGGCCTTACCCCTGCGGGTGCCATTGAAAGTATTCAGTTAGCTGGGCAATACACTTTTTTGGTGGACAAGGCACATCAGACCTCCATGGCAGTAGGCTATATTCATCAATTCAAACTCAATTCTTTGTCTGCCTGGCGACAGGATAAAAGGGGGATTACCGGAATGGCCATGACCCCTATACTAATTGCCGCCACTAAAGTCGGTCAATTAAATATGTTGTTATATAGCGGGCCGGTTTTTGATGATAACTTTATACAAAAATCGACCACATTTGGGGGTACCATAAATACCAGTTTTTTATATGTTTTGCCAGATCAAAAAAATTTTATAGGATTTGAAAATAATATGGATTTTGATGAAAGGGAGTTCCACTATTTTATCAGGCCTCAAATGAAATTAACCTTAGCAGAAGATCTGGCCATAGGATTTGTTGTTGGGTTCCCAATAACCGGTCAGGAAGATTTATCCACTGATTTTACGACCCGCATTATCTGGGAGCCATAACTGCAATTCTTGCCTGCCGATTTTCTTTTTTATTTATAAAAACCGTTTTTAATCTAAAAGATGAAGTGTATGTATTTTATATGTTCTGTACACAGCCGTAAAATGTGTGCGGTACTAATTGTATTGCTTTTACTCTGTTCACGGGGTATGGGACAAAATGTAATAATGACTGGCCAGGTGAGGGATAGTATTACAAAAATGCCAATAAGCGGGGCAATTGTTTTTGTGCCCGCTTCGGGCCAACAAGTTCTGACGGATAATGCAGGTAAGTTCTCATTAGGGGGAACTTTGGATGTTCCAGTTATGATGCGTGTATCCTGTGTCGGTTATAATGATTGGAAGGGAGAGGTCGATAATGATAATAATTATATTATAGATCTTAGTAGAAAATCTTATAGCTTACAGGATGTAACCATTACTGCAAGCATGAATAATCTTTATTACACGAAGATTTTAAGTCAACTAGATATTAATGCCCATCCGGCAAAATCTGCGCAGGACTTGCTAAGACTGGTTCCGGGGTTATTTGTTGCACAGCACCAGGGTGGGGGCAAAGCCGAAGGTATTGCGGTAAGAGGATTTGATGCTGACCATGGTACTGATTTCAACGTGTCAGTTGACGGTATGCCGGTTAATCTGCCCGCTCATGCACATGGTCAGGGTTATGCTGATTTGCATTTTCTGATTCCAGAGTTAATTGACACTTACCAGTGGGGGAAAGGTCCTTATTATGCAAGTAAAGGAGATTTTACTACTGCAGGCTTTGTTCAGTTTAACACTAAGGATTATCTGGCGAAAAATTTTATAAAGCTTGAGGCCGGGCGTTTTGCAACAACCCGGATGGTGGGGGCTGTCAATCTGCTGACAAGTAAGCAACAGGCAGCAGGAAAATCACTTTTTATTGCAGGAAGTGGTTTATATTCTAATGGAGGCCCCTTTACTGATGTTCCCGAACACTTTAAGCGGTTTAATGGGTTCGGTAAATTCGTTACCCCGATAGGCCGTCATTCCAGATTGAAGGCTTCGGTTTCCAGTTTATGGTCTAAATGGTTTTCTTCGGGTGAGATCCCGGAAAGAGCAGTGGATTTAGGATATATCGATAGTCGGTGGGGTGCTTTTGATTCCAGTCAGAAGGGTTTTACCACTCGGACCAATGTAATTGTTCAGGTAAATACGGATTTAGGGTCTGATCTTCAACTAAATAATGAAGCCTATTATTCAAATTACCATTTTAATTTATTTACCAATTTTAGCGGTTTTTATTTTTATCCAGACCTGGGCGATGAGTTCCGGCAATATGAAAACAGAAATTTATTCGGTTATACTTCTACTATATCCAAACAGAATTATTTGGGCAATGTGCAATTGAGCACACAAATGGGTATTGGATTCAGGACGGATTTAATTGATCCCATCGGCCTGGATCATACACAAGACGCACAATTTTTAGAGAATATTGAATTGGGGCGTGCCAGAGAAACCAATGCATTTGGTTTTTGGGGTGAGAGCCTTCGATGGGGCAAATGGCTTTTAGACCTGGGAATGAGATATGATTACTTTAATTATTATTATAAAAATCAATCTGTGAATAAGATTGCAAAAAGCTTATTTGATGGAGCGCCCCCAAGTACGCATTCTTCTATAGTATCCCCTAAGATAAATGTCGTGTATACTTTTGATTCTACCTTTCAGTTATTCGTTAAAGCGGGAAAGGGCTTTCATTCAAATGATGTTCGGGTCGTAATATCCAGAAATGGGAATGAAATCCTTCCCGCCGCCTACGGTATAGAATCAGGGTTTAACTGGAAGCCTATTCCCAGGATGTATCTTAATACTTCCTTATGGTACCTGTATCTTCAATCAGAATTTACCTATGGTTCTGATTTGATTGATCAGCCCGGAGGCCCTTTGGAAGCAAGTGGAAAGACACTAAGATACGGGATTGATTTTTCTGGCAGATACCAGGTGTTAAACTGGTTATATGCAGGGCTGAACCTGAACTGGGCACACCCACGAAGCATGGATGATCCTAAGGGAAGTAATTATATCCCGCTGGCGCCTACATTTACCAGCACTGCAGAATTAAATATAAAATTTAAAAACGGTTTAAATGGTGGGATAAGTTATAGATATATGGGTGACCGGCCAGGGAATGAAGATTATTCGCTGAAATGCAACGGCTATTTTGTTACGGATCTTTCACTTAAATACACAAGAAAAAATTACGAGTTCGGTCTTACTGTAGAAAATCTTTTTAACGTCAAATGGGATGAGGTGGAAAGGGAATATACCTCCAGATTTAAAAACGAATCAGCCCCAGTGGATGAAATGAGTTATATTCCCGGTGTACCTTTTTATCCAAGGTTACAGTTTACCTATTTTTTTTAATAGAAAAACTTTCGGGATCAATAAATGCCGTTAAAATAGGTGGTTATAATATCCGGTTCGACCCGAAAACGCAAAAAAAGGCCTGAGACATAATAAATCTAGGCCACAAAAAAACTGATTAGCCATATAAAATTGTTATGAGGCTGATCAGTTTTCTATTTTATTGAGCGTAAAAGGCTTTATTATTATTTATTTTGGTCAATTGAGTCTTCATTCCGAAAGACCACAATACCATCAAATACATCTACAAGGACTGGATGATCGCGATCAATCTCTCCGGCAAGAATTTTCTTGCTGAGTGGATTGATAATGGCCTTTTGAATAAACCTTTTTAGTGGCCGGGCCCCGAATTGAATATCATAGCCATTTTCGCTCAGATAGTCAATTACATAGTCGCTGAAATCAATATTAATTCCACCTTCAGCAATTTGTCTTTTGAGTTGCCTGAGCTGAATATTAATGATATTGCGGATTTCCTTTTTAAGTAAGGGATGAAACATTATAGTCTCATCAATCCTGTTTAAAAACTCCGGACGAATGGTCTCTTTAAGTAGGTTCATAACCTCATCCTTAGCCACTTGTTCTGCTTTTTCGACATCGTCTCTATGATTTTCAAAGGCATCCATGATTAAATGACTGCCAATATTGCTTGTCATGATGATGATCGTGTTTTTAAAGTTTACTGTTCGGCCTTTATTGTCGGTCAGGTGGCCGTCGTCCAGGACCTGTAACAGGATATTAAAAACATCCGGGTGGGCTTTTTCTATTTCATCAAACAAAACGACACTGTAGGGTTTACGGCGAACAGCCTCCGTTAACTGTCCACCTTCCTCATAGCCCACATATCCGGGAGGCGCCCCCACCAACCGGGAAACACTGTGTTTTTCCTGGTATTCACTCATGTCAATGCGGGTCATCATGGATTCGTCATCAAAGAGAAATTCTGCCAGGGCTTTGGCGAGTTCCGTTTTTCCGACACCGGTTGTTCCAAGAAAGATAAAAGAACCTATCGGCCTTTTGGGATCACCCAGGCCTGCCCTGTTTCTTCGAATGGCATCAGAAACTGCGGTAATGGCCTCTTCCTGACCGACGACTCTTTGGTGTAAATGTTCTTCCAGGTGAAGCAACTTGTCTTTTTCACTCTGAAGCATACGACTAACGGGTATACCTGTTGCCCTGGCGACGTTTTCGGCAATGTCCTCCGCATCCACTTCTTCTTTCAACAAACGTTTTTCGGATATATCGGATAGCTGGTGGGTGGTCTGGTCAATAATTTCCTGCTGTTCCTTGATTTTACCGTAGCGGATTTCTGCGACCCTGCCGTAATCACCTTCTCTTTCTGCCTTCTCTGCTTCCAGTTTAAGCGTATCAATGGCAGCCTTTGCATTTTGCAATTTTTCTACCACTTCTTTTTCCTGTTGCCATTTGGCCTTATACGTATCCCTTTCTACCATCAGATTGCCGATGTTCGTATTCAGCTCTTTGAGTTTGGCCTGGTCGTTCTCTCTTTTAATCGCCTCTCTTTCGATTTCCAGCTGGCGGATTTTTCTTTCCAGCTCATCCAGCTCTTCAGGCATTGAGTTCATTTCCAGTCGCAGCTTGGCAGCGCTTTCATCAATGAGGTCAATGGCCTTGTCCGGCAAAAAACGGTCCGTAATATATCTGTTGGAGAGTTCGACCGCGGCAATGATTGCCTCGTCTTTGATCAGCACATGGTGATGCGACTCATAGCGCTCTTTTAGGCCTCTTAAGATGGAAACGGCGTCCTCAATTGTAGGTTCGTCTACCATGACCTTTTGAAAACGACGCTCAAGCGCCTTGTCCTTTTCAAAGAATTTCTGATATTCGTTCAATGTAGTGGCACCTATAGCCCGGAGGTCGCCCCTGGCCAGGGCTGGTTTTAATATATTGGCTGCGTCCATGGCACCTTCGCCACCGCCGGCACCTACCAGGGTATGAATTTCGTCAATGAACAGGATAATCTCACCATCGCTGGAAGCCACATCTTTGATCACGCCTTTAAGCCTTTCTTCGAATTCCCCTTTATATTTTGCACCTGCAATGAGCAGCCCCATGTCCAGGCTATATATGATCTTTGTCTTCAGGTTTTCCGGAACATCGCCATTAATAATACGGTGCGCCAGACCTTCTACAATGGCAGTTTTGCCTACGCCCGGCTCGCCCACCAGAATCGGATTGTTTTTAGATCGCCTGGAAAGGATATGCAGGGTACGACGGATTTCTTCATCGCGTCCGATAACCGGGTCCAGTTTGCCAACCTGGGCCAATTCATTTAAATTTTTGGCATATTTTTTCAGGGAGCCGACCTCTTGCGCGGCCGTCTGCGAATTTACAGTACCACCCTGCCGCAAATCTTTGATGGCGGCAATCAGTCCTTTGGCGGTAAGTCCTGCATCCTTTAAAATCTTAGCAGTATCATCGCTTCCCTGGACAATGGCTAATAACAAATGCTCCGGATTGATGAATTCATCACCAAACTGGGCGATATCTTTGGCAGCACGCAAAAGCGTATTGTTCATTTCACGGCCCACCTGTTGGGCAGGTTCCCCGCTAGCCGCTTTAGGCAATTTGCCAAGTGATTCCCGGACTTTTTGTTCGGTATAGGGAATATTGACATCGTTTTTTTTCAATAAAAACTCTATGGTACTTTCTTTTTCACCAAGAAGGGCCAGGAGTAGATGATTGGTTTCAATATTCAAATCGCCATTATTGTAGGCGATTTGCTGGGCCGCCTGGATTAACTCCTGCGCTTTAATGGTATAATTATTTGGGTTCATATTTCTTAGTGTTTTTAAATTATTTGTTTTATTCAATTTACAGCTAAGTAAGTAGCGGCCGGCTTATCAAAGTTAAAAATTCTAATGCTAAACCTTCTTTAAAGGTTTTTAGTCAGTGCTAATCAACTCACTATTCGCCGCCAATTGCTTACTCTTTATTCTTTAAACATGTCATCCTTGAAGGATAAGCTCTACATTGCTTTGGTAGGTTTCTTTAATCACATAAACAACTGCTGAAAATCAAACGTACCATTGCAATAAGTAATCTTCGCTCTGCAAAAAATATACAAGGAAGTAAATCCTGTTAAAATGGCATAATTATCTGAGCTTTACTGACTTAAAGTCTGATAGAATACCTTTATACTGAAATATTGTCTTTAGTTATCACATTTATTATCAAATATTTTCCTTGTTTCCCCAAAATTAAACAGAGCGGGAGGAAATTATTGAACCCCGTAAAGGAATTTATGATCAGAGAGCTTGGGAGATATTAAACCTCAGGCGGTAAATTCCATCAAAGACCCGTTTTGAGACTAAGTACCCTAGCGAGGATTTTTATATTTAAATAAAAATAATATATTTAATTTTTTATGCGTTCACTTTTATTGCTTTTCGGCACCTGTATTTTGCTTTCAGTGGTGGCATGTAAAAGCAAGGCTAAAAAAAGCCATCAGGTTACCAATAATACCTATCCGGTCATTACCTTAAAATCCGACACTGCGACGCTTTATGCCGACTATCCCGGCACTATCCAGGGAATAGAAAATGTAGAGATACGACCCAAAATAGATGGATTTATTTCCGGGATTTACGTAGATGAAGGTGCCAGTGTCAAAAAAGGCCAGTTACTATTTAAAATCGATGCGCCGCAATACGAACAGGATGTCCGAACTGCTAAAGCCAATATCAATATTGCTAAAGCGGATGTAGATGCAGCCGTTATGAATGTAAACAAAGTAAAGCCTCTGGTTGAAAAAGGAATTATCAGTGATTACGAACTAAAATCAGCCAAATTTACGCTGGAAGCTAAAAAAGCCGCTTTATCTCAGGCAGAAGCTGCCCTGGAAAATGCCAAAATCAATTTAAGCTATACTTCTATTTACAGCCCAGTTGGCGGAGTCATCGGCATCCTGCCTTTTAAAGTGGGAAGTCTGGTGGGAAGCGGTACTGCTACGGCACTGACGACAGTTTCCAATATTTCTCAGATCTATTGCTATTTTTCCATTAATGAAAAACAGGAACTTGATTTTTTGGCTTCTGCGAAAGGCAATACCATTCAGGAAAAATTATCCACTTTGCCGCCCGCCATGCTTGTATTATCCAACGGAAGTATTTTTTCTCATAGAGGTAAAGTTCAATCTGCCAGCGGTTTTATCAATGCACAGACAGGTGCTGTTAATCTAAGAGCTGTCTTTCCCAACCCAAATGGTATAATCCGGAATGGCAGCAGCGCTGTCGTTCGTCTGCCTACCACCATTGCAGATGCCATACTGATCCCTCAAAAAGCCACCTATCAGATCCAGGGGGCTTTGTTTGTTTATAAAGTGGATGAAGACAATAAAGTAAGTTCTGTCAGCATAAGTGTTAACAGCTCCAATAATGGAAAATTTTATGTCGTGAAAAGCGGCCTTAAACCAGGTGATCGGATCGTTGCAGATGGAATCGATAACCTGAGGGAAAATTTGGTGATAGAGCCTAAGCCTGTCACCTTACAGCAATCCATCAGTGAATAATTACCGATCATGCGGATCGGTATGGTAGGCATCATTAAAAATCAGATATAGAATAGTGGGCCGGATTGTAATAAAGGCTCATCCTTCGGCGATATTCTCCTATTATGTTAAAACTATTTGTTAAACGACCTGTTCTTGCTACTGTAATTTCCGTATTGATCGTAATACTGGGGATTATCGGTATTATCACCCTGCCCATCTCCCAATATCCGGATATCGCGCCCCCGACTATTTCTGTGAGCGCAAAGTATTCGGGGGCCAATGCTGATGTCGTGCTAAAAAGCGTGGTTGTTCCCCTGGAACAACAAATCAATGGGGTAGAGAATATGGATTATATTACCTCCACAGCCGGCAATGACGGGTCCGCAAGAATAACCGTTAACTTTAAAATCGGAAGTGACCCTAATATTGCGGCCGTCAATGTTCAAAATGCAGTCGCCAGGGCTACGCCCCAGTTACCTCAGGAGGTGACCCTGGCAGGCGTAACGGTTAAAAAAAGGCAGACCAGCACCTTACTGGCCTTTTCCGTATACAGTGATAATCCTGCCTTTGACCAGACTTTTTTGCAAAACTATGCCGATATCAATATCGTTCCTGTCATTAAGCGTATTCAAGGGGTAGGGGACGCTTCTGCCTCCGGGCAAATGGATTATTCGATGCGTATTTGGCTGAATGCTTCTAAAATGGCCTCTTATGGGTTGGTTCCTGCTGATATAACAGCTGCGCTTAAAGAACAAAATATTCAGGCGGCCCCCGGACAATTCGGAGAAAGTAGTAATCAGCCCTTCCAGTATGTCATTAAATATCCCGGAACCCTGACTGACACCAGTCAATTTGGTAATATTGTTATCAGAAGTGATTTGAGAGGGCGGTTATTGCGATTAAGAGATGTGGCTAAGATTGAACTTGGCGCTTATAGCTATTTGCAAACCTCTTCTACCAATGGTCATCCAAGCGTATCGATCTATGTTAGCCAGGTGGCAGGTTCCAATGCCAGGGATGTCATTCGCCAGACACTGGAAGTGATGAAAAACGCAGAAAAATCTTTTCCGAAAGGCGTTCACTATGCCGTACTTAAAAATGTGGATGCATTTTTGACCGCGTCCATTGATAAAGTGGTGCACACCTTTGTAGAGGCATTTGTCCTGGTCTTTATCGTGGTCTTTATCTTTTTACAGGATTTCAGGTCCACGTTGATTCCTGCCATTTCTGTACCGGTTGCCATTATCGGAACCTTCTTTTTCTTAAAACTCTTTGGCTTCACCATTAATTTATTGACCCTATTTGCCCTCATTTTGGCCATCGGAATCGTGGTGGATGATGCCATTGTGGTGGTGGAAGCAGTCCATGCCAAATTGGATGAGGGATATAAATCCGGAAGAAAAGCAAGCATTGATGCATTGGGTGAGATTTCTGGAGCTATTATTTCGATTACACTTATTATGGCAGCCGTTTTTATCCCGGTGAGTTTTATCGGGGGCTCTGCCGGTATGTTCTATAAACAATTTGGTCTAACGCTGGCAATTGCCATTACTTTGTCGGCCATTAATGCCCTTACATTGAGCCCGGCTCTTTGCGCGTTGTTTTTAAAAGGACACCAGGATAAAAAGCCCAAACGTGGCTTTATGCAGCGTTTTTATCTTGCCTTTAATACTTCTTTCGAAAAAGTAACCAATCGTTATGTAGAAACCATTTCTTTTTTCAATAAGAAAAAATGGATACCCATATGTATTCTTCTGGCTTGTACGGCAGGTCTTTATCTGATTAGTCGCACAACACCAACCGGCTTTGTGCCTAAGGAAGATTTAGGGACGATCAATTGCGAAATTTCCTTGCCGCCGGCGGCATCCTTAGGACGCACCGGTATAGTGACCCGTAAGGTGGTGGCTATTGCCAGTTCAATTCCCGAAATCAGTAATATAATGGCCGAAACTGGAAGAGGCCGCCTTTCCGGTTCAGGCAATAATTACGGCATGCTGGTAATGTCACTGGTCCCATGGGACAAGCGACACCGCGATGTGGACCAGATCATTGAAGAGCTTTTTGAGAAAACCGCCAATATAAAGGACGCGGAGGTTAAATTCTACACCCCGGCCACGATTCAGGGTTTTGGAACCACCAGCGGGTTCGCCTTTCAGCTGCAGGATAAGACCGGTGGTGACATTGCCCGATTCTATAAGGTCAGTAAAGATTTTTTAAGTGATCTTAATCAGCGACCGGAAATACAATATGCCAATACTTCATTTAACCCGAATTTTCCGGAATATCTCATGAATATAAATGTCCCTAAAGTAAAAGATGCCGGTCTCGCGTTAACGGATATCACCGGTACCATGCAAGGATATTTCGGAGGAATTTACGCTTCAAACTTTAATAAATTCGGACAGCAATTCAGGGTAGTGGTGCAGGCTGCACCCCAATACAGAATGACCCCTGAAAGCCTCAACGGTATATTCGTCCGCACGAAAAACGGCCAAATGGTACCTATTTCGGAATTTGTCTCTTTGTCGACTATTTACAGTTCACAAACGATTACCAGATTCAATTTGTTTAATTCCATTAGTGTTAACGGCTCCCCGGCTGCAGGGTATAGTTCCGGTCAGGCACTTACTGCCATTGAACAGGTCGCTAAGGAAACCTTGCCGCCGGGATTCAGTTATGAATACTCCGGTCTGTCACGGGAAGAACAACATGCGGGTAGCCAGACCATATATGTGTTTATACTCTGTCTTATTTTTGTCTATTTGTTATTAAGCGCTCAGTATGAGAGTTATATTTTGCCTTTGTCTATTATCCTAACCATCCCTATCGGGATGTTCGGTGCTTTTGCTTTTATAAAATTATTAGGCGTCAGTAATAATATTTATGTTCAGATTACGCTCATTATGCTGATTGGCCTCCTGGCGAAGAATTCTATTTTAATTGTAGAATATGCCGTTAAACGCAGACGTTCAGGCATGTCAGTTGTGCAAGCTGCGATATCTGGAGCAAGGATGCGGTTAAGGCCCATTTTAATGACTTCCTTCGCTTTTATTTTTGGTTTGTTGCCGCTGATGCTGACCACAGGTGCCGGAGCCAATGGTAACCATTCCATTGGAACGAGTGCGGTAGGAGGGATGCTTATCGGGACCTTATTTGGCGTATTCATCACACCTGTTTTGTTTGTGATCTTCCAGAATCTACAGGAAAGGATAAGAAAAAACAGGCATTTAGATAATGACGATGAAGGTGACGATGACGGTGATGATAAAGGGGAAATGGGACCTGTCAGACGCCCAGCTCCCCTAATGCCAAGACCGGTTTAGGGTAATTCCCTGGGATTTCAATCTCCCTAAATACACAGGAAGTCATTGCAACAGGATCTGATTAATAAATAGCCTTCTTAAAATTAGAAGAAAAGTGTAAAGTAACATATGTATAAAAGTCGTAATTTATTTATAATTTTTCTATCCGTCTCGATACTTGTGGCAATCAGTAGCTGCAGGCCGGTACTGAAAACATACCACAGCCCGGCTGTTCAGGTTGACAGTCTCTTTAGGGGTAATCATTTAATCTCTGATGACAGTTCCAATATCGGATCGCTTCATTGGAAAGATCTTTTCAAGGATTCCTTGCTACAACAGCTGATCCAGGAGGGTATCGATAATAATCTGGACCTTAAAACCGCCTATTCCAGGATTAATCAGGCGGCCGCTTACTTAAGGCAAAGCGAACTTTATAATTATCCTGATTTGAATGCAAATGCCAGTATAGAATATGGGAAAAAAACAGCCAACTCAGGTGCAATCAGTCATATACATCAATACCAGTTGGGGGTGAATGCGAGTTGGGAAGCTGATATCTGGGGCAAGCTTAAAAGTGCAAAAAAGGCGCAGATGGCTGCTTTATTGCAATCAGAGGCGTACGAGCGGGCGGTGAAGACGAACCTTGTTGCAGCCATTGCAAGGAATTACTACACCCTGATGGCTTATGATAAAGAACTAAGTGTGACCATGAAAACGGTGGAAACTTGGAAGAAAACAGTAGAGGTTATGAAAGACCTTAAAAAGGGGGCTAAGGTAACAGAGGCCGCAGTTGTACAAAGTGAAGCCGGCTTATATGCAACACAGGTTTCCATACCGGATCTTAAAAGAAATATCCGGGAAACAGAAAATACCATTAGTTATCTATTGGGTAGGGATCCTGGTAAAATTAAAAGAGATAGCCTGACCGTTAAAGAATTTATTCCGCTGTTTAAAACCGGTGTGCCGGCAGAGATTCTCGCCAACAGGCCAGATGTAAGGGAGGCTGAACTGAATTTCAGGCAGGCCTTTGAAATGACCAATGTAGCAAGGACATATTTTTATCCTTCACTGACCATTACGGCAAACGGTGGCCTTTCAAGCAACAATTTATCCACCTTTTTTAGCACCGGATCCTTTGTGGGTGGAATCCTTGGTGGACTTACCCAGCCTATATTTAACAGAAGAACCAATAAAACCCGGCTTAAGGTAGCCCAGGAAGATCAATTGCAGGCACTTTATAATTTTAAACAAAAGCTGTTGGGAGCCGGCCAGGAAGTTTCTAATGCCCTTTATAGTTACAAATCGGCCACGGATAAATTATCACCCAGGACCATGCAGCTTGCCAGTCTGCATAAAGCGGTCGATTATACGCAGGAACTGGTCCGTAATGATTTTGCTGATTACAGTGAGGTGCTGATTGCCATGCAAAGCCTGCTTTCGGCAGAAATCAGCCAGGTAACCGATTATCTGCAACGTAATGAGGCAATTGTGAATTTATATGCAGCCATGGGTGGCGGGTGGCAATAAAGAAAGTGTGGCCTGTGACGGACCGTCAGAAAACATCTTGTTTAAAATTAAGGTTTCCTTTTGATTTGTAGTTTACCCTAATTTGTAATTCCTTGATTTGCTGAATTTTCTATTTATATTAAGGCGGTTTTGAAGGCAAAATTGTACCTTTAAATACTGAATGAACAATATTTAAGCTTTCAATATAGCGTAATCAAAAGAAAACCAACAAAGATAAATGACAAATGCACGTATTGTATGGGTCGACGATGAAATGGAAAGCCTTAAAAGTCAAAAAATGTTTTTGGAACAAAAAGGCTATGAGGTTATAACATTCACTAACGGCTTTGATGCAATTGAATATATAAAGGTTACTAAACCGGATGTCGTACTGCTGGATGAGTCAATGCCAGGGCTAAGTGGCCTGGAAACGCTGGCTGCCATCAAAGAAATCCACAGAAGTCTGCCTGCTATACTCGTTACAAAAAATGAAACAGAGAACTTGATGGAAGAGGCCATCGGCAGTCAGATTGCTGATTATCTGATCAAGCCGGTGAATCCGAATCAGGTCCTGCTCAGTCTTAAAAAAATACTCGATAATAAGCGACTGGTGGCTGAAAAGACAACTTCGGCCTATCAAATGGAATTCAGATCCTTATTTATGGCACTTAGTGATAATCAGGATGCGGAAGGCTGGCAGGAAATTTATAAAAAGCTTATTTATTGGGAACTGGAAATGGAAAAAAGCAGGAGCCCGGAGATGATGGAAATTCTCCAATCCCAGAAACAGGAAGCTAATACGGCCTTTTTTAAGTTTATCTCCAAAAATTACGCGGATTGGATCAAGGCAGGCAGCGGTAACCGGCCGATCCTGAGCCCTGATGTGTTGAAGGAAAAAGTAGTGCCCTTAATAGAGCCGGGCATACCTACCTTTTTTATTCTGATCGATAACCTGCGCTTTGATCAATGGAAGATGATCCAGCCCTTATTTGAGGAGGATTTCAGGATGACCCGGGAGGATACTTATTTTAGTATATTGCCTACGGCTACACAGTATTGTCGTAATGCTGTCTTTGCCGGGATGATGCCCGTTGACATTGCCCAGAAATTCCCACAGCAATGGAAAAACGACGAAGAAGAAGGAGGCAAGAACCTCTATGAGGAAGAGTTTTTAGCGGCATTTATCAAGAAAATGCAGAAAAAAGATATCAAATATAGTTATACAAAGGTTGTCGGCAATCAGGATGCCCAACAATTACTGAGTGGTATCCATAATCTGCTGAATTTTGACCTGAATGTGATCGTCTATAATTTTGTAGATATGCTTAGTCACGCCAGGACAGAGATGGAAGTGCTCAAGGAGCTGGCTGGCGACGAACAAGGCTATCGCAGTATTACCAAAAGCTGGTTTGAGCATAGTCCGCTCAGGCAGGCACTCAAAAAAATCGCAGATAGAAAAATCCGGCTTGTGATTTCTACGGATCATGGGAGTGTTCAGGTGAAAACGCCCTATAAGGTAATTGGCGATAAACAAACCACCAGTAATTTACGCTACAAGCATGGTAAGAACCTGAATTACAATCCCAAAGAAGTTCTGGCCTTTAAAAATCCAAAAGAAGCAGGACTTCCTTTGCCTCATGTTAATAGTTCTTTTATTTTTGCCAAGGAAGACGGGTTTCTATGCTATCCAAATAATTATAATTATTTTGTCAATTATTATAAAAATACATTTCAGCACGGTGGAGTGAGCATGGAAGAGATGATTATTCCCGTCATACAGATGGAAAGCAAATAATGAATTTTATCAGAAATATATTTATATGAGTAGTGAAAAGGAGCCACACGCAAATCGACAACCTTCCTTGCAACCGGCGAAAAAAGCCACGCAGGACCTTGCATTAAATGAGGAAAAAAACATGGATTCCAAAACTGATCTAAATCAGGATTCAGCGCCGGACCGTGATAATGAAGAAAAAATCCAGATTGTCGAAGAAGGGCAACAACAGGCACAACAGAGCTCCAGTGAGACAAACGAAGAAAAAATGGCCATAATTGATGCGCAGGATATGGACAAGGATGAAACCAAGCATACAAATGAATTAGATAATGAGCCGGCAAATGAGGAAAAGCAGTACGCTTCGGATGGTCTGCAGCCAGATGAAGAACTTTCCACGATGAGGCCTAAATCGAAACGGAAAAGGAAATCAAACAAATCTCATGAGGTTCAAAAACCAGTGAAAATTATCCATATGGTTTTTGACCAGGCAGGTGGCGA
>Ga0164242_10001376_pt1 | contig 28800 bp, 31 predicted proteins | sample OricomgcompostMG_FD_108783 | JGI IMG/M metagenome (GOLD analysis project Ga0164242, IMG submission 108783) | Miracle-Growth compost microbial communities from Emeryville, California, USA - Original compost - Miracle growth compost (MG) ...
GGCCCAATCATTACGCCCATGCCCCAAATTGCCATGCCTTTGCCACGCTCTGCTTCTGAATAAATATCAGTAATGATTGCTTGTGATAAAGGTACCAAGGCAGCGCCAAATAGGCCTTGTAATAAACGAAAAATGACAATTTCACTTAACGTCATCGAGGCGCCGCATAAAGCAGAAGCGGCAGTAAAACCTGCTATGCAAATTAAAAGATATTTTTTTCTGCCAATCCGATCCGTTAAATAACCGGTTAATGGCATAAAAATACCAGAGGCCACTAAATAACTCGTAAGCGTCCAGGAAATTTCATCGGGCGCTGCCTCCAGCGAGCCTTGCATGTGTGGTAAAGCGACATTCACAATCGTTGTATCTAATACTTGCATTAAAGTGGCTGACATCACAGCGATAATAATTAACCAGCGTACAGAACTGGGAGCGCTGCTATTTTCCTGATTTGCCATAATGCTCCTTCCTAATGCGCAGACGCACTTGAATGGGTATCAATAATTACATTTGCTGAAGTGCCGATACGCAAAGGATAGCGTGGATCGAGATTTTCAATGCGAACACGTACAGGTACACGCTGGGTGACTTTTACCCAATTACCGGTTGCATTTTGTGGTGGTAATAACGAAAACACCGCGCCACTGCCACCGCTTATGCTTTCTACTACGCCTTTAAATAAATGATTCGGATACATGTCAACTTCAACCGTTGCGCTTTGGCCTGGCTTGACATGCGCAAGATTGGTTTCTTTATAATTGGCATCAACCCAGAATTCCGAACTATCAATTAAAGCAAATAAAGGTTGATTGATTGTAATAATATCACCGGTACGTAATGTCATATTGGTAATCCAGCCGCTTGCCGGCGCTGTAATGCGCGTATATTGTAAATTTAAAGTCGCTTGAGCAATATTGGCTTTATCATATTCGACAGTGGCTTGTGCGGAATGCAATTTGGCGACGGCGTCATCACCGGCCTGTTGCGACAAGGCTTTGGTTTTAACGAGTGTAAGCGTTCTGTTTGCGGTTAGTTGTGCGTTTATCAAATTGGCTTCATCAATTTTAAGTTGCGCATCGGCTTTATCTAAATCCGTTATAAAAGGCACAGGATCAATTTCTAATAGCAGCTGTCCTTGTTGCACAAATTGATTATTGTCAACGTAAAGATGAATCACTTGTCCGGTAATGCGAGGTGCAATTTGCACTACATTAGCGTTAATATAACTATCATCTGTGCTAACATAACGTTGACTGTATAGCCAATAAAAATAATAACCAATGAGTATTATAACTAAGGCGATAAGCGTTACTTTTTTTTGTAAAGTATGTGAAGTTTTTAATTGATTTACTGCTGAATTAATTTTGGCGTTCATATAATAGTTCCTGCACGTTCTTTAATTTTTTGCAAAACTTGCATGCACTGTTTAAGTTCAGACTCTGGAATAACTGATAATAATTCTTTGCGTAATTTACTGGCGGTGGCGTGAATATGAGTCAAGGTATCGTGCGCTTTATCCGTTAGCTTGACGGTTTTACTGCGCCTGTCATGTGGAACATCTTCCCGCACGATCCAGCCTGTTTTAGCCAGGCCGTCCAATAAAGTGACCAGGCTGGCGCCTTCAATGCCTAAGCGGTTCGCTAATTCGGTTTGGGTTAAAGGCTTGGTGGCCATCGAAAGATGTAAAAGCGTGCGCCATTTGGCCTGGCTCAACCCTAAGGGTTTGAGGCGCTTATCCAGGAGATTGCGCCATACGCTGGCGGTCTCATGTAATAAGAGAGGAAATAGTTCGTGGGTCTTAGACATAAATAAGCCTCACCGGTTATTAGATAGCTTGCTAATTATTAGGCTTCTAATTATTTTATAAGTATATTAATAGCATGAGATTTAACTTTTAGCAACTAAAATAATGCTAATGGAGGTATGCTTTATGGGTTCAGCAATATTTCTTAAGGGTTTGATAATTGGGTTATCCATTGCGGCGCCGGTTGGCCCGATTGGTGTTTTATGTATGACGCGCTCTTTGCATCAAGGTTTTAAAACGGGGCTGGTAACCGGATTAGGCGCTGCTACTGCCGATGGTGTTTATGGCGCAGTAGCGGCATTTGGCTTAACAACGATAGCTATTTTTTTGCAGCACTATCAGGGGTGGATGCAAATAATCGGTGGTTTATTTTTAGGTTACTTGGGCATAAAAACAGCGCTGACCACTAGCTCCCATCGTGCTGCAAAAGACAAGAAAATAAGCTTATTACGCGCCTATTTAACCACCGTTTTTCTTACACTTACTAACCCTATGACTATATTTTCTTTTTTAGGCATTTTTGCCGGTTTAGGTTTAGGCAGTGTTCATACCGGTTATCTGGCGGCGGCTATTTTAGTAATTGGTGTTATTATGGGTTCTTTCTTATGGTGGTTGCTATTAAGTGGTAGCATCGCCATGCTGCATACAACCATTAAAAGCACATTTTTTGTTTGGATCAATCGTATTGCGGGGGCCATTATTTTTAGTTTTGGTCTAATTATATTAGGTAAATTAATATGAAAATAAAGGTATTGAATTATCTGCTTTTGCTTGGCGGTATTATTTTATTGCTGAGTGGATGTATTCATAAAGATTCAAATATCGTTTTACCCAGCGATTACACGGTTAATTTACTTGATACTTTTAAATTATCGCATGACCAAGGCCATTACAGCCGATTATTAATTTCAGCGCCAGGAGTTAAATCGATTTATTTTACAGTAATTGCACTGAATGCTAATCATTATACCGCTAAGTTATATCTGCAACCGGATAATAAAGCCCCGCAGTCAGTAACCGCAGTTGCGCAACAGCAACGGGCACAAATCGGTATCAATGGCGGTTTTTATACAAAAGATTTTAAACCAGATGGTTTATTTATTATGAAGGGTCAACAATTATATCCTTATTTCCATGCCAAAGTACTATCAGCATTGGTGTTAATTAATAAAAAAGGACAACTCGATTTGCAACACAAAGATTTTCCTTATCAGCAGGCTTATTATGCAATGCAGACGGGTCCTATATTAATTGATGATGGTCGCGTTGCAGTGCATCCCGTCAATCAATTGGCCCGACGTACATTGTTGGCAAAAACCAGTAAGGGACAATTACTGATTATTAATACTTCTGCAACTTCTCTTTATAATGTCGCCACTATTTTCCATGATCACCCTGATTGGTTTGGGATAGAAGCTATTAATACGCTCGCCAATCTCGATGGCGGCATCTCGACAGGTTTGTATTTTCATATGGCTAACAAAGCAGTATCGATAAATGAAATAAAATACGTTAAAACTATAATGCTATTTTATTCAAAATAAGACTTTTGCGGATTTTTAAATCATTAAATAATACTAATGTAAGCGCAAAGGTAAGCGGTATTAGCAGTGAGCTAATCACAGTTTGCACTATAAAACCTATCAGGCTATGTTTTCCTGCCAAAACGGAAACCACAATACTGATTACGCCTAATAAAAAGCCTGGCACTATTAAGACAATGACAGTACGCCACCAATGGCTATGTACTAACTTGAAGCTTGCTTTGATTGATTGCGTAATTGATAAACCATCAAATAAAATAAACGGTTTGTAAAAAAACAGATAAGGAAATACGCCAATTAAAGCAATCATTAACAGCAGACCTATAATAACAAGGGGTAATATATGATGGTGTGCAACTAAAATAGAGATAACGCCCAGGATTACAAATACCGCTATGCCTAATAACATGTAAAGCGTACATAATAAATCAGCACCTAACGTACGCCAGTAAAATCGACGTAATAAAGCAGTAACAGGTGATAGTTTTGCTGCTTGCATCGCTGTATTTTGTATATGGCTGAAGACAATAATGGCGAGCGCAGGCGCAAGTACAATAGGCAATAAAAAGATAAGAATAGTTACGGCAATAGTTGTTATGGAAAGTGTTTTAGGGTGGTGGTACTGAAGATAAACCACGCTTTGTATGATAAGCTGAAATAAAAAGGTCCATAACAAAACTTTGCTTAAGCTTGCTGTGTAAAGCCGTAAACCATCACCTATCAGTGCAAACATCCCTTGGGTATTTTCATGGTATTTAAACATCATAATTTCCATTTGAAGGGGGTTATTTCACAGAAAATTTACAGCAAGCGTTAAAATAGTCAAGGGATTAAGAGAGGTCTAAATTCCTAATTTTACAGGGAAATTAAAATAGGTATCAGGATAATAAGGTTCATGCTTTCTCATAAACGTTCCCTGGTAAAATAAACCTCTGTTATCTTAACATTAAAACAGTGTTTGTTAATTACCCATAAGGTTATGCATTATTTTCCTGATTTTACGGCATTTTTCCTGGTCAAATTTGCTCAATCTACTAGACATTTACACCCATAATCGTTAACTTTAGTAACCCTGTTTGCCAGTGAGACGTTTATGTTACGTATTGTTCAACAAGCACTGACTTTTGATGATGTCCTCTTACTACCTGGTCACTCCACAATTTTGCCTAAAGATACTGTTTTAACCACACGTTTGACCAAGTCTATTACCCTGAACATCCCCTTATTATCGGCTGCCATGGACACCGTAACCGAAGCACGTTTGGCGATTGCATTAGCCCAGGAAGGCGGCATGGGTATTATTCATAAAAATATGCCGATTGAGAGACAGGCCGAACAAGTGCGTAAAGTTAAAAAATATGAGAGCGGCATTGTAAAAGATCCTATTTTTGTCTCACCGGATATCACCGTAAAAGAATTATTACAACTTACGCAAGCACACAATATTTCCGGCGTGCCTGTGGTTGAAAAAGATAAACTCGTGGGTATTGTTACCAGCCGCGATGTGCGTTTTGAAACCAATCTGGAACAATCCATTGCCAAAGTGATGACACCAAAAGAACGCTTGATCACCGTACGTGAAGGTGCAAGCCGTGATGAAGTGATAAAATTATTGCACAAACATCGTATTGAAAAAGTTTTAGTCGTTAATGACAAAAGTCAGTTATGTGGTTTAATTACGGTTAAAGATATTCAAAAAGCCAAAGAAAAACCACTGGCTTCTAAAGATGAATTCGGCCGTTTGCGTGTGGGAGCAGCAGTAGGTGTGAATAACGATGAACATGTTGCTGCTTTAGTAGCAGCTGGTGTTGATGTCATAGTAGTCGATACCTCACATGGTCATGCGGAAAGTGTACTGCAGCGCGTGCGTTGGATAAAAAAACAATATCCTGGCGTGCAAGTTATTGGTGGCAATATTGCTACCGCAGCAGCAGCAAAAGCTTTAATGAAAGCAGGCGCAGATGCAGTAAAAGTTGGCATTGGTCCAGGCTCAATCTGCACCACGCGAATTGTAGCAGGCATTGGTGTGCCGCAAATTACGGCGATTGCAAATGTTGCCGAAGCTTTAAAAGACACTGATGTGGGTATTATTGCCGATGGTGGTATTCGCTATTCTGGTGATGTATGTAAAGCATTAGCAGCCGGTGCACATGCAGTGATGATTGGTGGTTTATTAGCAGGTACTGAAGAAGCGCCCGGTGAAGTTGAGCTTTATCAGGGCCGTGCTTATAAATCCTATCGCGGTATGGGTTCATTAGGCGCCATGGCCCAAGGTTCCAGCGATCGTTATTTTCAAGATATGCGTGCAGGCGCTGAAAAATTAGTACCCGAAGGCATTGAAGGCCGTGTGCCTTATAAAGGCAGTTTACATACTATCGTACATCAATTAACGGGCGGTTTACGTTCAGGAATGGGATATACCGGTTGCGCTACGTTGGAAGAGTTACGCACTAAAACCGAATTTGTGCAAGTAACTTCGGCGGGCATGCGAGAGAGTCACGTGCATGATGTAAGTATTACGAAGGAACCACCGAATTATCAGGTTGATAATTCGTAATGTATTTTTGGTTTGGTGGCGTCTTGAGGTTTAGAGGCGCGGGGTCCTGTCACCTGCGGGACCCTAAAATTGCTTTCGCAATTTTAGGGGACCCCCCTCCGGCGCCACCCCTCAGCAATGGACGCTGTATAATGCGATTTCTATTTTTAATCCCCTCTCCCTTTGAAGGGAGAGGGTTAGGGTGAGGGTTGATTTAAATAAATACATTTCAAATAAATGAATGTGAAGAACAAAAATTTAGTTTCCGCTAACGGAAACTCACTGGAGGGGTGGCACGGAAGTCTCTTTTTCTTCACGCGCAGCAGTGCGAGCATGAAGAAAAAGAGACTGCAGTGACAGGACCCCGTAACCACCAATCCCTAGGCGGAAACGGTGACGACGGCACGGCACATATTCAAACAGCAGAATTTAAACTTTAACACAAATATAAAAATTGATAATTATGAAAAACACCAAACGCATTTTAATTTTAGATTTCGGATCCCAATACACACAATTAATCACACGCCGTATTCGCGAATTTGGTATTTATTGTGAATTACATCCTTTTGATATGTCAGCAGCGGCCATAAAAGAATTTAATCCGGCAGGTATTATTTTATCGGGTGGACCCGCTTCAGTGTATCACCAGGACTCACCGCGTGCACCACAGATTGTATTTGAATTAGGTGTGCCGGTATTTGGTATCTGTTATGGCATGCAGACAATGGCAACACAACTAGGCGGCGCTGTTGAAAAATGTGAACATCGTGAATTTGGTTACGCGCAGGCAAAAATATTAACCGAATCTGCTTTATTAAAAGGCATTGAAGATCATATTGGTGAACAAGGCGAGGCTTATCTTGATGTCTGGATGAGTCATGGCGATCGCGTTGGTAAATTACCGCCTGGATTTGAAGTAATTTCCAGCACGCCTAGTACACCGATTGCCGGCATGGCCGATGAAAAACGGCGCTTTTATGCAGTTTTATTTCACCCAGAAGTAACACATACCAAACAAGGTGAAAGAATCTTTTATCGCTTTGTGCGTGAAATCTGTGATTGCCCCTTAGAGTGGACGCCCAGCAAAATATTAGAAGATAGCGTTAAAGAAATGCAAGAAAAAGTGGGTAACGAACAAGTTATTTTAGGTTTATCGGGTGGCGTTGATTCTACTGTGGTTGCAGCGCTGTTACACAAAGCCATTGGTAAACAATTAATTTGTGTGTTTGTCGACCATGGTTTACTGCGCGTGCATGATTTAGAGCGCATCGATCGCGTATTAACGGGTTATATGAAAATTCCGATTATTAAAGTAGATGCACGTGAACGCTTTTTATCTGCTTTAGCCGGTGTTACCGACCCAGAACAAAAACGTAAAATAATCGGTAAAATATTTATTGATGTTTTTGAAGAAGAAGCAGCGCGTTATCCCAATGCAAAATGGCTGGCGCAAGGCACCATTTATTCAGATGTTATTGAATCAGCGGCAACCGAATCTGGTAAAGCGCATTCCATTAAATCCCATCATAATGTGGGTGGTTTGCCAGAAAAAATGAATTTAAAATTATTAGAACCCGTGCGCGAATTATTTAAAGATGAAGTGCGGCAATTAGGTTTGCAATTAGGCTTGCCTTCTGAGCTGGTTTATCAGCATCCGTTTCCAGGTCCTGGACTTGCAGTGCGGGTATTAGGTGAAATTAAAGAAGAATATTTAGCCTTATTGCGCAAGGCCGATGCTATTTTCTTAGAAGAATTACATAGCCAAGGTTATTATGCCCAAGTCAAACAAGCGTTTGCAGTGTTTTTACCGGTAAAATCGGTAGGTGTTATCGGTGATGCACGGCAATATGCTTATGTCATTGCCTTGCGCGCTATCGAAACCTCTGATTTTATGACGGCACGCTGGGCACATCTGCCTTATGAATTATTAGAAAAAGTCTCCAACCGCATCATCAACGAAGTGCATGGAATTTCCCGTGTGGTTTATGATATCTCCGGCAAGCCGCCGGCTACAATTGAATGGGAATAAATAAGTCATATTAGGCTATGCCCGGATTGGTCAATTTCAACCTGCAACTAATGCGATTTCCGTCCAAGATTTAACCAAAAAAACCTTGCTTAAGGAAGCCTTAAGGTTTCCTTAAGCTTGATCGGTTAAACTGAAATTCATGCTACATATAATTTATCAAGGAGAGTAGCCATGGGAAATCCTTCCAGAAAAAGTTCAGCACATAGCAACGAACAAACTCCCGGTGCCAAGAAACCTGGTCGAGCTGGGCGAAAAATGATTGCAAGGTTCAACGGCGAGTTTAAAAAAAATGTCTTAGAAACACAATATAATTTTACGATACCTACTGATCTCACACAGGGTAAGGCAAGCAGAGTAATTTCTGGCACCGATGAAAACAATCAAAAAGTAATTATAAAAATTCTCAAAGGCAATTCACCGCTAGCTGTGCAGAAAGCTGAAAGAGAAATTGCGGCATTACAGCGAGAATCGTACTACGTTGAGTATTATAAGGATAGCAAGAATAACTATTTTATTATAATGAAAAAAATTAAGGGAAAGGATTTAAAAGAAATATATGAATCACACAAGCTAGCGCTAAAACAGGGTAAAGCAGGAACACTTGCTCTAGCGCAAATAATTTTTAACTGTTTAAAAGCTAGAGATGCTTTAAAAGCATTACATGATAAAGGCTGGGGACATGGAGATGTAAAACCTGATAACTGTATGGAAGATCAGGATACACAGACAGTTAAATTAATTGATTTTGGTAATGTTTCTTTCAAAGAGGGTGAGATAATACCGCAAAAGAATTTTGTTGGAGGTAATAGATTCTTTTCAGCACCGGAGGCAAGGCAAGAAGCTGCAAAAATAATTAATGATCGCATAGCGGATTGTTGGTCTTTTGGGGTTATGCTGGCTTATTTTTTAGATTTAGTAACTGTAAATGAATATAATTTTTTTGACGCTGACAAATTTAAAGAAAATAAAAGCTCACATATAGCTAAATTATGCCAGGTATATAAATTAGATAACGATAATGCAGAAAAAATAATCGATCTCATAATCAAACTTACTTGTGCTGATCGTGAGAAACGTGGCACGTTGGAAGATGTGAAAATTTTAGATGAGATCGCTTATAACGCTTGGCCGGAAGCTTATAAGCAATATAATCCAGCATATCAACCAGCAGTGACGACCCCTGCTGATTCTGTTCCTGTTGCTCCAATAAATACTGCCGATAAATCAGCTTCAACAGCTACTTTAACAAAGCTGAAAGCCTGGTTTGTCAGTTTGAATCCTTTTAAAGGATTGTTTAGTACAGAAGCTTTAACAGATACCCCCAAACAACCAGATTCAACGAAAAAAACACTTAATTTGCTATCAATAGAAAGCAAGGCAGTGACTGCTCGAAAAACAGAAGTTAATCCTGAGCATGCTACTACTTCAACAGAAAGCAAGAAAAACAGCCGGGGTAATTTTTTTAAATCAATTTTTACTTTTTCCATACGCAAAAAATCACCCGGAAAAGCAGGCAATGTGTCTGAATCTGAGCAAGTTCAAGCTTTACCTAATAAGGAAAATGCTTTTTTTGTTAGTAAAGCAACAGCAGCGCATAAACTGGTAAGATAATTAATTTAATAATTTTAAATTCGGTTGCTTGCGCTGATACAATCCGATCAGATTTTTCTAAGCTGAATCTTATTTGAAAAAGTTGATACTAAGGATTAAACTGCTGACTTATTCTCAGCTATAACAGGAGCAACTGCTTGAGCGCACTTATTCTGGTTACCACACTTCTCTTAACTTTCTGGTTAATCTCTTTAGTCTGGAGTCAAAAAGTCGCTAAACGTGTTTTCCAGATTGTTATTTATCTGGCACTCATTATTGCAGTTATTTTCGGTATTTATATTGGTTATCAAAGTTACCGCTTAGGTTCTTTGCTGCATCAAGTCAATGAACGCAGTCTTGATGCAATAAAAGTTATTAATTTACCGCCAACGCCTGTTCAGCAGTAATAATAAATTGCCGTTAAAACACATGCGATACCAACCAAATTAACGCCAGCACTGAAATTGGCACCCCGAGTAACCAGGCAATAGCATATTTCATAGTCATTTCTCCACAATAAAAGATTATCTATTCATTTTTATTGTAACTTTTTATACTTGTGCCAGCTTTCGGCTGCCCGCTATAAGCTATGTCATTTTTTTGCTAATGTTCTTGTGGGACTGGCTATGGTAAACCCTAAAAACTCGCTATAATCGCCAACTTTACTAAATTGTCATCAGGAGTTAAGCCAATGGCTAACCGTACGCCGCTTTACGAACAGCATTTACAAGCCAATGCAAAAATGGTTGATTTTGCTGGCTGGGATATGCCAATCCATTATGGTTCACAGATAGAAGAGCATCATAAAGTGCGGCAGGATGCTGGCATGTTTGATGTATCACACATGGCAGCGGTGGATATTAAAGGTGAACAGGCACAAGAATTTTTGCGCCATGTCTTGGCTAATGATGTGGCGAAATTACAGCAGCCAGGCAAAGCCTTATATGGCTGTATGTTAAATGAGCAGGGCGGCATTATTGATGATTTAATTACTTATTATGTAGCACCTAATTATTATCGCTTGGTGGTCAATGCGGGTACGCGCGAAAAAGATATCAACTGGTTAAATAAACAGGCGACCGGTTTTAAGATTACTATTACCGTACGTACCGATTTGGCGATAATCGCTGTGCAAGGCCCACAAGCCCGCACTAAAGCCACTCAGGTTTTTCCTGCACCCGTTCGATCAGCATTAGCTATTTTAAAACCTTTCCATTTTTTAGAATGGGACGGCTGGTTAATTGCGCGCACCGGTTATACGGGTGAAGATGGTTTAGAAATTATGTTGCCGGTTACCAAAGTAGCTGAATATTGGCAAAAATTCTTAAAAGCGGGCATTAGCCCGTGTGGTTTAGGTGCGCGCGACACTTTACGTTTAGAGGCTGGATTAAATCTTTACGGTTCTGATATGGATGACACTACTACTCCACTAGAATCGAATCTTGCCTGGACTGTTGCTTTAGAACCCGCCAACCGGGAGTTCATTGGCCGCACCGCTTTAGAAAAGCAGTTGCAGCAAGGTGTAAAGCGCAGCTTGGTTGGTTTAGTATTGACCGAACGCGGGGTATTACGCGGGCATCAAAAAGTCGTTGCTGAAGGCATAGGTGAGGGCGAGATTACCAGCGGAACTTTTTCGCCAACCTTGGGTTACGCTATTGCTTTGGCGCGTGTACCCGCTAATATTGGTGCGCAATGTCAAGTTGCAATCAGAGACAAATTATTTTCAGTACGCGTTATTAAACCACCATTTGTACGCAATGGTAAAAAAGTTTTTGAATAAATAAAGAGGATCAACATGAGCAATATACCTAGCGAATTAAAATATACAGCCAGCCATGAATGGGCGCGTTTGGAAGAAGATGGTACGGTAACCGTCGGTATTACTGATCATGCGCAGGGATTATTGGGTGATGTGGTATTTGTCGAATTACCAGAAGTAGATGCTGAAATTGAAGCCGAAGCAGAAGCCGGTGTGGTTGAATCCGTTAAAGCAGCCTCCGATATTTATATTCCTATCAGTGGCACCGTCATTGCTGTTAACGAGGATTTAGCAGATAAACCCGAATTAATTAATTCAGATCCTTATGGCGCTGGCTGGATGTTTAAAATACAGCCTTTAGATGAAGAGGATTTAAATGAATTAATGGACGCTGAGGGTTACACCGAACAAGTTGTAAGCGAGGAACATTAATTTATGCCATTTATTCCGCATACAAAAGCCGATGTTGAGGCAATGTTAGCCGCCATTGGTGTGAAGTCGATCGAGGATTTATTTGCTGAAATTCCAGCTAATCTACGCGCAGGTGCTTTAAGCAAAATTCCAAGTGGTTTAACTGAAATGGAATTAACCCGCTTCATGCAAAAACGTGCGGCAGAAAATGATCAAGGCTTATGTTTTATTGGTGCAGGCGCTTACGAACATCATATTCCGGCAGCCGTATGGGACATCACCAGCCGCGGCGAATTTATGACAGCGTATACCCCTTATCAGGCTGAAGCCAGTCAGGGTACGCTGCAATTAATTTATGAATTCCAATCCATGATTGCCAGCCTGACCGGTATGCAGGCATCTAATGCTTCGCTTTATGATGGCGCATCTGCATTAGCAGAGGCAGTATTAATGGCGGTACGTGCTAATAAGCATTCCAAGGCGCGGCGTATTTTAATGCCGCAAACCGTACATCCGGCTTATCGTGAAGTCGTGAATGCCGTAGTACGCACACAACAAATTGAAATTATCGAAATACCGTTTGATCAAAAACGCGGCAATATCAATTTAGCTTCATTAGAGCGTTTTACCAAAGAAGATATAACGGCGCTGGTAATTCCACAGCCGAATTTTTTTGGTGTGCTAGAAGAAGTCGATGTATTAACCGATTGGGCACAGCAGAAAAATGCGTTAGTGATTGCAGTGGTTAATCCAACCGCTATCGCTTTATTAAAAGAACCGGGGCAATGGGGTAAGCAAGGCGCTGATATTGTTTGTGGTGAAGGTCAGCCACTGGGTGTGCCGCTGGCCTCGGGCGGTCCTTATTTTGGCTTTTTGACCTGCAAACAAGAATATGTGCGTCAGATGCCTGGCCGTATTGTTGGCCGCACAGTCGATTTAGAAGGCAAACCCGGTTTTGCTTTAACACTGCAGGCGCGCGAACAACATATACGCCGCTCTAAAGCGACTTCCAATATTTGTACCAATCAAGGATTATTAGTTACAGCAGCCACGATTTATATGAGTTTATTAGGCCCGGAAGGTTTACGCCGTGTTGCAGCGGCCAGTCATGCTAATACACGCACATTAATTGAAAAATTAACGGCCGTTAAAGGTGTTGAATTAGTATTTGATCAACCTTGCTTTCATGAAACAGTTATCCGCTTTAATAAACCTGTACATGAGGTATTAACAGCATTGGATAAAGCGGGTATTCAGGGCGGTTACGCGTTAAATAATGATTATCCTGAATTAGGCGAAGCGTTATTAGTGTGCGCAACCGAAACCAAACATCAGGATGATTTAACTGCGTATCAGCAACAGTTGCAGAAGATACTTTAACTTAACAATTCTTCCTGCAAGCCAATTTCAATGGCTTTGCTGATTAATTGTGATTTGGTTGAGCAATTTAGTTTGGCTTTTAAGCGATCAATGTAAGTGCCCACGGTTTTCAGTGAAATGCCTAATATTTCACTGATTTCCCGCATGGTTTTACCTTTTAAAAAATACATTAAACATTCCGTTTCCCGGTTGGAGAACTTAAGATCGCGAATACCCGCTAAAGAGAACTCACTGATATGATGTGAAATACCAAACACGCCTGCTGTTTTGCCATCGTTAGTGTAATAAGGGGCTTTAACAGTTAAGAGTTTTATTTTATATGAATCAGGCAGGATTAAAGTGTTAGTATACTGTATGGATGTATTTTTTCGCATGACTTCTTCATTTTCCTGGATGGCGAAATGAGCGAGATGCTGATTTTCATCGCCAAAAAGATCCATGAAGGAGCAACCGATAAGCTCTTGTTTATTAGTAACATTATGTTTGCGAAACATCTCCAGCATGGTTCGATTGTAACCTAAAAGAATATGGTTAGTGTCGAACCAATAAGCATTTACGCGACCGGTTAAGCTCGCTAATTTATCCAAATCAATGCTGAATTTTTTCATTATAATTAGTGGGAATTAACAAAAATTAAGGGGTAAAATAGCATAGGTAAAGTGGTGCTGTGTATCCGTAATATTTACTGATGGTGAATACGCTAACCTTGCGTGTGCTTTGCTAATTTATCTATATTTTGGCTTCCACTTTGGTGGTGAGAGCGTTAAAATGCCAGCCTTATTTATTCTTACTAAAACAATGGTAATTTATGCTGATTTTTGAACTTAGCCAGCCACAGCGTCAGGCACATTCACAAATGCCGCCACAGGCAATAACAATTACGGATATACCTGCTCATTTATTGCGCAAAACCAAGCCTGCTTTGCCGGAGGTATCGGAGTTACAAGTGGTGCGGCATTATACACGGCTGTCGCAAAAGAATTTTAGTATTGATACCCATTTTTATCCGCTGGGTTCTTGTACCATGAAATATAATCCGCGCGGTGCTCATCGTTTGGCATCTTTGGCGGGTTTTATTAATAGACATCCTTTATCACCGGCCGAGCATAGTCAGGGTTATTTACGCTGCGTGTACGAATTCCAGGAAATTTTAAAAGAAGTCACTGGCATGCAGGCGGTTTCTTTAACACCCATGGCGGGGGCGCAAGGTGAATTTGCGGGTGTGGCTATGATTCGTGCTTATCATCAAGCACGTGGTGATACTGCGCGTACGGAAATTTTAGTGCCAGATGCAGCGCATGGTACTAACCCGGCTTCTGCCGTCATGTGTGGTTATAAAGTGCGGGAAATTCCAACGGATGCACAGGGTGATGTTGATCTCGAAGCTTTAAAAGCGGCGGTTGGTCCACAAACCGCAGGTATTATGTTAACCAATCCTTCTACTTTAGGCGTTTTTGAAAGACGTATTGAAGAGATTGCCAAAATAATTCACCAGGCCGGTGGATTACTGTATTACGATGGTGCTAATTTAAATGCCATTTTAGGCAAAGTACGTCCTGGCGATATGGGCTTTGATGTCATGCATATTAACTTACATAAAACCTTCGCCACGCCGCACGGTGGTGGCGGCCCTGGTTCAGGTCCGGTAGCAGCAGGTCCGCGCCTGGCGCCTTATTTACCGATTCCGATGGTCACTTGTGAAAATAATCATTATCGCTGGTTAACTAAAAAAGATTGTCCGCAGAGTATTGGCCGTTTATCTGCTTTTATGGGCAATGCCGGTATTATTTTACGTGCTTATATTTATGCGCGCTTATTAGGCCGTGAAGGTTTATTGCGTGCAGCAGAGTATGCAACTTTAAATGCCAATTATTTATTAGCGTGCTTACGTAAAATGGGTTATAAACCTGCTTTTGCACAACGCCTGGCAACGCACGAATTTATTTTAACGTTGAGCCAATTAGCCAAGCAATATAATGTCAATGCGATGGATGTAGCTAAACGTTTATTAGATTATGGTTTTCATGCACCCACTACTTATTTCCCCTTGCTGGTGCCAGAGTGTTTATTGATAGAACCTACGGAGACAGAAAGTAAAGAAGCATTAGATGCTTTTGTAAATGCTATGCAAACTATTTTGCAGGAAGCACAAGCGGAGGGTGAAAAAGTGCGAGGTGCGCCCTATAATTTACCGGTGCGTCGTTTGGATGATGTCAAAGCAGTGCGTGAACTTGACATTGCCTGGCAAGCCGAGACTCACGAGACTCAACAGTAACTTTATATGTTTTATCCTATTAAACATTTATGGCGCGCAACCGTTTATTCCTGGCAGGGTTTAATAGCGGCCTGGCGCTATCAATGGGTTTTTCCCTTAGAAGTTTTTAGTTTTATTGTTGCGGTGCCATTAGGTATTTATTTAGGTAAAACTTCCGTAGAAAGAGTTTTATTGATTTGCTCAGTGCTTTTAGTGTTAATCGTAGAATTATTAAATTCTGCCATTGAAACCGTGGTAGATCGTATTAGCCAGGAACGCCATGAATTATCAGGTCGTGCAAAAGATTTAGGGTCAGCTGCCGTATTTTTAACAGTAATAAATGCACTAATAATTTGGAGTTTTATTTTATTGCCAAAGATTTTTTAATTATAAATATATTATATACTCTAAGTGTTTCATTGTGGTTGTTAATATTAAAAGGGAGGGGGAATTAGCTACTACGTAATTTAAAAGGAAATTGAGTGACCTCATGACTGTAAAAAACAATCGTCGTATTAATTTACGTTTGCTCGCACAGGCATTAGGCGGCATCGCCGAGCTGGCGAATTTTTTGGGCAAATCACCCAGTCAAATGAGTCATTTAATTGGCACCTATGTTAGTAAAAATATCGGTGATCGACTCGCCGCTGAAATTGAAAAAGCCTTTGCCAAACCGCCTGGCTGGTTAGATGGTTATTATGTAGGCCAGGAAGAAGAAGTTATTGCTACCGCAGTACCGCCGGCCGCCTGTTACCGTATTCCTCTATTAAAGAAGCAGGAAGTTGTTAACTGGGTGCTATATCCTGCTAAACGGCAAATTGGTAATGAAGATCACGAATATTTTTACACTTCGGTGCAAGTCAGCAATGCGGCTTATGCTTACCAGATTCAGGCCGATAGTATGGAATCGCTGAGCGGAATTAGCTTTCCTAAAGGTACTATTGTTATCGCTGATCCTGCCGTGCCTATGCGCGATAATTCTTTTGTGTTAGTGCGATTAGATCGTGAACTTGAACCGATGTTACGTCAGGTCGTTCACATGAAAGCTACGGTCTACTTACAAGCCTTAAATTCACGTTATCCCTTGATTGAATATCGCGAGCATTATTTGCATTGTGGTGTTGTCAAAGGTGGGATGCTGTTGCGAACGAAGTGGTGATATTTTATCAATGCACTATTTTTCTTTTAGTAGAAAGCAAAAAAGCACAATAATGATACCTGTTTAAATCTGGTAGCAATTTTAGTTAAAATTAATTTTTCAGCCATTTTTGCAGAATTTCCTGCAAACGTTTATGTAATAAAGGTTTGACTAAATAATCATCCATGCCTACATTTAATCCATGTTTTTCATCTTCTTCTAGCGCATATATTGTTAAACCGATAATAGGTGTGCGTGGTTTGCCTTGTTCACGTTTGCGAATTTCAGCGGTGACTTCAAGGCCGCTGATATCAGGCAGGCCAATATCCATAAAAATTAAATCATAATTATTATGTTCTAATAGATGTAATGCTTTTTGCCCATTCGCAGCAATATCAACGGTAAAGCCAAGTTGTTTTAATTGATGTTCTGCACTAAATTGTGCAGTCGGTTCATCTTCTACAATAAGTACATGTTGTGATTTAACGGGCATTTTTTTAAAAGTATCTTTCGTAGGCCAGCTTTGCCAGGCAATGGCTAATTTAGCGGCGAAGGCTTGATCCTGCATGGGCGCCAACACACAATTAAAGCCGCTAAAATGTGCGCGTTCAATTTCAAAATCAAAAGTTTTGTGATGGCTTGGCGTCAGTGCCAGTACGGGCATCATATTTTGATAATGGGGATTGGCTTTTATGGTGCGGCCTAAATAGGCGGTATGGTGATCCAGTTGATCACTGCTGACAATAATCATTTGATAAGCAGAATTAGTTTGCACAGCCTGCTGTAAGCTGGGCAACGCTTCTTCTAAAGCAACTGCATTACAAATTAATTTTAATGCTTGTAATTGTTTTTGTAATAATTGCCGGCGTTTAGCATCATCATCCACTAATAATGTTTGCACGCCCATGAGGCAACTCATATCAATAGTACTTTCTGCGGAAGCTTGGGTGGTTTTTTGCGTAAGTGTTAATTGCGATAGCGCGACTAAATTATTTAATATTGTTAAGCTCTCATTGCTTAAATGCTGGATTTTAGCGATCAATTCGTTTTGTTGGCGTGGCGACAAAGTATGTTCTTGAAAAGTTTGCGTGGCTTCAACAATAGCTGCTAATGGTATTGCCAGTATTTCATTAATGGCCTGGCTTAAATGGGCTGCTATTTGCTTGGTTTCCTGCGAAAGTTTGCTTAGCTTGGCAAATAGATCATTAATTTCAGCTAAATTGCGATTGTTCATAGGCATGACTTTTACCCGTTTTAGTAGGTTTTTTAATTTTTATAATATTTTACGCCATATAGGGGGAATATAGCTATAAAAAACCATAGCCAGTAAAGCGGTTAGCTGGCAGCAGGCTGGAAAATTAGTTATGATGATTAGACTTTTTTCCAGACTTTAAAGGCAGGTACCTAATGAGCCAATTTAGTACAACCAGTAAGCGATTAGCGATGGTGATGGCATTGCTTTTGAGTGGCGCTACCCCTATTGTTTGTGCTGAACCTGCCAACGCTATTACCATTTCGTCACCTGAGTTGAATAAAGTAACTTATGAATTAACAGCTGAAGATTGGGCAAAAACCAATACAGCGACTGTTAGCGTAGGGGTAGATGCCGTTTTTGATGAAAATAAATTAGAGCAGGTTCGCACGGATATTTTACAAAAATTAAATCAATTAACGCCTGGCGCGCAGTGGCATATCACCACATTTTCCCGTAATCAGGATCAATCTGGCCTAGAACGCTTGCAAGTACAGGCACAGGCAAGAGTAAACAATACCGCTTTAGGCGATTTACGTCAGCAGGCAAAATCATTAAGCAAACCTGGACAAACGTTCACTATTTTAAATATTGATTATTCACCCAGCCTGGCTGAAATAGAGGCAACCCGTTTAGAGTTACATAAACAAATTTATAATCAGGCCAAAGCTGAGCTTGCGCAATTAAATCAACTGTATCCTAATCAAAAATATTACTTACACAGATAGATTTTTTAACAGAGTCGCAATTACCTGGGCCGCAGCCAATGATGCGTATGAGCGTAATGGCAGAGGGGGCAGCGCCAAAACCAGCGCCTATGCCGATGTCGGATAAAATTATGCTGACAGCGCGTGTGACATTGGCCTCAACTATCACACCGGCTAAATAAAAAACTCGGCCGCAGAGCGACCGAGTTTTCTCCCATTAGATTTCGCTACGCGCGGGAAACCCGCGCTTGCGACCCAAGGGGAGAATTACCATTTCTCCCCTTGGGGAACCCCATCGGGTTGTATTGGCTGCAGAGCAGCCAAGTTTAATTTATAAATTATTTAATAATTAATAAGAGAAACTAATGAAAACCATATCTGTAATTTTACCCATTAATAATCCAGCTATGTTGAGTCAACCGGACTTGCAGCCGTATCAATCCGAGGATTGCCATTTTCAATTATCTTATGTAGATACTGAATTAAAAGAACTCAACTCCGTTGAAGATGCAGCAAAAGTGATGCCTTTGGTGCTGGATCGAATAGTTGAAGCTGAGCGCGCAAAAGCGGCTGCTGTTATTGTTTATGCTTTTGGCGATGTTGCGGTAAAAGAAGGGAAAAGTTTAGTTTCAATTCCTGTCATGGGACTAGGAAAGTCGGCTACCCATATGGCAAGTTTATTATGCCGTAATGCTTACACTATTATTCCAGGACAGCTTTCTCACAATGCTTTTATTAAGGATCTGGTTGCTGAAGAAAATCTGCAACAGAAATTTAAGCTGGCTAAACATTCTGTGCGTATGAATCCCTCTGAATTAAAAAATAATCCTGTTACGCTGGAACGTTTAATAGAAGCCGCTAGCGCCGAAATTATTGAACAAAATATTGATACCTTTACGCTAGGTTGCGGTTGCTTTATTGGCGTAGCAAAACCATTAGAACAGGCTTTGAGAAAGCAACATAAAAAAGCGATTACGGTTGTTGATCCTGTAACAGTGCCTTTTAATATCGCGCAGGCTTTATAGTCTTATTCCCTCTCCCGCTAGCGGGAGAGGGTTAGGGTGAGGGTGGTCTTAAATATCACCCCTCATCCTAACCTCTTTAATGCTGCGCAATCCTGCTCCGCATTAAAGCCCTGCCTTCACTTCCTGTGAAGGTGTTCGCCGCATGCGGCGAACCCCCTCAAGGGGAGAAGGAATTTAGTAAATTTAATCTGCCAAAATCCTAGGCCAGCGCCCATAAGTATTATCCGGTAATTCCGGCAAAATAGTGACAATATAAACGCGCTGTTCAGTATTTTGCTGTAATAACAAACCCTGGATCCAGAATCCTGTGGTGACATCAAACCAGTCACTGCGAATTTCAAAATCCTGTTCCATAAATTTCGCAATGGGTAATTTTACCATTTTCGGAAAATGTATATCCCACCAGCCTTTATTAATCGATTCTAACGAAGCCCAGCCGCCTAACGGCAACATACCCGTTTCACCTTTACGGCGGCCCCAGGGAATTAATTTAGTCTCACCGGTCTGGGTTTTTACTGGTAATTTAGCGCGTGGATTTGCAAAGTGCGTAATGATCGTTTTTCCGTTTAAGTGATAACAAACTTCTACGCACATTGTTGTCACCGTCGGATAAAAAACTCGGCCGTTTGCGGCCGAGTTTTTTCCTATTTGATTTCGCGGCGCGCGGGATACCCGCGCTTGCGACCCAAGGGAAGAATTCCATTTCTCCCCTTGGGGAACCTCATCGGGTTGTGTTGGCCGCAAGCGGCCGAGTTTAAGATTATTAGATAGTTTCACGTGGTCCATAAGGCTTCCATGCTGGGGCGAGCGAATTTTCCGTATTCGCGCGTGTTAATAGCTGTTGTGTACTGCTAGGGTCTAAAGCAGTGACCTGGATTTGGCAAATCGCTTCACCGCGCCAGACTTTGTTAAGTACTTGCTGGCTTAATTGATAAAAATCTTTGCCGCTTGCTTAATAAACATGGGTGGATTTCCGCGAAAGACGTAATAGTCCAACGAAAATTCCTTGTACACGCACTCGATTAGCCAGATAAATCATCGGTTGTAAATTGGGATTGGCAGGCCATAACGTAATGGTGCCATCGGTGTTTTGTTGAAAACGTTTTAAAGTCGCTTCCTGTTCATCTATTAATGCAACTACTATTTCGCCATTTTTTGCCGTTGCACGAGGTTCACATAAAATAATATCGCCATCCCAGATACCTTCATCGATCATAGAATCGCCTTTTACTTGTAAGGCATAACGTTCCTGATAATCGCTGTTTTCCAATAGATCAATTAAATTCAGTTGTTCGCTCGCTGAAAGAGCCTCAATAGGACGGCCTGCTGCAATAGTGCCTAATAACGGTAGATTAGCCTTATTTTTTTCTTTCAGTCGGATTTGCCGATATTGCCCTGTTTCTAATTCCAGCATGTTGGCTTCTACCAATGCATGCACATACCGGCTGATCAAACTTTTTGAGCGTATGCCTATGCCTTTAGCGATTTCAATCAAAGAAGGCGAATAGCCCTTTTGCGCAATATATTTTTTAATGAACTCATAGATCTTATGTTGGGTAGGAGTAACCATAATATTGTCCGCCTGTTAATTTACTTACTCTCTATAATAGTGAACAAATGGTGAACTTGGCAAGAGGCAATTGGCTGATATGACCAAAATTGTGTGAATTTGTACAAACTGACTTAGATAAAATTTGAAGTACTTCTGGTAACTTTGGAGAGATTAAATAAGCTAATCTGTTAACAGAGGATGATATCCTTATGGTTCAAATAGATATACCGATGAATGCTCGTAAAAAAGTAGCAAAAAAAGCCTTTAAAAAGCTCATTAATTTACGTAAGAAACATCCGATTGGTACAACTGAAGAGATTATTGTGTGGAAAGATAAAAATCGCAAATAATTTCTTTTGATAACCTTAAACAAAGCACTGTACAATGCGGCTAAACAATTAAAAATTATTTATGAAGATGGATAAGAAAAAACGTCAAAAGCACCTCAAAACCATGGGTATACAAACCTGGCAAGTGCGCGCGGCTGATAAAATAGTCAAAGCGAAAAAACCAATACATAAAGTTTCGGCAGCAGAAAAAATAATGCATAGCGCTGCAGAAAAGCCTACCGCTGAATTAACCTGGGAAGAATTAATCGATCGTGTAAAGCATTGTACCCGTTGTGATTTACATAAAACCCGCACTCAAACCGTATTTGGTGTCGGTAGTCGTCAGGCCGATTTATTAATTATTGGTGAAGCGCCGGGTGCTAATGAAGATTTACAAGGTGAACCTTTTGTCGGCCGTGCCGGTAAATTATTAAATGCCATGCTGCAGGCCATTCATTTAAGTCGTGAAGAAATTTATATTGCCAATATCTTGAAATCACGGCCACCGAATAATCGTGATCCCAAACCGGAAGAAGTAGCGGCGTGTACGCCTTTTTTAATACGGCAAATAAGTTTAATAAAACCTAAATTAATTTTGGCGGTAGGTCGAATCGCAGCCCAGTTTTTATTAGACACCAACGAAGCAATGGGAAAATTACGTGGCCGGGAATTTAGTTATGGGCCTTACCATACTCCGTTATTAGTGACTTATCATCCGGCTTATTTGTTACGCGCGCCGCGGGAAAAACGCAAAGCCTGGGAAGATTTGCAACTAGTTACTCAACGTCTGGCAGTATTACAAAAAAAATGATCTATCGACAAAGCGGCTATACCCTCATTGAAAGCATGCTGACTGTCATGTTATTAATAACGTTATTAACAGTCAGTGTCATTTCTTATCAACATTTAATAGCGCGTAATAAAACAGCTGCTTATTTAAACAAATTAGTAACTTCCATTCAGTACGCACGCAGTGAAGCGCTTAAACTGCGTTTACCCATTACCTTGTGTAAAAGTAAGGATGGTCAGCGTTGCGATGGCCAGTGGCGTGATGGCTGGATAATTTTTGTGGATCCCTCGAATAAGTTACAACCCGAAAACGCACAGCAAATACTGCGCGTTGAACCTGCTTTGCCATCAGGTGATCAGTTAATCTGGCGTTCATCTTTGCATAGGAATGATTTTATCCAGTTTAATGCTTTGGGAAACGTACGGCAGGATGGTACTTTTATTTATTGCCCGCATAATAATAAAGAATATGCAGGCGCTATTGTAATTAGTTTAACAGGGCGTGTACGTCTTGAAAGCGAGCCTGCTAATAAGGCATTATGTGGATAATTTAAAATATCTGGCTATAATAGCCAGCTAGTATCTATTCCGGAGCGTTGAGCGTGTTGAAAAGGTTTAAATATAGACGTTATTTATTAAGTAGTTTATTAACAGTTTATTTACTTGCTTTAAGTCAGTATGTCTATGCTTATCAAAAAGATCCTACCTTAGGTCAGGCTGCGGGAAATATGTTAGAACCAGCAGGCTTATTAAGCAGCGGCATGCACAAATTATTTTATATCATTGGCTCTACCTTAATTCTAGGAGCGGGTTTACAGTATAAAAATTATCGCGATAATCCTACGGCAGTACGTTTAAGCACGCCCGTAGTGTTATTTTTATTAGGAACCGGTTTAATTCTTATACCACTCATCAGCTCGTTATCACCGGGTGCGCAAGCATTAAGTTCATAAGACTCATATTAATAGGAGATTATATGGCAGCAAGATGGATTAAAGCAGGTTTATTCACTGTATTAATAAGCTTAGGCTTGACCGCATGGGCGGCGCCGGAAACTGCCATGGCGACCAGCAGCGACAAGCCTGTGATTGCTGGTCAGAAAATCGGATTTATGAGCAGTAATCCGGTCGTTTTTCAACAATTAATTACTAAAAAAGACCTCATACCACAACCGATCTGGGGCTATTTAAACCTGCCTAAAATAGCTGACCAGCAAAAAGTGCCTGCTGTTATTATGATACCCGGTGCAGGTGGTTTCAGTCCCTGGTATGGTAAATACGTCAAACATTTAAATGCAAAAGGTATTGCAACTTTTCAGGTGGATAGTTTTTCGCCACGTGGTATTAACGGCGGAGTTGCGACGAATCAAGCCCAATTACCCATCCCTATGTTGGTAGCGGATGCCTATAATGCTTTGCAGTATTTAGCTAAAGAACCCAATATTGATGCGAATAAAATTGCTATTATGGGATGGTCGTTAGGTGGTTTAGTCAGCATAACCACAGCGTTTGCCGATTTAAATGATAGTATGGTCAGCAATAAAAAATTGCATTTTGCTGCGCATGTTGCTTTATATCCAGCCTGTAATTTAATTTATCCTAATGATCGTTTGGATGGCGCGCCGTGGCTTTATTTACACGGCGGTGGCGATGATTATACCCAACCAACCGATTGTCTAAATTTAATTGGCAAATTACGTAATTCTGCGGTGATTCACGCGATATTTTATCCAGGTGCACAACATGCGTTCGATAATCCACGTCCAGTACAATGGTTGCCGGATGTGCAAAATCCTAAAAATTGCTATGGCATCATTGCCAATGATTGGTCGGTGACGGAAAAAACCACCGGCGCCGCCATTAATACGCTAGCAGATTATCAAAAAGCTTATAGTGGTTGTATGTTACGTGGCGCACATTTAGGTTTTGATAAAGCGGCCAGTGATGACGCGATGTGGCAAGTCACCAATTTTTTACAACATTATTTATTGAAACAACAACCTAATAAATAGAAATAAATTAATATGCAAATTCTTGTTAGCAACGATGATGGTGTACATGCGCCAGGTATTAGTATTTTAGCAAACACATTGGCGCAGATTGCTGATATCAAAGTCGTTGCACCTGATCGCAATCGCAGTGGCGCTAGTAATTCGTTGACCTTACTAAATCCAGTACGGTTGGCAGCGTTAGAAAATGGTTATATCAGCGTACAGGGTACGCCTACTGATTGTGTACATTTAGCATTAACAGGATTATTAAAAGAACCACAGGATTTTGTAGTATCAGGTGTTAATGCCGGCGCCAATTTAGGTGAAGATGTTTTTTATTCCGGTACCGTTGCTGCAGCAATGGAAGGTTGTTTTTTAGGGAAGCCTGCTATCGCTGTTTCTTTAGCAGGATTGACAGGCAATGAAATTGAATTTGAACATTATGCAACTGCTGCGCAAGTTGCCAAGCAATTAATATTACGTATGCAGCAGCATCGGTTACCTGCAAAAACAATATTAAATGTGAATGTACCTGATATACCCTTAAATCAATTACAAGGTGTTGAAATAACCCGTTTAGGTACTCGGCATTATGCTGAAAAAACGCTACCCGCTAAAGATCCCCGCGGTCGCACCCTTTATTGGATTGGCCCTTCAGGCCCTGAACAGGATGCCGGACCTGGCACCGATTTTTATGCGATTAATAATCGCCGTGTTTCTATTACATCTTTAAGTCTTGATCTCACGGATTATGCCGCTAACCGTGAGCTTAAACAGTGGATAAATGGTTTGGTGTTTTAGCCAAACTAGATTAGTATACCCAGGCTGATTCACTTAAATATTATCTAATGCGAATTTTTACTTTTTTATACAATAAAATGATGGATTGGGCGCGGCATCGGCACGCACCGTATTATTTGTATATATTAAGCTTTGCCGAATCTTCTTTTTTTCCTATTCCACCGGATGTGATGTTGGCGCCAATGGCATTGGCCAAGCCACAACGTGCCTGGAGCTATGCGACCTTTACGACGATCGCTTCGGTGTTAGGCGGCGTATTGGGTTATTTAATCGGCATGTTGGCTTTTAGTTTAGTGCATCCTTATATTATTAAAATGGGTTACGAAGCCAACTATGAACAGATTCAACAGTGGTTTGATGTATGGGGTTTCTGGTTAATGTTTTTTGCTGGTTTTGCGCCCATCCCTTATAAATTATTTACCATCGCAGCCGGTGCTGCGCATATTGCTTTATTGCCTTTTATTTTAGGCTCTGCCATTGGACGCGGCGGCCGCTTTTTTCTGGTGACCTGGGTCATGTTATGGGGCGGCGAACGTATGGAAAAAACGGTTGCTCGCTATATTGAGCGAATAGGCTGGTTTGTCGTGATTTTACTTCTGTTTGTTTATTGGTTTTGGTACCATCATCCGGGTCATTCCTAACTTTATGGCAAGACTTATGCTTCGTACAGGATTTGCGCTGCTAATATTGCTGAATCTGTTTTTCTTATCAGGTTGCGGCACTGATAAAATTAACCAGGTACGTGTCACCGAAGCCTGGCATCAGCCTTTGCGCGTGCCGGTGATTTATATGGTGCATGCAGGCGATCGCTTATATTCCATTGCCTGGATGTATGGTTTGGATTATAAACAAATTGCCAAAGACAACCATTTAAAACCGCCTTATAAGATTGAGGTGGGCCAACGATTACGTCTAAGACCACAGTCCAGCGCATGGGTTGCGCCAAAGAAAGTAGTGACTAAACCAGCGTATACGGCTGCACGACGACCAGCGCCAAAAGCGCAAACCAATGCGGTTAATAAGCCATCGAATAAGCAGGCTGAGATTACGGCGCCACCGCCCGTTACAACTACAACACTGACGGCAACGCCGCCGCTAGGCGCTGTCAGCAAAATAGCGGGTATAACCTGGACTTGGCCAGCGCAAGGAAAAATTATTAATGGTTTTGCGCCAACCAATCTGAATCGTGGTGTTGATATTGCCGGTAAATTAGGCAATCCAGTATTAGCCGCCGCCGCCGGTAGAGTAGTTTATGCTGGTAACGGTCTGCGTGGTTATGGCCAGCTCATTATTATTAAACATAACGATACTTATTTAAGTGCTTATGCACATAACCAGACTTTATTAGTCAAAGAAGGACAAAATGTTCGCATAGGCCAACGCATTGCAACATTAGGCGCTAGTGAAGCTAAAAGTCCTATGCTGCATTTTGAAATCCGGCAAAATGGTAAACCCGTTGATCCATTGAAATATCTACCAACACGTTAAAATAAGGAAATAAATAGGGAAACACCTATGGCAAAAAAACAAGATAATGATACTGATATTGCGGAATTTGATGAATTAGATAAAGCGGATACCAATAATGATTTAGAAGAAGATATTGACGAAGCAGCCATTCTTGAAAAAATGGAAGCTGAAGAAGAAGCTGCTGTTGATGCGCTGCCACAAAAACATTTTGATTCCGATGAGACAATTGGTCCTACGCAGATTTACTTAAATGAAATTGGTTATTCCCCTTTATTATCTGCTGAAGAAGAAGTCTATTATGCCAGACGCATCGCTAAAGGCGACCAAGAAGCTAGACGGCGCATGATCGAAAGCAATTTACGTTTAGTCGTTAAAATTGCGCGGCATTATCACAATCGCGGTTTGCCATTATTAGATTTGATTGAAGAAGGCAATATGGGTTTAATGCGCGCTGTAGAGAAATTTGATCCAGAGCGCGGGTTTCGTTTTTCTACCTATGCCACCTGGTGGATTCGCCAGACGATTGAGCGTGCGATTATGAATCAAACCCGCACCATCCGTTTACCTATTCACGTGGTAAAAGAATTAAACAGCTATTTACACGCCATTCGCAAATTAACCCAACAATTAGATCATGAGCCTTCACCGGAAGAAATTGCTCACTGGCTGGATCAACCGATTGAAGAGGTTAAACACATGTTAGGGTTAACCGAACACATTACTTCTATTGATGTGCCCGCAGGCAATGAGGCTGACAAACCCTTATTAGAAACACTGGCCGATCATAATAACGTCGATCCAGCGGATATTTTGCAGGATAATAATTTGCATGATCAACTTGAATCCTGGCTGACTGAACTGACTGATAATCAACGTGAAGTCATTGCACGCCGCTATGGTTTATTAGGTTATGAACGCGAAACTTTGGAAGAGGTTGGCAAAAGCATTAGCTTGACACGTGAACGAGTACGCCAGATTCAAGTCGAGGCGTTAAAAACTTTACGCAGAATTATGGAAAGACATGGATTTTCAGAAGATATTGCTAAAGATTAAGTAGAATAATTTAACCACACAGGCATCACGCGGTTTAAATAATCCATAAATTTCCACAGCCCCACGCGGTATTCTAAATTGCGGAAGCGATCGATACTGGCTTCTGGAAAAGCAATACCAATACCAAATAAACCGGGTGCAATAATACCGCTATGCTCATTATGAGCTAGCGCGGAAAAGCCTTCGATCATAGGGTGTTTGCGGGGCGCAAAACCAACCGCATAAACAGCTTTATTGCAGCGTGGTAAATGTTGTTGAATATGGGCTTCGGACGCCAGATAACGCTCTAAGCCTGCCGGCAGGGTACCATCAATATTTTCCCGCGCCCATTCAGCCGTAGTGCCTTTTAAACCAGTATCATCAAATAAAATCCAGTCATCAAAATAAACCGCATAACGCAGTGGCGCGCGATAAAAATTAACTACGTTTTTAACTGAGCAATCGAGTAAATTTCGGATAGCCATAATCGCTGAGTGTGAAGAACCAAAGACAGCGACGGTATCAGTTGGTTGGCAGGCCAAGGCTAATTGCTGAATATCTAGTGCTTGTTCTAAAGCAATAACTGTAATATCAGGATGATTTAATGTTTTAGGATCGGCGCCGGTTGCTAATACTACATTTTTTGCCTGCAAGGTTTTATCAGACAAAGTAATAGTCCAGCTGCGTTGTGACTGTGCAATTTTTTGCACAAAACCCTGCTGGCAAACAACTTGTTGCTTAAATTGATCGGTAATCCATTGCAAAGGTTCAGCCATAAAAGCTAACTGACAGGTCTTGGCCGGATCGAGTGTATCGAGAGCAAAAGTTCTGCGTTGTGGTTCATAAGCAAAGCTTTGGCAATTCAATAAAAATTTATTAAATAAACTTACCTTTGTGTTACTGGAAACATTACGCCATTTGCTGCCAAAATCACCAACTTTAAAATGTGGGTCTAACCAGACGATTTGCTGTGGCTGAATGCCGTGATCCAGGAGTTTACCTACAGTTGCAATACCAGCAGGCCCTGCGCCAATCACTGCCCAGTCAAAGATTTGCATGATTTTATTCTCAATTTAATAGTCATAATTCAGAGAATTAAGCATGCGCATTTTCCTAAATAATAATTAACGGTTATCAATGTTAACAAATTTAAACCCAGCCGCAAAGCAGCCGGGTTTTTACAAACATTAAGCAATATTAAAAGCTGGGTTTTTTAGCAGATGATAATAACGCGGCGGTATCTTCTACGCGTCCTGATCCTACATCAGGTGGGGGTGGGTTATTAGAAGATCGCACATTAGCAAATAACTCACTAGATATGTATCTATTATTGTCTGGATTTTGAGCTGGTGATGTTGGCAACGGTGGGTTATTAGGACGTGGCACATTAGCAAATAACTCACTA
>Ga0164242_10001377_pt1 | contig 28794 bp, 32 predicted proteins | sample OricomgcompostMG_FD_108783 | JGI IMG/M metagenome (GOLD analysis project Ga0164242, IMG submission 108783) | Miracle-Growth compost microbial communities from Emeryville, California, USA - Original compost - Miracle growth compost (MG) ...
CAGGCGCGCACCGCGATCGGCGCGCATTACCAGCAGGAGGTGGACCTCAACTCCTTCTTCAAGGATGTCGCGGGCGATTTCGTGCAGACCGCGATGGTGCCGGCGCAGGTGCGTCACCTGGTCGATCGCGCGGTGCGGATCGCCAAGGCGCGCCGCCGCGTGACGGCCCTCATTTTCCCCAACGATCTCCAGGATCTGCCGATGGAGGAACCGGCGCGCGCGCACGGCTCCGTCTTCTCGGGCGTCGGCTGGTCCGCGCCGCGCAAGACGCCGACCGAGCCCGATCTGCGCCGCGCCGCCGACGTGCTCAACGCCGGCAAGAAGGTGGCGATGCTGGTCGGCGCGGGCGCGAAGGACGCGGTGGACGAGGTGATCGCGGTGGCCGATCGGCTGGGCGCGGGCTGCGCCAAGGCGCTGCTCGGCAAGCAGGTGCTGCCGGACGATCTGCCGTGGGTCACCGGCTCGATCGGCCTGCTCGGCACCAAGCCGAGCTGGGACCTGATGATGGAAGCCGACACGCTGCTGATGATCGGATCGGGATTTCCCTATGCCGAGTTCCTGCCCAAGCAGGATCAGGCGCGCGGAGTGCAGATCGAGATCGATCCCGGCATGCTTTCGATCCGCTTCCCGATGGAATGCAATCTGGAGGGCGACGCCAAGGCGACGCTTGCCGCGCTGCTGCCGCTGCTCGAGCAGAAGACCGACACCGATTGGCGCGACACCATCGCCGGCTGGATGAAGGACTGGTGGGAGACGCTGGAGGCGCGCGCGATGGCGGAGGCGCATCCGATCAATCCCCAGCGCGTCTTCACCGAGTTCAGCCCCCGGATTCCCGACGGCGCGATCCTCACCAGCGATTCAGGCTCCTGCGCCAACTGGTATGCCCGCGATCTCAAGATCAGGCGCGGCATGATGTGCTCGCTCTCGGGCGGGCTCGCCTCGATGGGGGCGGGCGTGCCCTACGCGATCGGGGCCAAGTTTGCCTATCCCGATCGCCCCGTGATCGCGATGGTGGGCGACGGGGCCATGCAGATGAACAACATGGCCGAGCTCATCACCGTCGCCAAATATTGGCGCAAATGGGCCGATCCGCGCTTCATCGTCGCGGTGCTCAACAATCAGGATCTGAACCAGGTCACCTGGGAGCAGCGGGTGATGGAGGGCAACCCCAAGTTCGAGGCTTCGCAGGACATCCCCTATGTCCCCTTCCACCAATTCGCCGAGATGATCGGGCTGGAGGGCATTTTCGTCGATTCGCCCGAGGCGGTCGCGCCCGCGTGGGACAAGGCGCTGCGCGCGCAAAAGCCTGTCGTGCTCGATTTCAAGACCGATCCCAACGTGCCGCCGCTGCCGCCGCACATCAACGTGAAGCAGGCCAAGCACTTCATGTTCTCGATGGCGGAGGGCGATCCCGACACCGGCCATGTCCTGCGCGATACGGCCCGCCAGGTGTTCGCCAGCATCCTGCCCGAGCGCGAGTAGGCGATGGGCGAGACGGGCGACAAAAAGGAGAGGGATGCCGCGCGCCTGGTCCGGGGCGGAGCGACGATGCTCGCCGGATCGGTGCTGGTCGACAGCGCGATGGAGCATTATCGCGGCTCCTTCACCAATCCGGCGATGACGCTGCCGCTCGTCGCCTCTTCCGCGCTGATCGCGTTCAACGCGACGGACGCGGGCGGGGAGGGGCCGCGCGCGGCGACGCACGGCGCGGCGCTCGCGATCGGGCTGGCGGGGCTCGGCTTCCACCTGTTCAACGTCGGCAAGCGGCCGGGCAGCGCGAGCTTCACCAATTTCTTCTACGGCGCCCCAGTCGGCGCGCCGGGCGCGCTGCTGCTGGCGGGCGCGGTGAGCGCGCTGGCGGACGGGCTGAAGCGCGATCAACGAGCGATCGGGCCGGTGAAGCTCGGCTCCGGCCGCGCGGCGGGTGCGCTCGCGGCGTTCGGCATCGCCGGAACGGTGGCGGAGGCGGGCCTGCTCCACCTGCGCGGGGCGTTCCACGATCCCTTCATGTGGGCGCCGGTGACGCTGCCGCCGATCGCCGCCGCGTCGCTGGCGGTGGATGTGATCCGGGCCCGGCCTTCGCGGATCAGCTACGGCCTGCTCGGCGCGACGGTGCTGCTGGGCTTCATTGGCGTCGGCTTCCATAGCTGGGGCGTGGCGCGCAATATGGGGGGGTGGAGGAACTGGCGGCAGAATCTGCTGGCCGGGCCGCCCATCCCCGCGCCGCCCGCCTTCACCGGCCTCGCGCTGGTCGGCCTCGCCGCCCTGCTGCTGATGGGGCGCAAGCGTGACTGACCGCTTCCCCGATTACGACGTGCTCGCCAAGCGGGATTCGCCGAGCTGGAATGCGCAGACCCGCCGGGTCATCGACGCGCGCCTGGCGCTGGAGGAGCGCCCGGACGTGCTGAGCGAAACGCAACTCGCCACCTTGCGCGCGCTGGTTGATCGCATCACCCCGCAACCCGAAGGGCGGCCGCCGGTCAACGCGGTGGCGCTGCTGATCGAGAAGATCGCCGCCGACGCGAGCGACGGCTATCGCGCCGCCAAACTGCCGCGCGTCAAGGAGGCGTGGCTGCGCGGCCTCGACGCGATCGACGCCGAGGCGCGTGCGCGCGAGGGCAAGCCCTTCGCCCTGCTTGACGGCGAACGCGCCGACGCGGTGCTGACCGCGATCGAGCATGGCGAGGTCAGGAGCGACGCCTGGGGCGACATGCCCGCCGCCCAATTCTGGGGCTGGCGGATCATTCCCGATATCGTCTCGGCCTATTACGCCCACCCTTCCGCCTGGAGCGCGATGGGCTTCGGCGGGCCTGCGTCTCCCCGCGGTTATGTCCGCCTCGAACCTGACAAGCGCGATCCGTGGGAAGCCGCCGAAGCGGACGACGGCAGCCTGATCTCCGCCGCCTTCAGGAACCGCCATGCACGGTGAGGCCTGCTCCTTATGCTCCTGCGAAAGCAGGAGCCCGGATGATCCAGCGCTATGCCCGGCCTCCTGGGCTCCTGCTTTCGCAGGAGCACGTTTGCCCAAGGGGATAGCATGACCGACGCCCGATCCGTTCCCCGCGCGAAGGACGGGCGCGCGCCGGACGTGTTCGAGCCGGGCGGCTGGGTTCCGATGCGGCAGTACGCCGAGAGCGAGGAGGTGGATTTCGCCATTGTCGGCACCGGCGCGGGGGGCGGCACGCTCGCGTGCAAGCTCGCCGAGCAGGGTTTCTCGGTGGTGGCGTTCGACGCGGGCTCCTATTGGCGGCCGCTCGAGGATTTCGCCTCCGACGAAACCGAGCAGCACAAGCTCTACTGGACCGACGAGCGGATCATCGACGGCGGCGATCCGCTGGTGCTGGGCTCGAACAATTCGGGCAAGTCGGTGGGCGGCTCGACCGTCCATTTCGCGATGGTGTCGCTGCGCTTCCGCCCCGAGCATTTCCAGACCCGCACGAAGCTCGGCTACGGCGCGGACTGGCCGATCGAGTGGCGCGAAATGTGGAAATATTATGAGGAGGTCGAGCAGGCGCTCTGCATCGCCGGGCCGATCACCTACCCCTGGGGCCCGCACCGGCCGCGCTATCCCTATCGCGCCCATCAGCTCAACGCTCCCGCCGTCCTGCTCGCGCGCGGGGCGGAAGCGATGGGCATAAAGTGGACCGAGACGCCGATCGCCACCCTCTCCGCGCCGAGGGGCAAGGCGCATCCCTGCGTCTATCGCGGCATGTGCACTATCGGCTGCTCGACCAACGCCAAGCAATCGGTGCTCGTCACCTGGTTGCCCCGCGCGCTGGAGGCCGGAGCGGAGATCCGCGATCTGGCGATGGTCGGCCGGATCGAGCTGGACAAGGCCGGGCGCTGCACCGGCGTCCATTACTGCCGCGAGGGCGAATGGCGCTTCCAGAAGGCGAAGAATGTGGTGATCGCGGGCTATGCGATCGAGACGCCGCGCCTGCTGCTCAACTCCGCCTGCGATCTGTTTCCGGACGGGCTCGCCAACAGCTCCGGCCTCGTCGGCAAGAATCTCATGGTGCAGCTGAACCAGGCCGCCTGGGGGCAGGTGGAGGAGGAGGTGAGGAGCTACAAGGCGCCCCCCAGCCTCGCCATCTCCGAACACTGGAACTACGAGGACCGGGGCAAGGATTATTTCGGCGGCTGGTCCTATATGAGCCAGGGGCCGCTCCCCATCACCTGGGCCAAGGAGCTGGCCGGGAGGCGCGGCCTGTGGGGCCGGCGGCTGATCGACGAGATGAATCGCGCCAACCATTCCGTCGGCCTCAAGATGGTCGGCGAGACACTGCCCTATGAGCATAATCGCGTCACCCTCGTTCCCGACGAGCTGGACCAGTACGGCCTGCCGATCACCCGCGTCACCTTCAGCTACGGCGACAACGAACATGCGATGATGCGCCACGCGCTCGATTTCATGGACGACAGCCTCGCCGCGATCGGCGCCACCGAGCGGTGGAAGGAATGGAACGACACCTGCCACCTGAACGGCACGGCGAAGATGGGCGATGATCCCCGCACAAGCGTTGTGAACGCGGACTGCCGGAGCTGGGACATCCCGAACCTGTGGGTATGCGACGGATCGGTGTTCCCCACGGTGGGCGGGGTCAATCCGTCGCTCACCATCCAGGCGATCGCGTGCCGGACGGCGGACCGGATCAAGGCGCTGGCGCAGGCCGGAGAATTGTGAGGAGAGTATGATGGCGAAGAACGGCAAGCCCGAGGTGGTGATCATCACCGGAGCCTCGGCCGGGGTCGGCCGGGCGGTGGCGCGGCGTTTCGCGAAGGACGGGGCAAGGATTGCGCTGATCGCGCGCGGGCGAGACAAGCTCGAATCGACCGCGCGCGAGGTGGAGGAACTGGGGGGCGAGGCGCTCGTGCTGCCCTGCGACGTCGCCGACCATGAGGCTGTGGACGCCGCCGCCGAGGAGGCGGAGGATCGCTTCGGGCCGATCGACATCTGGATCAATGTCGCCTTCGCGGGGGTGATGGCGCGCTTCATCGACATCACGCCGGAGGATTACAAGCGCGCCACCGAAGTCACCTATCTCGGCCAGACCAACGGCGCGCGCGCCGCGCTCAAGCGGATGCTGCCGCGCGACCGGGGGCATATCGTGCTGACCGGATCGGCGCTCGCCTACCGCGGCATCCCACTGCAATCGCCCTATTGCGGGGCCAAGCACGCCATTCAGGGCTTTCAGGATTCGCTGCGGTCCGAGCTGTTCCACGCCAAAAGCCGGGTGCATGTCGCGATGGTCCAGCTTCCCGGCGTCAACACGCCCCAGTTCGACTGGATGAAGACGGACATGCCCTGCAAGCTGAAGCCCGCCAGCCCGCCCTATCAGCCGGAGGTCGCGGCCGAGGCGATCCACTTCGCCGCCCATCATCGTCGCAAGCAGATCATGGTGGGGGGATCGACCGTGATGGCGATCTGGGGCGATCGCCTCGCCTCCGGCCTGCTCGATCGCTATCTCGGCGCGACCGGCTTCGCGGGGCAGCAGGCGGACGAGCCGATCGAGCCCGGGCGGCCGAACAACCTCTGGGAGCCGGTGGACAGGGATTATGGCGCGCACGGCCGCTTCGACGCGGTCTCGCGCACCGCCAGCTTCCAGCTCTGGGCCAATCTCCACCGCGGCCTGACCGCGGCGGGCGTGGGGCTGCTCGCCGCCGCCGGCGCGGGGGCGTGTGCGCTCACGCGTCGGAGAAAGGCCGCATGAGCAAGGCGTGGCGGCCGGAGCGGATCGAAGATCATGGCCTGATCTCCGACGGCCAGACCGCCGCGCTCGTCCACCGCGACGGCACCATCGACTGGCTGTGCATGCCGCGATACGATTCGGAAGCCTGCCTCGCCGCCCTGCTCGGCGACGGCGACAATGGCGGCTGGTGGATGGCGCCCGAGGGCGAGGTGACGGGCCGCTCCCGCCGCTATCTCGGCGACACGCTGATCCTCGAGACGGTGATCGAGACGGCCGGAGGATCGGTCGCGATCATCGATTTCCTGCCGGTCGAGCGCCGCCAGGCGCCCGACATTGTCCGCATCGTCGAGGGGCGGAGCGGCTGCGTGAAGATGTGCTCGCACCTCGCTTTGCGCTTCGACAACGGCCGCACCCATCCGCTGACGCGTTCGGAGTCCGAATGCGAGGCGGTGGCGATCGCCGGGCCCAACGCGGTCGTGCTGCGCTTCGACGCGCCGATCGAGCATGGCGACCGCGCCTTCGTCAGCCGCTTCACGGTGAAGGAAGGGGAGCGCTGCTGCTTCACGATGACGTGGTTTCCGAGCTACCGCGATTTGCCTGATCCGGTCGACCCTCTCGCCGCCTATGACGAGGCGCGGAGTTATTGGGAGAAGTGGGCCTCCCGGTTCGATTATGACGGCCCCGATCGCCCGATTGTCATGCGATCGCTGCTGCTGCTGAAAGGTCTGATCCATCAGCCGACCGGCGGGATCGTCGCCGCCGCCACCGCCTCGCTTCCCGAACGGCCCGGCGGCGACCGCAATTGGGATTACCGTTATTGCTGGCTGCGCGACGCGACCTTCACCCTGCTCGCCTTCCATCATGCCGGCTATCATGAGGAGGCGCGCCGCTGGGTCGAATGGCTGCGCCGCGCCGTGGCGGGCGAGCCGATCGAGGTGCAGCCCTTTTACCGGGTGGATGGCGGCCGGCACACCTTTGAGTGGGAGGCCGAATGGCTCGCCGGCTTCGGCGGGGCGAAGCCGGTGCGCTTCGGCAACGCCGCGGTGAGCCAGCTTCAGCTCGATGTTTCCGGCGAGGTGATCGACGCGATCTACCTCGCCGGGCGCAAAGGCCTGGCGGAGGACGGCGACGTGCTCGTCCACATGCTCGCCGACCGGCTGGAGACGCTGTGGCGCAAGCCCGACGCCGGCATCTGGGAAAGCCGGGGGCCGGTGAAGCATCATGTCTATTCCAAGGTGATGTGCTGGGTCGCCTTCGATCGCGCCGCGCGCTGGATGGCGGACCGCGACCGGGCCGCCGCGGACCGCTGGCGCGGGCTCGCCAACGAGGTGCGGCAGGAGGTGCTGAGTCGAGGTTTCGACAAGAGGCGCAATAGCTTCGTTCGCGCCTATGGCGATGACGCGCTGGATGCCGCCCTGTTACGCTTGCCGCTGGTCGGCTTCCTCGACGCCAAGGATGAACGGATGCTGGGCACCGTCGCCGCGATCGAGCGCGAACTGCTCCACGACGGCTTCGTCCGCCGCTACTCGCCCGAGAAGACCGACGACGGCATCGGCGGTGACGAGGGCGCGTTCCTGGCGGTGAGCTGCTGGCTGGCGGATGTTTATACGCTCCAGGACCGCCGCGACGACGCGCGCGCGATCTTCGATCGGCTGTGCGCCGCCGCCAACGATCTCGGCCTGCTCTCGGAGGAGGTGTCGCTGAAGGACGGCCGCGCGCTCGGCAATATCCCGCAGGCCCTCTCCCATCTCGCGCTGGTCAACACCGCGCTGGGGCTGGCCCACGAAAATGGTCCTCTACGCCCGCAAAGCAGGGAATAGGAGCTGGTCAGACCCCGAAGGGATAGGTTTCCTCCGCGCCGATCGTCTGGTGCGTGGGCAGCGGCGTCACCGCCTGGGTCTCGTCGAACCACGCCCAGCCATCGAGCTGGCGCGGCAGGATCGCTTCGGAATAGTGGCTCCAGCGTTCGGTGTCCGGGCGGTAGATCACGCCGATGAAGCGTTCGAGCCTGGGCTCCATCAGCGCCTGGCGAAGCGCCTCGTGCCGTCCTGCGCCGAGATCGAGCAGGAAGCGCGGCACGCCACTGTCGTGCATCGTCCGCTCGTAGCTATCCGGCCGCGAGGGATTGACGCGCTTCACCTCCATCGGCCCGTCCCAGTCGGTGGCGGCCGCCACCGTGCCGGTGTGGGTTCCGAAGCCGATCAGGCGCGCCTCCTCGCCATGATGCTCGCGGCAGAGCTGGCCGAGGTTGATCTCGCCCCGCTCGCCCATGCCGGTGGAGCGCGCGTCGCCGATATGGCTGTTGTGCGCCCAGACGACCGCCTTCGCATTCTCGCCCTTGTCGGCGAGCAGCAGGTCGAGCGTCTCGAACATATGCGTGTCGCGCAGGTTCCAGCTCTCCGCGTCGCCGTAATACATGACGCGGTAATAGGCTTCGGCGTTGGCGATCAGCCGGGCGTTCTGGGCGGCGTCGAGGAAATCCTCGCCGTCGGCCGCGCTATATTCCCGCGCCTTGGCGAACAGGTCGCGCAGCATCGCCACCACCGCGCTCTCGCAGCGGCGGAAGCCTTCGGTGAGCGCCATGCGCCCGTAGCGCGCCGGATCGGACTGCCAGGGTGTGAGACAGCCGTAGCGTTCGCGCGCGACGGCCGCCGCTTCCGGATCCACCTCGTCCAGATAATCGAGCACGGCGCGGATCGAGGCGCCCATATTGTAGAGATCGAGCCCGTAAAAGCCCGCCTGCTCCGGCGCGTCCCGGCCCGCATTATGCTTGCGCAGCCAGCGCGTGAACGCCTCCACCTCCACGTTGCGCCACATCCAGGTGGGGAAGCGCTGGAAGGCGGGTTCGGCGTCGTCGCGGGGCGGGCGGTTGCGGACATAGCGGTCGATCGTGGCGGCGTCGGGCCAGTCCGCCTCCACCGCGACGATGGTGAAGCCGTGCGCCTCGATCAACCGCCGCGTGATGGCGGCCCGCGCGCGGTAAAATTCGGCGGTGCCGTGGCTCGCCTCGCCCAGCAGCACGATCCGCGCCTCGCCGAAGCGGTCGAACAGTTTCCCGAACGCCGGATCGTCGAAATCGGGCAGCGGCTCGGCCGCCTCGCGGATCAGGGCGGGCAGCGGCTCGCGAACGATCAGATCCTCGGTGCTCATGTCTCCATCTCCCGTGGTGCAAAACGGAAGGGAAGCGGATCGGCTCCCTCGGCGGCGAGCGCGCGTGCGACCGCATCGCGGCGGCCGTCGCCGCACAGGAACAGCAGATAGCCGCCGCCTCCCGCGCCGCAGCCTTTCGCCCCGATCGCGCCGGCCCGCCGGGCAAGCGCGAACAGCCGCTCCATCCGCTGCGTGACGAGGCCCGGATGGAGCCGCTTCACCGTTTCGGTCGTCTCGTCGAGATTTTGCCCAAGCGCGGCCCAGTCGCCCGCGGTCATCGCCTCCTGGCAGGGCTCGACCAGATCGCGCAACCACCGCAGCGCCGCCGCGGTCGCTTCGTCGTCCGCGCGATAACGCCGCCACACCTCCTCGTGCAGCGCGCTCGATCCCTCCTCCGGCGGCCCGGCGAAGGCGAGCGCCAGCCGCGCTTCCAGATCGCGCCGCAGCGCCTCCGGCAGCGCGATCGGCTCGATGCCGACCGGGTCGTCCGCGCCCCCGAAGCGCAGCAGATGGATTCCGCCGAGCGCGGCCGCATAATCATCCTGCTTGCCGCCTTTCTGGCCAAGCAGCCGCTCCAGCCGGAAGCTCGTCTCCGCCAGCTCCGCCGCCGATCGCCTCTCGCCGATCAGGGCGAAGGTCAGCTTCAGCCAGGCGAGATCGATCGCGGACGAGCTGCCGAGATGCGAATCGGGCGGCAGATCGAGCCGGAAGCGCATCGTGAAGCCGCGCTCGTCCCAGCAAGTCCAGCCATCGACATAGCGGTCGATCGCGGCGTTCAGCACCGCGCCGCCTTCGCGCCCGGCGAAATCCGGCACGTCGGTCCAGCCGCCGGCGAAATCGATCCGCACCGGCGCGCGCACCCGGATACCGGACGCGGCCCCCGGACTATTCGTCGCGATCCTCCTCGGGCGTGCGCGTCGTGTTCGATCGGGTCGCCACCTCGCCGCCGAGCGCGCTCGGCTGGTGGCGGTCGCGCATCGAATCGCCGCGCGGCGGGGCATGCTCGCCCGCGCCGAGCGGTTTGTCCTCGCCCGGCTCGGGATGGTTGAGCCGAACCGGATCCTCGTGCCGCTCATGTCCGCGGCCCTTCACCAGCCCGGGCGTGTTGTCGCCGTGCATGCGTCTGTCGTCGTCCGCCATGCGCCTCTCCTTTCGGGAGGACTCAACGCGGGTGGGGCCGGAAAGCCCCGGAAGCCGCCCCGAACCGCTCACGGCCGGTCGCAAGCGTTGCAACCGGGCTCTCGATCCCCTATCTGCCCGCGCGGGAGTCGGGCGGACGGTGCCGTCGCCAACCCGGTCAGGTCCGGAAGGAAGCAGCCGTAACGATTTCGCAGCGGGTCGTTCCGGCTCCCACCGCCGCTCCAATGCGGCTAGACTTCCGATCATGAGCGAATCTCCCGCCCCCTATCGCGTGCTGGCGCGCAAATACCGGCCGCAACGCTTTTCCGAGCTGATCGGGCAGGACGCGATGGTCCAGACGCTGGGCAATGCGATCCGGCGCGATCGCCTTGCCCACGCCTTCCTGCTCACCGGCGTGCGCGGAGTCGGCAAGACATCCACCGCGCGGCTGATCGCCAAGGCGCTGAACTGCGTCGGGCCGGACGGCCAGGGCGGCCCCACCATCGATCCCTGCGGGCAGTGCGAGCCCTGCAAGGCGATCGCCGAAGGCCGCCATATCGACGTGGTGGAGATGGACGCCGCCTCGCATACCGGCGTCGACGACGTGCGCGAGATCATCGAGGCGGTGCGCTACGCCGCCGTCTCCGCGCGCTACAAGATCTACATCGTGGACGAGGTCCACATGCTCTCCAAGAACGCGTTCAACGCGCTTCTGAAGACGCTTGAGGAGCCGCCCGCCCACGTCAAATTCCTGTTCGCCACCACCGAGGTGAACAAGGTTCCGATCACGGTGCTGTCGCGCTGCCAGCGATTCGATCTGCGCCGCATCCCGGCCGATCTGCTGACGGCCCATTTCGCGCATGTGGTGGAGGCGGAGGGCGTTTCGGCCGAGCCCGAGGCGCTGGCGCTGATCGCGCGCGCGGCGGAAGGGTCGGCCCGCGACGGGCTTTCGATCCTCGATCAGGCGATCGCGCACGCCGGCGCGGAAGGCAGCGTGTCCGCCGGGCAGGTGCGCGACATGCTCGGCCTCTCCGATCGCGGCGCGGTGCGGCGGCTGTTCGGGCTGCTGCTGGCCGGCGATGCGCCCGGCGTGCTCGCCGCGTTGGAAGAGCAGCACGCCCTCGGCGTCGAGCCGGCGGCCTTGTTCCGGGGCCTGCTGGAGTGCGTCCACGGCGTCACCCGCATCAAGGCGGGCGGCGCGCCCGATCCGGCGCAATCCGCCGAGGAGCGCGATGCGGCGGAAGGCTGGGCGGCCAACCTCGGCCACGCCACGCTGCATCGCCTCTGGCAGTTGCTGCTCAAGGGCCTGGCCGAGGTCGAGGGCACGGCGATGCCGATGGAAGCGGCCGAGATGGCGCTGCTGCGTGTCGTCCATGCCGGCCAGCTTCCCGATCCCGGCGAGCTGATCCGCCGCCTGCAATCGGGCGAGGCACTGCCGGCCGCTCCCGCCGGAGCCGCGCCTGCTCCGTCCGCCCCTCCGCCGCCGCGCGCGCCGGAGAGCTTCGCCGCGCTGGTCGAGGCGGTGGCGCCGCGCCATCCCCATCTTGCCCAGCAGCTCCACGACTATGCGAGCCTGGTCCGCTATGCGCCGCCCGAGCTCGTCATCCACCCGCGCCGGCCGATCGACGGCCATATCGCCAAGGCCTTGGACGAGATCGCTGCGATCGGCTGGAAGGTGTCGCTGAGCGAGGAGGCGGGGGAGCCCACCTTGCGCGAGGCGGAGCTCGCGGAGGCGGATCGGGCACGCAAGGCCATCCTGGAAAGCCCGGTGGTGGCGGCGACGCTCGCCGCCTTTCCGGACGCCGAGCTCATGGACAATCAACGGAGTGAAGCATGAATCTCGATGAACTGATGAAGGCTGCGCAGAATGTGCAGGACCAGCTCAACAAGGCGCAGTCCACGCTCGATTCGGTCGAGGTGGAAGGCGCGGCCGGCGGTGGGCTGGTCAAGGTCAAATGCACCGCCAAGGGCCGGGTGCTGGGCATCTCGATCGACGACAGCCTGATGCAGGCTTCCGAAAAGCAGATGCTGGAGGATCTGATCGCCGCCGCCTTCAACGACGCGCGCACCAAGGCGGATGCGGCCAGCAACGAGGAAATGGGCAAGCTCACCGCCGGCCTGCCGCTCCCGCCGGGCTTCAAGCTGCCGTTTTGAGCGAGAAGCCCTCTCCCTTGAGGGAGAGGGTTGGGTGAGGGTGGCCCGCGTTCGATAGCGGAGTGCTCGCGTTATGCGCTCGCTCTCACCCCGATCCTCTCCCGCAAGTGAGAGGGAGTTTTGCTTGCGCGCTCCAATTGTAGGACTATTGAGCCGCGCATGAGCGAGCGCATGCGATGATTTTCGGCGATTGGGGCACGACCCGGCTGCGCCTGTTCCGCGCGGGCGCGGACGGGGCGGCGGAGCGGCTCGACGGGCCGGGAATCGGGCAGCTCGGCGGATCGCCGGCCGAGGCGCTGGCGGAAACCCTCGCTCCCTGGCGGGCCGAGGCGCGGGCCGGGGGCCTGTGGCTGTGCGGCATGGCCGGATCGCGCAACGGCCTCGCCGAAGCACCCTATGTCGCCTGTCCCGGGGGGCCGGAGCAATGGCGCGCGGCGGCGATCACGCAAGAGCTGGACGGCGTTCCCGTCACCATCGCGCCGGGCCTGCGCGCGGCCAATCTGGCGGGCGGCCCCGATGTCATGCGCGGCGAGGAGACGCAGATTTTCGGCGCGCTCCGCCGCGAGGCCGCGCTTGCGCGGGGGCGGCACATGCTCGTGCTGCCCGGCACCCACAGTAAATGGGCCGAGCTTGTCGACGGCCGCATCGCCCGCTTTCATAGCTTCATGACCGGCGAGCTGTTCGCCCTGCTCCGCCGCCATTCGATGCTGGCGCGCGCCGGCGAGGAAGGGGAGGAAGGGCGCGAGGAGGGTTTCGCCGCCGGCCTCGTCCGCGCCGCCGGGGCCGGAGCGCTCGCCGGCTTGTTCGAGGCGCGCTCCGCCCAGCTTCTCGACGGGCGCGGCCGGGAATGGGCGCTCGGCTTCGTCTCGGGCCTGCTGATCGGGGGCGAGATCGGCGATGCGCTGCGGCTCGCGGGCGAAGCGCCGGAGTCGATCACGCTGATCGGGGATCCGGCGCTGGCGACGCTCTACGCCCGCGCGCTGGAGGCGAGCGGCCGCGCCGCCGCGTTGTTTGACGGCGAAGTCTGCGCGCTCATGGGCCTCCGCCTGCTCGCCGAAGGAGGGATGACGCCATGATCGAATCCGCCGACGCCGTGCTGGCGCGGGGCGCGCCGCCGATCGTCGCTATCCTGCGCGGCGTCCGTCCGGACGAGGTGGTCGCGATCGGCGAGGCGCTGGTCGCCGCCGGCATCGCGCTGATCGAGGTGCCGCTCAACTCGCCCGATCCGCTGGAGAGCATCGCCCGACTCGCCGCCGCGATCGGCGATCACGCACTGGTCGGCGCGGGGACGGTGCTCGATCCCGAGGCGGTGGATCGGGTCGCGCAGGCCGGCGGCCGGCTGATCGTCACGCCCAACACCGACGCTCCCGTGATCGCCCGCGCCGTCGCGCTCGGCCTGGAGGCGATGCCCGGCTTCGCCACGCCCAGTGAGGCCTTTGCCGCCATCCATGCGGGCGCGCGGCGGCTCAAGCTGTTCCCGGCCGCCGGACTCGGCCCCGCCTATCTGAAGGCGGTCCGTGAAATTCTCCCCACCGACGTGCGCTGCTGGGCGGTGGGCGGTACGAGCGCGGCCAATCTGGGCGACTGGCTGAACGCGGGCGCGGAGGGGATCGGCGTCGGCGGGGCGCTCTATCGCCCCGGCGACGACGCTGGGGTCGTCGCCCGCCGCGCGCGCGCGCTGATCGAGGCGTTCCGCGCTATCTGAGGCAGGCGTCCAGCCTCTGCGCGCGCACCGTACCGATGCGGGCGGCGATGCGGTTGCCGTAACGGCGGACATAGCCGTGCGGATCGTTGACCAGCCGCTGCTTGGGCAACGGCAGGATTGCCGCCAACCGGGCCGCCTCGGTTGGCGTCAGGCGGCTCGCGTCATGGTGGAAATAGCGCATCGCGCCGGCATTGACGCCGTAGGTGCCGATGCCCGTCTCGATCACGTTGAGATAGACCTCCATGATCCGGCGCTTGCCCCAGATCGCCTCGATCAGCATCGTGAACCAGGCCTCCAGCCCCTTGCGGAACCAGGAGCGGCCTTGCCACAGAAACACGTTCTTGGCGGTCTGCTGGCTGATGGTGGAGCCGCCGTGGAGGCGCCTGCCCCTCTCATTGTGCCGCATCGCCGCCTGGATCGCCTTCATGTCGAAGCCGTGATGCAGGCAGAAGCGCGAATCCTCCGCCCCGATCGCGGCGCGGGCCATGTCGGGGTCGATCCTCGACAGCGGCATCCAGTCCTTGTGGATGCCGCGGCCGTCCAGCGCATTGACCAGCATCGTGGCGGTGACGGGCGGCGGCACGAACCGATAGATCGCCACCCACAGGATCGAGAGGCCGACGAACCACAGGATGATGCGGATGATCCAGCGGAAGATGCGGCGGACGATCATGCCGCCGGGTTAGCGGGGATTTGGGACAACGCAAATCCTCCCCGGAACGGGGAGGGGGACCAGCCCCGGACTTGTTCCGGGGAGGGTGGAGGGGGCTCAAAGCTGGGTGAATCGCTTGAAACGGGGCCCCTCCACCACGCGCTCCGCGCGCGGTCCCCCTCCCCGTTCCGGGGAGGAGTGGAAGTTACGCCGCCGCCGGCAGCAGGCCGCGTCCCCCCGCGAGGCGGATCATCGCCTTCTGCAGCTTGTCGAAAGCGCGGACCTCGATCTGGCGGACGCGTTCGCGGCTGACGCCATAGACCTGGCTCAGCTCCTCCAGAGTCTTGGGATCGTCGGAAAGCCGGCGCTCCTGGAGGATATGCTTCTCGCGATCGTTCAGATCGTCCATCGCCTCGACGAGCATGTCGTGGCGGACGCTCTTCTCCTCGCTTTCCGCGATCAACTCGTCCTGCAGCGGATCGGTGTCGACCAGCCAATCCTGCCACTGGCTCTCGCCGTCCTCGCGCATCGGCGCGTTGAGGGAAGTGTCGCCTCCCATCGCCATGCGGCGGTTCATCGAGGTGACTTCCTCCTCGGTGACGCCCAGCTTCTTCGCGATCGCGGCGACATGCTCGGGGTGGAGATCGCCGTCCTCGAAGGCGTCGATCTTGGACTTCAGCCGGCGCAGGTTGAAGAACAGCTTCTTCTGCGCGGCCGTGGTGCCCATCTTCACCAGGCTCCACGAACGCAGGATATATTCCTGGATCGAGGCCCGGATCCACCACATCGCATAGGTGGCGAGGCGGAAGCCGCGTTCGGGCTCGAACTTCTTCACGCCCTGCATCAGGCCGATATTCCCTTCCGAAATCAGCTCGGAAGTGGGCAGGCCGTAGCCGCGATAGCCCATCGCGATCTTCGCCACGAGGCGCAGATGCGAGGTGACGAGCTTGGAGGCGGCCTCGGTGTCGCCATGCTCCTGGAAACGCTTGGCGAGCATATACTCCTCCTCCGCGCTCAGGATCGGGAACCTGCGAATCTCCGCCAGATAGCGGTTGAGGCTCTGTTCGCCGCCCAGCGCGGGGATGGTCGCCGGGAGTTTGCCGTTATTAGCCATGTGCTTGTCTCCCTAACCTTGCGCAATGATCTACGAGGCGACTCGGAGATCAGTGCTGACTTGAAACCTTTATACACGAAGCGCGGTGAATAATCCCTGCATGTCCGGCGGAATCCTGCTTTCGAAGGATAAAGCCGCGCTTGTCACCGGATGGGTGAATCCGAGGACGGCGGCGTGCAGAGCCTGCCTGCGGAACTCCAACGCCTTCAACAGCTTCGCGTGCCCCGCCCGGGCGCGGCCATAGACCGGATCGCCGAGCAGGGGGTGCCCGATCGAGGCCATGTGGACGCGCACCTGATGCGTGCGGCCCGTCTCCAGCCGGCACTCCACCAGCGCCGCGTCGTTCAGCTTCTCGATCAGGCTCCAGTGCGTCACCGCACGCTTGCCATGCCCCGGCTGCGCGATGGCGATCTTCTTCCTGTCGTTCGGCGAACGCGCGAGCGGCGCTTCGATTCGCCCGGCGAGGCGGAGCGGAACGCCCGCCACGATCGCCTTGTAGCGCCGGTCGATCGTATGCCGCGCGAATTGCGCGGCGAGGCCTTCGTGCGCCTTGTCATGCTTGGCCGCCACCATCAGCCCCGACGTGTCCTTGTCGATGCGGTGGACGATGCCCGGCCGCGCCACGCCGCCGATGCCGGAAAGCTGCCCGGCGCAATGGTGGAGCAGGGCGTTCACCAGTGTGCCGTCCGGATTGCCCGCCGCCGGATGGACGACGAGGCCCGCCGGCTTGTCGATCACGATCAGATGCTCGTCCTCGAACACCACTATCAGCGGAATATTCTGCGCCTCATTGTGCGCGGGCTCGGGCTCCGGCACCGCGACCGTGAAAAGCTCCCCCGCTCGCGCTTTCACCGAAGGATCGCGGGCGAGCGCGCCTCCGGGCGTCGAAACCCGGCCGCCGGCGATCAGCGCCTTCAGCCGCTCGCGCGAAAGCTGCGGCAGCGCGGCCGCGAGCGCGCGATCGAGCCGCCAGCCGTCGGCGGCTTCGGGCACGCGCGCATCGATGTTGGAAACCCCCCGGATCATCCGCTAGCGGATGTGGGGATGACGGTGCGGATTTCAAGAGCTCTTCTCGACCGGATCCTCGCGCAAGCGGCGGCCGATCCGGATCGGGAGGTTTGCGGGCTTCTCCTTGGTGAGCCCGAACGGGTGGAAGATATTATCCCCACCCGCAACGTCGCCCCCGATCCCGCCCGCGCGTTCGAGATCGATCCCGCCGCCCTGTTCGCCGCGATCCGGGCGGAGCGGGACGGGGGGGCGCGGCTGATCGGCCATTATCATTCGCACCCCAACGGTTCGCCCGTCCCTTCGCCGCGCGACGCCGAGGCCGCCCGCGAGCAGGGCCGGTTGTGGCTGATCGCGGCGGCCGGAGAGGCGAGGGCGTGGCGCGCGGCGACGGGCGGCCGCATCGAGGGCGCGTTCGATCCCGTGACGTTGAAGATCGAGGGTCAGGCGGTTGCGATTCATGACGGCAATCGCCACAAGGGCCGCGCGGCGGGGGCCGCTGATCAAGGATAGGGTGGATGACGGCTGACGGGATCGAGTTCGCAAGCCTGCTGTGTTCGCGGCTGTGCCACGATCTGCTGTCGCCGGTCGGCGCGCTCAACAACGGCATCGAGCTTCTGGCCGACGAGCATGATCCCGAGATGCGCGCCCGCTGCCTCGATCTGCTCGCCGAAAGCGCGCGCGCGTCCGCCAACAAGCTCAAGTTCTTCCGCCTGGCCTTCGGCGCGGCGGGCGGCTTCGGTGAATCGATCGACACGCGCGAGGTGAAGGCCGCGGTCGACGGGCTGTTCGCGGGCGATCGCCGGGTGCAGGTCGGCTGGATGGCGGGAGACGGGGCGCTGCCGCGCGGCGCGATCAAGATATTGCTCAACCTCGCCCTGATCGCGGGCGACGCGCTGGTGCGCGGCGGGCGCCTCGATATCGGCGTGGAGGCGGGCGGTTCGGCCACCGAGATCGTGATCCGCGCCGAAGGGCCGCGCATCGTGCTCGATCCGGAACTGCGCACCGCGCTCACCGGCGGCACCTCCCCCGATGCGTTGAGCCCGCGCGCGGCCGCCGCCTGGCTGGTCTGGCAGCTTGCCCAGCGCCGCAAGGGTCAGGTGATGATCCATGAGCCGGAAGAGGGCGTGCTGATGCTCGGCGCGGCGCTCGCCGGCGGCGCCTGACGGCTTCGATAAACCGCTTCTTTACCAAACAGGTCCGATAGCTTTCCCGAACCATCCTTGGATCGGGGCCGATGGACGAATTGCTGGGCGAATTCATCGCGGAAACGCGCGAGACGCTGGAGCCGCTGGCCGGCGAGATCGTCGCCTGGGAGGCGGATCCGTCCGATCGCGCGCGCCTCGACAGCATCTTCCGCTTCGTCCACACCGTGAAGGGGAGCTGCGGCTTCCTCGATCTGCCGCGCCTGGAAAAGCTGAGCCACGCCGCCGAAGGCGCGCTGGCGGAGGTCCGCTCCGGCGATCGCCTGCCCGATCGGCGTCTGGTGGACGCCGTGCTCGCCATCATCGATCGCATCGGCACGCTGGTCGAGGCGCTGGCGGCGGGCGAGGATTATCCCGAAGGGGGCGACGAGGGCCTGATCCTCGCGCTCGATGCGCAGGACGAGGAGGAGCCGGTCCATGCCGCGCCCGTCACCGCCGGCGCACCCGCGCCGCGTGCGCCCGCGCGCAGCATCCGCCTGCCGGTCGAGCTGCTCGATCGCATGATGGCGGGGGTGTCCGACATGGTGCTGGCCCGCAACGAGCTGTCCCGCCGGTTGCGCGAACGCGGCGGCGACGCCTCGGTCGATACCGCCTTCGAACGGCTTTCCGCCTGCGTCGCCGAGATGCGCGAATCGATCACCCGCACCCGGATGCAGCGCATAGACGGCCTGTTCTCCGCGCTCCCTCGCATGGTGCGGGATATTTCCGCCGAGCTGGGCAAGCAGGTCCATCTCTGTGTCGACGGTGGCGATGTCGAGCTCGATCGCGAGATGATCGAGATGATTCGCGATCCGCTGACGCACATCGTCCGCAACGCGATCGATCACGGCATCGAGCCCGCCGAGGAGCGGCAGAAGGCGGGCAAGCCCGCCGCCGGCACGTTGCGCGTCGACGCGCGCCAGTCCGGCAACCAGATATTGATCGAGGTGGCCGACGACGGGCGCGGCATCGACGACGCCAAGCTCGTTCAGCGCGCGATCGCGGCGGGCATTCTCGATTCGAATCGCGCCTCCGCCCTGTCGCGCCGCGAGCGGCTGGAGCTGATCTTCGCGCCGGGCCTCTCCACCGCCAGCGCCGTCACCGCCATTTCCGGGCGCGGCGTCGGCATGGACGTGGTGCGCGCCAATGTCGAGCGGATCGGCGGCACGGTCGAGGTCGAAAGCCGCTCCGGCCTCGGCCTCAAGCTGACGCTGCGCGTGCCGATGACGCTCACCATCATCCCGGCGCTCACCTTCCGCGTCGGGCCCGAGCAGTTCGCCATCCCGCGCGCCGCCGTGGACGAGATCGTCCGCGCGAGCGGCGGCTCGGTGCAGGTCGAGCAGGTCGGCGAGGCGTCGGTCGCGCGCATCCGGGGCGAGCGGGTGCCGGTGGTGGAGCTGGGCGCGCTGCTCGGCCTCGTCGCGCGCGCCGCCACGCCCGAATCGACGCTGGTGGTTGTCCGCGCGTCGAGCGGCGAACGCTACGCGCTCGCCATCGACGGGGTGCAGGACCATGAGGAGCTGGTGGTCAAGCCCGCCGCGCCCGCGATCATGGCCACCGGCGTCTATGCCGGCACCACGCTGCCGGATAACGGCCGCCCGATGCTGCTGATCGATCCCGCCGGCGTCGCGCAGGTCGCCGGCGTGCGCGCCGATCACTCGGTCGCCGCCGCCAGTGCCGTCGAGGAGGGGCCTGCCGAAAGCGAGATGATCCCGACCCTGCTGTTCCGCGCATTGGACGGCGCGCCGCGCGCGATCCGGCTCGGGCTGGTCGAGCGGATCGAGGATGTGTCGGCGGAAGCGATCGCCCATGTCGGCGGAAGGCTCACGCTGGCGCATGACGGCCGGGTGATCGCGCTGTTCGGCATTCCCGACGATCCGGCGAGGCGCCCGGAAGGGCGGCTGCGCGTGCTGCTGCTCGGCGATGGGGCGGGCGAGCTCGCCTATGCGATCGGCGAGGTGATCGATATCCACGCGCTGCCGCGCGAGTTCGCGCCCGCGCGCGAGCCTGGGCCGATCGCGGGGGTGGTGCTGGTCGACGGCCGCCAGGTCGAGCTGCTCGATCCCTATTGGCTGTTCGCGGAAGCCGGCTCCGGGGGCGAGGGGGAGGCGGAGCGCCCGCTCTGCCTGCTCGACGGCGAGGATAGCTGGATGCGCGACGTGCTGCGTCCGATCGTCGAGGCGGCGGGCTACCGCACCGCCTTCGCGGGCGAAGCCGAGGAGGGCGCCGGCGCGGTCGCGCGGCTGATCGCCGATCGCGGCGGCGGCGGCGGCGAGGCGGAGGCGGCGAGCGCGGGCGCGCCGGTCATCCGGCTCCGCGCCACGCCCGATGCGCCGCCCGATTCGCCGGGCAGCGTCTATCGCTATGATCGCGGCGCGCTGATCGCGGCCCTAGCCGCCGCGCGCGGAGGAAGATGAGGACCATGGACGAGCTCAAGCTCATCGCCCGCATCGCGGGCCAGAGGGTGACGCTGCCCGCCGACGCGGTCGAATCGGTCGTGGAGATCGAGGCGATTACGCCGGTGCCGCTCGCCGCCGCGCATGTCGCGGGGCTGGCCGCGCTGCGCAGCCGGGTGCTGACCATCATCGACAGCTACGCCGCGCTCGATCTGGGGACCGCGCCGCGCGAAGGCGTGCTCCAGGCGGTCGTGGTGACGATCGACAACCATCTCTACGGCCTGCTGGTCGATGAGGTGGAGGATGTGGTGGAGATCGCGGGCGATCCGATGCCGGTCCAGGCCGGGCTCGGCGCGGGATGGACGGGGGCCGCGCTCGGGCTGGTCGAGCATGACGGGCGCGCGCTGCTGCTGCTCGATCCGAGCCGGCTCGTCGCGGGCGCGCAGGCGATGGCGGCGTGAGGCCGCGTTAACGCCGCGCTTACCTGCCTGCCTTATCGAGTCTTTCGGGGGATTTTGTAGCGGGGTTTCGCATGAAGACGTGTCTGGTGGTCGATGATTCGAAGGTGATCCGCAAGGTCGCCCGGCATATCCTCGAAACCCTCGACTTCAGCGTCGACGAGGCCGGGGACGGCCAGGAGGCGCTGGAACGCTGCCGCGCGGACATTCCCGACGTGGTGCTGCTCGATTGGAATATGCCGGTGATGAGCGGCATCGAGTTCCTGCGCGCGCTGGGCCAGGAAGGCCTGTCGCAGAAGCCCAAGGTGATCTTCTGCACCACCGAGAACGGCATCGCCCATATCCGCGCCGCGATCGACGCGGGGGCGGACGAATATGTGATGAAGCCCTTCGATCGCGAGACGCTGGAGAGCAAGTTCCAACTGGTCGGCGTCGCCTGAGCGGAGCGCCGTGGGGGCTCCGCTCGCCTATGGACGCCACGGGCGGACCGGCCGCATCCGGCTGATGATCGTCGACGATTCGATCGTCGTCCGCTCCGTCTTCAACACCATCCTCTCGCCGCTTCCCGATTTCCGCATCGCCGCCGCGGCGAGCACGGCGGAGCAGGCGCTGGCCGAGCTCGATCGGACGACGGTGGACATCGTGCTGCTCGATGTCGCCATGCCCGGGCGCGACGGGCTGAGCGCCTTGCCCGAGATCATCCGGCGCGGGCGCGGCGCGCGCGTGCTGATCGTCTCCGCCTCGGCGGGCGAGGGGGCGGAAGCCTGCGTGCGGGCGATGACACTGGGCGCGGCCGACACGCTGGAGAAACCCTCGGCCGGGGGCTTCACCGCCGCCTTCCGATCCAATCTCGTCGACAAGCTGCGCCGCATCGGCCGCGAATCCACCGCGCCGGCGGACAATCCTTTCGAAGCGGCCTCGCGGCTTGTCGTGGACGAGCCGGAGCCCGTGCTTCGTCCGCATGTCCAGGGGCCGATCGACTGCCTCGCGATCGGCGCCTCGACCGGCGGGCTGCACGCGCTGTCGGCGCTGTTCGGAGCGCTGCCGTCGAGCTTCGACGCGCCGATCCTGATCACGCAGCATCTGCCGGCGTCCTTCATGCCCTATTTCGCGGCGCAGATCGCCGACATCGCCGGCCGCCCCGCCGATGTGGCGCGCGACGGCGCTTCGCTTGTCGGCGGGCGCATCCTCGTCGCGCCGGGAGACGCGCATCTCGGGCTGCGCGCGTTGCCGGGCGGGGTGCGCGTCGCGCTCGAACGCGAAGCGGCGGACTCGGGCTGCCTGCCTTCGGCCGATCCGATGTTCTGCGGCCTTTCCGCCGCATTCGGCGCGCGCGGTTTCGCTGTGCTGCTGAGCGGTATGGGCCGCGACGGCGCCCTCGGCGCGGAAGCGGTGGTCGCGACGGGCGGCGAGGTGGCGGCGCAGGATCGCGCCAGCGCGGTGGTCTGGGGCATGCCGGGCGCGGCCGCGCGCGCCGGCCTCGCCTCGACCGTCGCGCCGCCCGATAAGATCGCTCGGCGCATCGCGGAACGGGCGGCGGCGGCAAGAGCGACGGGGGCGGCATGGAAATAAGCGATACGGCCGTTCGCGCGCTCGCGGGTTTGCTCGAGGCGCGCACCGGGCAGCAGCTCGCGGTGTCGCGGCGCTGGCGGCTGGAAACCGCGCTGCGCCCGCTGATGCAGGTGCGCGGTATCGAGGATGTCAACGCGCTCGCGGCCCGGCTCGGCGGCGACAGGATGCTCGCGGACGCGGTGGTCGAGGCGCTGCTCAACCACGAAACCTTTTTCTTCCGCGATTGCGCCCCTTTCCAGACGCTCGAAACCGTCGGCTTTGAGCGCCTGCGGCAGTCCCGCGCCGCGCGGCGGCGGCTGCGCGTCTGGTCGGCAGGCTGCTCGACCGGGCAGGAAGCCTATACGATCGCGATGATGATCGCCGATCGCCCCGAGCGCTGGGCCGGCTGGACGGTCGAGATCCTCGGCACCGACGTTTCCGCCCACGCCATCGAGCGGGCGCGCACCGGCCGCTATTCGCAGTTCGAGATCCAGCGCGGCCTGCCCGTGATGCAGATGGTCCGCCGCTTCGATCAGCAGGGCGAGGAATGGCAGGCCGACGAGAAGCTGCGCAGGGCGGTCAGCTTCCGCACGCACAATCTGCTCGATCCGCCGCCGCTCGGCGGGTTCGACGTGATCCTGTGCCGCAACGTGCTGCTTTATTTCGCGCCCGAGATGCGCCGCCGCGCCTTCGAGCGGCTGGCGAGCGCGATCGCGCCGGACGGCATCCTGATGCTCGGCGCGGGCGAGACGGTGCTCGGCCATACCGAGCGCTTCGCCGCCGATGAGGCGTGCCGCGGCTTTTATCGGCCCGTCACCGCCGCCGATCGCCGCCCCGCTCTCGCCGCCGCCGCGCGCTGACGCCGCTTGACGCCGCTCCGGCGGCGCGCGACGGATAGCCATGCCCGCGATGATCGAGTGCCCCTCGCCCAATTTCGACGAGCGCACCCTGCCTGTATCCATGCTGGTGCTGCACTATACCGGCATGCTGGACGCGGCCTCCGCGATCGAGCGGCTGACCGATCCCGAGGCCAAGGTTTCCGCCCATTATCTGATCGCGGAAGACGGGCAGGTGGTGCGCCTCGTGCCCGAGGAGAAGCGCGCCTGGCACGCCGGCAAAGCCTATTGGCGCGGCATCGAGAACGTCAATTCGGCGAGCGTCGGCATCGAGCTCGTCAATCCCGGCCACGAGCACGGCTATCGCCCCTTTCCGGAGGCACAGATGGCGGCGCTCATTCCGCTGATGGCCGATATCGTCCGGCGGCACGGGATCACGCGCGGCAACATCGTCGGCCATTCGGACGTCGCGCCCGCGCGCAAGGAGGATCCGGGCGAGTTGTTCGATTGGGAGCGGCTGGCGAAGCTCCGTCTCGCCCTGCCGCGCCCCCACAAATATCTCGCCGATCCGCACTGGACCGACGGCGGCTTCCTGCTCGCGCTCGAACGCTTCGGCTATGACGTGAGCGAGCCGGAGAAAGCGGTCATCGCCTTCCAGCGCCGCTTCCGCCCCGAGCGATTGGACGGCGTGATCGACGGCCAGTGCCGCGCCATCCTGCTCTCCCTGCTGACCGGCGGCGACAAGGCGGCCGCGACCCGGCTGGGGCGGGACGGTTGAGGTTCTGCGCCTCGCTTGAACAATGAGAAAGAACCGGAATTGCGACGATAGATTCATAACCAAATAGGCGTTGAATGTCAAGGAATCTTTTCGAGAATGGATAATCGCTTCAAGGGTAGCTATCGGATAAGGCCCGCGCTATCTCCCCTCCCGCCAGAGGGTCGGGCGGCCGCGGCGTGTTACGGCATGTCGAGGAAAGTCCGGGCTCCACGGAAACACGGTGCCGGGTAACGCCCGGCGGCTCCGGACTCGTCCGGGGTCAGGGACAGTGCCACAGAAAGCAGACCGCCGCTTCTTCGGGGCGGTAAGGGCGAAAGGGTGCGGCAAGAGCGCACCGCGGTCCCGGCGACGGGAACGGCACGGCAAACCCCACCGGGAGCAAGACCGAATAGGGGCCGCGCATGAGGTTGTTTCCGCCTCGCGGCCCGGGTTGGTTGCTGGAGGCCGGGAGCAATCCCGGTCCTAGAGGAATGGTCGCCCAGTCTCCGCTTTCGCGGGGATGGACAGAACCCGGCTTACAGACCCTCTGGCGATTTGCCGCGAGTGCCGATAGCAAGGGCCGCGATGCAGAGAATGCCGCCGGATCGCCTCGCCGCCGCCCTGCTCCTCGCCGCGATCGCGGGCGTCGTGGACGCGGTGGGGTTTACTGAGCTCAACGGCTATTACGTTTCCTTCATGAGCGGCAACTCGACGCAGCTCGGCGTGCATCTCGCCTATCATGACTGGAATGTCGGGCTGTTCGCGCTGGGGCTCGTCGTGCTGTTCGTGGGCGGCGCGGCGCTGGGCTCGCTGATCGAGGAGCGGACCGGGCGGATGGCGACCGCCGCGCTGATGCTGGTGCAGGCGGTGCTGCTCGCGATCGCCTCGGTGCTGCTGGACGGCGCGCGGCCGATGGCGGGCGCGGTGCTGTTGCCGGTGGCGATGGGCATGGCCAATCTCGCGATCATGAACGGGCGCGGCGGCCATATCGGCATCACCTATCTCACCGGAACGCTGGTGCGGATCGGCGCGGGGCTCGCCTCGCTGGGGCGCGGCGCGCGCTTCGCCTCGGTGTTGTCCGATATCGCGCTGTGGGCGGCGCTGGTCGGCGGCGTGGTGTTCGGCGGCATCGGTCACCTCCATTATGCCGGCAAGGTCCTGCTCGCGCCGGTATTCGCGCTGACGGTGCTGGGGATCGCCGAGGGCGTCATCGCGCGGCGCGCGGCGCGCCGTTCCGCCGCCGCGTCGGTTCCGCCCACCGCGCGGCGCTGAAAATCCTTCGCGGAGGCGTCGCGCCGCCGGGCGCGATCGCCTACATAGGCGACATGGCGAGACGACAGACTCGATCGATCGACTGGGGTTTCCCCCGCTGGCGCGGCTATGGCGCCGAACGCGGCGCGACGCGCGTGCGCCTGTGCGACCGGCACGGCTGCGATCAGCCGGGCGATCGGCCCGCGCCCAAATCGCCCAACAGCCCCGAACGCTGGTGGTTCTGCGAGGAGCACGCCGCCGAATATAACCGCAACTGGGATTATTTCGCGGGGCTCACCGCCGAGGAGGCGGCCCGGCGCGAAGCGGACGAGCGGCGCACCTCGGCCGGTTACGCCGACTCCGCCTACAACCGCTGGGCGGGCCCGGGCGACGGCAGCCGCTCGCGCGACGAGCTGCGCGCGCTCGACGTGCTGGAACTGGAGGCGGATGCCGACCATGAGGAGATCAAGGCCGCCTGGCGCCGCCTAGCCAAGGCCAACCACCCCGACGTGAAGCCCGGCGACGAGCAGGCCGCCGAACGCTTCCGCGCCGTCCAGGCGGCATGGGACGTGCTGCGTGCGGCGGAGGAGAGAAGGCAGGGTCAGACGGCGGGATAGATCCTGAGCATCGGTGTTATTCGTTCGTGTCGAGCGAAGTCGAGACACGGCTTCGAGCGTAGCCGAGAAGCCTCGTCTGCGCTCGGCTTCCGCCCCTCGGCTTCGCTTGGGGCGAACGGTTTTGATATAACGCTCGACATTTTAGCTCGTCATTGCGAGCGCAGCGAAGCAATCCAGGTGGGGCGCTGGATTGCTTCGTCGCTGCGCTCCTCGCAATGACGATTCCGGTTTTCTACTCGTCCGTCTCCGAATCCGGCACCGGATCGTGGCCCGAGATGCGCCGGGCCAGCGCCGAGGCGGCGGCGTAGTCGCCGAAATCGCCGGAAAGCTGGATCACATTTTCGCTGCTCAGGCTCGCCGCCGCGCTGTCGCCGAGCGGCTTGCCGTCGAGCGCGCAGGGCAGGCGGGGGCCATGCGCTTCGGCCGCCAGCGCCTTCGCCGCATCCGGCGTCAGCGTCACCATCAGCGAGGGCTTGCCCGCCGCATCCGGCAGCGCGCGGGCGTCGAGGATGTCCCTGGGCGCAACCTTATGCCCGGCGACGGTGAACACGCCGGTGGGATAGCTTTGGGCCGGGGCGGCGATCGCGCTGCTCCCCCCGAGCAGCGGCGCGAGCCCGAGCGCGGCGAGGTCACGGCGGCGCATCAGCCTTCTCCCTTGTAGCGCTCCGCGGTGGCGCGGATCAGCGCGATCATGTTGGGAATGCCCTGGGTGCGGTTGGAGCTGAGCTGGTTCTTGAGATCGAAGGGGGCGAGCGCGCCTTCGATGTCGGTGGCGAGGATGTCGGCGGGCGAACGGTCCTGCACCGTCAGCAGCACCAGCGCGATGATGCCCTTGGTGATCGCCGCGTTCGAATCGGCGAGGAAATGGAGAAGACCGCCCTCGGCGCGGGTCGGATAGACCCACACCGCCGCCGAGCAGCCGCGCACCAGCGTCGCGTCGGTCTTGAGCGCCTCCGGCATGGGCTCCAGCCTTCGGCCGAGATCGATCAGCAGGCGGTAGCGGTCGTCGGGCTCGAGGAAGCCATATTCCTCGCGGATGTCGTCGAGCGTATCGGTCATCGCGAGGGCGGGTTAGCAGCGCGGCCGGGCGGGGAAAAGCCCGCACCGGCCGCGCACCCCCGGGAAGTTTGTGCCGCTTGGAAACCCGTTCGTGCTGAGGAGCCACTGAGCTTGTCGAAGTGGCGTCTCGAAGCATCGGCCCTTCGAGACGGGTCTTCGCCTTCGCTCAGCCCCTCCTCAGGGCGAACGGAGAAAGAGATTGCAGGAAGATCACAAATCGATCCCCGCCGCGATCGCCTCCAGCTTGCGGACGCGCTCGCGCAGGTCGGCCAGCTCGATGCGGGCGGCGGTGGGGGTCGGCGCGGGCGCGGCGTGATCGCCGGTCAGCGCGGTGCGCTGGAGGTCGAGCCAGCCGCGCCAGCCGGCCAGAGCCGCCGTGGTGAGCATCGCGACGCCTGCCAGGCCGGCGACCGCGATGGTGATGATGGAGATGGTCTCGGTCATCGCATCTCTCCGTTGAGCTACATGGCGGCCCGGCTCAATGCCGGTCGCGCAGCGCGTCGATCTCGCGATCGAGCGCGGTGGAACTGTCAGTGGCGATCCGCTCGAGCACCGCGATCCGCTCCTTCAAGGCGCGGACCTCCTCGCGCAGCCGCTGGTTCTCGGCGGTGTCGGCGAAGGGCTGCGGCTGGTCATAGCCGCGCCTGCGCCAGCGCCGGCTCATCTGCGGGCCGCCCACCACGCGGGCGATCATCACGATCGCGACGATCATCACGACCATCCATTGTCCGCCGCTCATATCTTCTTCTCCCGTTCTCGTGCGGTTTTAAGTCTTCGGTTCAGTTCAGGGGCTGATCGCGCAGCCGTTCGATCTCGTCGGCGAGGTTGGCGGAGCGATCGGTGAGAATGCGCTCCAGCACCGCCACGCGCTGCTCCAGCCGCTCCGTCTTGGCGACATATTGCGCGGCCTTCTCGGCGGCTTCGGAAGAGGCTTGGGTCAGGCTCTGCTGCTTCATGTCCATCCACCGTTCGAACGGCCGCCTGGCGAGGGCCACGATCGGGATCGAGACGGCGATGATGGGGACGAGAATGCCGATATCCATCTTGGACTCTCCCGTGCGATCAGTTGGCCAGGCCGCGCAGCGCGTCGATCTCGCGATCGAGGCGATAGGCGCCGTCGGTGACGATCCGCTCGACATTGGCGAGCCGATCCTTGAGCGATCCGAGTTCGGCGCGGAGCTGGGCGTTTTCCTGCGTCAGCAGCTTCACGCGCTCCATCGCCTCATCATTCTTCTGCGGATAGACCGCCTGGCCCCAGGCTCCGTCGAGCGGATAGCCATGCTTGATGCGCAGCCAGGTTGTGATGACCCATCCTCCCACCGCGATCACGGGGATCAGCGCGATCACCGGAGCAAGTTGGATGAGTTGGTGGATCGTTATCGGGTCCATTATTATCTCCCTGGTCCTTCCCGCGTCTCAGCGCAGGCTGTCGATCTCGTCGGCGAGGCGACGATTGTGGCTGGTATAATAGACTTCGAGGTCCGAAAGGCGGCGATCGATGTCGCGGAAGCGGCTGCGCACGTCGCGGACGGAATTGCCCGGCTGGGTGCGCACCCCCTGCCAGAAGCGCCGCTCCTCGGCGTCCTGATAGGCGAGCTCGATCGGCTTGTCGTGAGCGACCCAGGCGACGATCCAGTAGGCGATCAGCGTCCAGGGGAAGCCGCCGGCCAGGGTCAGGATCACCGCGCCGACCCGAACCAGGGTCACGTCGATCCCGGTATAGTCGGCGATGCCGGAGCAGACGCCGCACCATTTGCCTTCGCGCTTGTCGAGGTAGAATTTGGTCTGACGGGCGGACATGATGGGTTCTCCCTTGTTCTCGTTGCGGTCAGGCGCGTCCGCGCCAGTCGTCGGGGTCGGAAAGCGGACGCTCGGTGCGCTCGGCCGGCCTCCAGTTGGGGTTGTCGGCGGCGACGATCCGCTCGATCGTGGCGAGCCGATCGTCGAGCCTGCGGGCCATGTCGTGCAGACCGTCGAGGAGGTTCTCGTCCTCCACCGAGAGGCCGCGCGCCCGCTTCCACTGGGTGACGTAGTGGAAGATCAGCCACGGCAGCCCGATGAAGAGCATGCCGACGATGGCGACGGGCAGAAGGAAG
>Ga0164242_10001378_pt1 | contig 28792 bp, 21 predicted proteins | sample OricomgcompostMG_FD_108783 | JGI IMG/M metagenome (GOLD analysis project Ga0164242, IMG submission 108783) | Miracle-Growth compost microbial communities from Emeryville, California, USA - Original compost - Miracle growth compost (MG) ...
CAGCCGCCGCCCACCACGAGCACGCGCTGGCTGCAGCGCAGGCGTTCGCCCAGCGCCACGGCTTCGTCGAGCGTGCGCAGATAGATGACGTGCGTCGTCCTCACGACGCTGTCCGGCAGCCGGCGCGCCGCGCCGCCCGTCGCGATCACGAGGCGGTCGTATTGCACGTCGCGGCCCGAGCGCGTCTTGACGAGGCGCGCGGCGCGGTCGATCGAAGTTGCGCAATCGGGTTGCCAGGCCTCGACGTTCAACGTCGCGAATTCGTCGGGCCTCACGATGCGCACGGTTTCGATATCCGCGTCGCCGGCGAGCACCGCTTTCGAGAGCGGCGGGCGCTCGTACGGCAGATGGATTTCGTCGGCGATCATCACGAGGCGGCCTGCGAAGCCTTCCTTGCGCAGCGTCTTGACCACCCAGCCCGCGGCCTGGCCGCCGCCGATCACGACGACAGTGCGGGGCGCTTCCTGTGCTGGCTGTGTTGCATCGGTGCTCATTGCTTGCGCTCCGTCATGAACTTGCCTTGCGGCGCGTCGGCGTTCTTCTGGCGGCGCGTGTTGCCGTCGAGGCCGCCGTCGATGGCCCATTCCGCGAACACCGTCGGGCCCGGTTCGAATTCGCGCGGCTGCCATTCCGGCGTGAGCACGTCTTCGTCGGCGTAATACTCGATCAGGCCGCCCGCCGGGTTCTTGAAGTACCAGAAGTACGCCGACGAAACCGGATGCCGGCCCGGGCCGAGCTGCGTGGTCCAGCCGCAGCGGCTGATATGCAGGCCGCCGCCGAACACTTCGTGAATATCGCGCACGGTAAACGCCACGTGATTGAGGCCCTTCTTGCCGTCGGGCAGCGCGAGCAGGAACAGATCGTGGTGGCCGCCGTGCGGCGCGCAGCGCATGAATGCGCCGCGATTCGGGTAGCGGTCCGAGGTCTCGAAGCCCAGCAACTCGTGATAGAACTGCTCCTGCTCCGCGAGGCAGTTCGTGAAGAACACCACGTGGCCCACTTCCACCGGCTCCGCGCGCTCATAGACGGGCGACGGCGTATCCACGCGCAGCGTCTGGCCCCACACGTTCGAGGGCGAGCCGGTCACGTCGAGCTCGCGCTTGCGCGTGACTTCCACGCGAATCGCCATGCCCGCAGGATCGTAGCAACCCACTGCATCGGCTTCGCTGTAATAGCCGGGCTGGCCCTGCAGGCGCTCGCGCAGTGCGTCCAGCTCTGCGCGCGTGGCCACGCCCCATGTCACTTCGCGCAGCGTCGGACCTGCTTCGAAGGCAGCGGGCAGCGCTGCGTCGTTCGCGTCGGCCACGAGCACGGTACAGCCGTTGAGCGTTTCGAAGCGCGCGCGCGTTTCGTCGTGCGAGACTTCCTTCAAGCCCCAGTCGGCGAAAAAGCGCCGGCAGGTTTCGAGGTCGGTCACGCCGTAGGTAATCTGTTCGATGCCGAGAATCGTCATGTTCATTGCTCCGTTGCGCGCGCTCAGGCGTTGGCCCAGGGCAGCGGCGCGTCGTTCAAGCCCCAGTAAAGGCTCTTTTGCTGCATGTATTCGCGAATGCCGAGCCGCCCTTTCTCGCGGCCCATGCCGCTCTCCTTCCAGCCCGAGAACGGCGTGGAGATCGAGAACAGCTTGTACGTATTGATCCAGACCGTGCCCGCTTCGAGCTTGCGCGCCACGCGCCATGCGCGCTTGTAGTCGCGCGTCCAGATGCCGGCGGCAAGGCCGAACACGCTGTCGTTCGCTTCTTCGATCAGCGCGGCTTCGTCGTCGAAGGGCATGGCCACCAGCACCGGGCCGAAGATTTCCTCCTGGCAGATGCGCGCAGTGTTCTGGAGTCCTTCCAGAATGGTGGGCTGATAGAAGAAGCCGTTTTCGCGCCCATCGCCAACCGGGCGCTCGCCGCCGCACAGGAGGCGGCCGCCCTCCTCCAGACCGATGGCCACGTAACGTTCCACCGACTCGCGGTGCTTCGCCGTGATGAGCGGACCCATCTGCGTGTTCGCGCTCGACGGATCGCCCACGCGCAGCTTGTGCGCGCCTTCCACGAGGCGCTTCATGAACGCGTCGTAGATCGAGCGCTGCACGAACAGGCGCGAGCCGGCAATGCACGCCTCGCCCGACGAACTGAAGATGCCGTAGAGCACGCCGTTCACGGCGTGATCGAGATCGGCGTCTTCGAACACGATGGTCGGCGACTTGCCGCCCAGTTCGAGCGACACGGGCATGAGCTTTTCCGCCGCGATGCGCGCGATGCCGCGCCCCACTTCGGTGCCGCCCGTGAACGAGACCTTCCTGACGAGCGGATGGCGCACCAGCACGTCGCCGATCACCGAGCCCTTGCCCGGCAGCACGCTCAGGATGCCCTTGGGCACGCCCGCTTCCTCGCAGATGCGGGCGAGCGCGAGCGAGACGAGCGGCGTGACTTCGGCGGGCTTGAGCACCACGGCGTTGCCAGCCGCAAGCGCGGGCGCGAGCTTTTGCGCGTCCGAGGCGATCGGCGAATTCCACGGCGTGATGGCCGCGATCACGCCAATCGGTTCGTGCACGCTCATCGTCATGTAATCGCCGCGCGAGGGCGTGAGCTCGTCGTCGAGCGTTTCGAGGCAGGCCGCGAAATAGCGGAAGGTATTGGCGGCGCTCGCCACCAGCACGCGCGTTTCGCCGATAGGCTTGCCATTGTCGCGGCGCTGCAATTGGGCCAGCGCTTCGTGGCGCTGCATGATGAGATCGGCAATGCGATAGAGCACGAGTGCGCGCAAATGCGGCTTCATGCCGGCCCATTCGCCCTGCTTCCATGCCGCGTGCGCCTTCTCGACCGCCTCGCTGGCGTCTTCGGCGCTCGCCGTCGAGACCTCCATGTTCACCGACTGGTCGGCGGGATAAAGGCTCGCAAAAGGTGCGGCGCGGCCCTGGCGCCACTCGCCGCCAACCAGGATGTCGCCGTTGGGTACGAGGCTCGTGTCGAATGCAGTCATGTCAGAGGTCTCTTTGTTTCAGTGCCGGCGATGCAGTGCCTGCGCGCCGCCGGTTATCGCTTCAAAAAGCGCTTCGTCAGATCACGCAGCGCGCGGCCCGGTTGCGCAGCGCGCGAATCGCGCTGTACGCGGTGAGCGCCGAGGTCTTCGGGTTGTCGGGCAGCGGCTTGCCGCTCATCTCCAGCGACATCTCGCCGAACACGCCGCGCGCGACGATGCGGTGCACGTTGCGCTCGACCGCCGGATCGGCGATCAGGCGCACCTTCGTCTGGTCGAGGCCGAGGCCCGCGAGCGCGATGGTGGCCGCCACGTTCGCGTTCTTCGGAAAGAGCCGTGCGGCTTCGCGCGCGCTGCCTTCGAAGATCACCTGCTCTTTCGTGAGCGCACGCAGATCGCAGACCTTTTCCGCCGGCGTATCGAGCCAGCCGAGCGGCGGCTTGCGGCCCGTGTACAGCACTTCGTCGAGGCCGCCGAGCTTCGCTGCCGCAAGCGCATCGATACCGCCAATCGCGCCGGAGAGCAGCGTGACCGTGGCGTCGCCTTCGTCGGCGGCGAGCGAGAGGCGTTCGAGCAGATCGATGTCGGAGAGCGCGCCGATCGAGGCCACCGCGCAATCGGTGCCGCTTTGCAGGAGCGGCACGACGTGATCGACGAGCGCCGCATGGCCCGCGCATTCGAGCGCGAATTGCGGCCGGGTCGAAAGCGCATGCACCGACGAGACCACTTCCACCGCGCCGTCCACCTGCTCGCGCACGGCGGCGGCGTGATGCTCGGGCACGATCACGTGCGAGACGTGCACGAGCGGGTCCGCCGCCACCGCGCGATAGACCGTCTGCCCGATCGCGCCGAAGCCGATCATCGCGATGTCGATGGGCGCGTGCGCCGCCGGGTGGTTACGCATGTTGCGGCTCCTCCTTGCGCACCGGCGGGCCCGCGAACGTGGTCTCGAAACTGCCCACGGACTTCATGTCCACTTCGAGCAGCACCGGGCCGTCGAATGCCATGCCTTCGGCGATCACCTTGTCCGCCTCGTCGAGCGACGAGAGGCGGAAGTGCTTGAGACCCAGGCTCGCGCAGAACTGCGAGAACTCCGGCTGGTGCAGATCGACGTACATGCGGCGGCCGCCGTACTGCGCGTCCTGAATGTTGCGGATCACGCCGTAGCACTGATCGTTCATCAGCACGATCATCACGTTGGCCTTTTCCTGCACGGCCGTTGCGAGCTCGCCCACGTTCACCATCAGGCCGCCGTCGCCCACGAGGCACACGGTCTTGGCCGCGGCGTTCGCCAGCGCCGCGCCGATGCCCATCTGCATGCCCTGGCCAATGCCGCCGCCGAGCGCATGCACGCCCGCGCGCGGCGAGAAGATCTTCAGCAGGCGGTTGCCCCACGTGCTGTTCGAGATCGTGACGTCGCGCACCCAGTTGTAGTCGCGGCCCACGGCGCGTTGCAGCGATTCCACGAGGCGGCGATACGGGCCGAGACCCTTGGCCGTTTCCGACACGGCGATCTCGCGCGTTTCGGCCAGATCGGCGGCGAATTGCGGATCGACCTTGATGCGGTTTTCGAGGCGCGTGGCGAGCGCGTCGAGCACGCGCGCGGCGTCGCCGTGCACGAACAGCGCGTTGCGATAGCCGCGGTTGTCGGCGAGCGCGTCGGCGTCGATGCGATAGAGCGGCTGCGGCAGACCCAGCTTGTACTTGAGCGTCTCATTGCCGCGCAGGCGCGAGCCCACCACGAGCATCGCGTCGCAGGTCCTGTAGAAGCGCTCGACCGAGGCGCTCACGTTGAACGCGCCCAGCGTGGCCGGATGATCTTCGGGCAGCACGCCGCGGCCCTGCACGCTCGTCACCACGCCAAAACCGAGCGCCACGAGACGCTCCACCGCAGCACGCGCATGACGCGTGCCGCCGCCCAGCCACAGCAGTGGACGCTTGGCCTTCGCGAGTTCGTTCGCCAGTTGCTCCACGCGCGCTTCGTCGTGCGTGAGCGTCGTGAGATGCGGGGCGGTGAGGTCAACCGGCCACTCGGTCAGCGCGGCCTGGATGTCGATGGGGATCTCCACGCTCACCGGGCCGCTCGGCGCGGTTTGCGCCACGCGCACGGCTTCGCGGATCGTCGGCAGCGCCGTTTCGACCGAGCGCACGCGGAACGCGGCCTTCGAGATCGACGAGAGCATCGTCAGTTGATCCGGCGCCTCGTGGATATAGGCGAGGTCCTGATCGAGGTATTCGGTTTCGATCTGGCCAGTGATATGCAGCAGCGCCGTGCCCGCCGTGAGGGCTTCGACCATCGCGCCCGCTGCGTTGCCCGCCGCCGTGCCCGTGCTCGTGAACGCCACGCCGAGGCCGCCCGAGACACGCGCGAGCCCGTCCGCCATGTTGACCGCGCCCGCTTCGCCGCGCGCGCCCACGTAGCGGATCTTGCCGCGCCGGCCGATGGCGTCGAGAATCGGCATGTTGTGAATCGAGATCACGCCGAAAGCGGTTTGGACTCCGCATTGTTCGAGGAAGGCGGCGATCAGTTCGCCGACGGTGGTTTGATTAGACATGACGTGCAACGCCTCCAGATACATCGATATGACTGCCCGTCGTATAGGACGACAGGGACGTGGCCAGATAAAATAGTGCCTGTGCGGCTTCTTCGGGGCGGCCGAAGCGGCCGAGCGGAATGTGCTTCTTGCGTGCGAGCTCGCGCGTCCAGTCTTCCCAGCTCTGGCCGGCGGCCTGCGCCTCGTTGTCGGCTTCGTAGCGGCGGCGCCATTGGCCCGACTCCACGATGCCGATCAGGATCGAGTTCACGCGAATATGCTCGGGCGCGAGTTCCACCGCGAGCGACTTGATGAGGCTGAGCACGCCCGCGCGCGCCGATGAAGTCGCCACCATGTGCGGCTCGGGCTGCAAGGCGAGCAGCGAGTTCACGCAGACGATCGCGGCGTTGCCTGCGCTCTGGCCGGATTGCGCCGCGCTGCGCAGCATCGGCAAAAACGCGCGCGTCGGACGAATGATGCTGAAGTACTTGAGATCCAGTTCTTCGCGCCAGGCTTCGTCGGTGGTATTGGCGAAGGTGGAGACGCGGCCCTGGCCTGCGTTGTTCACGAGCATGTCGGTGCGGCCGAAGCGCTGTTCGACTGCGCCCGCGAAGGCGGCAACGTCGGCGGCGTCCAGCACGTCGCAGCGGGCCGCCAGCAGTTGCGCCTGCGGATGCCGCTCGCGCAGTTCGCGCTCCGCGCGTGCGAGGCGGTCGTTGTCGCGACCGCAGATGGCGACCGACGCACCCGCGCGCAAAAAGAGTTCGGCGGCGGCGAGGCCAATGCCGGACGAACCGCCCGTCACCACCGCAACCTGACCGCTCAAGTCGAGTTGAATCATTTGATCCCCAATACCTTCATATAAGGCGATTTCCCGCCGGCTGCGTGCGGACTCGTTTGCGGCCTCGATTGCGGCCGGTAATTCAAGCGCTTCGAGAGTTCGTCGGCGGTGTGGCGCACCTTGGCGATCAGGCCGCTGTCGAGCAGTTGCGTATCGATGCCGGGGCGCGGAATGGTCGTCGTCACCACGGCGGCAATGCGGCCCGTGTCGTTGCGCACCGGCGCCGACACCACCGAAATGCCGCGCTCGAACGACGATTCGCTCACCGCGTAGCCGCGCTCCGCATCCTCGCGAATGCGTTCGTAGAGCGCCTCGACCGTTTCCGGCGTGGAGGGCGTATAGCGTTCGAGCTGCGGCTCCGGATAGAGCGCGCGCAAATCGTCGAGCGTGAGATCGCCCATCAGCACCTGGCCGTGGGTGGTGGCATGCGCGGGCAGGCGCGTGCCGACGTTCACCTTCACCGAGCTGAAAATGGGTGCGTGGCTCTGCGCCTTGGCGACGAACACGATGTCGCGTCCATCGCGAATCACGATGTGCGTGGTCAGGCCAGTGACATCGCGCAAGGACTCGATCAGCGGCAAGCCGAGATCGGTGAGTTCGAGCGAGCTCAGGTATTCGAAGCCGAGGCGCAGCACGGCCACGCCCAGGCGATAGTTGCGGTCGCGGTCGGCGCGCTCGAGAAAGCCGAGCGATTCGAGCGTCTGCAGCAAACGAAACACCGTGGTGCGCGGAATGCCGAGGCGCCGCGACAGTTCGGGCGCATCGAGCACCGGCTCGCGCGGCGAGAATTCGGTCAGAATGCGCAGGCCCCGCTCCAGGCCCGGTACGCGGTAGCTCGTGTCGTTGCGGTCTGCGTCGGCGTCGGAAGACGCGCTGGCGACGTCGGGTGTCATGCCTTAAGCTCCGTAGTACTTAGTGTTCGACACAGAAGGTATCGATCAGCGCGCTGTAGGCGTCGGGCTGCTCGATATAACCTGCGTGGCCCGCGCGCGGCACGGTCTGGAACGGCGCGTGCGCGATCTGCGCAAGCCGCTCGCAGGCCGCGGGCGGCGTGATCGTATCTTCGGCGCCCACGGCAACGGCCATCGGCAGCTTGCCCGCGCAACGCGCGAGGTCGGCGGCGAGGTCGGCGTTGGCGAGCAGATGCGTGGCCTGCGCATAGCCGTGCGGTACGACGCGCGACATGTTCCAGCGCACCCACGCGCGCGCTTGCGCGCCGGCGTGCGGCGAAAGCATGTTGGCGCTGCGCTTTTCCGCAAGACCCTGCGGACCGAGCTCGGCCAGCATCGCGAGGCGCGCGTCGCGCTTCTGTTCGCGCACGGCGGGGTCCGCCGCGCCATAGCCGCCGGCGGGCGAAATCAGCAACAGGCCTGCGACCCGTTCGGGATGCCCGGCAGCGAACGCCCCCGCGACGATGGCGCCAAGCGAATGGCCCACCAGCACGCAGCGCGCGATATCGAGCGCGTCGAGCCAGCCGGCCAGCGCGCGCGCATAGTCGGCGGCAACGGGCGACGCGCTCGCGACCGGCGTGGAAGCGCCGTAACCGGGCGCGTCCCATGCGAGCACGCGGCGCGGGTTTGCCCCCTCGCCCAGCGCTTCGAACTGCTGCACCCACGAAGCCGCGCCGGAGCCGATGCCATGCAGCAGCACGAGCGGCAGTGCCTCTTTACCGCTCGCTCCGGCTGCTTCGCGATAGCTCACGCGCGCCTCGCCCACTCGCACGTCGCGCAGCGCAAAGCGCGCGAGACGTGTTTCGAGCATGGCGGCTGATGAGGCGGCGGTATCGATCGCTTCGTTCATGACTTCGGTATCGGTTGGAACTTCGTGGGAGCTTCGCTGTACTGCCGGACTGCCGCTTTACTTCGCCTCGCGCTTGATTTTCGCGAGCGGCGAATCCGGCGGATACGTCGGCGTGATGGGCTTGGGCGAGCCGAGCATCACGCACATCAGCGCGTCTTCCTCGCCGATGTTGATTTCCGTGCGATACACGCCGGGCGGCACCGAGATCAGATCGCGCTCGCCGAGCACGGCTTCCCACGTCTCGCCGTCCTTCTCGCAGACCACCTTCATCTTGCCGCGCAGCACGAAGAAGATTTCTTCGACGTCCATATGAATATGGCTCGGGCCAATGTTGCCGGCCGGAATCACCATGGTCGAGAACGTGAAACCGCCTGCGGGCACGGTGTTCGTGTCCTTCGCGACGCCGGTGCCGCCCGTGCCCACGTAGCGCATTTGCGCGCGGCGGTACTTCGGGTCGTAGTCGGCCTGGAACTTCAGGGCGTCCCAGTCGTAGCGGCGCGTTTCGTAGCGCGCCACGCGGCTGTTCATCCAGTCATCAAAACTCGCTTCGGCGGGACGGTCCCACGACTTGCGATCGATATCGGCATCGGCCATCGCTTTCTCCTTGGATTCCTGCATAGTCATAATCGACCCAATCAATTCATCACGAAGCCGCCGTTCACCGGCAGCAACTGCCCGGTCACGAAGCGCGCGGCATCGGACAAGAGGAACAACACCGGGCCCGTGACATCCTCGGGCACCTGGGCGCGCTGCAACGCACGCCCTTCGAGGTAATACGCGTGGCGCGCGGCGGGCACGTAGGCCGTGGCTTCCACTTCGGTGAGGCCGGGCGCGATCGCGTTGACGGTGATGCCGTCCGCGCCGAATTCGCGTGCGAGCGAGTGCGTCATCGCAATCACAGCGCCCTTGCTCGCCACGTAGGCCAGCAGTCGCGGCGCACCCCATAGTGCGGTGTCCGAAGCGATGTTCACAATGGCGCCGCGGCCCGACTCGCGCAGCCAGCGCTGCGCCGCCGCGCACATGAGCCAGGTGCCGCGCACGTTCACGTCCATCACGGCATCCCAGGTCGCCACGCCGATCTCGTGCGCGAGCTTGCCGCCCGAGTTCGTGATGGCCGCATTGTTGATGAGCGCATCCACGCCGCCCATGCGTTGCGCAGCGCCATCGACGAATGCGGTAATGCTCTCGGGCTGCGCGAGATCGAGCGGCGCGAAGGCCACGTCGTGGCCTGCGGCGGCGAGCGAGCTGGCCAGCGCCTCGCCCGCTTCGTGCAGCACGTCGCCAAAGGCGACGCGTGCGCCGGCCGCGGCCAGCGCGCTCACGAACGCCGCGCCCAGTCCACGCGCGCCGCCCGTGACGATCACGCGGCGGCCGGCCAGCGCGACCTGCGTAGCAAGCGTGGCGTCATGCATGGCCGTGACCTGCGGCTTGCGCGGCATCGCCTTGCTGGGCGCGCAGTGCGTCGAGTTCGGCGAAGTGCTGCTGGGCGCGCTGGCGCAGCATGCGGCGCACGCGCGTCATGCCCACGTCGTGCTGATAGAGGAACTCGTGATCGCGCGCGTTCGGCGCCATGCTTTCCAGCACGTAGCGGTCTTGCTCGAGCACGTCCCAGTGCAGACCTTCGAGGCGGTTGCGGTACAGGAAGCGCCACGCGTCGCGCTGCCAGCCTTGCACCTTGCGGGTGCGCCAGAAGTAGACCTGGCAGTTGTCGCCGTCCACGGGCACCGCGAAGCCGATAATGCTGAAGCTGCCGCCCGGCCCGAACTTCTTCTTGTACGGAATCGCGAGGCGCATCCACAGGCAGCCCGTTTCGCCCAGTTCGACCCAGTCGAAGTTCACGTCGCGCTGGCCGACCTTCTCGAACATCAGGCCGCTTTCGGTCTTGCGCACGCGCATGTCGGCCTGCTTGTCGCCTTCGGCCATCGAATGCGAGGTCGCGTGCAGATACGCGCCGTGCATCGGGTCCATCACGTTGTCGATGGCGTACTGGTAATTGCACTTCCAGTTGGACATGCACAGGAAGCTTGCGTACTCCTCGCCAACGAGTTCCTCGGGCAATTGCAGCGGCGCCGGCTCCTTGTGCGCTTCGTCGCCGAACCACAGGAAGATCGCGCCCGCATGCTCTTGCGCCGGATACGACTTCACGCACTTCGTGCCTTCGAGCGGGCAGGCGGAAACGGCGGGCACGTTCTGCACGGTGCCGCTGCCGTCGACTTCGATGCCGTGGTACCAGCACGCCACGCGGTTGCCGAGGTTCCAGCCGAGCGACAGGCGCGCGCCGCGGTGCGGGCAGCGGTCTTCGAGCGCGTGAACCTGGCCGTCCTGATCGCGCCACAGCACGATCTGCTCGCCAAGACGCGTGATGCCGATGGGCGCGTTGCCCACTTGCCAGCTCGGCGCAACGGGATACCAGTAGTTTTTGATGCCGCGATCGAGATAGGCGCGAATCGGGTCGGCGCCGCCGGCGGCTTCAGGCGTGGGGGACGTCATGGGGGGTCTCCGTGTTCAGTGTTTGCCGGATTTCCGGGCGCGGCTCATTCGGCGAGCAGGCGGAATTCGGCGGCGAGGCGCTCGGCGTTCCAGGCCGCGCCTTCCGGCGTGCGAAAACCGATGCGGTTCAGCCCCGCCACCACTTCATCGAGCTCGGTGGCGCCGGCTTCGAACACTTGTTCGAGCGCGTCGCCGAAATCGTTCTCGTATTGCGTGGGCTCGGCCTTGCGCGTTTGCCACACCAGGTTTTCGGTCTGACCCGGCTGCTCGATCACGCCCTTGCCGGCGACGTTGTTCGGTTGCGGCGCGAGCCAGGGCTTGAGCGACGGATTGAAATTCACGGGGACTTCTCGCATGTCATTCCACCTTGATCTGGATTTCTTCGCCGGCGAGTCGCACCGCGTACGTCTTCAGATCGCGGCCGCCCGGCTCCTTGAGGCATTTCCCGGTCGGGATATGGAACACGGCTTCGTGCAGCGGGCATTCGACGGTGTCGCCATCGACAAAGCCTTGCGTCAGCAACGCGTATGCATGGGGGCAGACGTTCTCGAGCGCGTAAAGCTCGTCGCCCACCTTGTAGATGCCGATCTCCGTGCCGTCGAGCTTGAACTCGAGCGGCGCGTCTTCGGACAGATCGCCGGCATGCCCGGCGCAGCGCCATTGTTCAGACATTTCTCACCTTTCCCGATCAACCGTGTTCCATATAAGGAACATTAGTTTATGTATGGTCATTATAGAAACGTTCGCGGGGTGAGAAAACAGAAATCCACGGCTCCTGGGGAAAACACCGAGCGCATCTCTTAAAGGGACATGAGCGGTGTCATCGCAGATCTCGCGGAGGTTGCCAAAACGCTTGCAGCGCGGGTACTTACGCGCGCGTCCCGCCAACCTCCCCGCACCCGCACCTGGGGGAACTACCGTCCCAAAAAAGTATTTTGACGTCGCGCGAGAGTCACTATACTTCGGGAAACGTTCCATCTGCAGTACGTTTAACCATATATGGAACAAAAGATGGAGAACGCGAGCCGCCAGCAAAAAGAAGCGCGCCGCGCACCGCCGAGGAAACAGGTTTGCCGGACGACCATGCCGGCTTTTCGTCACACGATCAGGAGTCCAAAGTTGAAACACTTCATTGCCGCGGGGTTGACGGGTATCTGCGCCGTCTCGTCTGCATGGGCGCAAAGCAGCGTCTCGTTGTATGGCAGTCTGGATGCGGGCGTGGCCTACATCAGCAACGTAGGCGGAAGTTCGAAGTGGATGGAGGAGCAGGGCAACACCCAGCCCGACCGCTGGGGCCTGCGCGGTCAGGAAGATCTGGGCGGCGGGCTCAAGGCGATCTTCCAGCTCGAGAACGGTTTCTACACCAACACTGGCGCCATGGCGAAAGCCAACACGCTGTTCAACCGCCAGGCGTTCGTGGGCCTCGCCTCCGATCGGTACGGCTCGCTCACGCTCGGCGAACAGACGCCGTTTTCGTTCGACGTGCTCGGGCCGTTCAGCACCGCGTATCTAGGCTCGAGCTGGTACGCCTTCCACCCTGGCAACATCGACGAGCTTGCCGATACCGGCGTCGTGCCCTACGACAATTCGGTGAAGTACCGCTCGCCCACCTGGTACGGTTTCACGGCAGGCGCGATGTTCGGCTTCGGCAACACCACGAACTTCTCGACCGGCCGCACGATGAGTTTTTCGCTTAGTTATGCGAATGGACCGTTCAAGGCCGGCGCGACATGGTCGAACGAGCACGACCGCACGGTGTCGATGGCGACCACCGGCATTGCGACCTTCCAGGACCAGCCTGCGGCCACGTATCTGGCCGACAAGGTGGAGAACATGGGTATCGGCGCGTCATATTCGTTCGGCAAGCTGCTCGTGCACGGTCTCTATACGCGCACGAAGCTGGAGTCCAACGGCCAGTCGGACACGTTCCAGAGCTACGACGCCGGCGCGAACTACCAGTTCACGGCGTTCAACAGCGTCGTGGGCGGCGCGGCCACCTCCACGCTGGACGGCCGCCGCTGGAGCCAGGCGATGATCGGCGACGTGTACTCGCTTTCGAAGCGCACCCAGGTCTACGTGAACGCGCTCTACGAGCACGCCAACTCGAATGCGCAGGCCGCCTTCTTCACGGCGGGCGTGTCGAGCGGACGCAATCAGGCCATCGTGCTCGCGGGCATCCACCACTCCTTCTGACAAGCCGGCTGCGCCGCGCTTCATCGCGCGGCGCACACGCGAGGGCTTGTCAAAGGCTAACGGCGCGGCTCAGAGCGCGTGCGAGCCGCGGCTGCGCACGGCCAGCGCTTGCGCGGCGTGGGCAGCAGTGGGGTCGCCGGGCACGGGCCGGTAGTTGAGCCGCGTCGACAAGTCGATCGCAGCGGCGCACACGGCGGCCACGAGCGGCGTGCGCTCGGCCTCGCCGATATCGGAGCGCGGCACCGTGGCCGTGAGCGCGGCCACGATGCGGCCCGACTGGTCGCGCACCGGCGCGCTCACCACCGAAATGCCGGTCTCGAACGATGCTTCGCTCACCGCATAGCCCTGCTGCGCGAACTCGCGCACCCGCGCATAGAGATCGGCCACGGTCGCGGGCGTGCGCTCCGTATAGCGTTCGAGCTGCTTCTCGGGATAGAGCGCGCGCAATTCGGCGAGCGTGAGGTCGCCCATCAGCACCTGGCCGTGGACGGTGGCGTGCGCGGGCAGGCGCGTGCCCACATGGACCTTCACGGAACTGAACATCGGTTCGCGCGTCTGCGCCTTCGCGACGAACACCACGTCGCGCTCGTCGCGAATCAGCAGATGCGTGGAGAGGCCCGTCGCGTCGCGCAGGCGCTCCAGCACCGGCGTGCCGAAGTCGGTGAGTTCGAGCGAGCTGAGATATTCGAAGCCAAGACGCAGCACCGCCACGCTCAGACGATATTGCTTGTCGCCGTTGGCGCGTTCGATGAAGCCCAGCGCTTCGAGGGTCTGCAAGAGGCGAAACGTGGTCGTGCGCGGAATGCCGATGCGCCGCGACAGTTCGGGCGCGCCCAGCACGGGTTCGCGCGCCGAGAATTCGGCGAGGATCCGCAGGCCGCGCTCGAGGCCCGGTACGAGATAGGCGGAAGCGCCGGGCGTCGCTTCGCCGGGCGTGGCTTCGTCCGGCGTGGCGTCGGCTTCCTCGTCGGCATGGGCGATCGCTTCAGCGGCGGCGACGCCGGCATGCATCTCCTCGGGCGGCAGCGCGGCGCGCTTGCCCGGCCCCGCGCTAGGGCGCGCGGTGCCTGTCGTGTTCTTTGTGGCCATTGGCGGCTTGACTCAGCTTGAAAGTCGGCTCGTATCGGGTGGACCTGGCGGTCATGGAGGCAATGATAGCGCGAAGCGCCTCTTCCACCGTCGGCGCCCTCGCCCTTGGCCTCTACCCGCACGCCCGGGACGCCATCAAGTCCGGAACACCGCCACCGCCGCGCTCAGGCGCCGCGCCTGATCCTCGAGCGACCCAGCCGCCGCAGCGGCCTGCTCGACCAGCGCCGCATTTTGCTGCGTGACCTTGTCCATCTGCGCAACGGCGAGATTGACCTGATCGATGCCGCTGCTCTGCTCCTTCGCCGCCGAGGCGATCTCGCCCATGATCGTGCTCACGCGCGCAATCGCGCCGACGATCTCCTCCATCGTCGTGCCCGAGCGCTCGACGAGACCCGCGCCGGTTTCGACGCGCGTCGTCGAGGTGTCGATGAGCGCCTTGATCTCCTTGGCCGCCGCGCCGCTGCGCTGCGCGAGCGAGCGCACCTCGGCCGCGACCACGGCGAAGCCGCGTCCCTCCTCGCCCGCCCGCGCGGCTTCCACGGCGGCGTTCAGCGCCAGAATGTTGGTTTGAAACGCGATGCCCTCGATCACGCCGACGATCTCGGCAATGCGCCGCGAGTCGCCGACGATGTCCTGCATCGTGCCCACCACTTCGCGCGCGAGCTCGCCGCCGCGCGCCGCGAGCCCCGAAGCGCCGTGCGCGAGCGAGCTGGCCTCCTGCGCGTTGCCCGCCGTCTGCTTGACCGTGGAGGTGAGTTGCTCGATGCTCGCCGCCGTCTGTTCGAGCGAGGCCGCCTGCTCCTCGGTGCGTTGCGACAGGTCGGCGTTGCCAGTGGCAATTTCGCTCACGCCGGTATCGATCGACTGGGCGCCGTCGCGCACGGTGCCCACCATGTCGATGAGCGCCGACTGCATGCGCTGCAGCGCCGCCGCGAGCTTGCCCATCTCGTTGCGGGTCGTGATGGCCACGGCCGCGCCCAGATGGCCCGATGCAATCCGCTCGCACTGCTCGACCGCCGCGCTCACGGGATGCACGATCGCGCGCATCAGCGCCACGCGCCCGAGCCATGCGAACAGGAGCGCGAGCACCATGCCCACGCCCACGCCAATGCTCACGGCCGTGAAGCGCGCCTGCGCCGCGCGATAACGCTCCGCGCCACGCGCGATCTGATGCTGCTCCAGCGCGAGCATGGCTTTCTGGAAGCCGTTATAGAGCGACGGGAGCTTGTGCGCCTGCAGTTCCTGGAACGCGTTGCGCTCGCCCGCCTCGAGCGCGGCCCGCGCGGGATCGACACCTTCGTGCAAGAAGGCGTTGCGCTTGTCCTGCATCTGTGCGATCAGGCGGCGGTCCTCGTCGTCGCCCGAGACGATCGAGAGATAGTGATCGAGCCGCTCGTTGGAGATCTTCAGGTATTTATCGAAGCGCTTGAGGACCGCCTTCGCGCCGTCCTGGTCGCCAAGCTCGACGAGCGAGGCGTAAGTGGCGAGCGCGAGCCGCAGGCGCAGCAACTGGCCCGCGCTGCCTTCGAGATCGGCGACGGCCGGGGTGTCGACCGTGTACATGTCCTGCATGGCCTCGTTGCCCGCGCGCATCGACAGCAAACCCGCCGCCGCGCCAATGACGAGCGCCACACCAAAGAGCGCGACCATCAGGGTCAGACTCGCGCGTATCGAAAGCTTGTGAAGCATGCTGGTCTCCCGGGACACAAGCGGAATCGATGGCCTTTCGACGTCCCGTCGACGGCCGTGCGCTGGCGTCTCCTATGCGTTGTTCTCGGTTCAAACGGGTCAACGGCAGGACGGCGCCAAAACTTTAGGCATTTGCTTAATGAGTCGATGCGGGCCCGATCCGGGTCGCGGCGCAAGCCCCTGCCTGCACTACAATTCCCCACTTGTGCCCGCGTCGCGCGCGCGACGCGCCGCTTCCGGGCCGGCCGCCTCCACAACGAACTCCGCCTCATCCCATGCGCCTCCTCCACACCTCAGACTGGCATCTGGGCCAAAATTTCATGGGCAAGAGCCGCCAGGCCGAGCATCAGCAACTCATCGACTGGCTCGTGGTCCAGGTCGACATCCATGACGTCGATGCCGTCCTGATCGCCGGCGACATCTTCGATACCGGCACGCCGCCCAGCTACGCGCGCGAGCTCTATAGCCAGCTCGTCGTGCGTCTGCACGCGGCCGGCGTGACGCTGCTGCTGCTCGGCGGCAATCACGACTCGGTGGCGACGTTGCGCGAAAGCAGCGCGTTGCTGGAGCAGCTTTCGGCGCACGTGGTTCCGGCCGCCGACGAACCCGCCAGCCAGGTGCGCGTGCTGCCGCTGCGCACGCGGCGCGCAAACGCCGGCGAGCGCGGTAGCGCCCACGCCCACGACTCCGGCCGCGCGGCCGCGACACCCGGCTGCGTGGTCTGCGCGGTGCCCTTCATTCGCCCACGCGACGTCATACAGAGCGAATCTGGCCAGAGCGCCGAGCAAAAGCAGCAATCGCTGCGACTCGCCATCGAGGCCTACTATCGGGCCGTCCACGCGGCGGCCGAGGACACGCGCAAACAGTTGAGCGCGCAACCAGGCCGCAAGGTGCCGCTGATCGCCACGGGCCATCTCACCACGGTGGGCGCGAGCACGAGCGAATCGGTGCGCGAGATCTATGTGGGCGCGCTCGATGCGTTTCCCACCAGCGCCTTCCCGAGCGTGGACTATCTCGCGCTCGGGCATATCCACAGGCCCCAGAAAGTGGGCGGCCACGAGCACATCCGCTATAGCGGCTCGCCCATCGCGCTGAGCTTCGACGAGGCCACGCAGCAAAAGGAAGTTTTGCTCGTCGAGCTGGGCGAAGCGGGCCTCGAAGCCGTTACGCCGCTGCCGGTGCCGGTATTTCAACCGCTCGTGGCGCTCAAGGGCAACCTGAAGTCGCTGCCCGACGCCTTCGCCCGAATCGCCCAGGCCGCTCGCGACGCCACGCCGCAGCGGCCCGTTTGGCTCGAAGTGATCGTGGCCGAAGACGACTACCTGGCCGATCTCCCCGCGCGCATCCAGGCGATGACCGAGGGCCAGCCGCTCGAAGTGCTGCGCATCCGCCGCGAGCGCGGCAATGCCGTGGCGCAGCTCTGCGGCGAGGCGGGCATCACGCTCGACGAGCTCGATCCGCTCGACGTGTTCGCGCGCCGCCTTGCGCACGAGACGCTTGACGACGACGTGCGTGCGGCGCTCACCGAGCGCTACAAGCGCGTGCTCGCCGCTGCCGTGGAGGGCGAAGCATGAAGATCCGCAGCCTGCGCCTGAAGAACCTGAACTCGCTCAAAGGCGAGTGGCATATCGACTTCACCAGACCGCCGTTCGCCGAAAACGGCCTCTTCGCCATCACCGGTCCTACCGGGGCCGGCAAGTCCACGTTGCTCGACGCGATCTGTCTCGCGCTCTATCACGAGACGCCGCGCCTGAAGACGGTTTCCGCGTCGGCGAACGAGATCATGACGCGCCACACCGCCGACTGTCTCGCGGAAGTGGTCTTCGAAGTGAAGGGCGAGGTCTATCGCGCATTCTGGAGCCAACGCCGCGCGCGCGACAAGGTCGACGGCGCGTTGCAGCCGCCGCGCGTGGAGCTTGCCAGCGTCGCGTCCGAAGGCGGCGCCCGTGGTGGCGATACGATCCTCACGACGCATATCAACGAGAAACTCAAGCGCGTGACGGAAATCACGCGGCTCGACTTTCAGCGATTTACGCGCTCGATGCTCCTCGCACAGGGCGGCTTTACCGCCTTTCTCAATGCGAATGCCAATGACCGCGCGGAATTGCTTGAAGAGCTCACCGGCACGGAGATCTACGGCGAAATCTCGCGCAAGGTGTTCGAGCGCGCGGGTGAGGCGCGCGACGCCCTCAAGCTACTGCGCACCAGGGCGGAAGGCATGGCGCTGTTGAGCGCCGAACAGCGCGAGACGATGGAACAGGAGATCGGCACGCTCGCAAGCCAGGCGAACGCGCTCGCGACGCAGACGAAAACGCTGCAAGCGCAGCGCCAATGGCGCCGCGACCTCGCGCAAACCGAAGCCGATGCGCAAGCGGCGCAAACGCGCCTTGCCGCGGCCGCCGGCGCGCTCGAGGCTGCTGCGCCGGAGCTCGCGCGGCTGGCCGCGAGCGAGCCCGCTCAGACGCTGCATCCGGCGTTTCAAGGCGTGCAGCAGACGGAAGCGGCATGCCGGCAATCCAGTGCGGATCTCGTCGCATTGCGCCGCAAACGCACGGAGCAGTTCGCGGCGCAGCGGCGCGAATACGGCGCGACCGCCGCGCTGGCCACGGGCATCGCACGCGACGCGCACGCGCAACTCGCGAAGCTCGAAGCGCAGAAGCAGCGACTCGACACCTTTTGCAGTGCCAATGAAAATCTCGCCCAGCTCGGCGAGCGGATCGGCGCATGGCGCCAGCAGTTCGAGCAGCGCCAGCGCGCGCTGGCCGATATCGCCGCGCGGGACAAGCAGCGCGCCGATCTGGAACAGCGACAGCAGGCGCAGCGCGCACAACGCGAACGGCACGCCGCAACGCTCGCCGCCGCCGAACGCGCGAAAGCCGAATCCGATGCGGGCCTGCAAACGTTGCAAGCCGCGCAGGAGCAGCGGCTTGCCGGGCAGACGCTTGCGCAACTGCGCGACGCCTCGCAAGCCGGGCACGCGGCATTCGCCCGCTGGCAGCAACTCGAAGCCGTGGCCGGGCGACGCCGGGCGCTCGCGGAAGAAACGCGCGCGCTCGCGGCCAATCTGGCGCGCGTGGAGCACGACATCGCCGTGCAAGACGATGCGCTCGAGACGCTGCAGCAGGAACACGCACAGTATCAGGCCCGCGCGGACGACAAGCAGCGATTGCTCGAACAGGAGCAGATCATTCGCAGCCTCGCACAGCACCGCGAGCAGTTGCGCCCCGGCGAGGCGTGCCCGCTCTGCGGCGCGCTCGAGCATCCCGCCATCGAGGCATATCGCACGCTCGACGTATCGGCCACGCAAGCCGCGCTGCAAGCGCTCCGCGCCGGATTGCAGGCTTCGGAGCAGCGCCTGCGCGCAACCGTGGAGGCGTTGTCGGCACTGCGCGCCACGCAAGCCCAGCAGCGCGCGCAGCATGAGCGCCTCGCCACGCGCGCCGCCCGCGACCGCGAGGAATGGGAGGCGATCGTGACCATGCTGCCTGCGCAGCCCGTCATCGATGAAAACGGCTGGCAACGCAGCGAGGCGCTCGCAGCGGCGCGCGAGGCTGCCGGGCAAGCCGCGCAGCAGATCAAGCAGCATCGGGACGCGGCCGAACAGGCGGAGGAAGCGCTCGCACATGCTCGCGAAGCCAACAGCCGTTGCTCGGACGCGCTGCAAGCCGCGCGCGCGCAAGCCGCCTTGCTGGAGCAGTCGCTCAACGGCATGCAGGAGCGGCTTGCCGAACTCGCCCGCGAAGGCGACACGCTGCAAGCCGGCCTCGAACGCGAGGCGAACGTCCTGCTCGCAGCGGTGCGTGCAGGCGGTTATGCGCTCGCCGCCATTCCCGAGGACAGCGCTGCATGGCTACAGGCGCGCGACGCCGAATGGCGCGCGTGGCAAGACACCCAACGCCGCCTGCAAGCGCTCGAACAGGCGCTCGTACGCCAGCGCGGGCAATGCGAAGCCGCACAGACGCAAGCGCTGGCGTGGCGCGAGCGTCGCAAAGCCATCGGCATGGACGTTTCGAACTCCGTAACAAGCGATCCGACGCACGACCCGCGCACACCCTCGCTATTCGACGAAGGCGATGCGTTTGATGAAAGCGCCCACGAAAGCGCCTCGCCGGAAGCCTTCGAAGCCGGCGTGGCGCGCGCCGACGCGCTCACGCGCGAACTCGCCACGCTCGATGGCCAGCTCGCGCATCTCGAGCGCATGCTCGCGCAACAGCGCACCGCGTTCGACGAAGCCACGCAGGCGTGGCAAGCGGCGCTCGCCAGCAGCCCTTTCGCCGATCAGGCCGCCTTCCTCGCGGCGCTGTTGCCCGCCGAAACCCGCAGGCAGCTCCAGACGCTCAAACAGCAACGCGAGCAGGAGCACCAGACGGCGGGCGCGCTGCTGCAAGGCGTGCGCGAGAAATTGGCGCGCCTGCAGGCGCAAATGCTCACCGAAGCGACTCTCGACGCATTGGACCAACAACTGGAAACGGTGGAAAAAGAAAGTACCGCGCTCAGCGAACGGCTAGGCCATCAACGCGGGCTGCTCGCGCGCGACGCGCAGCAGCGCGAGAGCCAGCGCGCGCTGTTCGAGCAGATCGACGCGCAAACCCACGACGCCGATCTCTGGCAGCGGCTCGACGCGCTGATCGGCTCCGCGAAGGGCGACAAGTTCCGCCGCTTCGCGCAAGGGCTCACGCTCGACCATCTGCTCGCGCTCGCGAACCGTCACCTCGACCGCCTGCATGCGCGCTACCTCCTGCGCCGCAAGTCGACGGGCGAACTCGAACTGGAGATCGTCGACGGCTGGCAGGCGGACGCCACGCGCGACACGCGCACGCTCTCGGGCGGCGAAAGCTTTCTCGTGAGCCTTGCGCTGGCGCTCGCGCTTTCGGATCTGGTGAGCCACAAGACCTCGATCGATTCGCTGTTCCTCGACGAGGGCTTCGGAACGCTCGACGGCGATACGCTGGAGATCGCGCTCGATGCGCTCGACACGCTCAACGCAAGCGGCAAGATGATCGGCGTGATCAGCCACGTCGACAGTCTCAAGGAGCGCATCGCCACGCAGATTCGCGTGGAGAAAGGCGGCGGCATCGGCCATTCGAGGCTGGTGATCTAGCGGCACTGGCCACGCGGTGCGGAGTGCGTCCTGCGCTGCCGCGCGCGTTTCAGTCCGGCTCCGCTTTGCGCGCGGCAATCTCGAGCATCGGCTCGCCAAGTTCGCCGTGGCCGCGCGCCACGAGCGCTTCGCCCGCGCCGCGTATGTCGCGCGCTTCCTTGTTCTGGCTGAGCTTGCGCTTGCCCACGAGGCGCGTGATCTCGATCTCCAGCCCGACGATCATCTTGAGCATGGTGTCGAGAAAGTCCTGCGGCGCGTCGCCCATCTTCCAGGGTTTAGCCTCGTTCGCTTCGTGGGTACGCGTGAGGCGGGCTACCACGCCGCGCACGAATTTTTCGTCGTCGCGAATACGAATGCGCCCGTGCGCGTGCACCACGACATAGTTCCATGTGGGCACCTGGCGGTGGGTTTCGTGCTTGCTCGGGTACCAGGTGGGCGAGACATAGGCATCGCCGGCGCGGAAGATGGCGAGCACCTCGTCGCCGTCGGCCACGTCCTGCCAGAGCGGATTCGCGCGCGCAACGTGTGCGTGCAGCGTGCCCAATGCGCCTTCATTGGCAACGAGTTCGAACGGAATGTGATTGGCGTCCAGGCCGCTTGCACCGTGCGTGACGAGCGTGCCGAACGGGTGCTGCGCGATGAGCGCGTGCAGGACTTCGGTGCGCGACTCGTCGAAATGGGCTGGGACGTACATGGCGGCTCCACGTTTGGGCGGCGCTAACGGTGTCGGGGCCGCGCGCCGGCGACAATGATCCCGCTATTGTCGCGCCAAACCGGCTCGGGCTGTAGAGCCAGCGCCGGGCGATGGCGGGGAACCAGCGGCGTCGCGCCAGGCCGCACCGCTTGCTGCACGCTATTCCCGCCGTCTTTGCTGAGACGGCTAACCTGAATACGCGATCACCACCCGATCTCGACACGAATGGAGACACTCGATCTATCCGCGTTCATTGCGCGGATATTTCCGGTGTCGCGACCGTCATTGAGTCGATTGCGACGCTCATTACACCCATTCACCAGAAAACGAACATGGCATTGAAGACAAATCGCGTAGCAACGCCCGTCACCGGCAACGAAGCCTACTGGGGCGACGTAAAACTCACGCCCGAAGAGATCGGATTGATCAATGCAAGTCCGACACTACAGTCCCAGCTACAGGACTACGGTGCCGATGTGAGCGCAGACAAGATGCAACCGATCGAAATTCACCCTTCGGGCGGCACCTATTTCGGCTCGAAGGGCATCGTATTCGACAGCGGTTACACATCGGATCCCAATAGCTTCGTGTCAGGGTTATCGCATGAAATCGGGCACTACGAGAATCACGCAAACGACACAGCATTCGCATCGCGCTATGCGGTCAATCCTCGCGATCCCAATGCCTATAATGTGGCGGCACTGGCTGGGACACATGGAGAGGGCGAAGCAATCGTGAACAACTACCAGGTGCGGCGGGAAATCGAGGAAAACACCACTACGCCGGGTGCTCCCGGAACCCGAATTGGGCTGGCGGCGCCCACCGGCACCACGGAAGCACTCAACGCCCAACATGCTATCGACGTCCTCGCCGGCAAATCAAACGATCAGGACCGCAATCTTCTCATACCGCTCGGAATGGCCAGCTACGCCACCGCGCCGCCCAGCACGGCGCCGGACAAAACATACTACGAGTTCTACGGATCAGGCAGCGGCGTGCCTGCACCCGAAGCCGGCAAGCCCACATCGGTGACGTTTACTGGCAGCGAAAACGGCGACATCACTTCAATGACGGAGCGGTGGGATTCCGGAGACATCGGAATGCAGAATTTCAAAGACGGCAAGATCCAGTCTTCGACGATGGCGGACCGCAACGGCAACATGCAAAGCACCACCGCATACAACTACAACGAAGATGGAAGCTATTCGGTCGATACTCGTAACGGAATGGGAAACGAAATCCAGCGCGACGAATTTAACGCCGATCGTTCCGGCACGACTTACGATTTCGGGGACGACGGATCGACCCGAAGCACCTACTTCAATGCCAGCAATCAGAATACGCAAATCGATTCTTTCGATGTGAAAAGCCAGATAAGCAACGTTAGTTATCTGGACCCGGAAACGGGGCGGTTCAACAACCGGGCCCAAAAGCAGGCAGACGGCAGTTACGTCGTTCAGGACTACGATACCGATGGGCACGCGCGCTCGCAGTTCATCTATGATCGCGACGGAAATCCCAAATGGTCATCCGACTTCGACGCAAATGGCAAAAACACATTCTTTGTCAAATACAACGAGGATGGCAGCCGAACAGTAGCGACGTTCAACGCCGACGGAACGGAGACGACCTATAACGTCAGCAAAAGCGGCGAACGGGGCCCGGAAACAACGGTCCCGACGCCACCGACCGTCGCGGCGGCGAATACGGACGACAGGTCAGACACGCAGATTCCCGGCACCGGTACGCCCGGCTCGCAGCAACGAGCCGCGCCTGCACTCGCGGTGAACAACGCAAGTTCTTCGATACAAACACCAAGGGAAACGGCGGACAGCGACAGTCCAATCGTCTCGAACGCGAACACCGACAGCGACAGCCCAACCGCCTCGAACGCGAACACCGACAACGACGGGCCAACCGCCTCGAACGCGAACACCGACAACGACGGCCCAACCGCCTCGAACGCGAACGCCGACAACGACGGGCCAACCGCCTCGAACGCGAACACCGACAACGACAGCCCAACCGCCTCGAACGCGAACACTGACAACGACGGGCCAACCGCCTCGAACGCGAACGCCGACAACGACGGGCCAACCGCAGCAAACAAGAATGCCGACAGCGACGACCCTGGTACCGCAGTGACCGACACCGAAGAAAGTTGAGCGAAGGTCTATCGGCATGCGGGGCATCGACACGATGCCCCGCCATCGAAGGCGATCCCGCCGCGTTCGAGCGGCACTCGCCTCATGACCGCAGGTGGCGTTCGCAATCTTGCCTGCGCAGACGTTGCGGATATCGAGCCAGCGCCGGGCATTGGCAGGAATCCCGTGGCAACACATGCCGCCCGTCTTGCAGACGGCATGGTCGCGGGACCGCCGCGCCCCCTTTCGAGTTGCGGTGCGCGCGGGCGCACCATTCACCACTTCGATCGCCGTTGCAGCGCATCGCGTGAACATATACCGCGAGTGCGCTAGTTCATGGCCTGGGCGTCGCCGTTCCCGGGCTCGTCCTCCACGCCAACGTTGCCGCCGCCGCCCATGTTCCCGCCGCCACCGGCATTCCCGCCACCGCCAGCGTTGCCGCCGCCAGCGACGTTTCCGCCACCACCTTGCGCACCCTGGTTGCCTTGCCCGAAACCTGGATTAGCTGATTGACGAGATTGGGAGGCATTTGACCCTGGAGAAGCATGGCGCCCACGTGAGGCGGAATCTGCCCCAGTACCGGGTTAGCGTCGGGATCCTGAGCAGCGTGCGCGACAATCTGGTTGTTCGGATCCTGTACCGATGACTGCCCCGGATCCAGACCGCCCCCTGCAGTCCTGTCTGAATTTGCCACTGTCCGTCCAAGCCTTGCGAAACCGGGTAGGACGGCCGATCCGGGTGCTGTGAATCGTAAATCCGCCACTGCCCTCCATCGTTCTTCACAGGGTAAGCCTGATTGTCGAGGAGAATGAACGGGTTCCTGCCCGGATGCTGGTAGTCCACCATCACGTTCGGGTTTTCTTTCGACGGTCCGTATCGTGTTGGCTGCTGGCTCATCGCATACACGGTCGGCCAGTTCGACGTCGGTGCCAACGGCAACGCGCCCTCGGTTCCCGACGCCGGGCCACCGCCAGAAGGCTCACTGCCATGCGATGCCGAACCGATCTCCGGCGACTTTCCCTCACCGCCCTCCGGGCCGTGAGGCGCCCCGGGCTCCGGTGGTCGAACGCCCCCCCTCCCCACCACCGTGAGGGACGCTAATACCGCCCGGTATCCCTTCGCCTACATGAACCGAGCCCACACCATATGCACCGATGCCACCCATCGAACGAATTGCCATTTCAGATGCCTCCAGACAGGGAAAGAACACGCAGGCCACCGTGTCCGGTGCGTTTGAGCGTGCTGGCGAAAGGCAACGCGCCGAACCCATCCATAGAGCGGCCTGCGTGAACGTCATTTCAGCCGTGAGTCAGGGATTGGATGTGGTATCCATACATTAATCGGATAACTAACTATTTATCGACCATCAGTTATCCAACCGGCAAAACGTGGCTTAATCCACCCATCAAAAGCAGCAAGGCACAAACCCGATAGCTCCGCCACCCAATGAGAACGCAAGGGCGCGGCTTTTCCGGTCACCGCTGCCAACGTCGCAAACTCAACTTGCACCCGGGGCTTTGACGCTCGTCGAATCGTCGCCATGTCCCCCCTGGTCGATCGGGGCGGGCGGCGGCGGCGGCTCGCCCCCATTCGTGGGTTGGCCCGCCAACGGGTTGCCGACATCGGAGATACCCCGTCCGATCATAAAACCCAGACCCAGGACGGGAGCACCCTGCAAATGAGTATCGTACGAACTGCCGCGGGTCCACGCGCGCTGGAAATCATCCGGGGTGAAGTCCTGGCCTTGCAGTGCCGCTGACCGCATGGCACCGACGGTCGAGAAAAAAGCGGCCGGATGGCCAATGCCGGCTGAAAAGCCCCGCCACCAGACCGCCCCTTCTCCCTGCACGTTGTTCGGATCGTGGGGCGGCGGTGGCACGACGCTCGAGCCGACCTGAATGACCGAAGTGCGACCCTGACCGTTATCGCCCAGTTTGAACCCGGTCGCGACATTCGGCGATTTGCCGTCGGGGCCGGGAAGCTGATTGGCGTCAACGACCTTGAGATTCGTACCCACTTCCTGCTCTCCTGCAACCTGTCCATATTGGGGCGGCTGCTGCACGAAAGGTTGAACTTTGGCATCCATGATTCGCATACCTTATTTTTAGAAATTGAGAGACGTCGCGCTGCTTGCCGAAGCGCGCCCGCACAGACTTAAGGAGAACGCGAATTCCATCTCGCGATTCAGCCTGCGTGCGAACCATTGGACCATCCGTGCGGGAGAACCCGATGGTATCTGTATATTCGTGCAGCGCCTCCACGTCCACCTCGTTCGCGCGCGGCACGCAGGTCCGGCGGCTACGGGAAAACCCGCAAGCGAATGCCGTGCGCGCGCGTCGTGCGTCGAACGCCGCCGATTAATTGCACACGCAACTATACCGACTGATAGGCCCGGTAATCGCACATCAGGTCATTTCGAAACCCGCAATGGTTTGTTGCGCCACGAAGCCGAAGAACCCGCATGCTTCGGCGCAGCCTTGGCGTATACCCCGAAGATACGGGCGTGCCGCGCGATTTCTCTTTGCGAATCAACGAAACGCGGCCTCGAGCACCGTGCGAATCGATGCAGCGCCGATTTTTTCAGGTTGCCTCGTCTTTAACGCGATCCTAGAATCGGGACGGATTTGCGCGGTGCATACGAGCCGCCGCGAGAAAAAAACATGGGGGACGAGACATGACGACAGCGCAAGACAGGTTGACCGCTTCGGCGCAAACCGTGCTTGCCAACCTCTGCACACCGCAATTCGTGCGCGGCGTGGAGACGGCGCACGACCGCCGCGCGGGCCGCGAGCTTTGGCGGCAACTCGAAGCCGGGGGATTTCTGGATGCGCTCGTGCCCAAGGCACAGGGCGGCGCGGACTTGCCGCTCGCCGCGGCGGCGGGCGTGCTGTTCGCCTTCGGCCAGCACGCCTTGCCGCTGCCCGCGGCGCACACGATGATCGCGCGTCATCTGCTTGCCGCCGCGCGGGTGGAAGCGCCGCGCGGGCCCATCGCGCTGGCGATTGCCGACGCCACGCAAAGCATGGCCTTCGTGCCCTACGGGCAGGTGGCCGACGCGGTCGTGGTCGAGACCTCGGCGGGAACCTATCTCGTCTCGCTCGACGCAGCCTGCGTGGAAAAGCATGGCGAAGCGCTGGACGCGACCGTGAGCTTCGACACGCGCGCGGCGCATGCCCTGCCCGCGCGCGGCATCGCCGAACTGGGCGCGCTCGTGACCGCAGCCACGATGGCGGGCGCGATGCAGCGCGTGCTCGACATGACGACCGGCTACCTGAACGAGCGCGAGCAATTCGGCCGCTCGCCCGGCAAGTTCCAGGCCGTGCAGCAACAGTTGAGCGTCATGGCCGGGCACGTCGCAGCCACGCGCACGGCGGCGCAGCTTGGCTGCGCCGCGCATCGCAGCGGCCAGCAGCGCCTCGCCAGCGCGATCGCCAAGGCGCGCGCAAGCCGTGCGGCCCCGCTCGTCGCGAACGGCGCGCATGGCCTCGCGGGCGCCATGGGCATCACGGCGCAATTCGATCTGCAGCTTTATACGCGGCGTCTGCACGCGCAGCGCCTGCAATATGGTTCGGAATCCTTCTGGGATGAGGTCGTGAGCACGCACGCGCCCGATCACGGAAATGCCCCAACCGAAGGCATAGTCGGCATTTTCGACGCGCTCGACGAAGCGGCGATGCCTGCGGCGTTCTCGCGTTCGCTTCCGCCTACCTTGCGGCACTAGTCCGCGGCCCTTCCCATGTCCGGTTGCGGGAGAGCGACGACGTCGCGCATCCGCAGCCCGGCACAGACACCGGATTCCCCCCAACGTCCGCTCGCCCTCGATCGCCATGGGTTTTCATGCGCCGCCCAAGTCTTATATAAGACATAAGACATTTGACGTTAGAGGGCATTGCAATTAAAATCGCGATCAAAGCAACGCCCGGAACAGCCTTGGCGTTCCAGGTACGCCTTCCCCTGAAACGCGATACCAGCAGGTCCCCCATGCTTGAAAACTTTCGTGCTCATGTAGCCGCGCGCGCCGCGCTCGGCATTCCCCCCCTGCCGCTGACGGCCCAGCAAACCGCCGAACTGGTGGAACTGCTGGCGAATCCGCCCGCCGGCGAAGAGCAAACCCTGCTCGACCTGATCACCCACCGCGTGCCCGCCGGCGTGGACGAAGCCGCCCGCGTGAAGGCCGGCTTCCTTGCCGCCGTGGCCAAGGGCCAGACCGCCTGCGCGCTGATCTCGCGCGAGCGCGCCACCGAGCTGCTCGGCACGATGCTGGGCGGCTACAACATCGCCCCGCTGATCGAGCTGCTGTCCGACGCCGCAGTGGGCACCGTGGCCGCCGACGCGCTGAAGAAAACCCTGCTGATGTTCGACCAGTTCCACGACGTCAAGGAACTCGCCGACAAGGGCAACGCCAACGCCCGTGCCGTGCTGCAAAGCTGGGCCGACGCCGAATGGTTCACGAGCCGTCCGGAAGTGCCGCAAAGCCTGACCATCACCGTGTTCAAGGTGACGGGCGAAACCAATACCGACGACCTCTCGCCGGCCCCGGACGCCACCACCCGCCCGGACATCCCGCTGCACGCGCTGGCGATGCTCAAGAACGCGCGCCCCGGCATCACCCCGGAAGAAGACGGCAAGCGCGGCCCGATCAAGTTCATCGAATCGCTGAAGGAAAAGGGCCACCTGGTCGCCTACGTGGGCGACGTGGTCGGCACCGGCTCGTCGCGCAAATCGGCCACCAACTCCGTGCTGTGGTTCACGGGCGAAGACATCCCCTTCATCCCGAACAAGCGCTTCGGCGGCGTGTGCCTGGGCGGCAAGATCGCGCCGATCTTCTACAACACGATGGAAGACGCCGGCGCCCTGCCGATCGAGCTCGACGTCTCGAAGATGGAAATGGGCGACGTGGTCGAACTGCGCCCGTACGAAGGCAAAGCCCTGAAGAACGGCGAAGTGATCGCCGAGTTCCAGGTCAAGTCCGACGTGCTGTTCGACGAAGTGCGCGCCGGCGGCCGCATTCCGCTGATCGTCGGCCGCGGGCTGACCTCCAAGGCGCGTGAAGCGCTGGGTCTCGCGCCGTCCACGCTGTTCCGCCTGCCGCATCAGCCGGCCGACAGCGGCAAGGGCTTCTCGCTGGCCCAGAAGATGGTCGGCCGCGCCTGCGGCCTGCCGGAAGGCCAGGGCGTCCGGCCGGGCACGTACTGCGAACCGAAGATGACCTCGGTCGGCTCGCAGGACACCACCGGCCCCATGACGCGC
>Ga0164242_10001379_pt1 | contig 28735 bp, 26 predicted proteins | sample OricomgcompostMG_FD_108783 | JGI IMG/M metagenome (GOLD analysis project Ga0164242, IMG submission 108783) | Miracle-Growth compost microbial communities from Emeryville, California, USA - Original compost - Miracle growth compost (MG) ...
CCCGACAGGACACAAAACGCGCCGACAGGACACGTAAATCGGCGGTTTCGGGGCCGGATTACGTGTCCTGTCGAGGGTGTTCGTGTCCTCTCGGTGGTGGGGGTGGTGGGGGGTGTGTGGGGGCGGCGGGTCAGAGGTGCTCGACCACGTAGTCGATGCAGGCCGTGAGGGCGGCGACGTCGGCCGGGTCGACGGCGGGGTACATGCCGATGCGCAGCTGGTTGCGCCCGAGCTTGCGGTAGGGCTCGGTGTCGACGATCCCGTTGGCGCGCAACGTCTTTGCGACGGTCGCCGCGTCGACCCCGTCGAAGTCGATCGTGCCGACGACGGGGGAGCGGTCGGCGGGGTCGGCGACGAAGGGTGAGGTGTATGACGTGCGCTCGGCCCAGTCGTAGAGGATCCCGCTGGAGGTCGCACTGCGTTCGGCGGTCCAGGTCAGGCCACCGTTGCCGAGCATCCACTCCAGCTGGGCCGCCATCAGCGCGAAGGTCGCCACAGCCGGAGTGTTGTAGGTCTGGTTGAGCCGCGAATTGTCCACGCAAACCTGCAGATCCAGGATCGCCGGAGTCCAGCGCTGCACGCTCAGCTCGGCGATGCGCTCCAACGCCGCCGGTGACACGGCGGCGAACCACAGGCCGCCGTCGGACGCGAAGACCTTCTGCGGGGCGAAGTAGTAGACGTCGGTCTCGGCCAGGTCGACCGGCGCCGCACCCGCCACCGAGGTGGCGTCGACCAGCATCAGCGCGTCATCGGCGTCGGTGACCCGACGGACCGGGGTGAGCACACCGGTCGAGGTCTCGTTGTGCGCCCAGCAGTAGACGTCGACGCCCTGCGCGGGGCTCAACTGCACCGATGTGCCGACCGGCGCCTCGGCAACGAGCGGGTCGCTGAGGAACGGCGCCTTGCGTGCCACGGTCGCGAACTTGGCGCTGAACTCTCCGCAGACGGCGAAGGCGCCGCGCTCGCGGATCAGCCCGAACGACGCGGCGTCCCAGAAGAGGTTGGTGCCGCCCATGCCGACGACGATTTCGTAGCCGTCCGGCAGACCGAGCAGTCGCGCGAGGCCGTCGCGCACGTCGCCCACGAGGTCCTTGACCGGCGCCTGGCGGTGAGAGGTGCCGAGCACTGTGCGTCCCTGGGACAGCAGTTGGTGCAGCTGCTCGGGGCGTACCTTGCTGGGGCCGGAGCCGAAGCGGCCGTCCGCGGGTTTGAGGGAGTCGGGGATGGTCAGCTGCTGGTCGGTCACGGCGCCCATTTTGCCAGCGGTAGCGTCGGGGGCATGCAGCCGATCGAACGTTGGGACTACGCCGGCGAGGGCCTGGACGAGCACGACCTGCCGGGCGCACCACTGCCACTGATCGAGCGGTGGGTGCAGGACGCAGTGGACCGGCAGGCCGCGAAAGGCGATGTGCCAGAACCGGATGCGATCTCCGTCGCAACGGTGGACGGGACCGGTCAGCCGCACGTGCGCACCGTGCTGATGCGCCATCTCGGTGCCGACGGGCCCGGCTTCTACACCAACTACGCCAGCCGCAAGGGCCGCGATCTGGACGACAACCCGAACATCGCCGCGGCCCTGACCTGGCCGCCGATGTTCCGCGCCATCCGGTTCGTGGGTGTCGCGCACAAGATGTCGGTCGAGCGGTCCACCGCCTACTTCCGCAGCCGGCCGTACGGTTCGCGCATCGGGGCCTGGGCGTCGCACCAGTCGGAAACCACTGCCGGCAGAGCGCAATTGGAGGAGGCGGTGGCGTCATACGAGACGAAGTGGCCGGACACCGGCAGCCCTGACGACGTCCCGCTGCCGGACTTCTGGGGCGGGTATGTCGTGCGCTGCGACGAGGTGGAGTTCTGGGCCGGCCGCAGCAGTCGGCTGCACGACCGCCTCGTCTTCGTGCGCACCGGTGACGGCGACCTCGCAGATGGCGCCAGCTGGCAGGTGGAGCGCCGCCAGCCATGAGACAGCCCGTGGGCAACCGGACTGAACCGGCCGGCGCGATGGACGAGATCGCGCCACCCACGGGCTGCGGTGGCTGCGTTGGAGTAGCTACCTGAACGTCCGTTTCGTCGGTCCACACTGGGAGGTGGCCGGCGACGATGTACGTAGGTCCGAGCTAGCTCGCAACCACCTCACGCGTCCTTGGAGAATTCACTCTTGGACCACCTCCTTTCTCGTGTGCGTCCACGCTAGATCCGGTGACCGGAGGAAGGCAATGGATTAATCCGGGTTGCGAGGCCAGATCCATCGAGCGCGGACACAAAGAGAGCGGCTGGCGCCCAGGGGAGGTGCGCCAGCCGCCCGAGCACTGCTGCGAACAGCGTGCTCACCCCGTCCGCAGGGCGGACGGTTCGGGAAGCCGAGGGTCAGGGGGGAGGAGCCCCTCGGCCTCCATGGAGAAGAACGTAGCGCTAGTGACCAGGATTCCCGAATCAATCGGGGAATATTGCTCGAAATGGAACCTGTCGGCGCTTAGTGGCAGGCTGGACCCGTGAGCGACCTGATCGACACCACTGAGATGTATCTCCGCACCATCTTCGACCTGGAGGAGGAGGGGATCCTTCCGCTGCGCGCGCGCATCGCCGAGCGACTCGGCCACTCCGGGCCGACGGTGTCGCAGACGGTTGCGCGGATGGAGCGGGACGGCCTGCTCACGCTCGCCGGGGACCGGCATCTGGAGTTGACCGAGCGGGGCCGGCTGTTGGCGGTGCGGGTGATGCGCAAGCACCGGCTGGCGGAGCGGCTGCTGGTCGACGTCATCGGGGTCGAGTTGGAGTTCGCGCACGACGAGGCGTGCCGTTGGGAGCATGTCATGAGCGAGCGCGTCGAGCGCAAGATCCTGGCGATGCTGCAGGAGCGGCACATTTCGCCGTACGGCAACCCGATCCCGGGCCTGGAAGAGCTGGGCGAGGAGGAGACCCGGATGCATTTCCGGGACGGCGTGCGGCCGTTGACCGAGGTCATCACCGAGCAGCCGAGCAAACACATCGTGCGCCGAGTGGGTGAGCCGGCCCAGGCCGACCAGGACGCGATCAGCGTCCTCACCGCGGGTGGCATCACCCCCAACGCGACCGTCGACGCCCACGTCGAGGGCGACCGGGTGCTCGTCCGGGCCGACGGCAGTGACGCCGTGTCGCTGCCGCGGGACGTGGCGATGCACGTCTTCGTCGACATCGACTGACCCGCCCGCGAACCCCCGCCGTTCCGCGAAATTCTCGCGCCGTAGGCAGTGTTTCGTGACCTCGTTGTGACATGACCGTGATCATCCGTGTACCGTTGCCCCCGGCTCGCCACACGGGTGAGCTCCCGGAAGGCAACGCCTAGTCCTGCCAGTCGTCCGGGTGAGCGAATCCGCCTGGCAGGAGCGGGGGACCCACATTGGGCGGCATACGTCGTCCTTGGGGCGAAGTCGCGGCGCAGCATCACGGGGATTGCTGCACCGAGACCGGGCACCTTCGGCCCGAGCCCGACAGCTGACCTCGCAGGCGACGGAGAGGTATTTCGTGTCCATTCTTGGTCCCCGTGGGCGCCACCGCGCCCCGAGCAAGTTGTCGACCACTTTCAATTCAACCGCCCGTGTGTCCGCGACCGTCGCCGTAGCCGGTGGCCTGGTCGCCTCGATCGCCGCACCACAAGCTGCGGACGCCGCGACCGGCGTTGCCTCGATCTCCGGCGCGAGCACGGTTGACATCGCAACCCAGGCCGCGCAGGCCCAGGTCCTCGCGCACCCGCTCAAGGCGACCCACGCGCAGGAGCAGCTGGGCACGGTCTCCGCGCAGACCTCACTCGCCAGCGCGGTCCAGGCGAAGACCTACGTGGTGCCGAAGAAGGTCGTTCGTCCGGCGGTGTCGTCGGTGTCGCGTTCGACCACCCGGCCGGCCACCACCACGCGTACTCAGCCGACGCACACGACCGAGCCGACCCAGCCCACGCAGCCGTCGGCGCCCACGACGACCCCGGCGCCCGCTCCGACCGTGCCCGCGTCCTCCAGCGGCATCGTGTCGATCGCCGAGCGTTTCATCGGCTCTCCCTACGTCTACGGCGGCTCCAGCCCGGCAGGTTTCGACTGCTCCGGCTTCACCTCCTACGTCTACGGGCTGGCCGGCAAGTCCATCCCGCGCACCGCGACCGCGCAGATGCTCGCCGCCACCCGCGTGAGCAGCCCGGAGCCGGGTGACCTGATCTTCTTCGGCAGCGGCAGTTACGCCTACCACGTGGCGATCTACGTCGGCAACGGCATGATGATCGACGCCAACCACCCGGGCGGCTCGGTGGGCATCCGCGCCATCTACAGCGGTGTGTCCGGCTACGGCCGCATCTGAGGCAGCACCCACCCCTACGTGGCCCCGCGCAGCGGGGGAGAAACCTCGTGGGATCAACCCGCCGCGCTCATCGGGCGCGGCGGGTTCGGCCGTCCACCAGCTCCTCGCAGACAGGATCATCATGTCGTCGTTGTCCGAGACCCTGCTCGCCGCCGATCGTCGCCCTCGCGTCGTCGCTGACCTCGTGTCGGTCATCGACGCGGAGGTGAAGGACAAGAAAGGGCTCGGCGGTGTCGCCGTCAAGGGCGGGTATGCCGCCGTCCGCAAGGTCAGCCCGACCATTGCGGCCACCGCGACGGACCGGATGCTGCCGGAGTTCGCGACCGCGCTGCAGCCGTTCTGGGACGACTTCAGTGCCGATCGAGCCGGTGCCGGCGACTTCGGCACCTACCTCGCCGGACGTGGCGACGAAGCCGCCGACGCGCTGCTGGCGGTGACCGACGCCCGCGCCGCCGCGACCCAGCGCGAGCCGCTGCGCCGGGCCTACAACGGGCTGCGCGGCAAGGCCAAAGGACACGTCCAGCAGGCGCTGCCCCGGTTGGGGAAGGTCGTGCAACAGCACGCATCCTGAGAGCTTGCCGGGTCGGCGCCCATGATCGTCTGATAGACCAGCGCCATGTCTGATTCGCTGAGCGCCACCACCGTGTTCCTGACCGGCAAGGACGGAGCCGAGGTCGAGGCCTACCTCGCGACCCCGGACGGGGAGCAGTCGCGGGGCGGGGTTGTCGTCATACATCACATGCCCGGCTATGACCGGGCGACCAAGGAGATCGTGCGCCGCTTCGCGGAGCTGGGGTATGACGCGATCTGCCCCAACCTCTACTATCGCGAGGCGCCGGGTGCCGAGCCGTCCGACGCAGCCGCGACAGTGCGCGCCGCGGGTGGTGTGCCGGACGACCGGCTGGTCGGTGATGCCGCCGCCGCGACCGCATACCTGCGGGCGCTGCCGCACTCCAACGGCAAGGTCGGCATCATCGGCTACTGCTCGGGCGGGCGCCACTCCGTGCTGGCCGCATGTCACGTGGACCTGGATGCTGCCGTCGACTGCTACGGCGCCTTCGTGACCGGGACGCCACCGGCCGAGTACCCGGTCGACATCACCAACCTGGTGCCGCTGCTGCCGCAGTTGCGCGCACCGCTGCTCGGCCTCTTCGGCAAGGAGGACAAGTTCCCCGGCCCGGAGCAGGTCGCCGAACTCGACGAGATCCTGACGGCCAACAACAAGGAGCACGAGTTCTTCTCGTATGACGATGCCGGTCACGCGTTCTTCGCCGTCGACCGCCCGTCATACCGGGTCGCTGCGGCGAACGACGGCTGGGAACGCATCGAGGCCTTCTACGGCAAGCACCTGGGGGCCTGAGCCATGTGCACCTACATCACCGTGAAGGCGGACATCGACGGCAGCGCGAAGGCCCCGGGCGGCAAGTGGTTTCGCGTCACCGACGCGGCGGCATACTTCGACCACCCGGTGCACGCCATGGCCGACCACACGCTGAACCTCGATCTGACCGACCCGAGCGCGGGGCCGGGGCAGCGCATCGCGCTGGAGTTGACGGCTGCGTCGGCGCAGCGCATCATCGACGCGATCCAGGAGGCGCTGGACGCAGCGCCCGACGAGCTCAAGGCCTGAGCGCGCGCTCACTCACTGCCCGGGCGGATGCGTCGGCAGCCCGCCGACGACGGTCGACGTCACCGTGGTCGTCTGGGTGAGGGTCGTCGTCTGAGCCGGGGCCGATGTCGTGGTGGTGGCGGTCGTCGTGCTGGTGACGGTCGTGTTCGTTCCGGGCTGGTCCACCCGGACGGTCACGGTCCGTGCCGGCTCGGTCACCGTCGCGGTGCTGGTGACCGTGCTGGTGTCCGCGGGATCCTCGGACTGTTGCCGGGTCACCGTCTGGGTAGGTCCCGCCTGCGTGTAGGTGACGGTTTCGGCACCGGCTCCGGTGTTGCCACCGCCATTGCCACCGGCCAGCAGGTAGATGCCGACCGCACACAGGGCGGCGACACCGGCGCCGAGCAGCGCGCCGGGGAGCAGGCCGGGCGCGGCACCGCGGCGCGGGTCCTCGTCGTAGTCCCCGTCGTCGTCGTTGGCCCACGAGTCCATGAACGCGTCGTTCGCGGACCGTTGCTCGTCGTCCCCACTCGTCGACATGCGCCCATGGTACGAGCAATGACGCGCCGGATCGGGGGACGAAGCGCGTGTTGGGTGCGGATACGGCATGCTGCAGGCATGCACTTCGTCGGTCTCGATCTCGCCTGGGGTGTCCGGAATCCGACCGGCGTGGCCGTGCTCGACGAGACCGGAGCCCTGTGTCATGTGGCGGCGGTGCGCACCGACGACGAGATCGTGGCACACGTGCGCGACCAGGTGAGCGGTGACTGCGTGGTCGGGATCGACGCCCCGCTGATCGTCGTCAACGAGACCGGCAGCCGCCCCGCCGAGCAGGCGCTCGGCAAGGACTTCGCGGCCTTCCAGGCGGGCGCGCACCCCTCGAACACCACCAACCCGGCGTTCGCGGGTGGCACACGCGGCGCGCGGATCGCCGAACTGCTCGGCCTCGACATGGATCCCGCGTCGACCGCGCCACGGCGGGCACTGGAGGTCTATCCGCACCCCGCGACGGTGGCGCTGTTCCGGCTGGGTCAGACCCTGAAGTACAAGAACAAGCCGGGTCGGTCACTGGATCAGCTGCGCGGCGAGCTGGTGACACTGATCCGGCTGCTGGAGTCGCTGGAGCGTGCCAAGCCGGCGCTGCGGCTGCGGCAGAGCGAGCGCTGGCACCAGTTGGTCGACACCGTCCAGACAGCGACGCGCAAGGCGCAGTTGCGTGCTGCCGAGGACCCGATCGATGCCGTGATCTGTGCGTATGTCGCGCTCCTCGCCCACCAGGCACCCGAACGGGTCACCGTCTACGGCGATTTCGGGACCGGCTACATCGTCACGCCGAGCCTCCCGGAGGACCTGGAGCCGTCACGGCAGTCCCCGCAGCAGCGCAGCAGGACCGAACTGGTCAGCGCGGCCCGGCGGGAGTATGCCGCGCAGTTCCCACGGATCGAGCAGGCCGCCGCCGACGCGGTCGACCTGATCGCGGGTGTGCTCGACGACGCCGGCCTCAACTACCTGACGGTGACCGGACGCGCGAAAACCGTTGTGTCCTTTGCGGAGAAGGCGGCGCGCGAGGTCGACGGCGAGCCGCTCTATCCCGACCCGCTGCAGCAGATCGGCGACCTGATCGGCGTGCGGGTGATCACCTATGTGCGCAGCGACGTCGACGCGGTGGTGCAGTTGCTCGCCGCCGAGACCGAGGTGCTGGACGACCGGGACATGGGCCAGGAGACCGCCAGCGAGGGGCGCTTCGGCTACTCCAGCAGGCACCTGCAGCTGCGGCTGAAGGACGACGACCGGCACAGCTGTCCGGAGATCGGTGAGCGGCAGGTCCAGGTGCAGATCCGCACCGTGCTGCAGCACGCGTGGGCCGAGTTCGAGCACGACATCCGCTACAAGGGGACCATCCCGGCGGCACAGCGACCGGACTTCGACCGCCGCTTCACCCTCGCCGCCGGGTTGCTCGAGCTGGCCGACAGCGAGTTCTCCACGATTCGGGAGAAGTTGCGTTCCGGGGTCCCGGAGTCGGTGCCCAGTGGCGCCGGCACCGACCGCATCTCCTCCCGCGAGCTCGCGGCCTACCTGGCCGGGCAGTATGCCCAGGCCGAGTGGTCCCGTGCCGACCACTACTCGTGGATGGCGGGCCTGGTGCACGAGCTGGGCATCCATTCGCTGGCCGACCTGGCCGACGAGTTGCGGCAGGTCGACACCGCGCGGATCGACGAGCGGATGGCCTACCGCACACCGCCGGGCGCGGTGCGCCGGCTGGACGACGCGCTGTTGCAGCGCTTCGGCGAGGAGTATGTCGCCCTCGACGGCAACGCCCACCGCGTGGAGCGGTTACAGTCCCGCCTGGCGAAACTGCGCGGCGCGGCCTGACCGTCCCGGTCAGTCGGATCCGACTGCGGCAGCCAGCTTTTCGAGCGACGCGGACAGGTTGTCCGAGGTGGTCGCCCGGGCCCGGTCGAGACGCTTCGGGTCGGCCAGGTGGGTCCAGTCGTAGGTGTGCGTCACGCGCGTGCGGCCGTCGCTCGTCGGCTCCAGCTCCCACCGCCACAGGTGACCCGCGGGCTCGGCGCCGGCGTCGCTGGGGCACCACGCGATCCGTGTGCCCTCCTCGAACTCCACGACGTGGTTGTCCCGCACGGAGTCACTGGTGAGCACCGTGTGGAAGACCTCACCCACGGCACGCACCCGCTGCCCGGCGTCGGCGCGCGCGAGATTGTTGTTGCCGTCCCATTCCGGCTGCCGGCACGGGTCGGCGATCAGCTCGAAGATGGCTGCCGCGGGGGCGTCGATGGTCCGGACCGCGCTCACGATCTTGTCGTCGGTTTGCGTCATACACCCCATCGTGGCAGGACGCGGTCCGGACTGCCCCGCCGACCGCGGTTGCCGGCGGGGCAGCGCTGTGCCGGGCGGTCAGGAACCGCTGGGCAGCTGCACCTCCTCGCCGGTGGTGCTCGCCACTGCTGCGGCGGTGCCCGCCGGGTACTCCCCGGTCACCGTCAGCCGGGGCGCGTATCCGCCGGCGGCGACGTCCGCGTCGGTGATCGCATGCGTGCCGTAACTGCAGTTGTATGACGCGCCGGGTGCCAACGACGAGTAGTGGCACCGGGCCAGGTTGTCCTGGTTGCCGGTGACGGTCACATTGGTCAGCGTCGTGTTGCCGGTGTTGGTGACCCGGGTGATGTAGGTGGCGACGTCGTCGACCGTTCCCGCCCGGCCGGCGGAGTCCAGGTGGTCCAGGTACGACTCGATCTGCAGCCCGGGTGCTGCCGGGGCGGACGCGTTGGCGCCGACGCGCACCGTGAACGTGGCGTCGGAGGAACGACCGGCCACGACATACCGGACCGTCAGCTGGTGGGCGCCCGGCGCGGTCGTGAGCGCAGCGGTGATCGGCACCCGCACGATGGCGCTGCGGTGCGCCCCGATCTTCGGTACCCGGACGCGCTGAGCCCTCCAGCCGTCGGGGGCCGTGGCGCTCAGCACACCCGAGCCGAGTGCGTGCCCGGTTTCGTTGGTGACGGTCATCGGGACGGTCGTGGCGTCACCGGCCTCGACGGAGGTGCTCGCGGCGGAGATGGGAGCGCACAGGGCCCTCATCGCCTGCAACGACAAGGACGTGTAGGTCAGGTGCTGGTAACCGTCGCGCTCGTAGAACAGCCCGACCCGGTCGGGGGAGACCATGGTGAGCGTCGAGTAGCCGGAGCTGTGTGGATCGATAACCTTCGAGGCCGCCCAGGTCTTGCCGTCGTCGCAGGACAGCCGCACCGTCTCATTGCGTCGGATCGACGGGTCGGCGTTGTTGGAGGACAGCAGCAGGTGCGAGGCGGGGTCGCTCGAGGGGGCGTTCGGCGCGACGCGGATCACCGAGCCGTTGTCGCTCGGGTCGACCAGTGTGGGGTCCGCGACCGGCGTCGAGTAGGTCTCGCCGCCGTCGTGCGAGATGGCCACCAACCGGTGCGGCGCAGCGCGGACGTTGAGCATGACCGAGCCGTCGGCCAACTGCACCGTCTTGTTCTCGTTCATTCCCGGGCCGACGGGTTTGCCCATGTGCCAGGTGTTTCCGTCGTCGTCGCTGTAGGCGCTCGCGGCATACTCGCCGCCGTTGATCTCGATGACGTACTGCTGGATGAGCCGGCCGGCATACGGTCCGGTGGTCAGCTGGATGCCCTGCCCGGAGGCGGCGAACAGCCCGCCCCAGGACGGGTCCTTGATCTGCGGGGTGATCCGGCGCGAGTGCCATGTCACGCCGTCGTCGTCGGAGTAGCTGTAGTCGGCCTGCAGGATGTTGGGATCGTTCGGGTCGTTGCCGGTGCTCGAGCCCGAGAAGCCCTGATTGACCCCGGCCGCGTAGAACACGAAGATCCGGCCGGTCCGCCGGTCGACCAGCAGGCTCGGGTCGCCGTAGCCGTCGGGTGCGGGGGACTGCCGGACCACCTGCTGGGTGGTCCACGTCCTGCCGCCGTCCGTGCTGCGCCGGACGAGGTCGGCGATGTTGCTCGGGAGATCGGACATCGTCGGGCGGCCGTCGTACGCCGCGATCAGCGTGCCCTTGTCGGTGCGGGTGAGGGCGGGGATGCGGTACTGCGGGAAGCCGTCCTGACCGCGGGTGGCCAGGTTGACGCTGAAGCTGCCCGATGCGCCGCGCTTGGCCACGACCGCGTCGGCGTGCGCCGCGGGGAGTGAGACGGCTGCGAGCAGGCAGCCCGCCACGGCCGTCACGACCGGGCGAGTGAGGCGTGAAACACGCATGAGGGGAGGGCTCCTTCTGAAGACATCAGACATCTGATGTCTTCAGAAGGTAGCGCTCCCGGGTGCGTCCGTGTGGATTGTGCGTCGCCGATTTCGAGCGCAGCCGGTCGGGCGGGAGGGTCGAACTCAGGCGCGCGGTCGCGCCGTCACCGTGGTCTGCGGCAGTGGGTCGGCGTCGGCGGCCAGTTGCGCCAAGGTCTGGATCTGCTCCCTGACCGGTGCGTAGTGCTCCTCGATGGCGTTGTGCAGCCGGTCCTGGTCGCGTGCGGCGGCGGCGTCGACGATCTCCACATGTGCATGTGCGGTCCGTTGCCAGCTGTGTTCGCTGACGTCGAGTGTCGTGGCGACCCGGGACTGGACCTCCCAGAAGGCGCCGGTCAGCTGGACGACCAGGTCGTTGCCCACGGGTCGCAGCAGCAAGAGGTGGAAGTCGCGGTCCTGGTCGACGTAGGGCTTGCCGCGGTCCGCCAGGTCGCACATCTCCTGCGCGAGCTCGGCGAGCCGCGCGTGCTCGTCTGCGGAGAGTCCGTCGATGATCATCCCGGCGAAGCCCTGCTCCATCAGCTGCCGGATCGCCACCACGTCGGACAGCACGCGGTAGTCGGTGGTCGTGCCCAGCAGGGACCGGAAGGCAAGACTCTCGACCATCGCGCTGAGGGAGAGGCTGCCGACGAACGTGCCGTGCCCGTGCCGCACCTCGACGATGTCCAGCGCGCTCAGCGTGCGGATGGCTTCACGAACACTGGAGCGGCTGGCGCCGATGGCGCTCATCAGCTCCGGCTCGGTCGGCAGCGGATCGCCGGCCCGCAGGCGGTGATCCATGATGTAGGACTTGATCTGCTCCACGACCTGCAACTGCGCGGTGCGTGGCCGTCCGTCGGCGCCGTTCATCGCGACCTCCCTCGAAACTCCGTGACCAGAAAGTTAGTCTATCTCAACATCAGACGTCTGATGTCCTGTATGGTCTCCCTCACTCAACGTTTTTGAAAACCTGGAGGCCAGTCGTGTCCCACAAGAATTCACCGCTCGATCCTGCCGGACTCACCGGAACCTCGCGTCGGCAGTTCCTGAAATTCGCGGGCGTCCTCGGTGCTGCCGCCGGGATCGCGGCGTCGGTCAGCGCGTGCGGTCCGTCGAGCGGCACCGCGGGTGGCGGTGACGGCACCGGCGGCGGCAAGGGCGGATCGTCGACGATCACCGCGACGCTCGCCTTCCAGCTGTCCGGCACGCTCGACCCGGTGAACCAATCCAGCGCGGTCGCGACCGCGGCCAACCAGCACGTCTTCGAGGCGTTGATCGACCTCGACCCGGCGACCCGCCAGCCCTACCTCGCGCTCGCCAAGGAGCAGCCGAAGGCCAGTGCGGACGGCCTGAAGTGGACGGTGGAGCTGCGCGACGGTGCGAAGTTCTCCGACGGCAGCGCGGTCACCGGTGCGGACGTCGCCTGGTCGTTCACGCGTGCGCTCGACCCGACAACCCTGATGTCGCAGTTCATCTCGTTCATCAAGTCGGTCAAGGCGACCGGCCCGAGCTCGGCCGAGTTCACCCTCAAGGAACCGTTCCCGCTCTTCCCGACCCGCATCTCGGTCATCAAGATCGTGCCGAAGGAGAAGACGAAGACCGCTGCGCTGGCCAAGACGTTCGGCGACAAGCCGATCGGTTCGGGCCCGTGGACGCTCACCTCCGCCGACCCCAACAACGGGCTCACCTTCTCGGTCAACTCGCACTACAACGGCCCGCACAAGGCAAGGGCCACCTCGATGGTCTGGCACACCACGACGCAGGACGCCACGCGTGTCGCCGACCTGCAGAGCGGCCGGTCCGACGCGATCGAGGCAGTGCCGTTCGTGAACGTCAAGCAGTTGGAGAAGACCAAGAAGGTAGCGGCGAAGCAGGCCTTCAACCAGATCTTCCTGATGTTCAACTGCGCGGCAAAGCCGTTCGACGACAAGCGGGTCCGGCAGGCGCTGCACTACGCGATCGACACCGACGCCGTCATCAAGACGGCGTTCCAGGGTTACGCGACGGCCGCGCAGAGCTACCTCGACGAGGGCAACCCCGACTTCGAGAAGGCCTCGACGGTCTACACCTACGACCCGGCGAAGGCGAAGAAGCTGCTCGCCGAGGCCGGCGCGACCAACCTGAAGTTCGAGCTGGTCACCACCGACGCCGGCCCCGTGGCCTCGACGGCGCCGCTGGTCATCGACTCCTGGAAGCAGGTCGGTGTGCAGGCGACGCTCAACACGGCGCCGTCCTCGTCGGTCTATGCGCCGGCGCCCGACGGGCTGGTCGCCAAGGACACCTTCCGGGTGCTGCTCGCCTCCGGCGACCCGACCGTGTACGGCGTGGACGTCGACCTCCTGCTGCGCTGGTTCTACTACGGCGCGACCTGGCCGACGGATCGCTTCCGGTGGCCGGCCGCCTCGGCCAAGAAGGTCGGCGACTGGCTGGACCAGGCGGCCGAGGAGTCCGACAAGACCAAGCAGAAAGCCCTGTGGATGAAGGCGATCGACTTCATCGCCGACGACGCGCCGCTCTATCCGATCGTGCACACCAAGATGGTCACCGGTTGGGACGACAAGAAGCTCAGCGGTTTCCAGCCGGTTGCCACCACCGGCCTGTACTTCCTGAACAGCAAACCCATCTGACCGGTGCCGCACAGGCACATCCGATCGAGGCACCCGAGGAGGTGTTCGCGTGGCACACGTGATCAACATGATCGTGCGGCGGGTTCTGACGCTGATCCCGCTGCTGTTCGGCATCGCGCTGTTCGTCTTCGTCGTGATGCGGCTGTCGCCGGTCAACTCGGCGGTCTCGGCGCTCGGTGACAATGCGAGCGCGTCGCAGATCGCGGCATACAACCACGAGCACGGACTCGACCAGCCGGCACCGGTCCAGTTCGTGAAGTTCCTCGGTGACCTGCTCAGCGGCAACCTCGGCACGACCCAGTCACTGAACAAGTCGGTGTCGACCCTGATCGGCACCGCGCTGCCGGTGACGCTGGAACTGACCCTGCTCGGTGTGCTGCTCGCTTTCGTCATTGCCATGGTGATGGGGGTCCTCGCCGCGCTGTACCGGGACCGGTGGCCGGACCACCTGGTGCGCGTGGCGTCGATGGCGGGCATCTCCATCCCGTCGTTCTGGTTGGCGTTGCTGCTGATCCAGCAGCTGTCGGTCAGTCACACCTGGCTGCCGAACGCCGGATACGTCAACCCCGGTGACTCGGTCACCGGCTTCCTCAAGGCGATGGCGATGCCCGCCGTCTCGCTCGCGGTGCCGGTCGGCTGCTCGCTGGCCCGGATCGTGCGAACCTCGATGGTCGAGGAGCTCGACAAGGACTACGTGCGCACGGCATACGGTGCCGGCCTGCCCCCATGGGTCGTGGTCGGGCGCAACGTCCTGCGCAACGCGCTGGTCAACCCGCTCACCGTCCTGGGTCTGCGGGTGGGCTACCTGCTCGGCGGCACCATCATCATCGAGGCGATCTTCCAGCTGCCCGGCATGGGCACGCTGGTCATGCAGTCGGTGACCACCAACGACACCTCACTGGCGCAGGGCACCATCCTGGTGATCGCGGGCTGCTTCGTCGTCATCAATCTGATCGTGGACCTGCTCTACCTGGTCGCGAACCCGAGACTGCGGGGAGGCCACTGATGGGTGGATACCGTGCGGGGCTCACCCGCAGACTGACCGACAACCCGGGCACCCGCAGCAGCGGGCGTCGTCTCGGCCTGCCGGCCCGGCTCTCGCTCACCTTCGTGGCCGTCCTGGTCGTCGTGGCGATCATCGGACCGTTGCTGACGCCGCACGATCCGACCCGGACCGGCCTCGGCTCCGTCGGGACCGGGCCGGACGGCTCCTACTGGTTCGGCCTGGACGCCTCCGGGCGTGACATCTTCTCCAGGCTGATCGTCGGCACCCGCCGCTCGCTCGAGGTCGGCTTCGGGGCGGCCGGCTTCGCACTGATCGCTGGAACCGTCCTCGGTGCGTTCGCCGCGACCAGCCGCAAGGTCGTCGACGAGATCGTCATGCGACTGCTCGACATCGTCATGGCGTTTCCCGCGATCGCGCTCGCGGCCGTGCTGGTGGTCGCCTACGGCAAGGACAAGCTGTCGGTGCTGATCATCGCCATCGGCTTCGTCTTCACGCCCTCGATCGCGCGGGTGGTGCGGGCGAATGTGCTGTCGCAGTACGGCGAGGACTACGTCGCCGCCGAGCAGGTGATCGGTGCCCGTCGGCTGCACATCCTGCGCCGGCACGTACTGCGCAACTGCGCGGCGCCGGTGATGGTCTTCGCGACCGTCATGGTGGCCGACTCGATCGTCTTCGAGGCGTCGCTGTCCTTCATCGGCGGTGGCCTGCCGGGGCAGGCGGCGCAGGCGTCGTGGGGCTCGGTCATCGCTTACGGTCAGCAGATCCTGCAGGCCGGGGCCTGGTGGGCGACGTTCTTCCCGGGTGTGCTCATCCTGCTGACCGTCCTCTCGCTGAACGTGCTGTCAGAAGGGATCTCGGACGCGTGGGCGGCCCCGGCGACCCGTGGCGTCGCGGCGTCGGCTGCCGCCGAGTCGGAGGAGGCGGCCGAGGCGGCCGAGTCGGTCGCGGCACCCGCCGAGGCGCTGCCCGGCCTCGCCCTCGCCGCGTCGCGGTTGCGGGAGTCGGCCCGGCCGGTCGTCGACGCGGAGCCCATCCTCACCGTCAGCGACCTGCGGATCACGTTCCCCGAGCGGCACCGCGGTGTCGCCATCGTCGACGGTGTCGACCTGTCGGTGCGGCCCGGCGAGGTGCTCGGTCTGGTCGGTGAGTCCGGCAGCGGCAAGTCACTGACCTCCCTGGCGATCATGGGACTGCTGCCCAAGGGCGCGCACGTCACCGGCTCGATGGAGTTCGACGGCCAGGAACTCGTCGGCCTGAAACCGAGCCGCCGGCGGTCGCTGATGGGTCGGCAGATCGCGATGGTCTACCAGGACGCATTGTCCGCGCTCAACCCGGCGATGACGGTCAAGGCTCAACTGCGCCAGATCATCCGGCGGGGCGGCACGCGCACCGAGACCGAGCTGATGGGTCTGGTCGGGCTGGATCCGGAGAGGACGTTGGCGTCATACCCCCACGAACTGTCCGGTGGCCAGCGTCAGCGGGTGGTCATCGCCATGGCACTGGCGCGCGACGCCAAGCTGATCGTCGCCGACGAGCCCACCACGGCCCTCGACGTCACGGTGCAGGCGCAGGTGATCGAGTTGTTGCTGCGGCTGCGTGCCGAGTGCGGTTTCGCGCTGATCCTCGTCAGCCACGACCTGGCGCTGGTCAGCGAGGTCTGCGACCGGGTTGCGGTCATGTATGGCGGGCGGATCGTCGAGGACGGTGTCAGCGCGGACGTGGTGGAGCAACCGGAGCACCACTACTCGCGCGGCCTGCTCGGCTCCGTCCTGTCCCTGGAAGCGGGTGCCGAGCGACTCACCCAGATCCGGGGGACGGTGCCGGCGCCGGCCGACTTCCCCGCGGGTTGCCGGTTCGCCGACCGGTGTCCTGCGGCGACGCAGATCTGTCATGACGAGGTGCCGCAGCTGACCGGTGGCGACAACCACCGCTCCGCCTGTCATCACGCCGTGACGACTCCGACGACCCCCAATCTGGTGAAGGCGGCGCAAGCATGAGCACCGAGCGACCCCTGTTGCAGGGCAAGGACCTGCACGTGGTGCACCGTACCCGCGGCGGTGGGATGTTCGGCAGTGGCCACGTCTATGCGCTGACCGGCGCGGACCTGACCATAGAAGCCGGGCAGACTGTCGGGATCGTCGGCGAATCAGGCTGCGGCAAATCGACTCTCGCGCGGGTGCTGGTCGGGCTGCAGAAACCGACCGCGGGTTCGCTGCTCTGGGAGGGCAGAGACATCTGGTCGATGTCCGGGCGTGAGCGTCGCACCGTGCTCGGCCGGGGCGTGGGCATGATCTTCCAGGACCCGTCCGGCTCGCTCAACCGGCGCATGCCGGTCTCGGAGATCATCCGCGATCCGATGGACGTGCACCGCTGGAAATCGCCCAAGGAGCGTGGCGCCCGGGTTCGGGAGCTGATGGACCTGGTCGGTCTGCCGGGCTCGCTCGCCAACGCCCTGCCATCGGCGTTGTCCGGTGGTCAGCGACAGCGCGTCTCGATCGCCCGGGCCCTGTCCATGGATCCCTCCCTCGTGATAGCCGACGAGCCGACGAGCGCCCTCGACGTGTCGGTCCGCGCGCAGATCCTCAACCTGCTGCTGGACCTGAAGAGCGAGTTGAACCTGGCAATGGTCTTCGTCTCGCACGACATTCAGACGGTCAAGCGGGTCAGCGACCGCGTGGTCACGATGTATCTCGGCCGGATCGTCGAGGAGGCGCCGGCGGCACAGCTGCCCGACGGCGGTCGGCACCCGTACACCCGCGCGCTGTTCTCCGCGGCCCCCAGCCTGCTGCACCCCACCGACCCGATCCCCCTGGTCGGGCCCGTGCCGTCGGCGTCCGCCCCGCCGAGCGGCTGTCCCTTCCGGACCCGTTGCTGGCGTGCCGACGAAACATGTGCCGCGACGATGCCGTCGTACGACCAGGTCGCGAACGACCACGTCGTGCGGTGCCACCACCCCATCGAATCATCCACAACCACAGTAGAACTGCTGCGTGAGGCAACCGCCGACAACAGCGCAGCCGCAGCGCAAGGAGCGTGAGTAGTGACCACCCCCAGCACCTACACCGGCGTCATTCCGCCGGTGGTGACCCCGCTGACCGACGACGGTGATGTCGATCGCGCATCGCTCGAGCGACTCGTGCAGCACCTGCTCGACGGCGGTGTCGACGGCCTCTTCGCACTCGGTAGCTCGGGGGAGACGGTCTTCCTGACCGACGCGCAGCGCGACACCGCCCTTGAGGTCATCGTCGGCGCCGCCGGTGGCGCGGTGCCCGTGCTGGCCGGGTGCATCGAGCCTGCGACACCCCGTGTCCTGGAGCGTGTGCACGCGGCCGAGCGGCTGGGCGCGGACGCGATCGTGGTCACCGCGCCCTTCTACGCCATCGTCGGCCCGCATGAGATCGAGCGCCATTTGCGTGCGGTGTCGGCCGCCAGCACGGTGCCGATGTTCGCCTACGACATACCCGTCTGCGTCGGCCGCAAGCTGCCGCTGGAACTGCTGCTGCGACTGGCCGCGGACGGCATACTCGCCGGCGTGAAGGACTCCAGCGGGGACGACGTCGCCTTCCGGCAGTTGCGGATCGGCCTGGACGACCAGGGCGACACCGGTTTCTCGCTGCTCACCGGACACGAACTCGTCGTCGACGGGATGCTGCTCGCGGGTGCGTCCGGCTCGGTGCCGGGCCTGGGCAACGTGGATCCGGCGGGCTACGTCCGCCTGCACTCGTATGCCGACAAGCAGGACTGGTCGGCCGCCCGCGCCGAGCAGGAACGGCTGGCCCGCCTCTTCCGGATCGTCGACGCGCCCGACCCCGCCACGACCGCCGGTGCCACCCGAGGCGTCGGGGCGTTCAAGACTGCGCTGCACCTGCTCGGGGTCATCGACTCTCCCGCCGTGTCGCTGCCGATGCGCGGCTTCGACGTGATCGAAACAGCACGGGTGCGAGAGCAATTGGAGCTTGCCGGGCTGACCATCCGGCGATGAGCGCACCTCCGGAAACCTGCGCTGTCGGTGTCGACCTGGGCGGTACCAAAACCACAGCGGCGCTCGTCGACCCGCAGGGGCGCGTCATACGGCGTGCGACGTCGGCCACGCCGGGTGCCGACGGTCCGGATGCGATCCTCGAGGTGACCTGCGGACTGATCGCGCAGGTTGCGACAGGAGCCGCGCCTCTTGGTGTCGGGGTGGGCGCAGCCGGCGTCATCGACCACCGCACCGGGACAGTGCGATCGTCGACCAGCGTGCTGCGCAACTGGACCGGCACACCGGTCCGGGACCGCATCGCGGACGCGACCGGCCTGCCCACGGTGGTGGTCAACGACGTGCATGCGCACGCGCTGGGTGAGGCGTGGGTCGGCGCGGCAGCGGGTGCCGATTCGATGCTGATGGTCGCCGTCGGCACCGGGATCGGCGCGTCGTTCGTGCGCGGGGGAGAGGTCTGGTTCGGTGCGCACGATGTGGCCGGCCATCTCGGCCACATCCCGGTCGCCGCCGCGGCGACAAGGTCCTGTGTGTGCGGGCGGGCGGGACACCTGGAAGCGGTGGCCGCCGGACCGGCGATCTGTGTGCTGTACGGCGAGCGCACCGGCGAATACGTCCACGCGGCACAGGAAGTCGTACAGCGGGCGGCCGCAGGATCGGCCGACGCGCTCGCCGTGCTGACCTCCGGCGCGCGGGCTCTCGGCGAGGCCGTGGGGGGTGCGGTCAATCTGATCGACCCGGCGATGGTTGTCATCGGCGGCGGGGTGGCCGGAGCAGGTGAACTCTGGTGGCGGCCGATGGAGACGGCACTGCGGCAGCAGTTGTTACCGGCAACCGAGCAGGTGTCGGTCCGTGCCTCCATGCTCGGTGCGGATGCGGCCCTGGCAGGTGCCGCCTCGCTCGCGCTCGGAGCAGCCCGATGAGAGGAATACCGTTGAACAACAAGGGAATCGAGTCATTGCGCGGCCGGCTGGTCGTGTCCTGTCAGGCCTACCCGGGTGAGCCGATGCGCGATGCGCGGACGATGGCGCAGGTCGCCCGGTCCGCCGCGCGGGGCGGGGCGGCAGGGATCCGAGCGCAGGGCCTCGACGACCTGCGGCTGATCCGCGAGCAGGTCGACCTGCCGCTCATCGGGCTCTGGAAGGACGGCGACGCGGCCGTTTACATCACCCCGACTCTCGAGCACGCGCTCGCAGTTGCCGGGACCGGCGCCGACGTCGTCGCGATCGACGGGACAGCACAGGAGCGGCCGGATGGGCGGACGGTGGCCGAGACCATCTCGGAGTTGCACCGTCAAACCGATGCCCTTGTCATGGCTGATTGTTCGACGTTCGAGGAGGGGGTCGCCGCCGCGGCCGCGGGCGCCGACCTGGTCGGAACCACGCTGGCGGGGTACACGCCATACACGACGAAGACCGACGGCCCGGACCTGGCGCTCGTCGAGCGCCTCGCGGGCGCCGTGGAGGTGCCGGTGGTCTGCGAAGGTCGCGTGCACTCGCCGGCGCAGGCGCGGGCGGCCATCAACGCCGGCGCGTTCACGGTCGTCGTCGGCACGGCGATCACACATCCCACGACCATCACCGGGTGGTTCGCCGACGCCGTGCGCGGTGCCGGGTCGCGGGCAGCGCGATGACGTCGTCCGGGACGTGTCGTGGGGATGCGCCCACGACGGTGTAGCTGTCGGTGCTGCGGAGCCGGATGCCGTTGTGCGGTTCAGCGTGGACCCGCAACGGGCAGCAGCAGATCGAGATGGAAGCCGGCGTCGCTGTGGCGGGCGCGCACCGTTCCTCCGTGTGCTTCGACGATGCCCCGGACGATGGCCAGGCCCAGCCCGGCCCCCACCGTGCCATTTGCTGGATCGCTGGATCGTGACGGGTCGGCGCGCCAGCCGACGTCGAACATCCGACCCAGGTTCTCCGCCGCGACGCCGGCGCCCTGGTCGATGATGCTGAGCACCAGCTGTGCTTCGTCGACGGTGTCCGCCCGGATGAGGATCGTGCTGTCGTCCGGCGCATAGCGCAGGCTGTTCGCGAGCAGGTTCCCGATGGCGCGGGTCAGTTCGCGAGGGTCGGCCCACAGCAGGTGCCCGTCCACGTTCTCCTGGGCGACCACGACCCTCCGGCTCCTGGCGACGAGCTGGACGTCGGCTACGGCATCGCTCACCAGGTCGAGGAGCACGACGGGTTCGCGGTGGAGCTCGAAGGTGCCGCTCTGCAGTTTGGACAGTTCGAAGAGGTCACCCACCATCCGGGAGACGGTGTCGACTTTCGAGCGGAGCGCCCGCAGATACACCGCGGGGTCCGGGGCGGTCCCCGCTTCGAGTGCTTCGGCCATCGCCGCCATACCGGCCAGCGGAGTGCGCAGGTCGTGGGAGATCCACGCGAAGAACTGCTGCCGGGCGGCGTCCAGTTCGGCGATCTGCGCCCGTGCCGCCGCGAGCCGCTGCGAGGTCTCGGCGAGTTCGGCGGAGACGTCGTCGAATTCGCGCCACCCGGTCGCGGACGGTCCCACCACGTCCCCTGCTCCCACACGGCGGGTGTCGCCGATCAACGCCGCGACTGACGCACGTGCGCTGCGCCCGATCACGATCCAGGTCGCTGCCGTGCTCATCACGGCGGAGATCCCAATGACCCAGCAGAGCACGAGGACGTCGTGGTCGGACAGGTACATCTCGGCGGCCACTGCGATCGTCGAGACGATGACCGACAGCAGGGCGCCACACAGCACGAGCACCGCGCGGAAACTGACGCTGCGACGTCTGCTGCAGCGCAGCAGCAGCAGAGTCCCACAGGTGACCCCTGCGGTGGCCGCGAGCGTGGTAGCGGTGATCAGCAGTAGTTGGGGCAGGCCTATCACGACGGTCGAGTCCCTGTTGTGAAGCGGTAACCGGCTCCCCACTCGGTGTGCAAGAACGTCGGCAGATGCGGGTCGGGCTCGATCTTTTCGCGCAGACGACGCACATGCACGGTCACGGTGGACGCATCGCCGAAGTCCCACCGCCATACCTCACGCAGGATCTCGTCGCGACTGATGACACGGTCGGGGTTGCGCACGAGGTAGAGGAAGAGCTCGTACTCGCGGGTGGTGAGTGCGATCTCGCGCTGCCCGACCCAGACCCGCCGATGCGCAGGGTCGACACGGAAGGTGCCGGCGGTGAACTCCAGGAACGCAGCGGCGCTGCCCGCCCGGCGCAGTTGCGCGTTGACCCGCAGCTGCAGTTCACGCAAGGAGAACGGTTTTGCGAGGTAGTCGTCGGCGCCCTGTTCGAGTCCGTCGATGCGATGTTCGAGGCCGTCGAGGGCGGTCAGCATGATGATGGGCACATCCGAGACTGCGCGGATGCGTCGACACAGCTCATCTCCGTCGAGGCCGGGCAGCATTCGGTCCACGATCAGCAGGTCGGGCATGCGTGATTCGATCGCGCGCCACGCCGTTCCACCATCGCCGTACTGCTGGACGTCGCAGCCGGCCAGCCGCAGATGGTCGGTGACCACCATCCGCACCGACGGGTCGTCCTCGACGACCGCCACCCGTGCCCCTGTCTGCATGTTGTCGAGCCTAGATGTCCTGTTGAGTTCGGCCCAGCAGTGAATTCTTACCGCCCTGAAAGGACCGCTTACGGGGCTGAAAGCTGCGCCCTGGGAACCGCGTTCGGTTGCTTCACTGGCCACGTGCGCCGTGTGCGTCCGGTCATCGCAGAAGGTCAGGCCGGGTCCCCTCGGCTGCCGTTCCCGCCAGATCCCCGCCCACCTCAGGAGCACCCGATGAAGACTCTCGTCCGTCTCGCACTCGCCGCCACGGTCAGCGCGACGATCGCCGGCATCGGCGCCGCCGGTGCTGACGCTGCGCCGGCCCACCACCAGCACAGCCGCGCCGGGACCGTGTTCGTGCAGAACGATGCCGTCGCCGGCAACCAGATCGTCGGCTACGACCGGTCCGCCGATGGGACCCTCCGCCGGGCCGGCACGTATGCCACCGGCGGCCGGGGCCTCGTGCTCGACGGATCAGTCGTCGATCACCTGGCTTCGCAGAGTTCGCTGGTGCGTTCCGGGGCGAACCTGTTCGCCGTCAACGCCGGAAGCAACACCATCACGTCGTTCCACGTCAGTGGCGACCGGCTGTCGCACCGCCAGGTGCTTGCCTCCGGGGGAGAGGCGCCGGTCTCGATCGCCGCTCACGGTGACCTGGTCTACGTGCTCAACGCCAGAGACGGAGGCTCCATCCAGGGCTATCTCAACCTCGGGGGCACCCTCGTCCGTGTGCCCGGCTGGCACCGCGCTCTGGGCCTCGACCCGACCGCGACGCCGGAGTTCACACACACGCCGGCGCAGGTCTCGTTCACGCCGGACGGGTCGAAGCTGGTGGTATCGACCAAGGGCAACACCAGCGCCTTCGTGGTCTTCCGCCTCGGGTGGCTGGGTGGACCGGGCAAACCGGTGGCCAGTACGTTCGCGGGCGACGTGCCGTTCGGTTTTCAGTTCGACCGGTCGGGGCACCTGGTCGCCAGCGAGGCCGGCCCGAACGCGGTCGCGACCTTCACGCTGCATGCCGGCGGAACCGTGAGCAAGATCGCCGAGCAGCCGACCGGACAGCAAGCGACCTGTTGGATTGCGGTTGACGGCCGGTATGTCTACGCCTCGAACGCAGGTAGTGGCACCGTCAGCGGCTACAGCCTTGGTCGGGGCGGTGCGCTGCAGCCGCTGGGGAACACTGCGACTGATGCCGGAACCGTCGACGCCGCAACGAGTTCCGACGGCCGCTACCTTTACGTTCAGACCGGCGCCGCCGGCATCGTCGATGAGTTCCGCGTCAGCCGGCACGGCTCACTGCAGCGCATCGGCTCCGTCACCGTCCCTGATGGAGCCGGCGCCGAGGGCATCGCGGCAAGCTAGCCCAGGCCCGAAAGCGCCTGTGACCTGGGTTTTGTGTGTGCCCCCGGCATGATTCGAACATGCGACACCCGCTTTAGGAGAACGCGCCGGACCTAGTTGGCTGTTGTTGAGCAACGCCGAAAGGAGTTGTGCTGCAACACAAAACGTGTAATTCGCCTGTTGACGATTATTGACGAATATGGGCCGAAAGCGACCCTCGTATCCCCTGGATATCCCCTCGGGGGACGCGCCCAGGCAATCAGCCATCGTGCCCTGGAGTTGCGGCAGAGGACCCAGCGTGCGATAAGCGACAGCCATGTAACCGGTCACATCACGGCGCGCTGAGATCTGTTCCAGGTTGACGTAGGACGTCCGAATGACCTGGGGCGCGGTGACCGGTTCGAATTACGTTTCGTCCGCGGACAGCGCATCGCCAGCCGGCAGGTGCCGCAGTACGGGGGCTACGACGAATCCAACAACGACCAGAACGGTGCCACCGATGAGATAGGTGTGGGCTGTCCCCACCCAATTGGTTACGAAGCCGGCCAGGATGGCACCGATGGGCATTCCCATGAACAGAACCATGGTGTAGGCGCTGGTGACTCGACCGAGCATCTCCGACGGCACCGCCCTTTGCCGGTAGGTGATGGTGACCGCGTTCCACACCGACGCACACACCCCCGTCAGTAACAGGAGAGGAATGGCGACGGTGACGTGTGATGTCGTGCCGAGTAGAGCCACGGCCACACCGATGGTCAGCAGCGAGCCGATCATGCACGCCGAAGTCCCGCAGCGCCGGACGAGCGTGGCTGTGAGCAATGCGCCGAAGAGTCCTCCGACGGCGAACGTGGCGATGAGCCATCCGTACTGTCGAGCAGGTATGCCGAGAGTCTGGGTGGCGTAGAGCACGAGCACTGCCATCACACCACCCGCAGCGGCGTTCATGGCCCCGCCCGCAGCCGCCAGAGTCCGCAGGGTGCGGTGATGAGCCAGGTAGCTGACGCCCGCCCGCAACATCGGCAAAGCCCGGGCGTTCGCTGCGGGCTTGACGGCGCTGACGTGGGGTCGGCGGTGTCGTGCCAGGTGCAGGATCAAGAAGGCCGCTACTGCGAAGCTGGCCGCGTCCACCAGGAACGGTGCAGGGTGACTTAGAGAGAACAGGAGTGCGCCTACCGGCGGCCCGATCAGGTTCGTAGCAACCATCATGGGTACTTGGTTCAGCGAGTTGGCCTTCTCCAGCAGTTCCTCAGGGACCAACTCAGGCACTACCGATGAAGAGGCGTTGTCGAAGAACGGAGCGGCAAACCCCAGGAGCAGCGCGATCATCAGCAAGACCGGCATGGTGATCACATCGGTGAGCACAGCCGCAACCAGCCCTGCCATGATGAGTGTGCGGCATGCGTCGACGCGCCACATCAGACCGAGTCGGTCGACTCTGTCTGCGACCACGCCAGCAACCAAGCCCAGCAGCAGCCTACCTGCCATGAGACAGGCCTCGGCTGTCGCGATCAGCCTGGCGTCCCGTGTCAAGGAGAGTGCCAGCAGGGGCAGTGCGCCCGCGGTGAAACCGTCGCCGGCATACGACACCGTCGATGCACTCCACACCCGCCAGTAGGCACTCCCTAGACGGGGCGACGCGTCGGTGGCAGCTCCCGGACTGCGGGTGGTGTCGGTTTTCGAGAACACTGGTTGCACTGCCCTTCTCCTGGCGAGTCCTAGCGACCGTGCCAACCCGATGTGGTTGCGGCCGTCAATGAGTACGGCGTACGCATTGAGTAGATGCTATTCACATCGCGAGTGCAGGTCAACATGAGTCAGCGGGTCTCGGTGAGGTGGGCCGTACGCATGGTTCTGCCCGCGCGGTCCGAGGTCCGCAAAGGCATCTTCAAAGCTGACGGGCGCACCGCGACTCTCATGGATAAGGCACGAAGCGTCCGCACGAGTCAACTTGCAAGTGCGCATCATCCAGTTCCTCGAGCGTGGCCGAGTCATGCGGCGGGTGCTGCCAACCGCGGCGCGTGTGAGTCGGTTGCTGAACGCTATGTCGCGGGTGTGGCGATGTGCAGGACTGCTGCTTCAATGCCAGCGATGAGGCGATCGACGGATCGCTCATACACGGCATCGGGGTCGAGGGTGTCCAGTGCACCGCTGGTCATCAGTTGATGCTGCCTGGGATAGCCGTCTTCGGTGAGCAGAACCTTGAGGTATTCGGTGTCAGCCGAATCTTCCGCGGTGTCGTCGCGCGGCCCGATGCCGGGCATTCGCCCGTTCATCCCGATCTCGTTGAGTGCTGTTCCGGTGGCCAGAGCCATCACCGTACCGATGATCTCCATACTCTCCGCGACGGTCAACCCGAGACCGTCAAGAACTGCTAGCGCGGATTCGGTGCCTTGCAGGAGTCGGGGGCCCGGGAGCCTGGTACTGCTCAGGACAATGGGCAGCCATGGATGCTGCAATACCAGCGCGCGGGCACCGATAGCCAGTTCTCTCAACTGCTGCTGCCAGGCTCGGGGCGCTGTCGGCTCTCCGGGGCCGTCCGGCGGCTGTTCGGAGGTCACTTCGTCCGCCATGAGGGCGAACAACTCTTCCTTGCTTCGAATGTAGCGATACAGCGACATCGTGCCTGCGCCGATCTCCCGGGTCACCCGACGAACTGACACGGCAGCCAGGCCCTCCGCGTCGGCGACAGCGATCGCTACTTGGGCGATTTGAGAGCGAGTGTAGGCCGGCGGCCGACCCTTGGTGGCTCCCTCTGGCCGCATCCAGATGACTTGATCACGTTTCGACACCCGCCTCAGTGTAGTCAAAGCGGTCATTGCGTACACTGTCCGCATCAGGTATGTTCCGGTTGTGCGTACGGTGCACGCCATTCGGGGGGACGCATCCTCTCCGCCTTGGTCGCATGCACCTCCGCGGAAGCCTCGGCGGAACTGCCGGCGGGGAAAATCAGAGGAGAAGTTATGGCAACGACTGAACTTGGCCTGCAGGACCGAGTCGTTGAATTCGAACAGACCGATCAGGCGGAGATCAAGAAGATTCTCCGCAAGGTCACCAGCGATGATTCCTTCCGGAAGGCGTTCCGAGCCGACCCGAAGCTCGCCATCGAGAACTCGGGGGAGCGAGTGTCGAGCGACACGGTCGACTTGCTGGTCGAGCACAGTGATCTCGCGCTGACGGTCACGGAGAATGTTGACAACATCGAAGCGATCTTCTTCTACTCCAAGGTCGTCGACTGACCGCATTCGATCGAGTCGTGCCGTGCTCCTCGTTGCAGTAGTCATTGACTGCGCAGGGAGCACGGCACGCACTCTCGAACCTTCTACATGTGAATGGGGCGCAGTTGTTAGAGAAGGTCGCAGTATTCGTGGGGCCGAGCCTCACCGATGCTGACCGTGCGGCGATTGATCGAGATGTCTTCGACGTTCACCCGCCGATTCGTCGAGGGGAACTCGCCGAAGCGTTGCAGAACGGCTACCGCACAATAGCCATTATCGACGGTGAGTTCTATCAATCGCTCGCGGTTTCCCCGAAAGAAATATTGATTGCTCTTCGCGACGACGCAGCGATCATCGGTGGCGCGAGCATGGGGGCACTTCGCGCGGCCGAGATGGACACGTATGGAATGCAGGGCGCGGGGAAGGTCTATGAATGGTACCGAAAAGGCGTTGTCTTTCGGGATGACGACGTCGCCTTGCTGTACGGCTCAGCAGATACCGGATCGTACCAACCGATAACCGTACCAATGGTGAATGTGCGGTGGCTCATCGAAGAGTTGAAGCGGCAAGACGTTATGACGGGTCAGCTTCGACGTCGGATTTCCATGGCAGCACGTTCCATCTCCTGGCGGCAACGCACGTGGCCGGCGATCTGTGCAAAAGCTGGAATCGATGCCTCCACTGCGGGGTTGGATCGCTGGACCCGCGACCCAGCACATGACCGAAAGCGGTTGGACGCTTTGGAAGTCCTTGCAGTAGCCGAGAGTCACCAAACACCATGAACACCGAAGAACCACTGACGAAAAAGGAGCGCGGCGCATGAAGTTCGTTTCTAGGCCGAGGTATTCCAAAGGAAGCACTCACCGAATCATATCGCCGGAAGAAACGTGCCGCCGGGTCGCGCCGCATATGCGGAAAATCGGCGTCACTCGTGTCGCTGACACGACAGGACTAGATATTCTCGGCATGCCCATATACTCAGCAATCCGACCTACAGATGCTGGTTTGGACGGTATTTCGGTATACAACGGCAAAGGGCTGACGAAAGCGGACTCGCACGCAGGGGCGATGAAGGAGGCCATCGAGCGGTATCGGGCGGAGACCTGGCTCGGAGCCACATATGAAGGCACGTACCCCGAGATTCTCGATCGGACAGACCTCGAAAGCGTGAGTGTCATGGACCCTGCTGCGATGCGTCTGCAGCAGCGACTCTCCTATGACCACGAGATGGCACTGAGGTGGTGCGACGGGTGGGACCTGTTCAAGGACAGGCCAGCACTCATCCCGCTGAACTTCGTTCTGTGCCCATACGATGGTCCGGGAGAGGATGTCTGGATCTCCAGCAGTAATGGGTTGGCCTCGGGGAACTGTATCGAGGAGGCAGTGTGCCACGCACTGGCTGAACTCATCGAGCGAGATGCCTACACGACGGCGATCGTGAGGGCACAGATCGCTCCGCGGTTCGAACACGCCATGCAGCGACTCCTGTCGGGCGATCAAGTTCCCGAGCCCTCCGTCGATGATTCCATCTACCCGTCGATTGACTTGGAGTCGGTTCCTGCTCCGGTAAGTCGCCTGGTGCGGAGTGCGCAGCGAAGCGGCCTGGAGGTCTGGCTACGAGACATGACCTCGGATGTCGGAATACCGAGCTTCGTCGGTTCCATGCGGGGCTGGGATGACGACGGAGACGAGTTTCCCGCCGGAGGCTTCGGATGTGATCCCAACGCGACGATCGCCGCGATACGAGCAATCACTGAGGCGGCGCAAGGTCGCAACGTGCGCATTCAGGGAGCTCGCGAGGACGCGTCGGCGGTCAAAGCCAAGTCGTCCCAGGCGGAGCGCGTTCTGTGGTGGCTATGTCAAGTTGATCTGGCCCCACCGTGACGGCCCGACTTGACCCCAGGAGGAAGATCACGAAGCATCCAAATTCGTCGTCCTGGTTCCTGCTCATCGGAGACGTTTCTATGTACTGTCGAGAGCGAGCGTTCCTAGGGAGGGGACGCCTGACAGGTTGGGGAACTGATGATCCGGTTGAAGTCGTATGCCGCGCGAGCTGCTGCCGCGGCTGGGGCCGTCCTGTTGTCTCTCGTCGTTGCCGCTCCTGCGCATGCTGATGGGAGTCACCAACGTCCGCAGGTTGCGAACCAGTGGTCGGTGAAGGGGCAGCCCAAGTCGGGCGGCATCCACGCGATGGAGGGCTGGGACTGGTTGTGTGAAGGTCAGATCCTGCAGCCTGACCTCTCGAGCGTGTCGGGGTTCGAGTGGGGTGCGTACCAGAACTGCACTGACAAGATGCCGCAGCATCTAGCCGTTCGGATCATGCTGTGCGTGCAAGGTC
>Ga0164242_10001380_pt1 | contig 28734 bp, 24 predicted proteins | sample OricomgcompostMG_FD_108783 | JGI IMG/M metagenome (GOLD analysis project Ga0164242, IMG submission 108783) | Miracle-Growth compost microbial communities from Emeryville, California, USA - Original compost - Miracle growth compost (MG) ...
ACCGGGTAGACTGACCCGGCTCGGTGGTGCGACACCACCGAACATGGTGGGTGTAGCTCAGCTGGTAGAGCACCTGGTTGTGGTCCAGGATGTCGCGGGTTCGAGCCCCGTCACTCACCCCAACAGCGGTTTCACCCATGACCGCCGGCGGCGCACCTTGCGGGCGAACTCGTCGACACCCCACACCACGACGGGGAACGGGAGCAGCAGCATCAGTTGCGTCGGCGCCAGCGCGGCCGTGCCGAAGACGCTCTGCAGCGGCGGAACGTAGATGAGGGCAGCGGTGAACGCGACCTCGAAGGCGATCCCCCACAGCAACATCGGGTTGCTACCCGGGCCGATGGTGAACAGCGACGCATGCTCGGTGCGAGCGGCGAACGCCGTCCCGATCTGACACGCGACGATCCCGGCGAAGGTCAGGGTGGTCGCCTGCCGATACAGGTGGTGCAGCGGCTGCCCCGCGCCCGTTGGGGCACCCGGCCGCCAGCCGCCCCGCCAGAGCACCCAGAAGAAGGCGGCCATCACGAGGACGGCCGAGACGGCTCCGAGCAACGCCCAGGCCCGGAGGAGAAGACGGCGGTCGATGACTCCGGCGCTGCGTGGACGTGGCGGTCGCTGCATCAGCCCCGGCTCGGCCGGTTCGCGGCCGAGGGCGAGCGCGGGCAGCGTTTCCGTGCCCAGATCGATGGCGAGGATCTGCAGCACGGTCAACGGCAGCGGAACTCGCCCGCCCGACAGCGCGAACACGAGGAACGGAACGACCTCGGGCACGGCGTGGGCGAAGATGTAGAGGACGAACTTCTTCACGTTGTCGAACACCCGGCGCCCTGCGTCCACCGCGGCGATGATCGTGGCGAAGTTGTCGTCGGTCAGCACCAGCGTCGCCGCCTCGCGGGCCATGTCAGTACCCGACCGGCCCATGGCGACGCCGATGTCGGCATGCCGCAACGCCGGCGCGTCGTTGACGCCGTCGCCGGTCATCGCGACGATCTCGCCCGACGCACGCAGTGCCTCGCAGATCCGCAGCTTGGACTCCGGCGAGCTGCGCGCGAAGACGACCTCCTCGTCGCGGGCGAGCAAGCGATCGAGATCCGGCTCGCTCAATCGGTCGAGCTCGTCTCCGGTGATGATGCGGCGACTGCGCGAGCCGATCCCGACCTGTGCCGCGATGTGCGCAGCGGTCAGGCCGTAGTCGCCGGTGATGACGTGTACGCGGATGCCCGCGCCGTGCGCCCTGGCCACCGCGTCCGCCACCCCGGGGCGGGGCGGGTCGAGCATGGCGACCAGCCCGAGAAAGGTGAGCCGCGCCTCGGCGTCCTGCCGGTCGCGCACGTCTGTGACGTCAGGGTCGAGGACGCGACGGGCGACCGCGAGCACACGTAGCCCGGCGGCCGCGTACTCGTCGATCGCCTGCCCGATCCGCTGGGACGCGGTTTCATCGAGACGGCACGTCGCACCGCCGGCGTCCAGCCACTCGCTGCAACACGGTAGGACGCTCTCGGGGGCCCCCTTCGTGTGCACGGCCGTCACCGGTCGGCTCGGCTCCCGCGCACCGGCCGGCTCCTCGTCGAGGGTCGTCATCCGCTTCAGTTGCGGGTCGAAGGCGAACAGCCGTCGCCGAGCGCCACGCTCGACGACTCCGTAGCCGGCCGCGAGCCGCAGCAGCGCGAGTTCGGTCGGATCGCCGCTGCCGCCCGGCTGCTTCACCGTCGGCGCGGACGCGGTCGTGCAGGCCGCGGCGGTGGCGACGAGCAGCCGGACGCGCTGATCAGTGGCTTCAGGCCGTTCGCCGCAGTCCAACTCCATGCCGGGCAGCCACAGCCGGGTGACCTGCATTCGGTTCTCGGTGAGGGTCCCGGTCTTGTCCGTGCACACCACGGTCGTGCAGCCCAGCGTCTCGACCGCGGCCAGCCGTTTCACCACGGCGCCTCGGCGAGCCAGCTCCCGGACACCGACGGCCAGTGCGAGCGTGATGGTGGGAAGCAGTCCTTCCGGCACGTTCGCGACCAGCAGCCCGATGGAGAAGCTGATCGCCGCGGACCACCCCAGACCGGCGGCGAGCCCCGCGGGCAGGAACGCGATCCCAATGGCGACGGCCACCGCGGCGATCACCCAGGTTGCGCGCCGTACCTGCCGCTCCAGCGGGCTCGGATCGGACTTGGTCCGCTCGGACAGCGCGGCGATCCGGCCGAGCTCAGTGTGCATCCCGGTGCCCGTGACGACCGTGGTCACCTCGCCACCCGTGCACACCGTGCCGCTGAAGACCAGATCACGTGCCTCGAGCAGCGTGCCCGCCTCCGTCGTGATCTCGGCCGAACGCAGCACCGGCAGCGACTCCCCGGTCAACGCCGACATGTCGAGCAGCGCGGAGCCGTCGATCACCCTGGCGTCGGCGCACACGCGGCCGCCCTCGGCGATGATCTGGATGTCGCCAGGGACGAGGTCTCGCGCGGGGATCTCCGTGCGCGCACCGTCGCGGATCACGCCCGCGGTCTCCGGCAGGAATGCGGCCAACGTCTCAACGGCATGTTCGGCCTGCATCTCCTGCGCGAACGCGAACAGCGCGTTGAGCACGATCACCGCCGCTACGGCGACGGCCAGGGCCGGGGTGCCGCCGATCCAGGCCAGCACCGCAGCCGCGGCGAGCAACAGCGCGAGCGGCTGGGTGAACTGCGCGGCCAGCTCCCGCGGCCAGCGCCGGCCGCTGCGGCGGGCGAGTTCGTTCGGACCGTAGACGACCAGCCGATGCGCTGCCTCTCGGCTGGACAGGCCGTTCGGGGAGGTGCGCAGGTTGCGGAACAGCTCCGCCGGTGGACGGCGTGGGTCCGTCACCTCGATGGTGTCCAGTGCTTCGTGCACCATCGCCACTCAACGCCTCAGCGGCTGACCTGGCTGGAATCCGGACGGAGATCGCCGGGCCTGGCCGGCTCAGGCACGGTGATCGTCGTTCCAGCGGTGCCGGACAGCAGACCGCCCGCATCCGCGAGGGCACCGATGGTGGCGGGCTGCCCGGTCGCGGCGACGAACCGCGCACAGGCGGCGATCTTCGGACCCATCGACCCCGCGGGAAGGTGCATCGCGGTCGCCTCATCGATATCGAGCCGGGCAACAGGACGCGCGCGCGGCGTTCCGAACTCACGCATCACCGCGGGCACGTCGGTGAGTACGAGCAGCCGATCGGCGTGCAACTGCACGGCCAGCAGCGCCGCCGTGAGGTCCTTGTCCACCACTGCCTCGACCCCGGACAACCCGTCGCTGCCCGCCACGACCGGAACACCGCCGCCACCGCCGCAGATCACCACCGCGCCGGCCTCCACCAGTTCGGCGATGCTGCCCTGTTCCACCACGTTGAGCGGTTCCGGCGACGCGACCACGCGCCGCCACTTGTCGCCGTCTCGCGCAATCTCCCATCCGTGCCGGGCCGCGAGATCGAGAGCCTGCGAGTGGGAGTAAACCGCGCCGACGAACTTGGCCGGCCGCAGGAACGCGGTGTCGGCAGCGTCGACGACGGTCTGGGTGACCACGGTGACGACCGGCTTGTGGACGCCCGCGTTCCGCAGGGCTTGGGCGAGCCAGTAGCCGATCAAGCCCTGCGTCTGCGCGCCCAGCGCGTCCAACGGGTACGGATGCGTCAGGGAACCGTCCGCCTCGCTCTCCATGGCGAGCAGGCCGACCTGGGGACCGTTGCCGTGGCAGACGATCAGCTCGTGGTCGGCGGCAAGCGGGGCCAACGCCCTGGCCGCCGCCCTGACGTGGCGCTGTTGAATACCCGCGTCCGGCCTTTCGCCGCGTTCGAGGAGCGCGTTGCCGCCGAGCGCGGCCACGATCCGCATGGTCAACCGTCCAGCGCCGAGAGCATGACCGCCTTCGCGGTGTGCATCCGGTTCTCGGCCTCGTCGAACACGATCGACCGTGCCGAGGTGAACACGTCGTCGCTCACTTCGGCGCCGACCAGGCCGAACTGCTCGTACAGCCGCTCTCCCAGTGCGCTGTTGCGATCGTGCAGCGCGGGCAGGCAGTGCATGAACTTGGTGTCGGGACTTCCGGAGCTCGCGAGCAGCCGCTCGGTCACCCGATACGGCTGGAGCAGCGGTACGCGAGACTCCCACTGCTCGATCGGCTCCCCCATGCTCACCCAGACGTCGGTGTAGACGAAGTCCGCGCCGACCACGGCCGTCCCGATCTCGTCGGTGACGCGCAGCCGAGCGCCACTGTCCGCGGCGAGCCGGTGCGCTGCGTCCAGCACGTCCGCCGGCGGATGCAGCTCACGGGGCGACGCGATGCGGACGTCCATGCCGAGCAGTGCGCCGGTGATCAGCAGCGAGCGCGCGACGTTATTGCGCCCGTCGCCGCAGAAGCAGAAGACGATCTCCTCCAGCGGGCCGCCGTGGTGCTCGCGCATCGTCATGACGTCGGCCATGGCTTGCGTGGGGTGCCACTGGTCGGTGAGACCGTTCCACACGGGCACGCCGGAGTTGTCGGCCAGCGCCTCGACGGCGTCCTGGGCGAAGCCGCGGAACTCGATCCCGTCGTACAGCCGGCCGAGGACCCGCGCCGTGTCCGCGATCGACTCGTCGCGTCCGATGTGCGATCCGTCGGGACCCAGATAGGTGACATCGGCTCCCTCGTCGTGGGCGGCGACTTCGAACGCGCAGCGCGTACGGGTCGAGTTCTTCTCGAAGATGAGCGCGATGTTCCGTCCGCTCAGCCGGCGAGGACGTTCTCCCGCCGCGCGCGACGCCTTCAGCTCGACGGCGAGATCCAGCAGACCCAGGTACCGCTCCTTGTCGAGGTCCAACTCCTTCAGCAGGGACCCTGGGTGGCGGACGCTCGTGCACGCGGTCATGGCTGCTGCCCCTCTTCACGTCGGCTGGCTCTCGCATGCAGCGTGCGCCACGACGTGGCGGGGGGAACACGGCCGAACGTCCCAGCGCGGTAGGGACATCGGCACCGCTGTGCCGCGCAGATATCGTGCCCTGTGCGCACCAGGGGCGAACGGCTTGCGGATCGCCTGCCTTCGCCCCTGTGGCCCGGCCCGCGCGCAAGGCACAGTCAGTAGTGCCGGTTCGCCGGCACCCGCACCCAAGGGCGGACATGACGATGTGTCGGCCATCGCGCCGCGATTGACCCAGCGTCGCAAGACGGGGCGTCCGACCCTTGGGTGCGCTCAACTTTCCCGGAGCAGTCAGCGATCGTCGTGCTGTCCGAAGTCGTGGGCCGTGCGACTGGTCCACGAGTGGGCCGCCGGCATCAGAGCGGTGGCCAGTCCCGTTCCGGCGAGCAGGCAGAGCACCAGCACCGCCATGCGGACGGGACGTCGCCGCGTGGCCGGAACGGTTCGCGGCTCACGCAGTTCCCGCCAGGTGCTTCGACCGGCCTCGACCAGATGGCCGAGGACATGCAGGCTCATCACGACGATCCACACGATGAAGGCGCCCTGGTGCAGGGTGAGCAGCGGTCCGCGATGGTCCGGCCCGGTCGCGATAAGGCCGATGCCGGTACCCAGCACGGCCAGGCTGGCGGCGACGACGACCGGCCCGATCATCCGCAGCACGGGGTGCGGTGGACCCTTGCGCCGATACGGTCGCGCACCCGTGTAGTAGCGCACGAAGCGATAACCGGTGGTGGCCGTCTTGAGCAGCACCGGTCCGACGAGCAGCACGCCGAGGAAGATGTGCAGGCTGATGAGTCGGCCGATGTTCAAGATGCTGACGCCTTCGACTGCGAACAGGACGATCAGCAGCGTGCCGTTCACCGCGGTCAGTCGGCTGTTGCCCTCCACGCCCGTGTCGGGGCGCTCGGTTGTCGACGTCGCGTTCATGCGTCGACCCGCAGCTGGCCGGCCACGACGTGCACCGGGATCCGGGGCAACGGGCTCGGCGGTGGTCCTTGGAGCACCTTGCCGGTGCGTGCGTCGTACACGCCGCCGTGGCACGGGCAGACGAACTGCGTCGTGGACTGATCGAACTGAACCGGGCAGCCGGCATGTGTGCAGACGGCGCTGAACGCGACGAACGTGCCGGGGGACGGCTGCAGGATCCAGGCGGGTTGGCCGCTGGCCGGATCGGTGAAGCTCCGTGCCTGGCCGACGGGAACCGCGGAGACAGGGCCGATCGCGGTTCCCGGCTGAGAGCGACCGCGCGGCGCGGACCCGCCGCGTGTGGTGGACCGTCCGGACGGCGATGGAGGGCTGCTCGGCGGTGCAGTGACACCCGACGGGGTCACCCCTTGCAGCGCGGACGTTTGGCCGCGCCGAGTGCCTCCGGCGGCCCGGCCGAGAGCCGCGGTGATGCCGCCAAGTGCGAGCGCGCCGAACGCGGCGACCGCGGCCGCGACGCCGGTGTCCAGCACGGTGCGGCGGTCGAGCTCTGCGCGAGCCTTGGCCGACACGGCGGCCGGCTCCGGCGGTAGCCGCAGCTGCCCGCGGGCCCGGCCACGCAACCAGGCGCCGACGCTCAGCACTCCGCAGTCACCGAACCCGAGCATGGTCAACCACGCGAACACGAACACGATGTCCGCGCTGTAGTAGTACGGGCGCGTGTTCCAGGAGACGGTCAGGAAGAACGTCAGCGCCAGCAGCGCGCCGCCCGCTGCGGCGATGCGCGGATACAGACCCGCCAGCGTGCCGATCCCGACGGCGAGCTCGGCGAACGCGATGAGCAATCCGACCGCGGTCGGAGCGTGAGTGCTCAGGCCGAGCAGCGGGCCGATCGGGCTGGAATGCTGCAGCGTCCGCATCTGCGCGGCGACCGAGATCGGGCTGTGCGGATCGAGGTAGTTCGGGTTCGCCAGCTTCTGCAGCCCCGCGAAGCCGAAGGTGACGCCCAGGAACGCGCGCATCGGCAGCAGCAGGGCGCCGGGCTCGTGCAGGCGCCGCGTCCAGGCCTGCGCCGGCGCCGCGCCGCCCACGTGATGACTCGTCATGTCCGCAAGCCTCTGCGGCGCTGTCCTAAGAACTCGTTCACCGCTCATCGCGGTGCCAGCGCCCGGCCCTACGGTGATTCCGTGACCGCTACCGGCAACCCCGCCAACGTCGTCCTCGCGGGCCTGAACGTGCTCATCGTGGAAGACGACCGGGCGATCGGCGGCCAGCTCGCCAAGGGACTCGCGCGGCTGGGCTGTGCACCGCAGGTGGTGCGTACCGGCGCCGAAGCGCTGGCCCGTCCGGTCGCCGGCCTGGTGCTCCTCGATCTGGGGCTGCCCGACATCGACGGGGTCGCGCTGTGCCGCCAGCTCCGCCTGCGCAGCCGGGTGCCGATCATCGTGGTCACCGCTCGTGGAGCGCAGGCGGATCGGGTCGAGGCCCTGGATGCCGGCGCCGACGACTACATCGTCAAACCGTTCGGGTTCGAGGAGCTGACCGCCCGCATGCGTGCAGTGCTGCGCCGCAGCGGGGGCGACACCGGCGAGCTGGTGCACGGCCCGCTGCGGATCGACCTGCCGTCCCGCCGAGTACAACTGTCCGGCGAACCGGTCACGCTGACCGCCAAGGAGTTCGACATCCTGGCCTGCCTCGCCCTGGAGCCGGGCCGGGTCGTCAGCCGGGACGAGATCTTCGACCGCGTCTGGGACGAGCACTGGTACGGGCCCCGGAAGGTCTTGGACGTCCATCTGGCCGCGCTTCGGCGCAAACTCGGTGACCCCAACCTGATCGAGACCGTGTACGGCAGGGGCTTCCGCCTCGCCGACCCCCAGGCCGATCGCGGAACCACCGCCACATGACGCGACGCATCCTGGCCGGCTTTCTCGGCGTTCTCGTCGCCGTGCTCGCGGCCATCGTCGTGCCGCTCGGCCTGCTGGTCAGCACCCAACAACGCGACGACTTCCGCGACGCGACGCGAACCGCCGCACGCGCGGTGGCCGCCGTCGCAGAGGAGCGACTCGACGATCACCAGCCGGCGGCGCTCGCGACTGCCCTGGCAAAGCTGGCAGCCGCCGGGGAACGGATCGCCGTCCTGGACGCGGCCGGCAACGTGATCGGCCGCGCCGGGCCACCGCTGCCCGCAGCCGTCCTGGTCGCCGCCAGGACCAATCGGCCGCTCCCGCCGGTCGCGGGCAGCATGGTCACGACCGCGACCGTGGGCGACGCCGCTCCGATCGGAGTCGTCGTGCTCGCCCGCGACACCGATCCCCTCACCGACCGACAGCAAAGCCTGTGGACGTGGCTCGGCGTCGCCGCGGTAGCAGCGCTGCTCGTGGGTGCCGTCGTCGCCTGGGCGCTGAGCCGGTGGATCGCGCGGCCGCTGCGTCAGCTGGCCGGCGTGGCAGGACGCCTCGGATCCGGCGACACGGCCGCTCGCGCCGAGCCCGACCGCGGGCCGCCGCAGGTCCGCCTGGTCGCCGCCGCGTTCAACCGGATGGCCGACCAGGTGCTCACCTTGATCGAAACCCAACGGGGCATGACCGCCGAGGTATCCCACCAGCTGCGGACACCGCTCGCCGCACTGCGCCTGCGCCTGGAGCTGCTCGGCGCGGACCTGCACGGCGACGACGCGGCCGAGGTGACCGGGCTGATCGAGGAGACGAACCGGCTGTCCCGCCTGCTCGACGGACTGCTCGCGGTCGCTCGCGCGGAGAACGCGCCGTCGGTGCCCGAGCCGGTCGACCTGGCCGCGATCGCGGCCGAGCGGGTGGCTGCGTGGCAGCCGCTCGCCGCCGAACGCGGCGTCGTCCTCCGCCTCGACACCGAGCAGGCCGTCGGCCTCGCCACGTCCGGTCACGTCGAGCAGATCCTGGACAACCTGCTCGACAACGCAATCGCGGCCGTGCCGTCGCAGGGACGGATCACGGTCGCCACCTCCAGACGCGACTCGAAGGCCGTCCTGTCCATAGCCGACAACGGGCCCGGAATGGCCGCGGATCGTCGTACCCGCACCCTGGACCGATTCGTCACCGACCGGACCGGCGACGGCGGCACCGGGCTCGGCCTGCACGTCGTGAACCGCCTGGTCAGCAGCGACGCCGGAACGATCTCGCTGACCGAGACGCCAGGTGGCGGGCTGACGGTCGCAATCGCGTTCCCGCTCGACCCGTCGCCGACCCACGACGGTGGCTGATCGCGCCGCCGCTACGCGGACGGTGGCAGGTCGCGCAGTCGCACGGACAGGCAGGTCACGCAGCCTTCCAGCTTGATGTACTCGCCGATGTCGACGGGCACCGGCTCGTAGCCGAGGTTGCGGAACAGCTCGATGCTGCTCGGGCAGTCCGCCGAGACCAGGAGCCGGTCGTCCTCCAGCAGCACGACGTGCGCGCCCGATTCCTCGGGCACCGGGACGAAGCGCTCGAAGATCAACGGGTCGTCTACCAACGGCGGATAGCCGATCACCGTGCCATCCGGCAGTGCGGTCACGGCGGACTTCAGGTGCAGCACCTTGGTGACGGGGACCGTGATCACGGTCGCACCGAGCGGCGTCAGGATCGAGCGCAGTTGCGGCACGCCTTCTGCGTTCGTGCGGCCGCCGCGTCCGACGTAGATCGTGTCGCCGACCTTGAGGACGTCGCCACCGTCCAGGGTGCCCGGTGCGCGGATGTGCGCTATCGCGTAGCCGAGCGCGTCGACCACCTTCTCCGCTTCGGCCGTCTCCGGCTTGCGGCTGTCCGCGCCGGGTCGCGCAATGACGGCGACCGTCTTGTAGACGACCATGGTGTCCTCGACGAACACCGAGTCCGGGCAGTCGGCGGCCGGCGGAACCTCGGCGGTCCGCCAGCCGTGCGCGTGCAGCGCAGCCACATAGCCGTCCCACTGCGAGCAGGCCAACCCGTAGTCGACGTGCTCACGCAGGCGGTGGGTGACGATGCCCTCGCTCAGGCGCGGGCTGGGCCTACGGACAAGCGCGGTGCGGGTGCTCATGACGCTACCCTTCCACCGGCTGGGCGACCTCGCCACGTGCTTCCCGGCGCGCCTTGAGGAAGGCGTAGATCGGGATGCCGACGAGCAGCAGGAACAGTGCCTGGTAGACGGACTGGTAGCCGGCCGTCATGGTCACCCAGAGCGAGAACAGCACGCTCGCACCCGCGATCGAGAGATCCCGTGCGAGTGCCCAGCCCACCACCGTGCGACGCCGTGAGACCAGATAGGCCAGCTGCGCGCATGCCGAGAAGAAGTACGGGATCGCGACCGTCACGACGGACAGGTCGACCAGGTAGGTGAAGACCGTCAATCCGGTGTTGCTGCTGTAGGCGAACGCCATCAACACGGACGCGACGATCGTCGACACCAGGATCCCGAACCACGCCGTCCCGTCGCGGTAAGTCTTCGCGAACTGTGGCAGGAACAACCCGTCCTTCGCGGCCGCCCAGGGCATCTCGGCCGTGACCAGGGTCCACCCGTTGAGCGCACCGATGCCGGAGATCACCGCGACCGTTGCCACCGCCTTGCCCACCCATGCCGAGTGGCCGAAGACGGTCTGGAACGCGTCGACGAACGGCGCGCCGTTGCCGTCGAGTGCCGAGTGCGCGACGAGGCCCATGACGACGGCCGTCACGACGAGGTACAGCAGCGCGCTGGCCGCGGTGCCCAACACCGACGCGCGGCCCACGTTGCGAGCCGGATCCTTCACCCGGGCCGCCGCGATGGACGCGCACTCGACGCCGATGAACGAGAACAGGGCCACGCCGGCAGCAATCCCGATCGCGCTGTAGAGGCTGCCACCGGAGGCGTTGAACGGGCCGAAGTTCGCACTCTTGACGAAGAACCAGCCGACGATCCCGATGAGCAGGAGCGGCAGGAACTTCAGGATCACCGTCACGTTCTGGAACCAGGCCATCTGCTTCACGCCGACCAGGTTCACCACCGCCGGGATCCACAGTCCACACATCGCGATGCCGAAGTTCGTCCACGCGGACGGATTCGAGATCGAGAACAACGACTCGACGTAGAGCACCCACGACGAGACGATCGCCGCGTTGCCGGCGAACGCGGTGATCCAGTAGCACCATGCGGTCAGGTAACCGGCGAAGTCGCCGAACTCGTGCCGCGAGTAGGCGTACAGGCCGCCGTCGCTCGTCGGGACGCGCTTGGTGAGCTGCCCGAAAAGCTGTCCCAGCAAGACCGCACCGACCGCGACGACCCCGAGCACGATGATCGAACTCGTGCCGGCTCCGGCCATCACACCGGGCATGCTGAACACGCCGGTCCCGATGATGCTGCCGATGACCAGCGCCGTCGCTGACGGCAGACCCAGCGCCTTCGAGCGCTGCTCCGCGGAAGCGGTCGGTGTGCCGGCGGCACCCGCGCTGTCGAGCAGGGCGGAACCTCCAGTTCGGTGCGCGCTGATCCGGTGACGCGCGGAACGCAGTGGAGTGAGTGACATCTCGATCACCAATCCTCGTCTGTCCGCGGACCGACACGGCCCGCGCTGGCACCAGCGTCTGGCCGGACACCGCGAGCCGATAAGGGCAAACGGCCCGCACGACGGCCCGCGACGGACGGACCAACGGCCCTGTCGGCACGCCGCTGCGGTTCCTTAACGTCGATCGCATGACAGCGACCACGAGTGACCGCAACACATTCGGTGTCGGTTCGGAGGTCGGCGTGCTCCGCGCCGCGATCCTGCACCGGCCCGGCCTCGAGTTGTCCCGCCTCACGCCGCACAACGTCGACGAACTGCTCTTCGACGACGTGATGTGGGCCCGCAAGGCAAAGGAGGAGCACGACGTCTTCGCCGAGGCGCTGCGGGAGAAGGGCGTGCACGTTCACTACTTCGGCCAACTGCTCGCCGAGACGCTGGAGCTGCCGCAGGGACGGTCGTTCGTGCTCGACCGGCTCTGCACGCCCGACGCGCTCGGGCCGACCCTCGTAGGGCCGCTGCGCCAACTGTTCGACGACCTCGACGGTATGGGCCTTGCCGACTACCTCGTCGGAGGCGTGCTCAAGGCGGATCTGCACCCGCTGCGGACCCGCTCCTTGAAGTGGGAGATGCTGCGGCCGGACGACTTCCTGTTGCCACCGCTGCCGAATCACCTGTTCCAACGCGACAACTCGTGCTGGATCTACGGCGGCGTCTCGATCAACCCGATGGCCAAGGCCGCCCGCCGCCGCGAGACGCTGCACAGCAGGGCGATCTACAACTACCACCCGCTGTTCGCCGACAGCGGCTTCAAGGTCTACTACGGCGGCGACGACCTGGACCACCTGCCCGCTTCGATCGAGGGCGGCGACGTACACGTGCTCGGCGACGGCGCAGTCATGATCGGCATGGGTGAGCGGACGACCCCGATGGGCGTGGAGAACCTGACGCGGGCACTCTTCGCGTCCGGCCAGGCTCACACAGTCGTCGCTGTCGAGCTGCCGGCCACCCGCGCGATGATGCACCTGGACACCGCGATGACCATGGTCGACCGCGGCACGTTCGTGCTGTACCCGTACCTCGACCGCAAGCTGCGGTCCTGGACGATCCGGCCCGCCGGTGAACCCGGCCGATTCGCGATCGAGCAGAACCACAACCTCTGGGATGCCCTCGCCACGGTGCTGCACGTCGACACGGTCACGGTGCTGACGGTCGACGAGGACATCCGCGCTGCCGAGAGGGAGCAGTGGGACGACGGCACGAACTACCTCGCCGTCGCACCAGGCGTCGTCTTCGGTTACGACCGCAACGTCGCCACGAACACCATGCTTCGCAAGCACGGCATCGAGGTCGTCACCGTTCCCGGCGGCGAACTGGGGCGCGGCCGAGGCGGGCCGCGCTGCATGACCTGCCCCGTCAGCCGCGACCCGGCCTGACCCGTCGCGCCGAGGAAGAGAGAAGGCTGTGATGGACGCCAACGAACCCGGACACGAGCGCCGCATCGTCGTCGGTGTCGACGGTTCTTCGACATCGCTGGATGCGCTGCGCTGGGCGGCGAGAGTCGCCGACATCAGCGGCGACCGCATCGAAGCGGTGATCGCGTGGCAGTACCCGGTGCCGGTCGGCTGGGCGATGCCGAACTGGGATCCGGAGAAGGAGGCCCGCAAGGCCTTGATCGCCGCGGTCGACACCGTCTTCGGTGCTGACCGCCCGGCCGGGATGGGCCTGCTCACGCGCGAGGGCAACGCCGGCAACGTGCTGCTTCGGGCAGCAGCCGGCGCCGACCTGCTGGTCGTCGGCAGCCGAGGCCGCGGCGGCTTCGCCGGACTGCTGCTCGGATCGGTCAGCGAGCACTGCGCCGAGTACGCGCGCTGCCCCGTGCTCGTGATCCACAGCGACACCGCTCAGGCTGCCTGACCTAGTAGGACAGCGGCAGCGCACGCAGGAACGGCTCACGCGAGGTTCATCGTCGCCAGCGCGTCCTGATGTGATGCGGCTACCGGTTGATGGACCAGCCGGTGAGCGCTAACCCGCAGCTGTCGGTCGATGCGATCGGTGTCGAGCATGCGGTGTGTCGACAGCAGCACCGTGCGCCCCTCGGTCGCGGCGAGGAGATCGTCGAGCACCTCGGCCTCCGTTTCCGCGTCCAGGTGCGCCGTCGGCTCGTCGAGCACGAGCACGCGCGGCGCCGCGAGCAACGCTCGGGCGAGCAGCAACCGCTGCCGCTGGCCGCCGGACAGCGCGGCACCATCCGGTCCGGCCGGGGTGTTCCAGCCGTCGGGCAGCGCACGGACGACGTCGAGCAGCGCCACCCTGACCGCCACCGCGTCGAGTTCGGCGTCGCTCGCCTCGGGACGAACCACCCGCAGGTTGTCGCGCAGCGAGGCGTCGAAGACGTGGTCGCCCTGCAGCGAGCCGGCGACCAGCGGCGGCATCGCGGTGCTGGACAGGGCGGCGAGCGGTACCGCCGAAGCCGCCCGTCGCACGGCCAGCTCGCCGGACGACACCGGCAGCAGCCGCAGGGCCGCAGCCAGCAAGCTGGTCTTCCCGCAGCCGCTCGGGCCCAGCACGGCAACGCGCTCACCGGGGCGCACCGCGAGTTCCGCTCCACGCAGCACCGGCGCGGTGCCCGGCGCGGGGGCGAGGGTGAGGTCGCGGCCCCAGAGGCCGGTCGCGCCGGCGGGCACCGACGCGGGTACGTCCGGTTCGGGGACGGGGGCGGGCGCGGCGAGCAGGTCGGTGACCCGGGCCAGGCCGGCACGAAACCGAGCCCACGCGGCGAAGGCGGTCGACAGCGGCGCCAGCGCGTCGAATCCCGCGAGCACGCACGCGGCCAGCACGCCGACCGCTACCGGACGCAGCCCGCCACCGGCGGCAGCGGCCGCGCCGACGGCCAGCACGCCGGGCAGCGCCAGCGCCGCGGCGAGCCCGGTGACGCCCGTCCCTGCCGCCGCTGCCAGAGCGGGGCGCCTCCCGGCCCGGTGTACCGCAGCATCGGCGCGGGCTACGGCAGCAAGCGTGGCCTCCTCGGCGCCGTACGCGGTCAGCTCGGCGAGGCCGGCGAGCAGTCCGGCGGCCTCGGTGTCCCGTCGACCCGCTGCGTACGCCGCCGCCTCCCCCGACCCCGCCACGCGGCGGGTCAGCCATGGCGCGAACAGCAGGCCGACTGTCAGCGCCGCGGCGAGCACGGCCGCCGACCACGGCGCGAGCAGCCCGGCCAAGCCGACCACCGCGGCCGAGGTGAGACCTGCCCCCGCGAGCGGAACGGCGGCGCGGACCAGGCCTTCCTGCACGCCGTCCACATCGGTGACGAAGCGACGCAGCAGGTCGCCCTGCCGCAGCTGCGCAGCGCCGGCGGGCATGAGCGGCTCCAGCGCCGCGAACACCCGCGCCCGCATGTCCGACAACAGCCGTAGCGCCGTGTCATGGCTGGCCAGCCGCTCGCCGTAGCGCAGCAGCGCCCGCGACAACGCGAACGCGCGCACTCCCACCACTGCGACGGCCAGCACCTGCACGTTCGGGTGCTGCGCCGCCCGGCAGATCAGCCAGATCGAGGTGCCGGTGAGGGCCAGGCCGGAGATTCCTGCCGCCCCGCTGAGCAGCCCGGCCGCGATCAGCCGCCCGGCGAACCGGCGTAGCGGCAGCGCGTCGCGCAGCCGAGCCAGAGTTGGACCTCCGCGCGGTGACACCGTCGCTGGCGCGCCCACTTCCTCGTTGACGGGCGCGGGAACCGTCACGGGTCGCGGGCGCTCCGCTTGCTGCGGCTCGTCGGCGGCGACCATTCCGCCGGCGAGGACCACGCGCCGGTCGGCGATCGACGCCAGCCGCTCGCTGTGCGTCGCGATCAGCACGGTGGCCGTCCCGGCGAGGTCGGCGACCACGGCGGCCACGACCCGCTCGGTCTCCTGGTCCAGATCCTCGCTGGGTTCGTCCAGCAGCACGATCGGTACCGCGCCCGCGGCCTGCTGACGGCGGGCCCGCAGCAGCGCCCGAGCGAGCGCGACGCGGCGCCGCTGCCCGGCCGAGACCGACGCGCCGGCCTCCCCGAGCGCGGTGTCGCCGGACGGCGCCCGGCACGCCGCGATCACGGCCGCCAGCTGTCCGGGCGTGGCCGCGGGGTCACCCATCGCGATCTCCGCGGCGACGGTGTCCCGCGACGGCCGCGGCCGCTGCGGCACCCAGGCCAGCTGGTTCCGCCACGCCGCGAGGTCGAGCGTGCCGAGGTCGACGTCGCCCCCGGACGTCCCGACGGTGATCCGCCCGGCGGCCGGCCGGACGAAGCCGAGCAGGCAGGCCAACAGCGTGGTCTTCCCGCCGCCGCTGCGTCCTTGCAGCGCGACGACCTCGCCGGGCCACAGTCGCAGGTCGACGCCGCCGAGCGCTGCCGCACTGCGACCCGGGTACTCGACACGCACGCCGTGCAGCGTCAGCGAACCGGTCGTCGCGGTCACCGGCGCGGTGCCGAGGCCGTGGGGCAGGCGGTCGCGGACCATGTCGGCCTCGGTCACCACGTCCAGCGCGGCCGCCGTCGCGACCCGGCCCTCCTCGCTCGCGTGGTGCTGCGCGCCGACCGCCCGCAACGGCGCGAAGAGTTCCGGTGCCAGCAGCAGGACGACCAGCGCCGTCCAGAGGTCGAGGCTGCCGTGATCCAGCCGCAGCCCGATGTCGACGGCCACCACCGCGACCGACAACGTCGCGATGAGGTCGAGCACCAGACCGGACAGGAACGCCGAGCGCAGCGTCGCCATCGTGTGCCTGCGGTACGCGTCGGTGCCGCGTCGCACCGTTTCGACCTGCCGCTTCGCCTGGCCGTAGATCTTCAGCGTGGTCATGCCCTGCACGAGATCGAGGAAGTGCCCGGCCAGCCGAGCCAACGCGGCGTACTGGCGGTCCATGCTGCGCTTGGTGGCGATGCCGACCAGCACCATGAACAGGGGCACGAGCGGCAGCGCGGCGACCAGCAGCAGCGCCGCGGACCAATCGGCCAGGCCGATCCGCGCGAGCACCAGCGGCGGCACCACCGCAGCCGCGACCAGCGCCGGCACGGCTCGGGTGAGGTACCCGTCCAGTCCCTCCAGACCGGGCCCGGCCGCGGTGACCACCCGTCCGGACGGCTGCCGGTCGACCCAGCCCGGGCCGAGCCGCACCACCGCCCGCAGCACCCGCAGCCGCAGGTCGGCGCGGATGCGTGTCGAGGCCCGTGCGACCGTCCACTCCTGCGCCGCGGCCAGCGTGGACCGGCCGATCCCGACGAGGGCGAGAAGCACCAGTCGCGCCAGCAGGGTGCGCCCGGACTCGCCATGCTGGAGGATCGACACGATCAGCCGGGCGAGCACGCCCGCCTGAACGAGTACCAGCAGTGCACCAGCGCCCTGCAGCGCGGTCAGTGCGAGCAGCAGGGTCCGCGCGGCCGGCACCGCCCGCAGCAGCCGGGGATCGATCGGACGGCGTGCCGCTACTCGGCTCATGTATGCGGCTTCGCGGTACCGTCGCCGAGCATGTCGCGAGCGGACCGGCGGGCAGCTGTGATCGTGCGGCCGAGCGCGCCGCCGTCGGGGCCGGCGGGACGCGTCGACCCGCCCCCGCCGTAGCCGTCTCCGCCGAGATCCGAGCCGGTGACTCGCGCCCGGAACACCCAGTACGACCAGGCCTGATACGCCAGCACGATCGGTGTCATGATCAGCGCGACGATCGTCATGACGGTGAGCGTGTAGTGGCTGGAGCTGGCGTTGTGCACGGTCAGCGACCAAGCCGCGTGGTTGCGTGCGGGCAGTACATCCGGCCACAGGCAGGCGAACACCCAGATCGGCACGAGCAGCGTGGTGACGGCGCTCGCAGCGAAGGCAAGAGCCTCCCGACCGCGGATCACGTTGAGCGCGGCGACGAGGAACGCCACCGCGATGACCACCGCGAGCATCCGGCTCACCGATCCGCCACGTACTTGCGACGTCCACGCCAGGAAGGCGACCGCGATCGCGCCGGTCACGATCGCCAGCCGCGGCAGCAACCGTGCGGTCGCCGCGTGCACCGGTCCGCTCGAGCGCAGCAGCAGGAAGACCGCGCCGTGGAACGCGAACAACGTGAGCGTCGTCAAGCCACCCAGCAGCGCGTACGGGTTCAGCAGCGAGAAGAACCCACTGGTCATGTTGCCGGCCGCGTCCATCCGCACCCCGCGCAGCAGGTTGCCGAATGCCACGCCCAGCAGCAACGCGGGAATCAGTGAGCCGGCGGCGAAGCCCGCGTCGCACCAGGCCCGTCCCGCCGCGGTTTCGGCCTTGCCCCGGTACTCGATGCCGATGCCGCGGACGATCAGCCCGACCAGCAGCAGCGCGAACGCCAGGTAGAACCCGGAGAACATGCCCGCGTACCAAGCCGGGAAGGCCGCGAACGTGGCACCACCTGCGACGAGTAACCACACCTCGTTGCCGTCCCACACCGGCCCGATCGTCCGGACCACAGCCTGCCGAGCGGGCTCGTCCGTACCGACGACGGGCAACAGCATTCCGACGCCGAAGTCGAATCCCTCCAGCAGGAAGAACATCGCCCACAGGACCGCGATGACGCCGAACCAGAACGCCTGCATCGAAGATCTCCTCGTTGGTGTCGCCTCAGACGAGGCTGAGCTCGTCGCCGGCAGGGACGTCGTCCAGTGGCGGGGCGTCCCGATCGGGTCCGGTCTGGGCGATGCGCTTGGTGATGCGGAAACAGATGACCCCGAGCACGCCGTACAGCGTCGTGAAGCCGATCAACGTGGTCAGCACGAAGCCCGCCGAAACATTGGGGCTGACGCCCGCCGATGTCTTCAGCAGCCCGTACACCAACCAGGGCTGGCGGGCGGTCTCGGTGAACAGCCAGCCGGCGGTGTTGGCCAGCAGCGGCAGTACCACCGTCCAGGTCGCGATCCGCAGCAGCGTCTTGCTGTGCTGCATGCGCTTGCGGCGCCATTGGACGATCATGCCGAGCGCGATCAACGCGGCGAGCACACCGAAGCCAATCATCAGCCGGAACGACCAGTACGCCATCCAGACCACCGGCACGTAGCTGCCGGGCCCGTACTTCGCCTGCTCGGCGGCCTGCACGTCGTTGATGCCCTGGACCGTCCCGCCCGGGTGGTTGGTGGCCAGGATCGACAGCCCGTCGGGAATCGCAATGTCGATCTTGTTGTGGCCCTCTTCGACGCTCGCGTAGGCGAACAGGCTGAACGACGCGTGGTCCTTGGTGTCCCACAACGCCTCGGCTGCAGCCATCTTCATCGGTTGCTGCTTCGTCATGATCTGGCCCTGGACGTGGCCGACGGCACTGACACCGACCGCGCCCACGAGCACCACGCCCAGGCCGAGCGCGGCCACCTTGCGGTGCACCGCGTCCGTCGTCTCTGCGTCACGGCGCAGGTGCCAGGCGCTGACCGAGACGAGGATCGTCCCGGCCGTCATGAGCGCGGCGAGGATCGTGTGCGGGAAGGTGACCAGCTGGGTGGAGTTGGTCAGTAGCTTCCAGATGGACGTCAGCTCGACCCGGTGGTGTGCGGCGTTGTAGACCAGCCCCACCGGATGCTGCATGAAGCTGTTCGCGGCAAGGATGAAGTAGGCGCTCGCGACGGTGCCGATCGCCGCCAGCCAGATCATCGCTAGGTGCAGCCGAGGGCTGAGCAGGCCACGTCCGAAGACCCACAACCCGAGGAAGGTGGACTCCAGGAAGAAGGCGATCAGGCCCTCCATCGCCAACGGCGCGCCGAAGATGTCGCCGACGAAGCGTGAGTAGACGGACCAGTTCATGCCGAACTGGAACTCCTGGACGATGCCCGTGACGACGCCCAGCGCGAACAGCACGAGCATGATCCGGCCCCAGAACCGGGAGGCCCGGTCCCAGGTGGCACCGTCGTCGGTGCCGCGCTTGACGTAGGCGAGCGACTGCATGGTGGCGACCAGCAGCGTGAGCCCAATCGACAGCGGCACGATGAAGAAGTGGTAGATCGTCGTCGTGGCGAACTGCCAGCGCGCCAGTGTGGTCGGATCCATCCGGCACTCCGATCGTCGGGAAGGGGGTAGCGGGGCGCGTCGCTTTCAGCGCCTTCCACCCTTGATCACGTCGCCGACCGCGCGTAGGGTCGAGCGGCCCGGGCCATCGGGACGGAGGTCCCAGATCGTTCGAAAGTGCCGCCGGTCTCAGTTGTGCAGGACGGCGGCACCACCGAACCGGCCGTGCGCCAGGTCGCTGAGCGCGCGCGGCGCCTCGGTCATCGGGTAGGCCGTCGTCGTCGCCCGGATTCCGAATCGCTCGGCCAACGCGAGGAACTCCTCGCCGTCCGTGCGGGTGTTCGCGGTGACGCTGCGCAGCCGGCGCTCCTGGAACAGCTCGTCGGCGTAGTTCAGCGCCGGGACGTCCGAGCACCAGATGCCGGCGACGGCCAGGGTGCCGCCGCGATCGAGCGCCCGCAGCGCGACCGGCGCGAGCTCGCCGGCGGGCGCGAACAGGATTGCTCCGTCCAGCGGCTCGGGCGGCGCGTCCGCCGCACCACCGACGGAGTCGACGCCGAGCCGGGTCGCCAGGCGTTGGTTGTGTTCGCCGCGGGTCAACACGTGGACGCGCATTCCCTCGTGCAACGCGAGCTGCGCGGTGAGGTGAGCGCTGCCGCCGAACCCGTAGATGCCCAGCCGACCGCCTGGCGGTACCGCGGCGGCGCGCAGCGACCGGTAGCCGATGATGCCGGCGCACAGCAGCGGTGCTGCTTGCTCGTCGTCGAGCGAGTCCGGCAGCCGGTACGCATAAGCCTCGTCCGCGACGCAGTAGTCGGCGTACCCGCCATCGACGTCCCAGCCGGTGAAGCGCGGATGTTCGCAGAGGTTCTCCGCACCGCGGCGGCAGAAACGGCACGTCCCGTCCGTGCTCCCCAGCCACGGGATGCCGATCCGGTCCCCGACGGCGAACCGGCCGGCGCCCGGCCCGACGGCATCGACACGACCGACCACCTCGTGGCCGGGGGTCACGCCCGCGCGCTTGGGCACCAGATCGCCCTCGACCACGTGGAGATCGGTGCGGCACACACCGCAACAGCTGACCCGTACGCGCACCTGGTGCGAGCCCGGCTGCGGCGCGTCCCGTTCAATCCGGCGCAGCGGGCCCCCACCGGCCCTCGAGTCGATCGGTGCGCACTGCTGGACCGCCCACGCCCGCATGGGTTCATCCTGCCTCGGTTGCCGCGGCACGGGTCACGAAGCGCAGGTGTTCGCCCGCGGACAACGACAGCCCCTCGGGCTCACCTGGCTCGACGTCGAGGACGAAACTGCTCTTCCCCCACGCGGCGTCCAGCCGCTTGTCGATGTAGCAGCGGCAGCCGTCGACCTCGCCGAGCAGTTCATCGCCGGCGCCGACCAGGAATTCTCCGTCCGGGAAGCACATCGGCACGCTGCCGGCGCAACACCCGGCCGACTGCACGAACATCAGGCCGCCGCCCCGCGCGGCACGCAGGCGAGCTATCGCCTCGCGTGCCGCCGGAGTGGCGACGATGCGCACCGGCACGGTCAGAACAGCCCGAGCGGCTGAGCGCTGTAGCTGACCAGCAGGTTCTTCGTCTGGCTGTAGTGGTCGAGCATCATCCGGTGGTTCTCCCGGCCGATGCCGGACACCTTGTAGCCGCCGAACGCCGCACCCGCCGGGTACTGGTGGTAGCAGTTCGTCCACACCCGACCGGCCTTGATCGCCCGGCCCATGCGGTACGCCCGGTTGCCGTCACGCGTCCACACCCCGGCACCGAGGCCGTACAGCGTGTCGTTCGCGATCGCCAGGGCGTCCGCCTCGTCGGTGAACGTGGTGACCGCGAGCACCGGGCCGAAGATCTCCTCCTGGAACACCCGCATGTGGTTGTTGCCCTTGAGGACGGTCGGCTGCACGTAGTAGCCGTCGGCCAGCTCCCCGTCGAACCGCGCCCGACCGCCACCGATGAGCACCTCGGCGCCTTCGTCGCGGCCGATCCCGATGTAGGAGACGATCTTGTTCAACTGCTGCGCGGAGACCTGTGCGCCGAGCTGGGTCGCGGTGTCCAGCGGGTTGCCCTGCTTGATCGCGGCGATCCGCTTCAGACAGCGGTCCATGAACTCGTCGTAGATGTCGGCCTGGATCAGCGCGCGCGACGGGCAGGTGCAGACCTCGCCCTTGTTGAACGCGTAGAGCACCAACCCCTCCACGGCCTTGTCCAGGAAGCTGTCGTCGGTTGCCATCACGTCGTTGAAGAAGATGTTCGGCGACTTGCCGCCGAGCTCGACAGTCGACGGAATGATGTTCCGTGCCGCGTACTGCATGATCAACCGGCCGGTGACGGTCTCACCGGTGAAGCCGATCTTCGCGATCCTGCTGTTCGACGCGAGCGCCTTGCCGATCTCGGCGCCGGGACCGTTCACGACGTTGATCACGCCGGGCGGCACGACGCCTTCGATCACCTCCATGAGTTTGAGGATCGACCACGGCGTCGGCGATGCCGGCTTCATCACCGAGCAGTTGCCTGCGGCGAGCGCAGGCGCCAGCTTCCAAGCGGCCATCAGCAGCGGGAAGTTGAACGGGATGATCTGCCCGACGACGCCCAGCGGCTCCCGGAAGTGGTACGCGACGGTGTCCTTGTCGATCTCGGTCGAGCGGCCCTCTTCGGCGCGCGCCGCGGCAGCGAAGTAACGGAAGTGGTCGACCACCAGCGGGATGTCCGCGCCGAGCGTCTCGCGGACCGGTTTGCCGTTGTCCCAGCTCTCGGCGACCGCGAGCATTTCCGTATTCTGCTCGATCGCATCGGCGATCGCGTTGAGGACGGCGGCCCGCACGGTCGCGGACGCGGCGCCCCACGCGTCCTTCGCGGCGTGTGCCGCGTCGAGCGCCAGCTCGATGTCGGCCGGCGTGGAATCGGCGACCTCGGTGATCGGTTGCGCGGTGGCTGGGGTCAGGTCGACCCGATACCTGCCCTCTGTCGGGGCGAGCCATTTGCCGCCGATGAAGTTCTCGTAGCGAGAAGCAACGGTAACGATGCTGCCCGGTTGTCCAGGTGCGACGTACTGCATGGTGAACTCCTATGCGTTGTGGGGGGCAGGACGACGATTGCCGCTTCGTGCGGCGCGCATTCGAGTGAGGTGCACAGGTCCCGGGACCCGCCTGCCAGAACGAGCAGTTGCGCGGCTGCCAGCAATCGGTTCGCGCTGTCCGCGATCGGTTCGCGTCGCAGTTCGACGGCGACGCCGACCGACGGGAACCGCTCCCGCCAGTCGTCGAGCACGATGTCGAGCTGCTCCTGACGTTCGGTCTGCGCCGCCAATGCCGCTGGCCCGCGGGAGAAATCGGGTAGCTCGGACTGGACGACGAGCAGGCCGGCGCCGCGCTGCGCGGCCGCGGCGAACCCGAAGTCGACCGCAGCCGAGAATCCGTCAGCCACGGCGTCGCGGTCGAGGAGCACGACGACCGGGCCCTCGTCACGCGGCTGCGCGCCCACGAACACCACGGGGCACGCCGATCCGGACGCGAGTTGACGCACATCGGGCGCCGGCGACCCGGCACGGCGCCCGACGACGAGCAGTTCGGCGACGTGCGACACGTCGTCGAGGACCACGCTCACCGGTCCCGCGATCGAGGAACCGTCCGCGCACAGCCGCGGGCACCTGGCGCGAGCGAGCTGGACGGCCGACGCCACGACGTGTTGCGCGTCTCCGCGGCGCGCGTCGTTCGCGCGCACGAGCTGTGGCCAGTAGTGATCCGCGCTCACCAGGGTTCGATACGCGTGTACGACGAACAACCCGTCACCGGAGCGGCACGCCTGATCAGCCGCCCAGGCAAGCACGGCGGCGTCCTGGTCCAGTGCTCCGACGCCGACGACGACCGTCCTGTCCATGGCTACCTGCTCAAGCGGAAACGGTGATCTGGTTCCGGACGCCGGTGACGCCGGGCGCGGACCAGGCGGCGTGTTCTGCCTGCCGCCGCTCGGCCCAGGAGGACACGGTGCCCGAGAGGGTGACCTCAGTGCCGTGGACACCGACCGTGATGCGATTGGCGTCCAGCTGAGCATTGCGGACGAGCGCAGATGTGATCTTGGACTTCGCCTTCGCCGCCGAGATCGTCGCGGCCGGCGTGATGACGACCTGATCGACGACACCGGCCACGCCGGGCAGTGCCGACACCGCGTGCCACGCGGCTTCGCGCTGGTACCGCCAGGGCACCGCACCGGTGAGGGTCACGACGTGGTCGTGCACGGTCGCCTTCACGGCGTTCTCCGGCACGACGACGCTGCGCTCGAGCGCGGCACCCGCCTCGCGCGCGATGTCGGCGTCGTCCCGGGGACCCCAGCGGTGTTCGACGGCGATTTCGTCCGCCACCGCCGTCACCCCGCGGATGCGCAGCGCGGCGCGGACCGCAGCTTCCTTCTCCGGATACGTCTCGACTTGTCCCGACAACGTCACCGCGCCGTCATGCACGGACACACCGACGCGGTCGGCCCGGACGTTCGGCGCCCACTCCAGCTCGGCGTCGATGGCGATCTTCAGTTCGTGGTCGGTCTTGTTCTGTGTCTGAGTCATGTGGCCAAGCGTGAGCCGGCGGTGCGAGCTGCGACAGGGCCGTTTGCCCTCATCGCCCAAGGCTGCGGTCCTGTCCCGGCTCGGGAGGATTCGCCCTGCCGTGACCGCACTTCGGACTCTGCCCGCTACCGGCAGCGCCACCTAGCGTGGGTGGCAGCCACAGGAACGAGGCGTGTCGAAGTGAACAGTCCCCTGGCTCTCGCGGCGAACTGCTCTGCGCAGCTCTGCGAAACGCACAGCGGCGTGGTGATCCTCGTCGGCGATCTCGCGTACAAGATCAAGAAGCCGGTCGACCTCGGCTTCCTCGACTTTCGCACCGAGCGGGCACGGCGCGACGCGTGTCACCGCGAGTTCGAACTGAACCGCCGGCTCGCACCCGACGTGTACCTCGACGTCGCCGAACTGCGCGGCTCGGACGGCGCGGTGCGTGAACACGTACTGGTCATGCGGCGGATGCCCGCAAAGCGGCGCATGTCGACGCTCATCTCGAGTGGCGCCGATGTCACCGCCGAGCTGGACGCGCTCGCCGAGATCATGGCCGATTTCCACGCCGCGGCCGCACGGGGCGAGGCGATTTCCGACGCCGGGCGCGGCCCGGCGCTGCTGACGCGGTGGAACAACAATCTCGCCGAGACGACGCAGTACCGCGGAACCGTGCTGGACCGGCAGACGCACGACGACATCGCCCGCCTGGCACGGCGCTACGTGACCGGACGCACCGCGCTACTGGACGCGCGCGCCGACACAGGATGCGTCGTCGACGGTCACGGTGACCTGATTGCCGAGGACATCTTCTGCCTGCCCGACGGGCCGCGCGTGCTCGACTGTCTCGAGTTCGACGACTCGCTGCGCTGGGTGGACGTGCTTGACGACATCGCGTTCCTGGCGATGGACCTCGAGCATCTCGGTCACGCCGAACTGGCCGAACGGTTGCTGCACCGGTACGGGGAGCTGACGGCGTCCGTGCCACCGGAATCGCTGCAACACCACTACGTGGCCTACCGCGCCTTCGTGCGCGCCAAGGTCTCCTGCATCCGCGCCGCGCAGGGTGACGACCGGTCCGCTGCACAGGCGCGAGCACTCGCCGCGCTGGCACTGAACCACCTACGGGCGGGCGAGGTTCGGCTGATCCTGGTGGGCGGTGCGCCCGGTACGGGCAAGACCACGCTCGCCCATGCGCTCGCCCCGCGCCTCGGGGCGGAGGTGCTGAGTTCGGACGACGTGCGAGCGGAACTCGGTCAGCCGAATCGCTATACACCGCAGGCAAAGGCTGCGACGTACCGCGAGCTGCTCGCCCGCGCGGAAGTCCTGCTGCGGCACGGACGGTCAGTGGTGGCCGACGCAACCTGGTCGACCGAGGTGTGTCGAGAAGCTGCCCGCGCGCTCGCCACGTCGACGGCAAGCCGGGTCGTCGAACTGGAGTGCCGGCTGCCGGTCGAGCTGGCCGCCGGTCGCGCACAGCAGCGCCTGGAACGTGCCGCGAGTTCGTCCGAAGCCGGTGGCGACGTGGCTCGCCGTCTCGCCGCGGAGCGCGACGCCTGGCCCCGCGCCGTCCCGCTCGACATGACAGCGACACCCGAAGAAGCGCTCGCCCACGCTGCGCGCGTGGCAGGACCTGCGTCCCGGGATCCGGGTCCAACGGCCCTGCCACCAACCGTCCCGGCTTCGCGACCATTCACGGATCACAGGCTTGCTGGCAACCCGGGAGGCTCGTCATGATCGCGCTACCGCACGACACGTCCGACCTGCTGCTCGCCCCGATGTTGCTGGAGCTGGATGCCAACATCGAACGGCTCGCCAGGCTCCCGCTCCCCGAACTGGTCATCGAGATCGCGCTCGTCAGCAACATCCCTGACTGGAGCCGCGCCGACCGCGAGGCGGGCCTGGTCCGGACCGTGTGCGCGGGCGTGGACTGCCGAGGGTGGGAATGCAGCTGCATCCCCCGCGGGCTGTCGATCAGCCGTCACGGGCGCCGGGTCGTGCTGGGCGTCCCGCCGCAGTTCGTCAGCTACCTCGACGGAGCGCACCGGGCCACCCACGCCGGGTGACACCAACCCCGGCCAGGTCCATGGCCGGGAACTCGAATCGGAGTGCATCATGAAAGCTCTCGTTTTCCACGGTCCTGGCCAGAAGAGCTGGGACGAGGTGCCGGACCCACGCATCCAGGCCGACACCGACGCGATCGTCCGCGTCGACACCACCACGATCTGTGGCACGGACCTGCACATCCTCAAAGGCGACGTTCCCGAGACCACCCCAGGCCGGATCCTGGGTCACGAAGCGGTCGGAACCGTCGAGGCAGTCGGGCCCGCCGTCACGACCGTGCGCCCGGACGACCGCGTGCTCGTCTCGTGCGTGAGCGCCTGCGGTCGCTGCCGGTTCTGCCGCGAGGGCCGCTACGGCCAGTGCCTGGGTGGCGGCGGTTGGATCCTCGGGCACCTGATCGACGGCACCCAGGCGGAGTACGTCCGCATCCCGTTCGCCGACACGTCGCTCTACCCGCTGCCGGCCACCGTCGACGACGAGGCCGCAGTGATGCTCTCCGACATCATCCCGACCTCCTACGAGGTGGGCGTGATGAACGGCGCCGTCCGTCCCGGCGACACGGTGGTGATCGTCGGCGCCGGACCGATCGGGCTCGCCGCGATCGCCGCGGCACGGCTCTTCAGTCCCGGCCACGTCGTCGCGATCGATCCGGCCGCGTCGCGGTTGGACGCGGCGAAACAGTTCGGCGCGGACGTGGTGATCGACCCGTCCCGCGAGGATCCGGCCGACCGGATCAATGCCATGACAGGTGACCTCGGTGCGGACGTGGTGATCGAAGCCGTGGGTACGCCCGACACGTTCGAGCTGTGCACCCGCCTGGTTCGCCCGGGTGGCCATGTCGCGAACGTCGGCGTGCACGGCAAGCCCGCCACCTTGCACCTCGAATCGCTCTGGATCCGCGACGTCACCATCACCACCGGCCTCGTGGACACGTGCTCGACGCCGACCCTGCTGCGCCTGGTGTCAGCCGGGCAGCTCACCTCTGCTGCGTTCGTGACGCACCGGTTCGCGTTCGACCAGATGCTCGACGCGTACGACGTGTTCGCTCATGCCGCCGAGACGGGCGCGCTGAAGGTGAGCATTCGCCGCCAGCTGTGAACCGGGCCCAACGTCCCGCGGCTACAGCCCCAACCTCCCTATCCGGCCACGGCACTGGTGAGCAGGCTGAACGACAACGGAACCTGATCAGACGCGGAGACCACCATGGCTGCCATGAACCACGACAGGCGCCCCGAGGAAATTCACGAGCCCGAGGGCCGTCCCCGCTGGTGGCGGGTCCGGCGCGCTGTCCCGGACGACACCCCGGCCGAGCCGGTCGGTCTTCGCGTCAAGTCGCTCGACCGCAGCATGACCGAGGCGCAGGCGTTGAGCAGTTCCGATCTGCTGGTGCTGCTGACCGAGGACTGCTGCTGGCAGGCGGCGACCGACCACTGGCGCCGCCGCCGTCCGCCGCTCTGGCGACGCAGCGACCGGCGCGGCTGGCGTGCCGAGGGCCGCGTCCTGCGGGACAAGTCGCGGCGGCTGCGTGAACTCGGTGCCGAGCTCGGCCTCGGATCGACGGAGCGAGCGGGCCAGCGCCCGCGGTTCGGCCATGACGACCACTGACGGCACCGGGCGGGGAGACCCGCGGGGGGGCTCCGTCCCTCACCGCCGTTGCCCCGCCGGCACACGGGCACTTCGAGCCGGGGCTGGTCGCCCACCTGCCGGAGGCAGCGCGTCGCTGGCTGTGCCATGCGATCGCCGAGGGAACCCCGATGTGGCGCACCGCGAAGCTGGAGATGCACGGATTCATCCGGCTCGGGCGGTGGCGCTACTTCGCGGCAGAGCAGACGATCACACCGCCGGACCGCTTCCTCTGGACGGCCCGGACCCGGATGGCCGGGCTGCCGGTGCGCGGCTACGACAGCTATGCCGACGGCCGCGGGGAGATGCACTGGCGACTCCTCGGTGCGCTGCCACTGCATTCCGGCGAAGGCCCGGACGTGACGCGCAGCGCGGCCGGCCGACTCGCCGGCGAGGCCGTCCTCGTACCCACCGCCTTCGCCTCCGCACGGTGGGACGGCTGCCCCGACCCGGATCGGGTGCGCGCGACATGGACGGTCGGTGGCCACGAAGTGCAGGTGCAACTGCACATCGGCCACCACGGCGAGTTGCTGCAGCTGTCCATGCTGCGCTGGGGAAACCCGGACGGCCGGCACTTCGGCGCCTACCCGTTCGGCGTCGCCGTCGAGCAGGAGCGGCGCTTCGACGGCGTGACGATCCCGTCGCGGTTCCGCGCGTCCTGGTGGTGGGACACTGACCGGCAGGCGCGCGGTGAGTTCTTTCGCGCGCAGGTGACCGCGGCCCGCTTCACGATGCAGTAGCTCCGTCGCCGGGCCTATGGCACGTCCATCCGGTCGAAGGCGACTGCGGTGAGAATGCCAGCGACCACCCCGACCGCCGCCAACACGGCGAGATGGCCCGGACGCGGTGTGTCGAGCTGGCCCGAGCCCGTCGCGTAGAAGAACAGCGATGCGTACCGCGCCGGCCGCAGCCACGATACGACGGGCGCCAGCGCGCTGAGCACGTACGCGGCGAGCGCGAGGCCAGAAGTGACGCCGAGGGCGACGGCCCGGCTGCCGGCAACCGTGCCGAGCAGCATGGCCAGCAGACCGAAGTCGAGCGCCAGCAGCAGCGATCCGGCGGTGATCGCCAACAACCCGCCGTACCCGAGCGTGAGTCCGAAGACCCGCCCGAACGCGACTCCGGCCACGACCAGGGCCGCACTGGGGAACGCCAGCAGCACCAGGGCGGTCACCTTCTGCTCCAGCACGCTGCGGCGCGTGACCGGAAGGGTCAGCACAGCGCCCAGCGTG